>Ga0181518_10003014_pt1 | contig 15839 bp, 13 predicted proteins | sample PEATcosm2014_Bin_28_FD_119751 | JGI IMG/M metagenome (GOLD analysis project Ga0181518, IMG submission 119751) | Peatland microbial communities from MTU Mesocosm Facility, Houghton, MI, USA - PEATcosm2014_Bin01_60_metaG | ecosystem: Environmental > Terrestrial > Soil > Wetlands > Peat | place... | reverse complement strand
GCGGAGAGCATTATGGCCAGCGGTCATGTGAACCGCACTCAAAGGCCGAACACATGGCTGCACCGACCAAGCCTGCAACGTGAAGATTCTCCTTGCCAACTCGGAGCCGTCCACACATGGCCCTTCTCGGAAGTGACGAACCGGTTCAATCGACTTCCGCTTTCAGACCCAAGTCGGACTTGCTCGCAAGCATCTCGCAAGCATCTGTCGCGCCGACGTTCGCTTGTCTCCATCGTTTCGCTCGCCATATTGCCATCATGTGCGGGAGAGTGATCCAAAGCAGCGCGCCGATAAGCTATGCCATCGTCGATGGCATGAACGTGCGCGACAGCCGCGTCCACAACTATCCGCCCCGCTGGAACGGCGCGCCTAGCCAGGACCTGCTAGTCATCCGGCGCAACCATGAAACCGGTCAGGCGTCACTCGACCCGTTGCGCTGGGGTCTCATTCCCTATTGGTGCCAGGACCCTAAGGGCGGCCGCAGACCGATCAACGCCAAATGCGAAACCGTCGCCACGTTGCCGACCTTCCGCGACGCCTACCGGCGGCGGCGCTGCATTGTCCCGGTTGACGGCTTTTTCGAATGGAAGGCGATCAAGGGGCAGAAGGCCAAGCAGCCCTATGCCATCGCGATGAAGGATAGCAGTCCTTTTGGCCTTGGCGGCTTGTGGGAGAACTGGAAAGACCCAATCTCCGACGAGTGGATACGCACTTTCGCGATCATTACGACGGACGCCAACGAATTGGTGGCCGACATCCATGACCGCATGCCGCTTATCCTTGCGCCCGGCGACTATGCCCGTTGGCTGAGCGACGATCCTGATCCCCGTGATTTGATGCGGCCGTTTCCTGCCGAGCCGATGCGGATGTGGCCGATATCGACGCGGGTCAACAAGACGGAAAACGACGATGCCTCAATCGTCGAGCCGATCCAACTGACCAACTCTGCTGCCTAGCACGATGTCCGAAATCCTTGCTTAGCTCTCACGCGCGCGCGTGTAACTCGGTGTCAGAACCCAACCTGGCCGATTTTTGTTTTCCAGATCGTTCCATTTTTTTAGCTGCATCACGACCAGCCAATGATTTCATGGGCTTATCTTGAACCACCCGAGCGATACACGACATGCACAGTCCAGATTCGGTGGCACCAAAACCCCTGCATTCCGCGCCCTTTTGCGCCAAGGTTTCTGGTCGCTGATTAAACGCGGCGTGGTCGGCATGTTCCACAAGGTCAGTAAGAAATATATGCCGCTTTACGTCGCTGAATTTCAGTTCCGATATAACAACCGCATGAGAACCACGATATTTTCGGAACAGCGATTGATGGATGCCAAAATGTGGAATTTCATCTGTAGGACACCACAAATACGAAGTCATTGCCCTTCATGCTTCCCCAGGTCAAAAACCTCGCTTGATAGCCAACCTCGGCTAATGCTCCGTGAAAGCGAATTGCAACAGCCGGTGGAGAATTGGAGTTTTGGACACCTATAAATAATCCCTTCATTTGTGGCGACTGAACACTGGCGAGACTCGGATATAAGATTCCATTTTCGTCGTTCGGTTTTACTCCCTCAACAGTTATGCCAGCCCTGTGAAATGCGATCATAAAAAGTTGTGCATAGCCCGCTGCGTCGTCGGATGAAGCAACGGCGTCAACTAGTAAATTTGGAAATTCAGAGGCGATAGGCGAGAAAGTGTTTACAAGTTTTGCAAACTCGGCTTGAGTCATGCTTCTTGCGGCAGTTTGCTGTAAGCCAATAAAGTATTGCCCACCAACAGCAATCATGACGATGAGCGCGACGCCAATCGGAACGGCGACAACGGCGGTACTAGTCTTTGTATTGTCTATGAGAAAAGGAATCCCAAATACGATTGCTACATAGACAACAGAGAAAAGAATCACAGTCCAGAAAACCCGTGGAGCAGTTGCATACTGGCTAAGCCAATTAGCCCAATCAACCAATCCGAATTTTACGGCCCAAGCTGCATAATTTTTGGCGAAGTCGTCTGGCCCAACTGAACCAAAGAAGATGCTCATTGGGAGGATGACTCCCAACGGTAGCACCTTAAAAACCGCCGATCTGTTTTTCCTAATCCGACCGGCCCAATTCTGTTCGTCGCCGTCGCCCATGGCAAAATCCTTTCTCTCTGGGATTGTATCCCAAGGAAAGGGAAAGGCGCGACGGATGACGTAGGCACCCGGCATTACGACGATATCGACGGGGGTCCAGGTTTGGGACGCCGATTTACAGCCCGGACCGTGCGGGCGTGAGCTGGCGCTTACTCAACCGTCCCGCCAATGAGACTAGAAAGCCCCGCGGTGCCCCTACGGAGGCCACCCATGAGTTGGAAGTGGACCCGGTACTTTCGACCACCCCCATGTGCCTTATGACTATCCATTGTAAATAATCTAAACGTTCGTATATCCTCCTTACAGGAGGGTACGATGCCGCCGCATCGCGGGAGGTTCGTCGCCTATTATCGCGTCTCGACGCAGCGCCAGGGCACCAGCGGCCTCGGCTTGGCCGCTCAGGAAAAGGCAGTGGCCGACTTCCTCAACGGCGGGTCGTGGCAGTTGATCCGCGAGTTCACCGAGGTGGAGTCCGGGAAGCACGACGCACGGCCCGAGCTGGCGAAGGCGTTGGCGCTGTGCAAGCGGGCGCGGGCGCGGCTGGTGATTGCGAAGCTCGACCGCTTGTCGCGCAACGTCGCCTTCCTGGCTACGCTGATGGAGCGCGGCGTCGATTTCGTCGCCGCCGACAACCCGACCGCCAACAAGCTTACCGTCCACATTCTGGCGGCCGTCGCGCAGCACGAACGCGAGGCGATTTCAGATCGCACCAAGCGCGCGCTCGCCGCAGCGAAGCGGAAGGGCAAGACGCTGGGCAATCCACGTCTCGCCGACGTGCGCGGCAAGGCCGTCGCCGCCACCAAAGCCGCCGCTCATCGCTTCGCAACGAACGTCGCGCCGATCATCCGGGAAATCAAATCCAGCGGCATCGCGTCCCATCGCGGTATCGCACGCGCGCTGAACGCTCGCGGCGTCGCCACGGCTCGCGGCGGCGAGTGGACGGCGGTGCAGGTCGGGTCGATCCTGCAACGGGTCGACGCGGCGTCGTGAAGATAACGGTTTGTCGCTGGCTCCGGGGGAAGGGAAGTAACAAGGATCGAGGCAGGGGGTCGCGCCCGCGAGTCAGTGTCAGAATGACCGATATGCGATCTGTGTTAAGCGGCTGAAGCCTATGGGGTTTCTCGATTTCAGTAGCGCCCGGCAAGGCGCATTCCCGACGTTTTGTGCAGGAGCTGGTTTATTATACAATCCCTTGCCGGCCGGGCTGTTTAGGATAGCCCAAACAATCGGCTGAGCTCACGCTCGCGCGGCCTGCGATCTTCGCACTACGAGGGCCTGACTATGGGAAGCCAACGAGACCTCGACTGTACTCTGCTTGAAAGCTTCATCAGAAGAGTAAAAACTGAAGCTTACACTGGGGAGTTTTTCACGTCCGACGGAGCAAAGGTGTATGGAACTTTGATTGATTTCGGGTGGATTGGGATGCTCGAAGACCAGCTTGCAGACTTGATGAGCACTCGCAGCAGGGGCCGACCACGACATGACTGGTACGCGACAATTTCAAACCCGAACAGGCGGGACACGAAGCGGATGGTCGATGCGGAAGTGAAAAAGCTAATGTCCGAAACGGGGGAAAAGCGGGTAAAAACAAAGGCAATCAAGAAGGTTGCCGAACAACTCCACTTGTCAGAGGACGCTATCTGGAAGCGAATCAGGTAAACAAAAAGGCTGATTTCAACTACAGTAAACCGCATTGCTAGACCGAAATTGTCTAAAAGGATTCCGTATATTTTTTCGTCGTGAGCGAGCAGATACGGACTCGCAAACACACGCCGAACCACTGAAATGCAATCAACGCTGATCAACGTCGACTGAGCGTGCCAAACATCTTCTGATCGCGCGTCAGATATTCGCGCGAGCGGACGTGTCGCCTTGATAAGGCTCACGTCGGCAAGACAGCTTGTGGCGAAGCATCGCTGCGCGGGCGACTCGGCTTAGAGACAACATCAAAAGTATCGGATTGAGCAATCCCGAGAGCGGATCGCTGAGGAAATTCCACCGAATTCAGCGAGCTTGGCGACATCAACGCGCCGAGTGAAATCGAACTGGACGCATCAAAGATCACGCCGAATCGACACGGCGCCGACCGAGATCATCGCCGACGCCATTGTCGATATTCGATGGCCGACAGTTGAACTGAGCTGCCTGTGAAGCGGCAATCGAAATCGAACCGCTAAAACAAACGCCGCATTTGAGAACCGATGGGTAGACCCGATCTCGAAGGTCGCATCAGTTATCGGACGTTCCGTGTTGCGATTCGGGGATCGAATCGTAGAGACAACTATCAGTCATCGCACAATCGTTGCGGTAACTAAACTATTTCTATTAGCTCGGGAATAACCAATGGACAACCATCGCGGGCCTTCGCCGAAAGGAAGAGGTCACACAACTCTCAGAAAGGACGTAATCATGAAATGCGAGAAACAGACGATGACTACGAAGCAGATCGATGAATGGCTCGCGACCCGCAAGGAAGCCGGACTCCACATCGATCCGGAGACTGCCGCGGTTGAATGGGAATATGGACAGGTACTCGACCCCTACGGCGTCAGAAATCTCCCGAAGGAAGCCGACCAAATCGGACGCATATACTTCGCACGTTCTCCCGAAAGCGACATATGGGTCTGCTTTTACGACCTGCCCGAAGCGACGAGAGACGCCTTGCGGGAAAGGCACCGGGAAATTGCGAAACAACCCTGGTCAACAAGTCTCCTAGATGAAGGCATCGAAGAAGCAATCGAATCTCTCGCCCGGAAGGGCGCAATAGTCGATACCGGTCGCAGGAGATTTTCCGAGCGAACGGGCTGCTGGCAAATCGTGTGGGCCGCGGCTGGTCCCGAGTGATTGGCCTCAGCCTTGGCTTGGTCAGGATCGAGGTGTTGTGAAATGGACTTCAAAGCACAACTGCGGCACCGTTGCCGCAATCCGAAATGCCAGATGAAGCTACCGACTCCGGTCAGCAACGCGCGGGAGGGATTCTGTTGCCGTGGGTGCTATGAGAGCTTCTACCGGACGCGCTGCCGAGTCTGTGAAGGGGCTATCGAGCAGCCGAAACGAGGCACGCGGCTGATCTGCAAGAAATCCAAGTGCCGCAACGCTTGGAACGCCAAATCAGGCTTTGGCCGCTACCTGCCATCGCAATCTGTAGGAATAATCTCGGGCACGCCTGATTCCATTGACTCAAAAACGCCCCTTGGACCCCACCGAGGATGGCGGATTGTAGCCGGGCCACCGTTGACGCCATCGCAGGTGCATTGCGTCACGGTCCCGGACGGACCCAATGGTCAATGGAAAGGCGGCGAGTTCGAGCGGATCGAGGCTAAGAACCAGGCACCTTTGAAAGCGCATTTCGCCAAGCTGGCGAGGGATTGCCTGATGCAGCGGCATCACCCCCCGGTCAATATCGACGGCCGCGACCGCTTTCCCGGCGCATCGGAAATCGATCCCAGCGCAATCCTGGGTGCTGGCGGTGTGATCGCACAAGCCAATCGGGCCAACGAAGTTCATTCGCGAGCGGCTAAGGCTCGAAAGCGAGATTTAATCGCCGCGCCCGCGCCACTCACCGTCGATCCGCCGTTCGTGGCATCACGATATAACTTGAGGGAAGCAGCATGAGCATCGCGCAACCATCGGCGGCATTTAAGAATAAGCTCATCACCACGACGGCAACGGAACTGCTACAAATAAACTTTCCGCCGATAGATTACGTCGTGCGCGGCTACATCGCGGAAGGTCTAACCGTTTTGGCCGGTCGACCGAAGGTCGGCAAGTCATGGATGGCTCTCGATCTGGCTCTCGCTGTATCACTCGGCGGCAAAGCACTCGGATCGATCTCGGTCGCTCAGGCAGATGTCCTCTATCTCGGCCTTGAGGACAATAAGAGGCGGCTCCAACGCCGCATCGATCAACTAGCTCCCAGGGGCGCGCTGCCTGATCGGCTGCATCTTGCTGTGACCTGCCCACGTCTTAACGACGGCGGCATCGAAGCGATAGAGGAATGGTGCGACCGCGTCGATCATCCCCGGCTGATCGTTGTCGATGTTTTCGGACAAGTGCGGCCTGAGCGTCGTCAAAACGACTCACTTTATGATGCGGACTATCGGGCGCTTTCGCCATTGAAACAACTCGCCGACCACCGAGAGCTTGCCATCCTTGTCCTCCATCACACCAACAAACGGGACGAACCGGAGGACCCGTTTGATGCGGTGTCTGGCACGACCGGACTCACGGGAGCGGCTGACACTGTGCTGATCTTGGCGAAGGGTCCACAGGGGCCGACCCTATACGGGCGGGGCCGCGACATCGACGAAGTGAACATCGCGCTCCGATTCAACCCACCTACCGGACAGTGGATCGCACTTGGAGACGTGAACGAGGCGCGCCGCACCGACGAGCGAAAGGCGATTCTCGACGTACTTTTCGACGCCGAGGAACCGCTGTCGCCCACTGCAATCGCGCAGGAAACGAGCATGAAATGTCCAAACGTCAAGAAGCTTCTGGGCAAAATGGTGAGTGCTGGCGAGGTGGTGAAGCTCAAGCGCGGTCAGTATTGCCATCCCAAGCACTGTCCGAACCCACCCCCCGGTCACCACGATCACCCGGTCACTTTCCAATAGAAAGTGATCAAGTGACCGACGTGACCAGTCCCCGAGAGCTGTGATGGTCATACCGGGAAATGCTGCCGAACGAACTGATCGGCGATGGCATGGGCGAGTGATCATCGATTAGATAAAATGCTGGGCAGCATGACCAACGGTGGACCGCAGTTTCACACTTTGGACGAAACGGCTACTCGTCTGCACAAGAGCGAACGATGGCTCTGGGGCTGGCTCGACGATCACCCTTGCGACCGCACTGGTCAACCTTTCTATCACTTGGCTGGACGTACTAAACTATTCCGCGATATCGACATCGAACGTATTTATGAGGCGTTGTCATGCCCCTCAAACTCCGACCGCCGCGTTCCGGCAAGACTCCGAACTATGAAATCCGAGGCAGCTACCTCGGAATCGCTATTGAGCGAAGCGCGGGAACTCCTGACAAGAGGCTCGCACAAAAACGTCTCCGCGATCTCAAACGCAAAATCGAACGCGGTGAGTTTCCCGAACGATCCGAACCAGAGCAAGAAGCAGAGCCGACCTTCCTCAAAGCGGCGGTGGCCTACCTCAAGGCTGGTGGTGACGGGGCCTATCTCGGTCCCATTATCGAATTGACGGGCGCGCACGCTTTGCGTGATCGTCTGATCAGCGAAATCGACCAGATTGCGATTGATGAAGCAGCGGACGCACTCTATCCGAACGGAACCCCGCAAACGAAGAATCGGCAGTTCTACACGCCGGTTTCCGCTGTGCTGAAACGCGCAGGGATCGAGCGCAAGATCAAGCGGCCCAAGGGCTGGCGTGGCTCGAAGTCGAAGTGGTGGCTTGAACCCAACCAAGCCTTCGCCCTGCTTTTCGCGGCGCGTGAGCTGGATGCAGAGTTCGGCCTGCTGTGTCTCATCCTGCTCTATACCGGAATGCGCATTAGCGAGGCGCTGAACGCCAAGCTACGCCATCTCGATCTGAACCAGGAGATGCTTTACTTGCCGAAAACGAAAAACGGCGATGACCGCCAAGTCTATATTCCACCAGTCGTGATTGATGCGTTCCGTGCCATGCCGCCGCGTATCGTGAGGCCCAACCGGGAGACCGCGACGCATGCGCTGGTACGCGGCGAGCCGGGCCGCAGTCAGATTGACGGTGGCTTCGCCTTCCTTAATCGCGATCCTGACGCCAAACTGTTCCGCTTCCATCAGGGCGGCCGGTTGCGCGACCTGCTGGCAGAGTCTATGCGTCGCGCTAGGCTCTCCTTCCCACGCCGCTATCGTGGCTTTCACCTATTCTGTCACACCTACGGCACCTGGATGTCACGCTTCGGCAAGCTGGATAACTACGGCCTGACCCGGACCCGGCGCTGGAAAGACCCGCGTTCCGCTGAGGGCTACGTCCACACCGAAGTCAACGAAGAAGCACGGCTGGCGGCGATCCTGCCGACACCGCCGGTCCGGGGAAAATCAGGGGAATGGCGCCACAAAAAGACCAAGTGATTGGAATCGCTTGGCTCCGAGAAGCCTTCACACGGGAGAGGTCGTAGGTTCAATCCCTACAGCGCCCACCAGCCTTCGCTCGCGTAGCGACAGCAGGCTGGGCTGGCGGCCGCGAGCTGCCGCTTGGGAGACTGAACGCTAATATGGCACTTGGATGGCAGTGGGTGCGATTGATCGACCGATGCTCCCCAACGAATGCTACAGTCCATGGAAAATCCGGCAGAACGTCGAATCGCCAGAGCTTGACGGACGGACATGTTCCCGCCAGAGCGGATTGTTTGTTTGACCGAGGAAACCGTCGAGACTCTCTATCTCCTCGGCGAGGAGCGGCGCGTCGTCGGTATCTCGGGCTATGTGGTCCGCCCACCGAGAGCCCGGCGTGAGAAGCCGCGGGTCTCCGCCTTCACTACCGCCGACATCCCGAAGATCCTCGATCTGAAGCCCGACCTTGTCCTCACCTTTTCCGATCTCCAAGCCGACATCGCGGCAACGCTCATCCGGCATGGCGTCGACGTGCACGCCTTCAATCAGCGCACCATCCCGCAAATTCTCGACATGATCCGTACGCTCGGCGCGTTGGTTGGTGCCTCTGATCGCGCCGATCGGCTGGCTGGAGAGCTGGCGGCTGCGGTTGCAGGTGCGCGGGCGCGCGCGGCTGAACTGCCGCGCCGGCCGAAGGTGTATTTCGAGGAATGGGATGATCCGATGATTTCCGGCATCGGCTGGGTATCCGAGCTGATCGATGCAGCTGGCGGCCTCGATATCTTTGCTGATCGGGCGTCCTCCAAATCGGCCAAGCAGCGTATCGTAACGGCGGAAGAAGTGATCCGACGGGAGCCGGATATCATTGTCGGCTCTTGGTGCGGCAAGAAGTTCCGCCCAGAGAAAGTCGCCAAGAGGCCGGGGTTTGATCGCATAGCGGCGGTCCGGTGCGGCGCGCTACACGAGATCAAATCGTCGTCGATCCTGCAGCCGGGCCCGGCTGCTCTAACTGATGGACTTGCGGCGCTGCAAGCGATCATCAGAAGTTCGTCGATTGGATTTCGGAATGATATTGACGGTTCAAGCACGCCCTAGGGATCGGAGATGACCGTTCCCCATTGGGGTCAAAGGGGGCGCAATGCGGGGGAGGAGACACATTGCGCTGCTGGCGCGGAAAGCGGCAATCTGGGAACGCACGCCACTTTTACTGTGGTAAATCGCGTTGATCAGGCCGTCTCCGCGCGAATGTCCGATTAAGGGCCAACTTCCGGAAATGCGCGGCGGTCGCCTCGTGACCGATGCTCTGCTCTCTCCTGCCTATTTTTTATGTAATTGCTCCGTTCCGCGGGACGAGACTTGTGCAGAAGTTTTGCGAGGGTGGGCTGGTCGAGCGTCGCTTGGTTGGTTTTTCTAGGGGGAGCCCCCATCAGACCAGACACGCCACACACCGCTCGTTCGACCGGGGGCAGAGGAAGGATGTTGAACGCACGGCGTCAGCTGAGAAGATGCTCGCCGATGATCCGCGTAGCGGTGATGATCTCACCGAGTGTCGAAAATTGAGCATGCTGTGGCGGATACGCCAATCAATTAGCCTATCCTGCGCAACCAACCCTCACTTGAGGGTCGGCACCCGTCTGCCATTTTGATCCAAATCAACGCATTTATTCCTCGCCGCGTCAAAGTGGTGGCAATCATCAAACGCGGGATCTGCTTTCAAGAAACGATTTGTCTCAGAGACGGCATGAACATCACAACACCCCTCGTTGCTGCCGAGCATGTGCCGACACTCTACCGTCCACGGCACAAGGTCCGCTTCATAACAGCAACGAGCCTCTTCGATGGTCATGACGCGGCGATCAACCTTATACGCCGCCTGCTGCAGGCGACCGGCGTCGAAGTGATTCATCTCGGCCACAACCGATCAGTCGATGAGATCGTCACCGCTGCCATCCACGAGGACGTGAACGGCATCGCCGTAACGTCCTACCAGGGTGGGCATATCGAGTTCTTCAAATACATGATCGATCTGTTGCGCGAGGCTGGGGCTGACGAGATCAAGATTTTCGGCGGGGGCGGCGGGGTCATCGTGCCGAAGGAGATGGCTGAACTGCACGAGTATGGTGTCACCCGTCTCTATTCGCCGGAGGACGGCCAGACGATGGGTCTTCAGGGAATGATCAACGACGTCGTCTCCCGCTCTGATTTTGATATCGCGCGCCGTGTGCCTGACAATCCCACGGCACTCACCGCACGCGACCGACATGCTCTCCCCCGCGTCATCACCGCCTTGGAGAACGACGCGTGCCCAGCCCAGGTTAGGGCCATCGTTTCTGCCGCAGCCTGCAAGGCGGTCCCAGTTCTCGGGATCACGGGCACGGGCGGCTCTGGGAAATCAAGTCTTGTAGACGAATTGATCCGGCGATTCCGCCTCGACTATGAGGACGAACTGCAAATCGCTGTGTTGGCCGTCGATCCGTCGCAGCGCCGCACAGGCGGCGCCCTGCTGGGCGACCGCATCCGTATGAACGCAATCAACCACCCCAACATCTACATGCGCTCCCTGGCGACTCGGGACACCAGCACGGAACTGTCCCACGCCCTCCCCAGCGCGGTTACAGCCTGCAAGGCGGCTGGCTTTGATCTGATCATCATTGAGACCTCGGGCATCGGCCAGGGTGACGCGGCGATCACCGCGCTTGCCGACGTTTCCGTCTACGTTATGACGCCCGAATTTGGCGCCGCGACCCAGTTAGAAAAGATCAATATGCTCGACTTCGCCGACTTCGTCGCTATCAACAAATTCGAGCGCCGCGGCGCGGAAGATGCTTTGCATGACGTTCGTAAGCAATATCAGCGCAACCATAGCTCGTTCAACCGAGAGGCCGACGAAATGCCCGTCTACGGCACGATCGCGGCGCGCTTCAACGACGAGGGGGTTACCGCCCTATACCAGGCAATCGTCGCTAAGCTTGGCGAGTTCGGGTTCCGAGCCGGACGGTTCCTGCCGCGAATCGAGTCGAAACAATCCTCAGCCGCTGGTGCTATCGTGCCTCTCGAGCGCAGTCGCTATCTTGCCGAGATCGCCGACTGCGTGCGTTCGTATCATCGTCGCGCAGTCGAACAATGCGAGATAGCACGCGATCGCCAAGCGCTTCGCGGAGCGGCCGCAATTTTTGCCGAATGCGGTCGTGATGTTGGTGATTTCGACGAACTAATCGCGGCAAAGGATGAATTGCTGACATTAGAGAATAGGCAGCTTCTGGCGGCATGGCCGGCCACGGTGAAGAGCTATGAAGGAGCACATTTCGTCACCAAGGTTCGCGGCCAGGAGCAGCAGACGAACCTCACTTACACCACCTTGTCCGGCACCAAAGTGAGGAAGGTCGTCCTGCCTCGCTGGCATGACGAAGGCGACATCCTTCATTGGCTGCTTCGGGAGAACGTTCCCGGGGCTTTCCCGTTCACGGCCGGCGTTTTCGCATTCAAGCGGGAGAATGAAGAACCCACGCGGATGTTTGCGGGCGAGGGCGACGCATTCCGAACCAACCGTCGGTTTCACCACCTTTCACAGGGGATGCCAGCTAAGCGTCTGTCCACTGCCTTCGACTCGGTCACGCTTTACGGCTCAGACCCCGAGGAGCGGCCAGATATCTACGGTAAGGTCGGAAACTCGGGAGTATCGATTGCCACCCTCGACGATATGAAGGCGCTCTATGCCGGCTTCGACCTTTGCGACCCGACTACGTCGGTCTCCATGACCATCAACGGCCCGGCGCCAACGATGCTGGCGATGTTCTTTAATACGGCCATCGATCAGCAGATCGATCGCTTCCGAAGGGACAACGGACGCGAGCCGAACGACGAGGAAGCGCGGACCTTACGAAACAGGGTGCTCGCCACCGTCCGAGGCACGGTGCAGGCCGACATACTGAAGGAGGATCAGGGCCAGAACACCTGCATCTTTTCGACCGACTTCGCACTCAAGCTGATGGGTGACGTGCAGGAATATTTCGTTCGCAACAACGTTCGAAACTTCTACTCCGTATCAATTTCCGGTTACCACATCGCCGAGGCCGGGGCCAATCCCATCTCGCAACTCGCCTTCACTCTTGCCAACGGCTTTACCTATGTCGAGGCCTACTTGGCTCGCGGCATGCATATCGACGATTTCGCACCCAACCTATCGTTTTTCTTTTCCAAAGGCATGGATCCCGAATACGCCGTAATCGGTCGCGTCGCCCGTCGCATTTGGGCGATCGCCATGAAACATCGCTACGGTGGAAACGAGCGTTCGCAAAAGCTTAAGTACCATTGTCAGACCTCCGGGCGGTCACTGCACGCGCAGGAAATGTCGTTCAATGACATCCGCACGACGCTCCAGGCGCTGCTTGCCATCTACGACAATTGCAATTCGCTGCATACCAACGCCTATGACGAAGCGATCACCACGCCGACAGAGGAAAGTGTGAGGCGCGCCGTTGCCATCCAGCTAATCCTGAACCGCGAGTGGGGACTGGCGAAAAACGAGAACCCAAACCAGGGATCATTCATCATCGACGAGCTCACCGACCTGGTCGAGGAGGCAGTGCTACGCCAGTTCGACGCCATTGCCGCTCGCGGCGGCGTTCTCGGCGCCATGGAGACCGGCTATCAGCGAAACAAGATCCAGGATGAATCGCTGTATTACGAACATAAGAAACACGACGGAACCCTACCCATTATCGGCGTCAACACCTTCCGGGGTAACCCAACAGAGGCCTCAGCGCCGTGTGGGCTCGTGCGGTCCACTGACACCGAGAGGCAGTCTCAAATCAGTCGCTTGCGCCGATTCCAGGCATGTCATGCTGCGGAGGCGACAGCTGCACTGCTCCGTCTAAAGCAGACGACGATCAAAAGCGAAAACATATTTAGCGCTCTGATGGACGCTGTCAGGTTCTGCTCGGTCGGACAGATCACCAACGCTCTGTTCGAGGTAGGGGGGCAGTACCGGCGCAACTTGTGAGATGCACCTCGGAGGATCCAACTGGTGAAAGGAGCCATCATGAGCGTTCTTGTTGTTGCGAGTGAGATGGGCTGGCCTTCGCAGGTTGCGGACCCTCGGTCATCGCCCTGGTTTATTGATAGGGCACCGGTCGAAGAAGCGCTCAGGTTGCGCGAAAGCGGTAAGGCTGACGAGGTGGTCGTCATGTCCGTGGGCGACCTCAAGGCTCGGATATTGCTGCGGCTTGCGCTGGGAATGGGAGCCGATCGTGCGGTTGTGGTGCAGGTGGAAGATGGGCCGTCTCTGGAAGAAACCTTAAGGTTAGTAACTGCTCTGGCAGCGCGAGAACACGCCGATCTCATTCTCCTAGGCGTGTCGGCCAGCGAGACCCTCGCTAGGATGTCTTCGGGCTTAGGCCGCGGATCGAGCAAGCTAACCGTGAGTAAGCTCGCCCAGAATGTTTGCCGTTACCCCACACTCATCGAGATCCGGAAGGCCACGGACAAGAGGTGGGACATCATCACCGCCGCCGAGCTTCGGCTATTGGATAAGTCACGATCAATTCCTCATACCTCCGGCGTCACTAAGAAGTTTGCGCCTTTCGAAGACGCCGAATATATCGAAAGCCATGCAATTGATGAGATTCTTGAAGATGCTCGGATTAGAATTGCGAAGCTGAATGGTTTACCGTCGGATCGCGTTAAGCTGGAGGTCCGCTTTTTGGCGGATTAGAATTCTGACCGGTGAGAATGCGCCACAGTCGCGCTATGCTCACCGAGTTTGAGAAGGCGAGCCCCGCGCTAACCACTTTAGTTGCGTCGCGTTAACCGGACTCGTTGCCCTCACGCGCGCGCGAGACGAGCGGCGCGACGCCGACCGACCTGCTCGGGCCGCCGGGGCGGTGCAGCGCGTTAACCGATGCGTTGCCTATGCGCGCGCGCGAGGGCCGCGCCGCCTGAGCGCGGTCGGTCAGCAGAGCGACCCGCTGGTGTCGGCCAGCAGCCGCAGCGCCGCCCAGACGGCCTGCGTTAACCGGACTCGTTGCCTACACGCGCGCGTAAGGCGGGCGCCGACGCGCCGAGCTCGGTCAGCAGATCGACCCGCGCAATCTGGTTGAGCCGCCTGGGCGGCGCTGCGGCTGCTGGGTGACGTCGCGATTTCTTTTTCGCGAATTCTTGTTCGCAGATTCCGGTTCGGGGCGACGATGGAGGTGGCGATGGTGACGGCGCCGGTCGAGCGCGGCGAGGTGTGGGGTCGTCGACAACGATCGTCAAATTCCCAGCACTGACAGTGGTTGACGCGTTCCTCCTCTTTATCCATTGACTCGCGCACGCCGGGCAGGGGGGAGCAGTAAAGGAGACTCGCAGCCCTCCTTTAGTGCGATGTTGGCGTCAGTCGCCGCCTGACCGGGAATAAGCTGATATCGAAGCGGCGTGAGATCACGCCCCAGATTCCCGTCGGAGCAAATAGCATAAGGAGAATGGCGAGGGCGCCTAGGAGTATCAGATACCAAGACCCCAGCGCGGCCAGATAATATTGCAGAAGGTAGAATATGACGACGCCGATAATCGGCCCTTCGATTGTTCCGATTCCGCCGATGACGACGATGAAGATGACATAGGCGGTCCAATCGATGAGCGAGAACGCCGCATCCGGTGAGATCCTGGCCTTCTGCAGAAAGATCAGCGCGCCCGCCATGCCGGTCACGACGGCGGTCACGATGTAGATCAAAAGCTTGGTGCGAAAGACGTCGACGCCGGCGCTTTCGGCAGCCGCTTCGGTGTCGCCGATGGCGGATAAAGCGAGGCCGTACCGCGACCGCAGCAACTTGTACACTAGGACGAGCGTGCCGACCGCAAGCACGAGAGCCAGCCAATAGGCCAGGATGTCGCGCGCTGCCGGGCCGCGGACCTGAAACAGGTGGCGGACAAAGTCCAGCCCGACAATGGAATCGACGATGTGCGGCGGCAGCGAGGTTCCGGTGCCGCCGCCCAGTTGCTTGAACTGCGCCAGCACCAGCCGGCAGACCTCGGCGACCACCCAGGTGCCGATGGCGAAGTAAGCGCCTCTCAGGCGGAAGACGATCAGCGCGGCCGGGACGGCAATGAGGCCCGCGACGATCCCCGCCAGCATGATCGACAGCACGGGCTCAAGGCCCGCCATCAAGGTGCAGGCGAATAGCGCGTAGGCTCCGATGCCGACGAAGGCCTGCTGCCCGACGGAAATCAGGCCAGCGCAGCCGGCAAGCAGATTCCATAATTGCGCCAACGCCAGCATCGTGAACACGTAGAACAGCTCTTGCAGCAACGCCCGACTGGCGAATGCCGGCAGGGCGAACAGCAGGAGGATCACCGGGATGGCGAGGAGCGCCGTGATGGTGGACGCGCGCGTCGCCGTGGCGACGCTAAAGCGCGAGCCGTGAAGCCTGCCTTCGTCGACACCGACCCGGTTCAGCTTACTCACGCGCATGCCGCCGCTCTCAATCCACCGCGCGCGGAAACAGGCCGCGCGGCCGTATCACCAGCACGATCAGGAAGGCAACATGACCTGAGAGAATCTGCCATTCGGGATTTATATGCGCGCCGATTGTCTGCGCCACACCGACGACGATGCCGCCGGCGAGCGTCCCCCACAGGCTGCCGAGGCCGCCAATGATGACG
>Ga0181518_10003013_pt1 | contig 15843 bp, 13 predicted proteins | sample PEATcosm2014_Bin_28_FD_119751 | JGI IMG/M metagenome (GOLD analysis project Ga0181518, IMG submission 119751) | Peatland microbial communities from MTU Mesocosm Facility, Houghton, MI, USA - PEATcosm2014_Bin01_60_metaG | ecosystem: Environmental > Terrestrial > Soil > Wetlands > Peat | place... | reverse complement strand
CTAATAATTTAAGGGCAGCGCTCTCAATGGCATCGGCGTCGATTCCACAGAGATTTCTCAATATGGTCTGGCTTCCATGAGGAACAAAAAAATCCGATACGCCCAAACGCTTTAATGCCTTCGGGAAAAACGATTCTTCCTCGAACATTTCCAGGACCGCGCTTCCAAAGCCGCCCTGGAGTGTGTTCTCCTCAACAGTAATAACCCTGCCCGTCTTTTTAGCCCAGGTCATGATCAATTCACGGTCAAGAGGCTTTACAAACCGGGCATTTATGACTGCCGCCTCGATTCCTTGCGAATCGAGCCGCTCAGCGGCTTCAATTGCACTCTGCACCGTGGAACCGATGGCCACGATGGCCAAATCTTTCCCCGGCCGCAGCAGTTCGCCCTTCCCGATCTCCAGTGACCTGAGTTCGTCATCGAGCTTTACGCCTATCACGTTTCCTCTGGGATAGCGCACGGCAGCCGGACCGTCATGATCGACCGCCGTCTTCAACATATGCTGAAGCTCGTTTTCATCCTTTGGGGCCATCACCACCATATTAGGCATAGAGCGCAGATACGACATGTCGAACAGACCATGGTGCGTCGGCCCATCTTCGCCCACTATCCCGGAGCGGTCCATCGAAAATACCACCGGAAGGTTCTGAAGGCAGACATCGTGCAATATCTGGTCATAAGCTCGCTGGAGAAAAGTGGAGTAGACGGCCACCACCGGTTTGAAACCCTCCGTGGCAAGACCGGCCGCAAAGGTTACAGCATGTTGTTCTGCGATACCGACGTCGAAAAACCGGTCGGGAAAGGTCTTGGCGAAGCAGTCGAGCCCAGTACCCTCGATCATTGCGGCCGTAATGCCGATCAATTTGGGGTTGGTGTCAGCCAACTTCTTCATGGCCCTCCCGAAAATTTTGGTATAGGAAAGGCTGGTGGAGTTAACGCTCCTGCCGGTTGCTATATCAAAGGGCCCCACCCCGTGAAAGCTCGTGGGGTCCTTTTCAGCAGGCGCGTAGCCCTTTCCTTTTTTGGTCAGCACATGAATCAGAACAGGACCGTCCACATTGCGCGCTATTTCAAATGTGTTTATCAATCTGTCGAGACGATGCCCGTTTATAGGGCCGATATACTGAAACTCGAGGGCCTGAAACAGCATTCCAGGGGTAAAAAAGCTGATCAGCGAATCGACGCTGCGCCTCAACACCTGAAGGATATTCGGGCCGATTCCGGGGATCGATTTGAGGACATCCTCCATCTCCCGCTTCAAATACATCAAGGTTTTTCCCGAAAGCTTGCGGCTCAGAAATGAAGAAAGAGCGCCAACATTGGGAGAAATGGACATCTCGTTGTCGTTGAGGACCACAATGAGGTTTCTGGCGAGGTCCCCGGCGTTATTGAGTCCCTCGAAAGCCATTCCTCCGGTCATGCTGCCGTCACCAATCACGGCAATCGCCCGAGCCTGGCTTCCCTTAAGATGATTGGCTACCGAAATACCCAAGCTGGCGGATATCGAAGTGCTGGAGTGGCCTGTCCCGAAAGCGTCATACCTACTCTCGGAGCGCTTGGGGAAACCACTTATTCCGCCGTACTGACGCAGGGAACCAAATTCCTTTTGGCGCCCGGTCAGAAGCTTGTGTGCATAAGCCTGATGGCCAACGTCCCAGATGAAACGGTCATGTGCGGCATCGAATACGTAATGAAGAGCTATTGTCAGTTCCACTACACCGAGACAGGGAGCAAGGTGCCCGCCGTTTTCGGCAACAGTGCCTATGATTCGGGCGCGGATTTCCTCAGCCAAATTAAGAAGTTGCTGATAAGATAAGCTTTTTATCTGATAGGGGATTTCGATACAGGAAAGGAGCCCTTTGCCCATCGTTTTGTTTTTCAATTTAATCCCTCTAATTAAATTTCTTGAATCGTCAGTCTCAGCCAATTAATGAAAATTCCGTATATAAGTCAAGACATTTTATCCGAATTATCCCCTGCGCACCAACAAGTACCGGGCGATGGCCCGCAACGGCTCAGCCCTTACGTCGAAACCCGCCAGCGACTCAAGGGAACTCTCCACATGCTCCCTCGCTGCATCCCTGGATCGGGCAATGCCCAGCAGGGCGGGATAAGTCATTTTGTTTTTGGCGGCGTCCGATCCCGGTGTTTTGCCCATCAGTGCGGGGTCTCCCTCAACGTCAAGAAGATCGTCAGTAATCTGAAACGCAAGCCCGATGTGATGGCCGTAATTCTTTAGCGCACTTGTCTGCACTTGATCCCCACCGCCAAGAACGGCCCCAATCTCCAGTGAGGCCGAAAGCAAAGCTCCCGTTTTGTGAATGTGCATGTACTCGACTGTCGCCAGATCCACCTTTCGGTCTTCACATTCCAGATCGATTACCTGTCCTCCTATCATTCCCCTGTAGCCGGCAGCCTTGACGGCAATCCGGATAACTTCCGTTACTTTGTCAGTACTCACACCGCCGAGCACGAAATATTCAAAAGCTTCCGTCAAAAGAGCATCTCCTGCCAGAATGGCGATCGCTTCCCCGAATACTTTGTGATTGGTAGGGACCCCTCGCCTGAAATTGTCATTGTCCATGGCGGGCAGGTCATCATGGATGAGAGAATAGGTGTGAATCATCTCAAGGGCGCAAGCAGCCGGAAGGACCGGCTCAATATCGGCGCCTACCACTTCAGCCGACGCCAGACACAGGATCGGACGCAACCGCTTTCCACCAGCAAACAGGCTATAGCGAGCAGCTTCAATTACTCTTTTTTGAAGCCCGGAAGCGACGGGAAAAATCTTCTCCAACACGGCCTCAACAAGCTGCTTTCGCCGGCTTAAATAAGTTTTCAGGTCGAATTCACCCATAGTAACAGGTTAACTTTGCAAAAAAGCAAGAGATTAAGAAATATATCAAATAATACTAACATGGGCAAGTTGCAACTTCCAGCTACCAATAGTAAAGCTTATTCCCGGCGCAACCGGCCCAAGTCCCGGAGTTATCCCTTGTCTGCCGAGTTTGTCTGAACAGCCTCGAAAGGCGCGGATTCCCACCCGCCCTGCTGGTCTTTAAGGAGCATTTGCACCTTGTTTTCGGCCTCTTCGAGTTTCCTGTGGCAAAACTGGGCAGTTCGAATCCCCTCGGAGAAACATTCCATTGCCTCTTCAAGGGGCAAGTCCCCCTTCTCCAGCTTTTCCACGAGATCCTGAAGCTTTTTCAGAGCCTCTTCAAACAGATCGCTTTTTTTCTTAGCCACGAGGTCACCCTTCCTCTTCGGTCTGAACGTTTTCGGCCTTATCGACCGTACACTCCAGCCGGCCGCCGGCAAGCCGCACAAGTACACGATCTCCAGGCCCGGTTTCGGTGTAGCTCCTGATCACTTTCCCATCCGCGATTCTATACGCGATCGAATACCCGCGCATAAGAACGGAAAGCGGACTAAGCGCCTCCAGACGCGAGACGTTATGCTCATACCTGAGCCTGTATCCGTCTAAAATCCGGTGATGATGGAGCATTAGCTCTTTGCTTAGGCGGTTTAGCTCCGCTCGGCCTCCCTGGATGCGGGCCTCGGGATTCAGATACAGCAGCCTGCCGCCCAGATGGCTACACCAAACGCGCATCCTCTCAAGACGTCTGTCGATGGCAAGACTGAGGCGTTCCAGACGATCGTCGAGAGTAAGCCTCAGATTCTCGAGGCGCCTTTTGGGATGCGTTATCCGGCTCTCAAGGTATTTTAGCCTTAAGCCCAGATTCTCGAGTCTTGCCTTTATAACCTGGACCAACCGATCCCTGCCGCCATGCAGGTCACGGTGGAACTGCTCGAGCCTCTTTACCACCCACTCGGCTGCACCGGTCGGTGTTGGCATTCGGAGGTCCGCAACCATATCTGCTATTGTAAAATCAATTTCATGGCCGACCGCTGAAATTACCGGAATCGAAGACCCCGAAATCGCCCGCGCGACAACCTCCTCGTTAAATGCCCACAGGTCTTCCATGCTTCCACCTCCGCGCCCGACAATCACAACATCAAACTCATGGCGCCAGGTGAGCATGTTGGCCGATCCAATAGCTTCGGCAATTTCAAGCCGAGCATCGGGTCCCTGGACCGCCACCGGAAAAAGTGTGACCGAGACAGGATAAGGGCTTCTCTGGAGCACCTTGAGGATATCCCTGATTGCAGCGCCGCTCTTTGAAGTAATCAGGCAGACATTCTGCGGGCAAAGCGGGAGGACTTTCTTTCGGGCCCGGTCGAACAGACCTTCGGCCTCAAGCTTCCTCTTCAGGGCCTCGAAAGCGAGCTGCAGGTCGCCAACCCCGATGGGCTCCATGACCTCCACGATTAACTGGTATTCGCCCCTGGGTTCATAGACGCTCAGACGGGCCTGGCAAATGACCTGCATTCCCGATTCGGGAAGAAACCTCAGAAAGCGGTTCTGCGCTCGGAAAAAGACCGCATTGATCTGGCTCTGCGCATCCTTGAGCGTAAAATAAAAATGTCCCGAAGCCGGGACCCGAAAATTAGAGATCTCACCTTTAACCCAGACAAACGGGAACCTCTCCTCCAGCAGTGCCTTTACCTGCTGGTTAAGCCTGCTAACGGTAAGTATCCCGCTATCGTCTCCAATGTGCAACTGGAGCATACTCGCTCTTCTGTGAATTCAACCACTCATCCGATCGGGGCTTTTATTTCCACCCTCCGATATCCCGCTTCGGCTATTCCGTTACCGGAACAGTTTCGGGTCCATGGCGTCCCGAAGTCCTTCACCGACCAGGTTGTAGGCGGTGATGCTCATGAATATCGCAAACCCGGGAAAGACTGTCAGCCACCATGCAAATTCAATATAGTCACGGCTCTGGGAAAGAATCTCGCCCCAGCTTGGAGTCGGCGGCTGCACGCCGAACCCGAGAAAACTCAAGCTCGACTCCGTAAGGATGGCGCCCGCAATGCCAAAGACCGCTGACACCAGGACCGGGGCCATCGCATTCGGCAGCATGTGTAGAAAGATTATACGCCTGTGTGATGCGCCAAGAGCGCGCAGCGCCGTTATGAAGTCGAGCTGTTTGAGCTTGAGGAATTCGGCGCGAACGAACCGGGCAACGCCCATCCACCCGGTCAGACCGATTACCACCATGATGTTGTATATGCTCGACCCCTCCTTAATCGCAATTATAGCGATAATCAGGAAAAATGTGGGTATCGTGAGCATGATCTCGATTGCCCGGCTGATCACTATATCTGTCCATCCACCAAAATAACCCGCCAGTGCTCCCAGGAAGATCCCGATGATCAGCGCTATTCCTACGGCAACAAAACCCACTGAAAGTGAAATGCGCGCGCCGTAGATCATTCTGCTCAAAACGTCCCGGCCGCTGTCATCGGTACCGAACCAGTGCCTGGAGTCGGGGGGAGCCAGGTACTCCAGCAGGTTGTATTCAGTCGGTGAATATTTTACCAGGGGCCATATGACTATCGCCGCATCTTTTCCGCCAACGTGCTGGTAGATGAGAGGATTTGTTTTCCTAAGGTCTTTCCAGACAAAGGAGCCGATCTTGTCAGCGCCGGAAAAAGCAGGAAAGTAGACGTTGCCCTGGTGATAGAATAAGATGGGTTTATCGCTCGCGAGCAAATTTGCAAAAATGGCGATAAAAAACAGAAATATTGTTATCCAAAGCCCGAAGACGGCCAGCTTCCTCTTCTTGAAATGATAGCTGACCATTTTCCAGTAGGTATTGGGGGTCTCGCCTTTTAACTCCGATTGTGTTTCCAGAATTTGGAAATCCAGAGTTTTTGCCGGATCAGTCATTGTTCACCAGTTCTACGTCATTTATTCCAGCTTGATGCGCGGATCGAGCGCTGCATACAGGATATCGGAAATCAACAGTCCTATCAGTGTGAGCAGCGCCGAGATCGCGGTTATAGCCATTATAACGGGGTAGTCGCGGCTCAGGACCGCCTCGAACCCAAGCTGCCCCATTCCTGGGACCGAGAAGATGGTTTCTATGATCACGCTTCCGCCGAACATGGCAGGTAAAAGAAAGGCAAGAAGCGTTATAAGCGGGAGCAGAGCATTGCGGAAGGCGTGTTTAAAGATTACCACACGTTCGCTCAGACCTTTTGCCCTGGCCGTCCTTACGTAGTCTTCCCGGATGACCTCGAGCATGCCCGCCCGCGTCAGTCTCGAAAGGTAAGCCAGCCCGCCGTAGGTAAGACAGACTACCGGAAGCGCCAGGTGCCACATCCGGTCGAGCAGCCAGGGCAACAGCCTCATCGTTTCGCTTCCTATGGACGATATGCCGTAGACCGGGAAAATGTCCCAGAAATCCCCCCCTCCGAAGAGCATTATGAGCAGCATAGCGACCCAAAAATTCGGAAGTGAGTACACGAAAAAGAATCCGAGGGTCAAAATCTTGTCCGCAAACGACCCCTCATGAGTCGAGGAATAGATGCCGCAGGGTATCGCGATCAGATAGACCAGAAAGATCGAGATTATATTGAGTTGAATGGTTATCGGCAGCCGTTCGGAAATCTTTTCCCACACTTTCCGGTGGTCTTTATACGAAAACCCGAAATCCATGGTAAAGATGCGTTTTACCCACAGGATGTACTGGACGGGCAAGGGCTTGTCCAACCCATAGAGTTCTTTTGTCTGCTTGATTATCTGCTCGGAAATAGTCTTCTCGCCAAGCGCCCCCTCCCCTTTGCCCATCTGCAGTTTGAGCATCGCGGGATTTCCGGGCGCCAGATGGATAATGACAAAGGTAATAACAGTTATCCCGAAAAGGGTCGGAATGATCTGGAGCAGCCTCTTGATCAGATAGGCTTTCATCTAGGGCAACGTCATCCTTATCTAGTCTTCTTTTCTAATCACAAATCCCCGGCCCGCAAAGTCACGCAAACAGAACGGGCCTTCGGCGTCAAACCAGTCCTCGATCAGCCGATAGGAAATCGAAATCGGCGTGGAGAGCTTTACTGCGCCGTTTTCAACGGCTTCACGCAGTTCGCCGCGTCCAAACCAGCGCGCGTCCTCCAGTTCTTCATCTCCAAGCCTTATCCGCTGATCCTGGGCTTCAGCCGTAAATCCCAGCATCAGCGAGCAGGGAAACGGCCACGGCTGCGAGGAATGATACCGGATGTTCTTGACGCAAAGCCCCACCTCCTCAAAAACCTCGCGCGCCACGGCGCCTTCGGCGCTCTCGCCAGGCTCCACGAATCCCGCCACAACGGAGTACATACGCTCAGGCCAAATGTGCTGCCTTCCGAGCAGGCACTTTTCACCAGACTTTATCAGAACGATTATGGCCGGGTCAGTGCGCGGGAAATGCACCACCCCGCACTGCGGATTCACGCAGGCGCGGCAGTGCCCGCCTTCTCTGATTTCGTTTCGGGCTCCGCAGGCGCCGCAAAAATGATTACGCTCATGCCAGTACGCCAGGGTTTTGGCGTAAGCGAGAAGCGCTCCGTCATCTCGCGAAAGCAAAGGCGCAACGGCTCGCAGGTCCCGAAACCGCCCCACATGGCCAAAAGCGCCGGGGGCTTTTTCATCTAAGTCAACAGCAAAATAAGAGTGGCCGTTGTCCTCGCCAAGGAAAAAAGTGCAATCTCCTTCAACGCGCCCCTCCAAATGTTTCCACTCCAGCAGAACAGGCCTGGGGGCCTCGCCTTCGGCAACGAGCACCCTCGATTGCCACACAGCAAGGAAAAACGATCCCGGGTCGCGCATCCGCCGGGCAATCCAGTCCGGGTCTTTGCGCCGATTGTGAGCGCGGTCCAGACCCTGCGCCACGAACATGTTTTTCGAAGACTTTTGGAAATCATCCATCAGAAGCTCGCATGCATCGATCCTTCTTTTTCTTAGTCCCTGTATTTCCGGGCCTCTTTCGGCACCCACCAGTACAGAGGTGCAAGCCCCATCGGGTAAACCTCGAGGTTTTGGAACCTCCTGGAGACAGTAACCAGATCCTCGTTCGTAAAAAGGAATGTGTAAGGCTGCTCGTCATGGATTATCTCCTGGAGACGATAATACATCAGGCGCCTTTTTTCCGGATCGAATTCTTTGCGCGCCTCCTCCATCAATTTGTCCGCTTCCGAATCCTTGAATCCCACGAAATTTGAGCCTTTCTCAACCGCCATGGAAGAATGCCAAATCTGATAAGGATCGGTCTCCCATCCGAGCGACCAGCCCAACGAACAGGCGTCGAAATTGTGCTCCTCGATCCTCTGAATGAAAACTGCCCATTCGAGCCTTTGGATCGACATTCTGATGCCGATCTCTTTCAGGTTCTCCTGGAGCATGGTCGAAAGTTGCTCTGCAAACTTTCGCCCTGCGGGGATCAGGATTTCGAATTCGAACGGTTTTCCGTCATTTTGCAGCACACCCCCGCCCGGAGGGTAATCCCATCCCGCAGACTTGAGCAGCGCCAGGGCGCCTTTCGGGTCATATGGATAAGGCTTGATATCCTTGTCGTATTCCGGACTGTTTACATAAAAAGGGCCGTTAACGATAGTTGCAAGCCCGAAGAGGATTTTCTTCAGAATCGTTTCCCGGTCAACAAGCATCGTCATCGCCCGCCGGACCCTTTTGTCCGAGAAAATCGGCCGCCGGCAGTTCCACCCGATATAGTTGAAGCTCGGCTGGTAATAGGCAAACTTTCGGAAATTTTCCGCAAATCGTTTGGTCTGGGTCTGCTTCTCCCATTGTATCGGCCTAAGGCCCATCTCGTCCAGGCCGCCCTGCTTCAGCACTTGAAGGGCGACAGTTTCATTCGTGATAATTTTGTAAACAATCCGGTTAATCGCGGGTTTTTCACCCCAGTAATCCTCGTTTCTAACCAGGACGACTTCTTTTCCCGTCTCCCAGTGAAGCAGCTTGTACGGACCCGTGCCGACAGGATTGCGCCCGATCGGGTGCTGATTGAAATTTTCCCCTTCTTTAAAAAGATGCGCCGGTACAATCGGCATGCCTCCACAGAACTCAAGCGCCCGGAAATAAGGTATCCTGTAATGGAAGCGGACTGTGTAGTCGCCCAGCATTTCAACTTTTTCAATGTCCTGGTAGTAGTTCCGCAGGTGGGCGGCATCGACCTTCGGATCGCGTATCCTATCGAATGAATAAAGAATGTCTTTTGCCGTAAACGGATACCCGTCAGTCCACTTTATGTTCTTTTTCAGGTGAAATGTATACATGAGATGGTTCGACGAGATCTCCCATTTCTCGGCAAGAACGGGAACGTTTTCCAGGGACTTTTCGTCTCTTTTGAGAAGCGACTCATAGATGTAGCCGTCGATGGCTCCCGCAGGCACGTCGGTCGCCGTAATCGGATTCAGGGTTGGAGGTTCTGCGCTAAGCTGTGTGACCCTCCAGTCGCCAAAGACCCTGTCCGCCGGCTGTTTCAACTCCTCGGAAGCCTGTATGGGAGGGACCATGAAGTTAAAGATAAAGAGCAGGCTGACAAGATGAACTGCAAAAGATTTGAGGGCCTTCATTTTCATCACGCAAACTTCCTCTAAAACCGGTCGATCTTCAGGTTTCAGTGGCCTGAAGCCTTCTTTTATATCCAAAGTACTCACTGTTATCAATTGCGACCGTGGAAATCAACCCGATATTAACCCCGCCGCTCGGCGCCGATACTCAGTTGATACACAACAGGCAAGCGCAGGGCACAAAAAACCCCCTTTCACAAAGATGGAATGCAAAAGGGGATTTCCGAAGGCCTGCCGAACCAGGGCAGTTGGCTCTCCTGGCGAGAACAGAATCCCTTACAGCGATTTAACGTCGATATTTCGAATGAATTCCTTTACGTTTTTCATCAAGAGATCGAGCTTTTCATCCCGTTGCTTTTGAGCTGCTTCCTGCGGTTCCCCGGCCTGGGCCGCAGTTTGAGTCCGCTCGGCCGCAAAGGGCTCAACCGGCTTATCGGAGGCCTCAACATTCACCTCAAAAGGCCTTGCCCCTGAGTTATCAAGAGTACTTCCCACATCATTCATCGTCTCTGCCTCCCAAAGTCGCACTCGCCGGTACGACAATTTTCCGGAAAAAAATAACCATCGTTGTTTAATATGTAAACTACAACTTATCACTATCTATTTGAATACTGGGTCGATTGTCCCACGGGCCACATTATCATTTTACTTTGCCCGGCAGCCAAATAGTTGTATCCTACCCTACAGAGCTCAGCAGTAAATTCGGTCGATAGTCATTTTCTCTAAACTGGAGTTTTCATGAGCCTCGTCGACGGCCAGATGTATCGGCTCCCAAACGGCGAGAAGGTTACCGCCAGGTTGATCGAGCAAAGATTCATCCTGGAATTCAAGAGACAGTACAGAGCGCCCCTTTCAGTCGGCGCTGACGGCACTCTTTTTTTGCGGGGCGAGCCGGCTGGTTTGACGGTCAACTCTCTTTCGGTGGTCGAACCTGAACGGGAGTCCGATAACGCGGACTGATTCGACAGGCCACCGGTTTAGCCGTCTGCGATTCGTTTTCGATCTCGGAGTTGCGCCCGGTTCCGGGGGACATGATTGACACTGTTTCAAGATACGGTTAATCTCTGCAAAATCTGTTTTGGCAGTGCCGGTTTTAACGCTCGAATGGCGTTTCACCAAAACCCACAAGGGAGTGGAAACCCTATGTTTCGTACAAACAGAAACTATGGTCAGGAAAAACGCATCTGGTCCCGAAAAGGATTCACCCTTATAGAGCTGTTGGTGGTTATGGTTATTCTCAGCCTGCTTGCCGCATTCGTTGGAACTGACTTTTTCAAACATATCGGCACTTCCAAACAGAAGGCCGCAAAAACCCAGATTGAAATGTTCGGCACGGCATTGGATTCATTCAGGCTCAGCGTGGGAAGGTACCCGACAACAGCCGAAGGCATGCAAGCCCTTCGTGTAAATCCGGGTATCGATCTCTGGGACGGCCCCTACCTCCGAAAAGATGTCCCCATGGACCCGTGGGGAAGGCCCTATGTTTACAACTGCCCCGGACAACACGGTGATTACGATCTCATTTCCTATGGGGCCGACGGGCAGGAAGGCGGGGAAGGAGAAAACGCCGACGTTGTAAGTTGGAAATAGTCACGGTAAGTTGATGTGCAGTAGTCCTCATGAGCCGTAACGCACCTGCTCCTGCGTGAAGGAGATGCCGTTCTGGAGCATCTGGAGGTGATGGTAAAGGCCGGCCTTCTCCATCAGGTCTTCGTGGGTCCCCTGTTCAACTATGCGCCCCTTGTCGATGATAATGATCTGGTTTGCCCGTCTGATCGTGGATAGCCGATGTGCGATTATGATGCTCGTCCGGTTTGCCATGACCGCCCTGATTGCCTGCTCGATCAGCATCTCCGTTTCTGTATCCACATTTGAGGTTGCCTCATCCAGGATAAGGATTTTAGGGTCACGAGCCAGAACTCGCGCAAACGCCAGCAGTTGTTTCTGACCTGCCGAGAGATCCATGCCGCCCTCCCCTATTCTTGTGTCCAGTCCCCGTGGAAGGCTTTGCACCAGGCTTTCCAATTGCGAGAGATCCACGATCCGGCCAATCTCGGATCCAGACAGCCCGCGGTCAAGCAGTATATTTTCTCTGATCGATCCCGGCACTATGAAAATATCCTGCATCACAAGCCCAATGTGCTCCCGCAACCAGTGCGGCTCGAACCTGCGGAGATCCACGCCGTCCAACAGTATCCTCCCCTGCTGCGGGTCGTAAAACCTTTCCAGCAAATTTATGATAGTGGTCTTTCCCGATCCGGTGGCCCCGATAATGGCAAGAGTATGGCCCGGCTTCACTTCGAAGGAGATGTTTCTCAGGACCGGCCGGCCTGTCTCATAGGAGAACACCACATCGCGAAATTCGATGTGCCCACTGATTCCGTCCATCCTTACCGGATCGATTAGCGGCGGGATGTAATCCTTTTCTTCGAGCAGTTGAAAAATCCTCTCTGCCGAGGTCATCGCGGATTGCACTATGGTGTATTTTTGAGAAAACTCCCGAATGGGCTGGGAAAAGAGCCGCATGTAGGAAATGAAGGCGGTGAGGACCCCTATCGTCATGTAGTTTCTCAGGATCCGGCCCCCGCCGTACCATATTATCAGTGCGAGCGCAACCGAACCCATGACTTCGATCAACGGCACAAAAATACCGAATACCCGAATCTGGAACATCGCGGCTTCAAAATATTTTCCGTTCAACCGGGAGAAACGCTCCCGCACGTCTTTTTCGCGCAGAAAAATCTGAACAACCGACACCCCAGAGACCGCTTCCTGTAAAAACGCGTTAATTCCAGCAAGGTGAGAGCGTATTCTGCGGTAAGCCCTCCGGCTCAGTTTGCCGAAAGTCACCGTTATAAGGATCATCGGCGGAAAAGTGAGAGCAAGGAGCAGCGAAAGTCTCCAATCCATCCAGAACAGGACCACAAGAATGCCGACAAGCCTGACTCCTTCGTTGAAAAGAGTAATGATGACCGATGTGAACATCTCATACATGTTCTGGATATCGTTCGTGTGCCGGGTAACCAGCCTGCCTACCCTCTGGGCGCTGAAAAATGAGAGGTTCAGGCGGATGACATGGTTGAACAGACGCTGGCGCAAAGAGTGCATGATTCTTTGGCCGGTCCATTCGAGGGCGATAACCTGGAAAAAATTCGCCACAAACCCGACTGCGATAACAGCCACGAAAAGCAAAGCTATCCGGGTCACCCCGTTCATCCTCTCGTCGACGGGCAGGGAATTGTTGAGGATATACTTATCGATGGCCACTTGGACGAGTCTCGGCCATATAAGACTTGCGCCGGTAATGATAAAGGCGAGACCAACGGCCGTAAGGGCCCACTTCCACTGGGGAACTATGAATTTGAGCAGTCGCCCCCACAGTTTAAAGTCGCCAAGATAGCGTCCTTGCTCGTCGTCCAGAATTTCCTGATCGTGATTCATTGTTCACCGCCGGTGACACTGTCCTCAGCATACCCACTCAAAGTTTGGTGCCTGTAGATGCTCGAATAGAAGGCGTTTCGCTCGACTAACTCATTGTGCGGCCCCTGGTCCACAACCTGCCCTTTTTCCATTACCACGATTTCGTTGGCGTCTGCCAGAGGCGCTATTCGGTGGGACACGACTATGCAGGTGCGCCCTTCGAGGTAGGAAGCAATAGAACGAATTATCGCGTGCTCGGTTTCCATGTCCACTGCTGAAAGACCATCGTCAATCATAATTACCGGCCGGTTTAAAAGCAGTGCCCGTGCTATCGCAATTCTCTGCCGCTGGCCGCCGGAAAGTTTTATTCCTTTCTCCCCTATTCTCGTTTCATATCCTTGTGGCATGGCGGCTATCTCGTCATGAATGGCGGCGGCCCTGGCCACTTTTTCGATCTCCCCGATGGAAGCTTCCGGCGTACCGAAAGCGATATTGAAAGCTATGGTATCGGAAAAGAGAACCACATCCTGAGGCACGTATGCGATTGCGCTTCTCACCGAATTAATCGAAATGGAATTTACATCGAAACCATCGAAAAAGAGGCTCCCGTCCGGGACCGCAAAAAGCCGCGCCAGCAGATTGCATAATGTGGTTTTCCCTGCCCCGGTTCTGCCCACAATCCCGAGGAACATCCCCCTGGGAATATGGAGGTCTATTCCCTCGAGACTCGGCCCGTCTTGACCGTGGTACCTGAAGGAGAGATCCCTCACCCGGATCTCGCCTCGGCCGATCGACACGGAAGGCGCCGCGTCGCGTTCGCAAAGAGAAGGTTTAACGCTCATAACCTCCTCGATCCGGGAAAGCGACGTAACTCCGCGTTGAAACAGGTCCGCCACCCAGCCCATAGCCATCATCGGCCAAGTCATTATAAAAAGATAACTTATGAAGGCGAATAAATCCCCCGCCGTAATAGTCCCGGATATCGTCAGGCGTCCCCCGAAAACAAGCACCAGCAGCATGCAGAAGTTCCCAATGAAGCCGGATATCGGGAAAAGCGTTCCGTAGACAAACGCCAGCTTGAGATTATTTCTCACATAAGTTTCACCCATTTGGGCAAAGCGCAGGGTTTGATGCTCCTCCTGGTTGTATGCTTTTACCAGACGAATGGAAGAGAGCGTCGAGCGGACAAATTCGGTCAGGACCGAAAACTGTTCCTGGACTTTCTTGAACCTTCCGTGCAGGCGGGATGACAGTGTCCTTGTCAAAAAAGCGAGCACAGGCATCGGCCCAATGGCTATAACGGTCAGAAGCGGGTTAATGTAGAGCATGAAACCAAACGCTGCCAGCCCCATGAAAACCGCATCCACAAAAGCGACGACCCCCATCCCGGTTGCAAGCTGCACGGAGGCAAGATCGTTGGTTGCAAGGGCCATCACCTCACCCGTTGTGGTTTTCTGGAAGAAAGCCTTATCGAGGGTAAGCAGATGGGAGAACATCCGGTTTCTCAGGTCTATTTCAACAATGCGTGAAAACCCAAGGATAAGCTGACGCCAAATAAATCGAAAGCCTGCAATCCCAATCGCGAGCAAAACGATATACAGGCCATACTTCGAGAGGCCACTCGGGGGCGCAACGCCCTTTTGAAGCGAATCTACCGCATACTTGACAACTCGGGGAATAAAAAGCTGAAGCAGGTCAACCAGCACAAGGGCCAAAAAACCCCCCGCAAGCCTCCAAAGATGATCTCTGAAGTAAGGCTTGAGCAGTCTGATCGAGCGCCACGAACCCCCTTCATCAGAATCTTTCGAGACCGTGCTCAGACTTCTTTTTAAGAAACCGCCTCTCACCGAATATTTTTCCCGCCCGGATTGGTTTCAAATCATAAGTGACGCAACGCCCAGACGCGACACCAAATTCTTTATTATAACTCTAATTTAATTATATTGCCGCAGATCTGTTCATTGCCCTCTCTCGCCTCGCCCCGCCCCTTTGCGTAGTCCTGCATCTGAATTAGCTTTAGAACGTTAGGAAGGGCTGCTCTGATGAACTCGGACGACGGCATCTACGATCTCATTATACCTGGTGGAGGGCCTGGAGCGCTTACCGCCGGACTTTACGCCATGAGTGCCTTGGGTAAAGAGCATGAAAGCGGAGCCTGCCAATCTGCACTGTCTCGCTTTGAGAACAACATCCCGGCAACGAGTGCTGGTCTCAAAGCTCTTGAAGAAAGCCTCAGCCGTTCCGCTGGAACCCTGCTTCGGCGCAGAAACAGACGACGGCTCATAATCGATGTAGATTCCAGATCATTCTGGAAGTTTCTGAGAAGAAGGCAAACGCCGCTGCCGCCATTTTACGGGAGACCATGATCGAAGCAGGCAAATCTTATCTTTCTAAAGTTCCGGTTGAAGTGGAAGTTACGATTGGTGAGACATGGGCAGAGAAGTAGGCAAAGCCGGCCTCAGCTTCATGACGGCGTCGGTTGTAAAAAGTGGTCGTTTCGATTCGATCTTACGCGCTTCACACCCCAGTTTCCGATCTCATCGCATATGTTGCCGGTTCAGGGAAATTCACACATTAAGATCATAAGGCGTAATGCGTGGTCCGTTCTGTGGATTCAATGGATTGGCAGGACACCCCAACTTTTTCATGGTGCGGGCTGCTTGATCAAAGTTCTCAATGGTCCACTTAACCGATCCTATCTCGTGACCCTCAGTTGGATGTTGGATTTCACCATTTTCCACCCACGAATATGCACTTTCTCCGAGTATCAGTAGCTGTGTAATAACATACTCTTTACCGATCCATGGCTTAACCACTGCATCCTCCTTTCCAGCCCGAAGCTTTATAGAAATCGGGATTGCAATGAAACCGGCAGCCGGAACTCGCCCGGGCATTGCGTACCTTTACAGCTTGGATACAGTACCGTTACCTCAATTTGCCACCCAGGTGTTT
>Ga0181518_10003008_pt1 | contig 15858 bp, 14 predicted proteins | sample PEATcosm2014_Bin_28_FD_119751 | JGI IMG/M metagenome (GOLD analysis project Ga0181518, IMG submission 119751) | Peatland microbial communities from MTU Mesocosm Facility, Houghton, MI, USA - PEATcosm2014_Bin01_60_metaG | ecosystem: Environmental > Terrestrial > Soil > Wetlands > Peat | place... | reverse complement strand
TGAGAAACAGGGCGACCACGAGACCCACCGCGCCTCCGAGGACCAGCACCGGGTACCGAGAGAGCGCCGCGGCAAGCGGGGAGCGCCAGGTCGCCGGATCCGGCAACACGGCGGGCACCATGGCCAGGGCCAGGAGGATGATGAGCGGTCCGGTGTTCGGGTCTGTCCCTGAGCCGGTGAAGATGCCGCCGAGACCCTGGCCGCTGACCCAGAAGAAGGCGGCAAGGAGGCCTCCCACGGCAAGGAAGGGCGTCGGTCGCCGGAACAAGAGGGGCCCGAATCCGACGATCAGGGAGGCGATCGCCAACAGCCACGTGGTCCAAACGCCGCCACTGCCGAACTGGTTGCCGAAGCTGTTGAGGAAGTGGGAGTACGCACTCGGTTCGCCGGACGACATGCCGGTGATGGCGCTCGACACTGAGGTTGACGTCCGATTGTTCGGAAGCAGGAACAGGACTGCGGCAAGCGACCAGTACCCAACCCAGACCAAGAGGGGAGTCGTCGCTCCCCCGATGCCCTGACCCGCCGCTGAAGAAGCCATCCCAACCGACTCTTCTGCAGCTTGGGGTGTCCGCGAGCGAGGCCACGCCATGAGCCCGATCAGTCCGTAGATGAACACCGACCCCGGCGCACCGGTCAGGGCCGAAGCCGATCCGGTGAAGATCAGACCGAGGCCCTCCCCGAAGAACCACACGCCGAAGGCCCAGAAGAACGACACCGCAAGAGCCGGGCGCACGGTGCGCCGGAAGAGCAACCCGGCACCGATCGCCACCTGGATGAGGGCGAAGAAGGTGTTCCACACCGCGACGTGGGGTCCCACGAAGTGGCCCACATTCGTGATGATCCACCGGATCACGTCGGGCTGATTCTGGGCATTGTTCAGCAGGTATGTCGTGGTGAAGCTGCTGCGGAACATGAACGGCTGAAACTGCAGACCAGCGTCGAGCAGCCAGAACAGACCCAAGATGATCTGAAGCGTCCGTTGCGTCCTGACCAGCGAGAAGGATCGGCGAGGCGGATCGATCGGAGGGCTCTGTTCGACTTCCACGGCGGTCACGGTGCACCCTCCCGTAGTCCGGAATGCAAGATGGGGGCGGCGTCCTCCTGGCTCACCGCTCGTTGAGTCCTAAAGCTCCCGACCAAAAAAGACCTGGTGTAAGACCCCATAAACGATTCTGAGGTTCACGACCTGTGGTCGATCTGAACGTACTACTACAGCACGTAGTTTTCAGGTCGGTCGACCAGTCGTCAAATCAGGAACAAGCGGCCCGTGTACATCGTCCTCGCCAGCCTGAGGCGCGGAAGCGCTATTGGGAATGGGAGGACGCCCCGCCGACAACGGCTTCGGGTTTGACTTGTTGCTCGGCCTTCCGCTGGACATCGGTCGAGAAGTGGCGTAACCGCGAGCTGTTCCACACCACACAACCGGACGAGAGCGCCATGGCGGCGCCGGCGATCAGAGGGTTGAGGAACCCGAACGCGGCGAGGGGAATGGCGACCACGTTGTAGCCGAAAGCCCACAGCAGATTGGTCCGAATGGTGAGATAGGTGCGCCGAGCCAGTGTGATTGCCGTCGGAACTGCGGTGAGATTGTCTCGCATGATGATCAGGTCGGCCGACTCCATCGCGACGTCGGTGCCCGAGCCCACGGCGAGGCCGAGATCGGCGCAGGCCAGGGCCGGACCGTCGTTGATGCCATCTCCCACCATCGCAACGCGCTGACCCTCTTTTTGCAGGCGCCTGATCGCCGTAACCTTGTCGGCCGGCAACGCTGCCGAGATCACGTCGTCGACGCCGATGGACGTTGCTACAGCCCGAGCTGCCGCCTCATGGTCTCCGGTCACAAGGACGCAGTGCAAGCCCAGGGTTTTGAGGTCGCGTACGGCGGAAAGCGCAGTCGACCGCACCCGGTCGCTGACCGCAAGGGCACCGACCACGGTCTCATCCCGGCTCACGAGCACAACGGTCCGTCCCTGGCTCTCCCATGCCGCGCAGTGCGATGTCAGCGAAGCAGTCATGGCCGAAAGAGCGTCATCCGAGAACAGCTCGCGTCGCCCCACCTTCAAATCGTGGCCATTGAGAGACCCACGAGCACCCAGCCCGGCGAGCGCTTCGAAGTCCGTCACCATCTCCAATTCGACCCCTTCGCGCCGTGCTCTCTGTACGATCGCCTTGGCCACCAGGTGCTCCGATGCCAGCTCGAGCGATCCGGCCCATCGCAGCAGGTCTTCGGTCGAGATCCCATCCGCACCGCTGACGTCTTCAACGACCGTCGCACCCTCAGTCACGGTCCCCGTCTTATCGAGGAGCACGGTGTCGATCTCCTGAGACTCTTCGAGGGCCTGGTAGCCCTTGAAGAAGATGCCCAATCGCGCCCCCTCGCCGGAGGCCACCATCAGCGCAGTGGGAGTCGCCAGCCCTAGCGCGCACGGACACGCAATGATCAAGACGGAAAGCGCCGCGCTGAAGGCCTGCTCGTTGGTTCCCCCGACCAGCAGCCAGCCAGCCAGTGTGATGAATGCGATGCCGATCACGGCCGGTACGAAAACGCCGGCGATGCGGTCCGCCAGTCGTTGGACGTTTGCCTTCTGATTCTGGGCGTCCTCGACCAGCCGGAGCATCTGAGCCAGGTGCGTGTCCGCCCCGAGCCTCGTGGCCCGCACCACGAGTCGCCCCCCCACACACACGGTACCGCCGAGGACCGTGTCGCCAACGGTCACGTCGGCCGGCATCGACTCACCGGTCATCGCACTGCGGTCGATGGCCGACTGCCCGAAGATGACCTCTCCGTCGGTCGCGACGGTCTCTCCGGGTCGGACGACGAACCGATCGCCCTCACACAGTGCCGCGATCGGGCGGCGCTGCTCAGTTCCCGCGGCGTCGAGCACCGCGACATCTTTGGCGCCGACCGCGGAAAGAGCACGCAAAGCGTTGCCGCTCCGCCGCTTGCTGAGGGCCTCGAAATACCTGCCGGCGAGGAGGAAGGTGGTCACGCCGGCGGCCACATCGAGATAGATCGCTCCGCTCTGTTGGTGCGCCAGCACGTAGCGAAACGATCGAGCGACGTGGCTCGTGTCGCGGAAGAACATGGCATAGATCGACCACGCAGTGGCGGCCACGATGCCCATGGAAACCAGGGTGTCCATTGTGGCGATCCCATGCCGGGCGTTTCGGATCGCTGCCTTGTAGAACGGCCACGCGGCCCAGGTCAGAATCGGCGCCGCCAACGCCAGCAGGATCCACTGCCAACCTGGGAAGCGCAGCGACGGGACGAGCCAGAAGGCGATGGAGGCATCGCCGAGAGGCATGAACAGGAGACCCGCCACGACGAGGCGCCGCCCGAGGTAGCGGACCCTGCGGTCGGCCTCGGCCTCGGCCTGGGCAACGGTGTCAGGAGCCGCGGCGAGGTCATCGACGATCTCGGCGGTGAAGCCCGCCGACTCGATGCGTTCGATGACGACTGCGGGAGACGTCCCTGGCGGCATCCGAACTCGGGCTCGCTCTGACGCCAAGTTGACGCGTGCTTCTACGCCGTCGAGCGAATTGAGCCTGCTCTCGATCCGAGCCACACAGGCGCCGCAGGTCATCCCCCCGATGGAGATGGATACCTCGCTGTCCGAGGCCGGGGCGGCCAGGTCAGTGGCGGTCAAGGAGCTCCCCGATGATCAGCTCGGCCACCTGGTCCATTGGCGCAAAGCATTGCGTTTGTGGGCACCTCTTACATTTACTACAAGGCGTAGTAATCATGATCACCCTGGACCCGAGGTCCAGCTCTCGGAGCCGACACAGCGATCAATCCGCAGAGACGAAAGCCCGTCGATGCCGAGGAGCAGTGGTTGTGCCTCAGATTATGACCCCGTCGGGGGGAGGACAACGAAGGGATGAAGACAGCCGAGTGGCGTGGAGTTGTTGGCTCTCTGGCTGCAGGGTGGCATCGCTTGGTCGAATTCCTCAGACGATGACGGTCAGAATTCAGGCCAGGCATGTCGGCGAGGACACTGAGCGCCTGGCTCACCACACTCTCCATCGGCATGCGCTACCGCTTTGCCTTGATGACCTGGCCCTTGGGCGAGAGCACGTACCAGTAGCCACCCAGACTGTCGATGCCTTGCCCCGTCGCCTGGCCGGGCTGGGTGTCGCCCACCCAGATGTAGAGCGGCCAGCCGTTGTAGGTGACCTGCAGGCCGCCGTCCTTTCGGCTTGTGGTCCCGAGAAGTGAGGGCTCGGCCTGGCCGCCGGCCACCGGAACGGTCACCCCGGTGGGCAGTCGGAGCGGCGGCCAACCTGAGGCGCAGGCTTTGTAGCAGGTCGATTGCCCCCGCTGATCGTCGGGCACGAACATGTAGAGGGTGAGGCCCTGCCCGTCGACCAGGACGGTGCCGAGGCCGGACACGGTGTCCGTGTTCACCTCGTAGTACGGGGATGCCCCCGCGGGAGCCTTCTCACCGCCCGAGGCAGTCGTGCTGGTGGCGCCGACGCCGCGGCTGCTGTTGGCGGTTGAGCTCGTGGAGGTCGATGCCGCGCTGCCGCCGCCCGAGCTGCAGGCCGTGGCCAGCACGCCGACTGCACTCAGCGCCAGGAACACCGGCCATCTGATCGCCCTGGCCGTCCCGGCCCACCTACTCGTCCGCATGGTCCTCCGTCCGCGAGCGCGGGCGCTCACAAGATAGCCGGTGGTGCCCCACCCGACCCCTCGACGCCCAGGAACGTTGCTACTCTCACCCGCGTGCGCCGGCTGATGGCGATCGTCGTCCTCGCGCCGCTCATCCTTCTGGTCTGGGCGTGCGCAACGGGCACCCCGTCTGCCACCGCCACGGCGGCGGAGCGGCCGCAGCCGGCTGGTCGGAACCCCTCCCCGATCGCCCTCATGGTCTGCCGGCCCAAGGCTCAACGCGAGATCAACGAGGTGCTGGGGGTGAGGGCCACCGTGAGCGGACGGACCTGGGTCGACCACAGGTACTCGTGCCGCTACGGCTACCCGAACGGGTCGTTCCAGCTGTCGGTGAAGGAACTCTCGAGCTGGACTCAGACCCGGGCTTACTTCCATGGGCTGGGGGCCCAGCTGGGTGACGCCGAGTCACTCGGCAACCTGGGCCAGGGTGCCTTCCGTACGTCCGGTGGTGACGTGGTGGTGCGGAAGGACTGGAAGGTGCTGTTGGTCGACGTCTCGGGCCTGCCCCCCCAATTCGGCGTCCCCCCGACCAGCGCGACGGACGTGGCCTTCACTTTGGCCGACCTCATCCTCGGCTGCTGGGACGGCGACTAAGCGCCCCCGGCCCTCGCCGTGGCCAGGGTCTGGCGTCGAGCGCCACCGGCGGGGCGCCATAGCCGGTCCGTTCCACCGAAGCGAACAGCGACCCCCGATGGGGTCGCGGCGACCAGATCAACCGAGGCTCAGGGTCCGGATCGCCCGCTGGCGCTGAGGCAGCGCGGATCAGACCGAGGGGGAGAACGCGTGCGAGAGCGCTGCCGACTCGGAAACGCTGTTTGGCGGCGTTGTGAGGATCAGACCCAGGCACATCTCGTCGGTCGAGCCGTCTCCCCAGGTCACGAAATGCGGTGGCACCTTGCGCAGGATGGGCAGCTCCTCTTGGAGCTGCGGGTTGTAGGTGCAGGTGATCCCGATCGTGTCGCCCGGCGTGACGGGGACTGGCTTTGATAACACGTAGCCGCGCTGGTAGTGGAAGTCGTAGTTCGTCACATTGAGCAGCGTCTGCTGCGTGGGCTTGCCGGGGTTCAAGACGAACTTCATTCCCATCCCGAGCAGGTGCATGTGCGCCGCGAGCTCGACGATGTTGCCAGAGGTGTACATCGGCCACGTGCACGTCGTGGTGTCCCCGACCGGCGGGTCCGACGGGTTCCTGCCGCAGAGCGACTCCAGCCCGTCGACCAGTGCCTCTTGCCCCATCCCGAAGCGCTGACCGACGCTGGCGAGTTCCGCCGCCCGGTTGCACATGGGACCGGTGACGCCCGGGGCGCACGGGATGTCCGGCGGGGCCGCCACGATGTTGAGGCGCAGGGGGCGCAGCGGCGTGCTGGCCGACACGGTGGTGAGCGTCAGCTTGGAGCGGACCGGCTTGTCCCCCACCAGCATGTTGTAGTGCTCCTGCACGATGACGAGGGTGCCGGCGGGCATGGGCGCGCCGGTCCCGGCCGGTTCCTTCGAGAGGTTGTGTCCGGGCCCCCAGGCCGTGAGCCAAGGGGTCCCTCCGTTCAACGACCGCGCCGCCCCGCCTGCGTCGAGCCCGGACTCTCCGAAGCATGTCCACCCCTTGCCCCCGTCGTTCTGGGCCTCAGCCGCGGCTGCCAGATCCGGAGGCACGGCGTAGGTGATCTCGTGGTGCACCTCGGGGCTGTTGGGCTGGAAGTCGATCGCGGTGATGAACGCGTCGTGCGCCAGGTGCGGGTTGAGGAGGGTGCAGTGGTAGTCGTCCGTGCCTCCGCCGGGTGGCGCCTTCGGCGTGTAGGCGGTCGGTGACTGCAGGACGATGGTGGTTGTCTTCGGGCCGGAATGCACATCCGTTGCGCCAGCCAGCGAATTCACGCTGACAAGAGTTACTGCGACCAGTGCCGCGACAGCAAACGCTCGCGATAGGGCCGCGAATTGGAGAGCACACCATCGCGAACTGCTCACAGCCTGAGGCTACCGCCCAGTATCCGCCCGCGCAGATCAGGCTAACTTCCCGCAGGTGAGTGCGTGCTTGATTGCTCAGCACGCTCAGGGCGATCACAGCGGGTAGGCCACGCCTACTCTGGACCCCTGATGGGTCCGGAGTAGAACACCGATTGTCTCCGGCAGGAATTAGACCCTGCCGCTTCTCCGGAGGCCCATTCGGGTTGTCCAGCCCGTCTTGGCTGTCGGTTTCAGTAGTCCTGAGCTGGGTGCTCAGTCCAGCCAGTACGCGGCAATCTCGACCGTGGCGTCCATTTGACGCCAAATCGGATTTCCAAGAAGCTGAACCCGCTCTGCGACAGAGCTCCAAAGGCAAGCGCTCGCCGACGGTCGTCACACCGCTTCGCAGTTGGAGCACTTCCCGATGATGTCCAGGGCGTGAGACGTGGGGTGAAAGCCTTCTTTGGCAGCCAGCTCTTCGACCACTCGGTTGACCGTTCGCTCGAAGGCCGGCGTGGGAGTCACATCGATCACCCGGCCACAGCTGGTGCAGAGCAGATGATGATGATGCTCGGTCAGGTCCTCTGCCAGCTCGAACCGGGCGAACTCGTCGCTGGCGGCGATGCGCCGTACGACCCCAGCGCCTTGGAGATCGACGAGGTGCCGGTATGCCGAACTCCTGGGTACGTCGGGCAGCTCCGCCGCGATGTCCGAGATGCTGACGGGGTGGCCGTTCGAAGCCAGGAACTCGACGATGGCACGGCGGCCCGGCGTATAGCGCTGGTCGACTCGCCGCAGGCAGATCTCGACCAGGTCGTGAAGGTCGTCGCCCTCCAATTGCTTTTGGGACGCTTGGACGCCCATCGAACCGCCCTCCTTGGAGCGTTGGTGCACCTGCAGCCAGGAATGTCGCCAGCCTAGTTGAGTCTCATCCAGAATGAGACTCAATCCCACTTGTAATGGGACTCAGTCTCAATCTACTGTCCACGGCATGGTGAGCCTTTCTCCAAGACCAACCGTCCGGACGTCACGACACCTGGCAGCTTGCAGCGTGGCCGCAGCCGTGCTCGGCATCGGCCTTTTTCTCGCCAGTGGTGTCTCACGGGCCTCGGCGAGCGATCCCTCCTCAGGTGTCATCAACGCGGTCGGAGCTGAGAACGAGTACGCCAACGTGCTCAGCCAGATCGGCGGCAAGTACGTCAAGGTGTCCTCCATCCTCAACAACCCCAACACCGACCCGCACACCTTCGAGGCGAGCACGAGCGTGGCGCAAGAGGTGAGCCAGGCCGAGCTCATCGTCCAGAACGGGGTCGGCTACGACACCTTCATGAACGACATCGAATCGGCCTCACCTAATTCAAGCCGCAAGGTCATCGTGGCCCAGCACGTCCTCGGCCTCCCGGACAGCACCCCCAACCCCCACCTGTGGTACAGCCCCAAGACGATGCCCGCCGTGGCCAAGGTCATGGCGGCGGATCTCTCGGAGCTCGACCCGAGCCACAAGGCCTATTTCGACGCCAGGCTGCAGGCCTTCGACGCATCGCTTAAACCTTGGCTCAATGCCATCGCCGCCTTCAAAGCCCAGTACCCGGGTACCGCGGTCGCCACCACCGAGCCAGTGGCCGACTATTTGCTCACCGCCATGGGCATGAAGAACCTGACGCCGTTCGTCTTCCAGGCCGACATCATGAACGGCGTCGACCCCGCACCACAGGACATCACGCTCGAGAACGGCTTCTTTACCAAGCACGCCGTGAAGCTCTTCTGTTACAACCAGCAGGTGGTCGATTCGCTCACGACCTCCATCCGACAGACAGCGCAGTCTGCCGGCGTGCCGGTCGTCGGGGTCTACGAGACCATGCCCACCCCCGGCTACAACTACCAGTCCTGGATGCTGGCCGAGGTGGCGGCGATCAAGGCTGCGGTCGTCCACGGAACCTCGACGCAGCACCTGTGATCGCCCCGGTCCTCGAGGTCGACGGCGTCGATGTCTCCTTCTCGGGCCGAACGGTGCTCGATGGTGTCTCCTTCGAGATCCGGAGGGGGGAGTTCACCGGGCTCATCGGCTCCAACGGGGTCGGCAAAACGACGCTCCTGCGCGTCATCCTCGAGCTGCATCGGCCCGACAGAGGCCACGTGCGCGTGCTGGGGGAGTCGTTGTCGGGTGGCGGCCGCTCGCTCGGCTACGTGCCCCAGAAGGTGCTGCTCGACCCTGACATCCCGATGCGGGCGCGCGACCTGGTTGCGCTCGGCCTCGACGCGCGGCGCTACGGCTTCGGCCGGCGTACCAAAGCCCAACGTGAGCTGGTCGACAAGATGCTGGACGACGTCGACGCCGCGAGTTTCGCCGATGCCCGCGTCGGGACCCTTTCGGGGGGAGAGCAGCAACGGGTCCTGATCGCCCATGCACTGATCAGCGGCCCGGAACTCCTGCTTCTCGACGAGCCCCTGGCCAATCTCGACCCCAGGAGCGTCCAGGAGATCGTGGCGTTGCTCCACCGGGTGGCCAGCGACAACGAGGTGGCCGTCCTCCTGTCTGCGCACGAGATGAACGCCCTGCTGCCCGTCATGGACCGGATCGTCTACCTGACGCAGGGGCGGGCGGCGAGCGGCACCACCGACGAGGTCGTGCGTCCCGAGGTGCTCTCCAAGCTCTACGGGCACCACGTCGATGTCCTCAAGCTGCACGGCCGGGTCCTCGTCGTGGCTGAGCCCGGCGCCGAGGCGCCTGACGTCCCCGATCATCCCCCCGTAACCGTCACCTGAGGACGCGTGCACTTCCTCTTCGAACCGGGGTTCTTCTCGAGCGGTCCGGTCCGCACCGCGGCGGTCATCGGGGGGCTGACCGCGATCGTCTCGGCGGTCGTCGGCACCTTCACCGTCGTCAGGAGCCAGTCCTTCGCCGGCCATGCCTTGACCGACGTCGCCACCACCGGGGGCTCGGGTGCCTTCCTCCTGGGGTTGAGCCCGCTCACTGGGTTCATCGCCGGCGGGGTCATCGGTGGAGGTGCGATGGAGATGATCGGCGTTGAGCGGGCGCGCAGTCGTGACGTGGCGACGGGGATCGTCCTCGGTGCGGCGACGGGCCTCTCCGCGCTGTTCCTCTACCTGGACGCGACCCGCAGCGCCAGCACGGGCGCCACCCAGCAGATCCTCTTCGGGTCGATTTTCACGATCGATTCGTCGACCGTGCCCACCATCGTCGTCCTCAGTGCGGCGACGCTTCTTGTGCTCGGCGTGATCCATCGGCCGCTCCTGCTGAGCTCGGTGAGCGCGGAGCTCGCCGCGGCCCGGGGCATCAGCCTGCGTGTCGTCGGCCTGTTGTTCATGCTCGCCCTCGCCGTCGCGGTCGGCCTGTCGTCCATCTCCATCGGCTCCATCCTCTCGACGGCGCTGCTCATCGGGCCTGCGGCTACCGCCCTGCGTGTCACCCGGAGCCTGCGCGCGGCGATGGTGGCCGCCTGTCTCCTTGGAGTGTCGACCACGTGGCTGGGCATCCTCTTGGCGTACGACAGCGTCTCCTGGGACCCTTCCAGCCAGGGACTGCCCGTCAGCTTCTTCATCGTGGCGATCGTGTTTCTGTTGTACCTCGCGTCCGGCCTCTCTTTCGTGCGCGGGCTCTCCGGCCGTCGTGGCGGGGGCAGGCCGGCACTGGGTGCGGTTCCGGCCAAAGACAAGGACGCGTCGCCACTCGGAGCGGCGGTCTGATGTTCTCCGGTTTCATGACCAATGCGTGGGAGGTGGGCACCATCGTGGCGATCGTCGCAGGAGTGGTCGGCTTCTTCGTCGTGCTCCGGGGGTCGGCCTTCCCCGCGCACGCCATCCCCAATGGCGCCTTTGCGGGCGCCGCCGGCGCCAATCTGATCGGCATCAACCCCCTCGTCGGCCTGGGCGTCTTCTCGCTGCTTGCAGCCCTCGGCATCGGCTCGCTCAGTCGGCGTGGCCGGGCCGACGTGGTCACCGCCCTGGTCCTGTTCATGATGCTCGCTCTCGGCGCCGCGTTCTTGAGCCAGAGCACGGAGTACGAGCCGCAGATCTTCTCGCTGCTCTTCGGCGAGATCCTGGGCGTCAGCTCGAGCAAGATCCTGCCGGTGGTTGTGTTGGGGCTGGTCTCAGTCGTCGCCGTCGGCGTCCTCTACCGGCGCCTGATGCTCAACTCGATCGCCCCGGAGATCGCCACGGCCAGGGGCATCCAGCCCCATCGGACGGACATGGCCTTCCTCGTGGTCCTGGCCTGTGCCACCACCATGACGGTGCCGGTTGTCGGGGCTCTCTTGATCTTCACGCTGATGATCGGACCACCTGCGGCCGCGCGCTGTTTCACGGACAGGCCCGGTGTTGCCATCGCCGGATCGGTCGTCATCGCGCTGTTGACCGTGTGGGCGGCCCTCGCCAGTTCCTACGAGGTCAACTGGCCGGTCGGATTCTTCGTGGGCGCCTTCAGCGCCGTGTGGTACGGGATTGGGCGGATCTACGCCCGTTGGCGCCGAACCCGCGTCGCCAAACTTGTCCGATCATCTGCCCAGAGCCAAATTTAGGTCCTGGCGGGTGGCACAAGATTTCAGGGCAAGGTCCGCACGCTCCTAGTCCGACGGTCGCTCACGTCTCTCTTGCGGCTCCCGCCCACACGAAAATCGACTGCTGAATAGAGACAACACTTGCACCACAGTGCAAAGCTGCCTCGCCGAACTGTCGGATCGCTCATGGGGCATCGCCGTCCGCCGCGAGTTTGGGACGAGGCGCATCCAGGCCGGCCGGTTCCGGCCGTCCTCGTCCATTGTGTCCAACAGTTCAGTACTCGAGCTGTCAAGGTACGGCGCCCGACCCGTCGGGCGCCTCGGCAGAGCCGACCTTGACAGCTCTGGCCGGTTCGTTTCCGGATGATCAAGAAGCCACTGCTGACCAGGAGTGTGGACATTCGCGTGGTCGTTCTTGTGGACGTCCACACGAAGCAGCGAGTCAGCCGACCGCCGGCCTCCGCGCTGCGCCTTCTTGCCGCACCCGTCGGAGCCTCACGATCCCGAGGTGCGATCCAAGCTCTAGATGCCAGAAATGCTTCCATCGATGACCTCGGCCGCCCGGCGATCGGTGGCGTCCATGACGTGCGCGTACGTCTGCGAGGTCAGACGTTCTGGTATGTGTTGCAATGCATCGCCTTCGGTCACGGGTACTTCATCAAGGCCCCGGTTAAGAAGGCGCTGAGTGAGTTGGCGCAGATACCCAGTCCTGTTGAATCGCTCGCCACTCAGCAGGCGATGCTTCAGCAGATGGCAATCCAGCAACAGCAGATCCAGAGACATCAGCAAGGTCAGTACACGCCGCCGCCTCCGGCTGGTCAGATTCCTCCACCACCACCCTCAGCCATACCGCCTCCGCCGTCGTAGATTGACCGCGGTGCGTAAGGCAACCGTGGTGGCGCTGATGATTCCTGCCCTGACGTTTGCGGCGTGTTCGTCCAGCCCGGTCATCCGGCATCCGCTCCATCACGGAAGATCCCTCCCTCGACTACGAGGACGACTGTCCCCACTACGACAACTACAACAACATCACTGCCGACCGCTACGACCACGGTTTCAAATGACCTGTCACAATCGGAGTTCTGGGACTCGATACCTGGCATTGACCCCATGACTTGTGAAGAGAGCAACGATGGAACGTCAGCCATCGCCGTTGGCACCTTCACGTCAGCACTCCCAGCGTTCGAACCGAATGACGAGTCCGTCTACGACATGAAGATGGAAGTCCTAGACAACCAAGGAATTCAAATTGAGTCGGGATTCATTGACTTCAGTTCCAATATGGTGAATAGCGGACGATGGCAACTGACCGCCGCTCTCGACCAGGGATACCACGCCACCGAATGCTTGGTCGGCATTTACGAGGACGGCTGATATCGCCAGGTCTCCCGTCCTTTTTCCAGACAGTCCCGAAGGCGTGTCGCTCGGATGGCCTGGGCGTTCGGCACAGAGTACGCGAGTTCTTCGTAGCCCTCGTCAGGCCGAACTATCCGTTCAAGATGAGCGGGCAGAAGATGCCGTTCGACATTCGCCACGATCAGTCCCAGCACTTCTCCATTATCGGCGTGGACAACCGGAGCGCCGCTTGCTCGTCGAATGCTGCAAAAGACAGGTCAATGCAGGCAGTTGGATGCTCGTGTCCAAAATCCGACACGTAGTCACGAACGATGTGCCCCTGATGATGGTTGGCCGAAAGCTCCATGGCCCGGCGCCCGTCCGGCATCGGTACATGCTGGGTCGTAGGACTGTATTCAACAGTAAGTACACCCCGATTGATATGCAGCTCGTCATGATTTGCCAACGTGAGATAGTCCTGATCCGGCGGCCATCCGTTGACTTCTGCAATGCCAACGTCAAAGTCGGGGTCCAAATAGATCCGGTCAATCGTGAAAGCTGATAAACCGTCTGTTTCCAAGAACACAGCTGCCAGACGCAGACCCTCGGGCAGTTCAACGCCGAGCACATGCTTTGCACTCATCGGCAACGTGGGACCGAAAAAGAACGCCGTTCCCCACAGTTCATGCGCTAGTCCGGTTTCGGGATTAATCGAAACTATGGGAACGATGGTTTTGGTTGGTTCTCTCGGCAGCGGCACAGCGGTCACAGTTTTGCACGGTCTTGACGGAACTCTGCGGCCAGAACTCACTGGACATCTGCCCAACGATCGTGACATAGCGGAACCGGAATAGCCAAGGGTGTAACGACATGGGACCGAACAGGGACGCCAAGGACACTAAGCGAGGCATGAACTAATGCGAAAGTCACTCTTGCTCTTTGCTATAGCCGCTCTTAGCGGCCTAATAGCGTTCATCATCTTTCCTGACACCACGCCTGTCTCAGCCCAAGGCGGCCTCACCTATATTGCACTATTCGCGAGATATATCCCATCGGGTGTAGAAGTCTATGAAACGCCCGATAAGTCTGTTGGTGGCGTTCATGTCTATGTAGCGATCGATGACAGCGTTAATCCGGCCAGTAGAACTGGTATAGAGATTGAAGTTCCAGCCATGGCCTGGGGTGGCCGACAAAAATGCGCGTCCAATGCGATGTGCGACGTGCCGAGTGCGGATACGGGTTCCAAGTTTGCGACGTTTCACGTGTTGGGAAATCAGTGGTTCTATTCCTCTGCTCAGCAGCACTATGCTATGGATTTTGAAACCACAATCTCTGATATTGGATATGGCATAAAAGAGAATAGAGAATTTGCATCCGTAGAGAGCCCATCTATCAGGTTTCTCTATGAACCATCCGGACCGTCAACTTACACGGATGAACAAATCCCCGTTGCCTTCTATATGTATATGTCAAATCCCAATTCGTACACCGCGTGGACATCGGGATCTGTACCTATCCAAGATGGAAGTTTTGCGGTTTGGCGATATCTCACCGTCGCGATCGGAAGTCCAGTGTTGAATACCGGTGTTTCACTGTCCGTGGAAAACTCTGATAACTGGCTGATATTCATTGCAGGCGCGCTCCTTGGAATCGCAGGTGGGGCTCTTGTTGGGGCAGTTCAAGAAGCAACCTCAAAGTCGTCATCCTGAAGGCCCAGTCCTTGGTAACCGTTCCAGACGTGCTGACGCTGTCGAAATCTGCGGCGACAACATTGTCACCGAGTTATCCATCCAGCAGGTTCCCTCGTGTGCAGCGGGACTCCACCCCCACGTCCTCAGCGCCACTTACGCCGGTCGGACCTTCACCGGCCTGTTTTGCGTGAACGCCAAGGGGTTCGGCACCTACACCCAGGGAATACCGACTGGGTTCGGTTGGGTCACCGTCGTGACGGACACCACCGCCATTGCTGCCTTGGGCAAGAACCTGTTCTTGGCGGGGTCCACGAACGGCGCCAAGAGTTCATTCGTCGAGTTGGCTCCGGTACCAATCAAGCGTGGGACGTTCACGTTGAGCTAACGCCACCGGTCCTGCTGATCGCTCGTGCACGGCGTAGTGGTCGCTCCCACCTCGCAGGGAACCGGAACGGAATAGCGAGAGGCGATGGTCACTTAATCTCCGTGCGTCTCGATACAGACTCCGCTTCCTCGAGGGCACCCATTCGGGTTGGGACCTTCGCCTCTTGGCCTTTCGTGGGAGCAAGCCGAAGATGGGTGACGATCATCACGGCGGGATAGAGAGAGCCCACGCGCCAGGGATGCATCGAGAGCGTTCGTCAGGGAACGGGAGAGCAGGGGTCCGATGGGTGTACTCCGTGCAAGAAGCCTGGGGGGCGTCCTGGCCGGGTCGCTGCTTTTCGGGGGAATCGTCGTCGCTTCGGTGATCGCCGGGTCATCGCCCGCGTTGGCGACCACGTCTGCGCCCACCTGGGAGCAGCTCTCCCCGGCCACCAGCCCATCGGCCCGCGAACTCGCCTCCATGGCCAATGACGCGGGCACAGGGCAGCTCGTGCTCTTCGGCGGCGACGTCGGCGGCAACCCCAGCGACGACACCTGGACCTGGAACGGCACCACCTGGACCCAGCAGTCCCCGGCCACCAGCCCCCCCGTACGATGGGGCGCCTCGATGGCCTATAACCCGGGGACCGGGCAGCTGGTGCTCTTCGGCGGCGCCTACAGCCCCGGCGGCAATGACACCTGGGCCTGGAACGGCACCACCTGGACCCAGCAGTCCCCGGCCACCAGCCCCCCCGCCCGCGAATGGGCCTCCATGGACTATGACGCGGGCACCGGGCAACTGGTGCTCTTCGGCGGCTTGGGCGTCACCAGCGACCTCAACGACACCTGGTTGGCGCCCGTGACGTCCATTCCCACGGTCTCTGCCGTTAACCCCCACTCCGGCCCGACGGCGGGGGGCACCGCCATTACCATCACCGGGAGCGGCTTCGTCACTGGCGCCACGGTGGAGATCGGCCAGGGCTACGGCGCTGGACCGACGGCCATCGCCGCCACGAACGTCACGGTTGTGTCTCCGACTGAGATCACTGCCGTCACGGGCGGGGGGGCCAAGGCCGGTACCTTCAGCCTGTTCGTCACCACGACGGGGGGCACCAATGCCGCGAATACCGGGGCCGACTTCAGCTACGGGGTCACAGTCTCGAAAGTCAGGCCGAACACCGGACCGACGAGCGGGGGCACCACCATCACCATCACCGGGACCGGCTTCGTCGCCGGCGCCACAGAGGTGATCGGCCAGGGCAACGGCACCACCGGCGCCATCGCGGCGACCAGCGTCAAGGTCGTCTCGCCGACCGAGATCACCGCGGTGACCGGCGGG
>Ga0181518_10003007_pt1 | contig 15859 bp, 9 predicted proteins | sample PEATcosm2014_Bin_28_FD_119751 | JGI IMG/M metagenome (GOLD analysis project Ga0181518, IMG submission 119751) | Peatland microbial communities from MTU Mesocosm Facility, Houghton, MI, USA - PEATcosm2014_Bin01_60_metaG | ecosystem: Environmental > Terrestrial > Soil > Wetlands > Peat | place... | reverse complement strand
GACACCTATCCGACACCTATCCAACCTCTATCGGACATCTGGTGGAACGGGGGCGGAAGCGTGAAAATCACGCATCCCGGGAAGATCGGCCGGACGGTCGGGGGCGAAGGATAACTCCCCACCCCGAGGGACATGAACATCCAACATCGAACATCCAACATCCAATGACACATGGCCACGCAAAGCCACCCCAATGCGACATCAAAGCGACCTCACCCCAAGGCTTCCCCAAAGCCAGGGGCCTGTCGTGATGCGTGCTTCGTGGCTGGGCCGCAAAGATCTGCTCCATTCCCTTGGCGGCTCGGCCCCGGGGCCGGATGGCGGCGCAGCCGGACGGACCACTTCGGCCAGGTGCGTCGCTTGCGCCGGGTTGTCGCTTGCGCCGGGTTTGCCCTTGACCGGCGGAAACCTAAGAACGAACACTTCAGGCGATGCGAGTAGTCTCACGGCGCATCGGGAAGGCTCTGATGCGCATTTTCTTGCCTATGATGATAGCGTTTTGCCTATCTGGTTACGAATCGGCTGGCGGACAGGAGGCGCCTTTGTTCGCGAACTACACCCTGGACTATAACACCCCGACTAATACGGCCCTGCAAGGCCGGCTTGAGGCGATTGACGCCAAGCTGCGCGGCCAATACGGGATGACGACCGAGCAGGCGGCGGTTGGAGTACTGGACTTGAGACACCTACGGCTGGCGATGGTTCACCCGGACCGGATTGACTACGCGGCGAGCGTGGCGAAAGTGGGCATCTTGCTGGCCTATTTCCAGTTACACCCGGAGGCGGCGACCCACCTCGATCCGCAGGCACGGCACGAGCTTGGGCTAATGGCCAAGTCCTCCAACAATGAGCTGGCGGCGAAGTTCTCACGCGAGCTGGGTCTGCGGCAGATTCAGGAGGTGCTCAACTCCTACCACTTCTACGACACCAATCACGGCGGCGGGATCTGGGTGGGCAAGCACTATGGCAGCGGGGGCGAACGCATCGGCGATCCGCTCAGCGATCATTCGCACGCGGCGACCGTGCGCCAGTTGCTCCGCTATTTCCTTCTGCTCGAACAGGGCAAACTCGTCTCACCCGAGGCCTCGAAGACGATGCGCGAGATCTTCGCGTCCCCGGACATACCGCACGATAACATCAAGTTCGTGAAGGGGTTGGCCGGCCGGGACGTGCAGATCATTCGCAAGTGGGGCACTTGGGAAGACTGGTTTCACGACTCGGCAGTCATTACCGGCCCTGGACGGCATTACATCCTCGTGGCGCTCACGCATCATCCCAAAGGAGACGAGTATCTCGAAGAGCTGGCCAAGGCGGTGGACGACCTGATGGCCGGCGACCATCCACCGGAATGACTAGCGGTGGTTACGTGTGACGGCAGTTGAACTGCATCCAGCGTGACAAACTCCCGCTGGTGCATTAAGACTCTAGCCATCGGATGAGTCTAACCATCGTCCAATGAAGACATTCGTTGCCGTCATCGCTCTTGCTCTCCCCATGCTGACTAACGCTGCTCCCTCCAAACAACCGTCACTCGCTCCCGACCTTGTCATCGTCAATGCCTCCGTCCACACGATGGATGACGCCAACCCCACAGCCGGTGCTGTGGCGATTGCCGGGAACCGCATCGCCGCCGTCGGCTCGACCCCCGAGATTCGCGCTTTGGCCGGCCCTGGGACGCGGTTGGTCGATGCCGCCGGGAAACTGGTGCTGCCGGGTTTCAACGACGCCCATGTTCATTTCCTGAGCGGCGGCTACTCCCTGGCCAATGTGGATTTGCGCGACGCCAGTTCCCCCGCCGAGCTGGCCCGGCGGCTGAGCGAGTACGCAAAGAAGCTCCCGAAGGGCCGCTGGATTCTGGGCGGCGATTGGGACCACGAGAAGTGGCCCGGCGCGCCGCTGCCGACAAAGGAGATGATTGACGCCGCCACCCCCGATCATCCGGTGTTTGTGAGCCGGCTCGACGGCCACATGGCGCTGGCGAACACCCTCGCTCTGAAACAGGCGGGCATTACGAAGGAAACCAAAAACCCGCCCGGCGGCCTCATTGTGCGCGACCCCAAAACGGGCCAGCCGACCGGTGTCCTGAAGGACGGCGCCGAAAGCCTGGTGGAGCGGGTGGTACCAGATAAAAGCTTTGAAGAGAAGCATATCGCGGCCAAGGCCGCAACCGACCACGCCGCGCAAGTGGGCGTGACGAGCGTCACCGACATGTCGGCTGATACTGATGTCGGCCTGTATCAATACATGCTCGAACACAACGAAATGAAGACGCGCATATACGCAATTCGCTCGATTGTCTCCTGGGAAGTACTGGCGAAGACCGGCGTGCGCGCCGCGTTTGGCACCGACCGGCTGCGCATCGGCGGGCTGAAGGGTTTTGCCGACGGCAGCCTCGGCTCGTCCACCGCCTTTTTCTTCGAGCCCTACAGCGATACGCCGGGCACGCGCGGCTTGCTGTTCGACCAGATGCTGCCCGAAGGCATCATGCTCGAACGGGTCGAAGCCGCGGACAAGCTCGGCTTGCAGGTGATGATTCATGCCATTGGGGATGAGGCGAACCTGCGCATCCTCGACATTTACCAGCAAGCAGCGGAGCAGAACGGGCCGCGCGACCGCCGCTTCCGCATTGAGCACGCCCAGCATTTGCGCCCCAGTGAAATCGCTCGCTTCGGCCGGCAGAAAGTAATCGCCTCGATGCAGCCTTATCACGAGGCCGACGACGGGCGCTGGTGCGAGAAGCGCATCGGCCTCGAACGCTCGAAAGGCTCCTACGCCTTCCGCTCACTTCTCAACGCCGGGGCGATGCTCGCGTTCGGCTCAGATTGGAACGTCGCCCCGCTTAATCCGCTGGAAGGCATCAAGGCCGCGGTGACGCGTCAGACCCTCGACGGCAAGCATCCCAACGGCTGGCTTCCCGAGCAGAAGCTCACCCTTGACGAGGCAATCCGCGCATTCACCGTCGGCTCTGCCTATGCCGAGTTCGCCGAAAAGGTGAAAGGTACAATTGCTCCCGGCAAACTCGCCGACCTGGTCCTGCTCGACCGCGACCTCTACCAGCTCAATCCGGCGGCGATCGACAAGGCGCGGGTCTTGCTGACGGTGATGGACGGCCAAGTGGTTTGGGAAGTGAGATAAGCTCGGCATTAGCAAGCGGATGCCGCGGACCAAGCCCTTTTTCGCCGGCGCAGTTCCGCCAATCTGGCACCCCTAACACTAATGCCGTTGGGAAGCTCGCAACCTTCAGATTATCAGGCACTTAACGTGTGTGCCTGGGTTCGTCCCTCTTCCCGGTAGTTGCTGGACTTGCCTGGAACGGCACGCGCCGAGCAGCGCCACCGCTCTGACCCCCAATTCCTGCCCTGCGCTAGGCTTTCTTGCAGGCCGCACCGTAGCCTCGCCGTAGGCTCCCGCTAGTCACACTAACCCCGGGTTAGTGTGACTAGCGGGAGCCTACGGCGAGGCTACGGGGAGTCACCATCGGCAGTGCCAATGCCGCGGCCTCGTTCAGCTTCCAAATTGCTGCCTGACCACGTTTGCACTATGTGCGCGTTTGTCTTTGCCAGGCTTTACTGGCCATCCGCAAGACCGCATTATCGCAGGATGAAGTTTACACGTAGCCGCAGGAGCCGGGCGCTGCTGGAAGCTCATTATGAAGACTAACCCAGCCTCATTTTGCCGTGCACGGGCAATCGGCACATTGCTGATCGTGATCATTTTCGACCTCCTTGCTGCGGCGAGCGGCAAAGGGGCGGGGGAGGCCCCTTATTATCGTGACCTGTTTTCCGACACGTGGGTGGGGCACGATGCCCTGGGCCGCAACGTGCCGACCTGCTCGGAGGTGGGACCGGTCAAGAAAGACCACCGCCGCGTGGTGGGCATCTTCTATATCACGTGGCACAGCGATTCGGCGCATAAACTGAAGAGCCCTTATGTTGCGGACGTGAGCCGGGTGCTGGCCGGCGATCCGAAGGCGCGGCTGGATGCCAAACATCCGCTCTGGTCCGAGGGCTCGTATCACTGGGGTGAGCCGGAGGCGGGCTACTTCCTGAGCAAGGATGAATATGTGATCCGCAAGGACATGTCGATGCTCGCCGATGCGGGAGTGGATGTCCTCGTGGTGGATGTCACCAACGCAGTCCGTTACTGGGACGAGTGGGAAGCCGTCTTTTCAGTGATCGAGAAGATGAGAGCCGAAGGCAACCAGGTGCCGCAGTTCTGTTTCTGGGCCTTCAACGGCCCGGTAATCACCGTGGTGCAGGACTTGTTCGACAGAATCTACAAGGCCGGAAAATACAAAGACCTGTGGTTCATTTGGGACGGCAAACCGCTGCTGCTCTACAATGGCACGCCCAGCTCCGACGCCAACGGCACAGGCTCGCAGAACCCAAATCCGCATTACGATGCCGCCGCCGGCACCGATACCAGGCACCCGCACTATGGCGACCCGGATTACACCACGCAGTTCTACCAGAACTACACCAAAGAGGTGAAGAGCTTCTTCACGCTACGCACCATGTGGTGGGGATACTGGGAATGGGCCGGGAAGCGCTTTGTCGGGACGGAAGACAACTGGAGCTTCGGTTTGGACTTGGGCGATAAGCGGGTCGCGAAGCTGACCCCGGACGAACTGATCTCCACGCACCAAGGCCGGAAGGAAGAGGCGGCGGTCACGCCTGCCCAGCATCCGTCGAGCCTGGTGGGCAAATCGTGGACACGGGAAGCCGGCGAGCCGGCATTGGACCAGTGCGATCTGCCGGAATCGACCTATGTGCCGTGGCTGGGCCGGAAGGTCGAACATCCCGAAGGCTACGGCATCTACTTCCAGCAGCGCTGGGATGAAGCGATCCAGGGCGATCCGCAGTTCCTCTATATCAACGACTGGAACGAATGGACCGCCGGCAAGTACTCGCCGGCAGGCGGCGCCACCACGAAGTTCATGCGCCGGGACAGCACCTACTTCTTCGTGGATCAGTACAACGCCGAGTTCAACCGCTGCCTCCAACCGATGAAGGATGGTTACACCGACAACTACTACATGCAGATGGCGGAGAACATCCGCCGCTACAAGGGCATTCGCCCCATACCGGAACTGATCGGCCTGCACCCGATAAAGATCGACGGGGATTTTGCGGACTGGGTCGGAGTCGAGGTCGAATACCGTGACACCGTCGGTGATACTTTCCACCGCGACTACGACGGCTATGGCGGCCTTCATTACACAAACAACACAGGCCGCAACGATATCATTACCAGCAAGGTCGCCGTCGATCGTGACAACGTGTATTTCTACGTGGAGACGAAGGACGCGCTGACCCCGCACACCGGCACCAACTGGATGCTGCTGCTGATTGACGCCGACCAGGACCCCAACACGGGTTGGTATGGCTATGATTACCTCATCAACCAGCGGGTGATAGACCACCAGACTACCGTGATCCAGCGTTATGCTCCCGGCGCCCCTGGCGGCCCGTGGGTCGAGGTGGCGCGGCTGAAGTATCGTTACTCGGGCAACGCGCTGGAAATGGCTGTGCCGCGCAAGCTGTTAGGCTTGAAGGGAGACGCTTTCACTTTCGATTTCCATTGGTGCGACAACCCGACCGACCTGAAAGATCCGATCTCCCTCTGCACCAGCGGGGACAGCGCGCCAAACCGCCGGTTCAACTACCGTTGCATCTGGAAGAAGAAACGTGAATGAACCTCTCCAAAGTCAACCCGGCGGGGGTCTGCCTTTTCCTTCTTAGTCTCCTGGCACCGGCCTTCGTGACCAGCGTCTCGTTGGTGGCCGCGCCCGCAACGCCTGGCACTGTGTTCTTCGTAGTCGGCTCCGACACGGCCATTTGGAACTATCCGGCGGGCGCACCGACCACGGTGGATGCCTATTCGCGCCACCCCCACTACCCGCAGGACTTTTTCACCGCCCCCGCAGGGGTGTCTTATCAGGTCATGGCGCAGGCGTTCCGAGACCAATTCAAGGACTCGTTCGGCCAGTCGCTCAAAATCACCTGGTGGATGATGGGCGGCAACATCTATGGGGACGCGGACAATCTCAACGTGCCGCTGGCCAATACGATGACCTTGTACCTGATGAAAAAGTACCACGGCGACCGCATTCAGCAACTCGGCGACGAAGTCTCCCTGCACTACCACACCTTCATCTGGAGCGCCTACCAGAGCGACGGCATCTATTACTGGAACCAGTCGCCCACCTTTAACGAATGCCGGGCGGACTTCGACGTCACCCTCGCGCAGTATCTGCTGGAGGAGGGCGTCTTCCCGGTTTCCTTTCGCAGTGGCTGGCATTTCATGGACAACGACTGGCAGGCGTATTTGAACCTGCTACTGCCCTATTGCCTACACGACGATTACGGCGTCAAGAAGGTCTGGGCAGCGGACCCGGAACCGATCACCGGCGTCGAGGATTGGTCCCAGGCGACGTCCCTTTTCATTCCCTTTCATCCCTCGACCACCAACTACCAGGTGGCGGGCGATGGGAACGGCTGGAACACGCGCTCGATCAAGATGCAGAACCTCACTCAGACGGTCATGAACCATATTCTTGCGTTGGCGCAAGGCGGGACTAATGAGGTCGCCTGCCTGTGGAACCATCTGCCCGAAAACTACCTCACGACGATCACCAACATGAACAACTTCATTCAGGCGGCGGTCTCCAATTATCCGGGAGTTCCCTTCCGCTATTGTACTGCCGTCGAAGCGATGCAGCGGTGGCTGGGCGCTTCCAACCAGGCGCCGCCCCAGCTCGACGTATCGCAGACGGTGCAGGGGGACACCTTGGCCCTGACCCTAAGCGTTGATGAACCGATTTTTCAGGCGCGACCTTTCGTGGCGGTTCGGGATGCGCTCCAGGGTTACCGCATCGTGGCCTGCCAGCCGGTGTCCACCAACTCGTGGGTGGCCACCGTGCCGGTGCCGCTGAGCCAAATCGCCAAGGTGGGCGTGGCGGTCACCGATAATCTGGGCAACCTTGCCACCAGTATCCTGCGCTTCCTCCCGGACGATCTTTACCTGGATAATCTGGATGCGGAGTACGCCGAGGTGAGCGGGGCCTGGCAGCAAAGCCCCACCTTTGCCTGGGGCCTCGACGCCCGGGTGGCGCTTTTGACGTCGAACGATACCGCCCGCGTGCAGTGGTCCCTCCCTGTCTCCTGGACCGGTCACTTCAACCTCTTTGCCCAGGTCCCTGCGGTGACCAACGCCGCGGCGAACGTCTCCTTCACCGTGTCTGACGGAGATGCTGACCCCATCGCACAGTTCACCGTCGCGGCCCTGCCGCCCGGCCAATGGGTTTACTTGGGGTCTCCTGTCCTGGATGCCACACGGTCGAACGTCCTCGCCATGGCGGTTAGCGGCTCGAACCAGCCGAACACCTACGCCGTGGCCGATGTGATCAAGCTCGCCCCGCTGGTAGCGGTCCCGCCTCGGCTGGGGAATCCCCGCCTGGTGGGAACTGCTTTCAGCGCCTCGGTGGCCACGCAATTCGGTTTGGACTACGTCCTCGAATATCAGACCTCAGCGGGAGATTTGGCCTGGACGCTGGCCCAGAGTGTGAGCGGCAACGGGATCAGCCGGACCCTGACCGATTCGTCGGCCGACTCAACCAATCGCTTTTACCGCGTCCGTGCCCAGTGGCACTGACCCGGAGAGGCTGCGGGTACAATTACCCCTTTTCGGGGGTGCAAATCGGAGCTTGACTCTTTTCGGCGGAAACCTTAGTTTTGTGAATAGAACGGTATAGATTGCTGGCTCGCCAGCGCGCTAAAGTCGGAAGAGCTTAATCTGCCGACTTTTTTGTTCCCCCTGAGGAACTGCCGTTCACGATTTATGAACGCCGACTTTTTAGCAGTCTTGGAATTCTGGGAACGCGAAAAGGGCATCAACCGAGATGTCCTCAGTGCCGCGGTCCAAGAGGCGCTTTTGTCCGCCGCCAAGAAGGCCGTGGGGCCCGCGCGCGAATTGCGCGTGGTGATCGACCAAAAGACCGGCGACATCCGCGCATTTGCGAAGCTGGTCGTGTCTGAAAAGGTCATTTCCAAGCATGACCAGATCTCCGTGTTCGATGCCCGGCGGATCAAGGCCGAGGCTCAGCCTGGTGAGGAGGTCGAGGTGGAAGTAACCCCGGTGGGCTTCGGCCGCATCGCAGCCCAGTATGCCAAGCAGGCCCTCATGCAGCACATCCGGCGCGCCGAGAAGCAGCTTATCTTCACGGAATTCAAGGACCGGGTGGGCGACATCATCAGCGGCACGGTCCGGCGGTTCGACCGTTCGGACGTGCTGGTGGATTTGGGCAAGTATGAGGCCCTGCTGCCTAACCGCGAGCGCGTGCCGACCGAGGAATACCAGGTCGGCGAGAGAATCCGGTGCTACGTCAAGGCCGTCGAGGAGGGCCCGCACGGCCCGGAGATCATTCTATCCCGCTCCGACCCGCGCTTCGTGATCAAGCTGTTTCAGCTCGAGGTGTCGGAAATCAACGACGGCACGATCGAAATCAAGGGCATCGCCCGCGAGCCGGGTTTCCGGACCAAGCTGGCGGTCTGGACCCGCGACGAGAAGGTGGACCCGGTGGGCGCCTGCGTTGGCTTGCGCGGCCAAAGGGTCAAGAACATCGTGCGGGAACTTAACAACGAGAAGGTGGACATCATCCGCTGGGACTCGAACGTGCGGAATTTCATCACGAACGCGCTGGCCCCGGCCAAGTTGAAGGCCTTCGAGATCGATGAAGCCCGCAAACGGGCCAGGATCACGGTCAGCGAAGACCAGCTTTCCCTGGCCATTGGCAAACGGGGCCAAAACGCGCGTCTAACCTCGAAGCTGACCGGCTGGCAGGTGGACATCGAGCCGGAAGTAGTTGTGACCAAAGGGTTTGAGGAGAAGGTGGCCGAAGCGGTCGATTCCCTGGCGACAATAGCCGGAATTTCGCGGGAGCAGGCCGATGTGCTGGTTCATCACGGCCTGACTCGGCTGGAAGATTTGTTGCAGGCGGATGAGAGCGATTTGGCGGGAATTCCGGAGCTTGGCGATCAAGCCGCTGCCATTTTGGAAGCGGCGCGCGCCGAAGCGGCACGGCGCACGCTTAAAGTCGGAGAAGCACCGATTTCCGGTTGATTATGCCGCTGGCACTGGAAATCCGCGTGGTTTAGGATCGAGCCCATGAAGGCTGTGTGGCAGACAGGGCCCGAAGCGATAGAGAAATATGCCCGTTCGGATTTACGACATTTCAAAGAAATTCGGCTTGGAGAACAAAGCTGTTCTTGCCAAGGCGAAAGCACTGGGTCTTACCGCCGCACGGGTCGCCTCCAGTACGCTGGATAAGATTACCGCCGAATACCTCGAACAAGAGATCGCCAAGGAACATCCGGAACTCCTCGCTCCACCCCCTCCTCCGCCCGCTCCGCCCGCTCCGCCAGTTCCGGCATTTCCTCCCGCTCCGCCAGTTCCACCGGCACTTCCCGCAGAACAGGCGATCGCCATCCCTTTAGCTCCACCGCCGCCCGAGCCTGAGCCCGCCCACGAGCAGGAAATGGTTGCAGAGACCGTACCGTCCCTGGCTGAGCCCGTCGCCATCGCCGCTCCGCCGCCAGTAGAGCAGGCGGCAGCGCCCGCGCCGCCCACCGTCATCAGCGAACCGCCGCCGGAGCCTAAGCCCGAGCCGGTCGTCGAGATGCCCTCGCTGCCGCCACCGCCGCCGCCACCACCGCCCCGACCTAAAGTGGGAGATAAAGTCGGATTCATTCAATTGCCGCCCAGGCCGGGGGCCAAGGCCGGAGAGAAACCGGGTGGCGCCAAACTGCCGGCGCGGCAGCCGGACCAACGAAGGACAGACTTCATCCGGCGAGGAGATATTCGCGGTGTGAGGCGCGGCACTGGCGCACCGGCTGGCCCTGCTATGCCCGGGACCCGGCTATCCGGCCAGCAAAAGGGTGCCGGCGCGGCCAAGTCCGCCGAGGTTGAAGGCGCCGCTCCGAAAGTGGTGCTCCCCGCCGATGCGCAGGTGATTTCCATCAAGCCGCCGATTGTGGTTCGCGACCTGGCCGAGCAGCTTAAGCAGAAACCCTTCAAGATTATCGCCGACCTGATGGAGGCGGGGGTCTTTGCGAGCGTCAACCAGGCCATCGAGGATAAGGTGGCCCAGAGAATCTGCGCCAAATACGGTTTCCGGTTCGAGGTCGAAAAGCGCGAACGCGGCAGCGGGTTGGTCCATACTCAAGTCAAAACGCTCGAGCTGGATGTGGAAGACAAGCTCGAGGACCTGGTCCCGCGCGCACCGGTAGTGACGATTATGGGTCACGTTGACCACGGCAAGACCAGCCTGCTCGACGTGATCCGCAAGTCCAACGTTGCCGCCGGCGAGGCCGGCGGCATTACGCAGCACATCGGCGCGTACACCATTTCTTTTCCTCACCCTGAACGCAAGAAGGAACTGGCCCAGATCACATTCCTGGACACCCCCGGCCACGCCGCCTTCAGCTCCATGCGAGCGCGGGGGGCGAACGTGACGGACCTGGTGGTACTGGTGGTGGCGGCCAATGACGGCGTCATGCCGCAAACCCTCGAAGCGCTCAGCCATGCGCGCGCGGCCAAGGTGCCCCTGCTCGTGGCGGTCAACAAGATTGACCACCCGAACGCCAATGTGTTGAAAGTCCGCCAGCAATTGCAGGACAAGGGGCTGGTCCCGGACGACTGGGGCGGTGACACGATCTTCGTCGAAGTCTCCGCGCTGACCAAACAGGGCGTTGACAAGCTCATTGAGATGATTCTGCTTCAGGCCGACCTGCTGGAGCTCAAGGCCAACCCGAACCGGCACGCCAAAGGCAATGTGATCGAATCCGGCCTGGAGCCGGGCGGCCCGACGGCAACGGTGCTGGTGCGCAAAGGCACCCTGCGCCTCGGGGACGTGATCATCTGCGGCCACTATTACGGCCGGGTGCGGGCGCTGATCAACGAGGAGGGCAAACGCCTCAAGGAGGCCGCCCCTTCAGTGGCGGTGAAAGTCCTCGGCTTGAACGGCGTGCCGGAAGCGGGACTGGAATTCAGCGTCGTCGAGGACGAGAAGGCCGCGCGCGACCTGGCTGAGCAGCGCGCCCAGGAAGCCAAAGCCCTGGGCCAGGAATCCACCCGCGCCAAGGTGACGCTCGAGAACCTCTTCGACCAACTCGCCGAGACCACCTCCAAGGTGCTCAAGATCGTGGTCAAAGCCGACACCCAAGGCTCCGTCGAGGCCATCGTGGACGCCCTCAAGAAGATCGAATCGGACAAGGTATCGCTGGATGTCATCCACAGCGCGGTCGGCACGATCACGGAGTCGGACGTGGCGCTGGCCTCCGCTTCGCATGCCGTCATCCTAGGTTTCCACACGCGCATTGACAGCGGCGTGGCCGACAAGGCCAAGCACGAGGGGGTGCAAATCAAGCTTTACGCGATTATTTACGAGCTGATTGACCAGGTGAAGGAAGGCATGGCCGGCCTGCTCGAACCGCTGTTGAAGGACATCACGGTTGGGGCGGCTGAAGTGCGCAAGATCTTCGCCTTGTCCAAGGGCGCGCCGGTGGCCGGTTGCATGGTGCTCAGCGGACGCATTGTCAAAGGCAAGGTCCGGGTGCGTCGCCGCAAGGAAATCATCTACGAGGGCATCGCCCAGTCGCTCCGCCGCTTCCAGGATGAAGTCAACGAGGTGCGCGCCGGCATGGAATGCGGCATCCGCATCGAGGGCTTCAGCGATTTCCAGGTGGGTGACAACATCGAGTGCTACGCCATGGAGAAGATCGTGCAGAAGCTCTGACAGTAAGGTCCCGTGGCTTCCCTTCGTCTCCAACGCGTGCGCGAATTGCTGAAGCGCGAGATCGGCGAGGTCATCCGCCGCGAGTTCCAGGTCAGCGAGGCGGGTTTGATCACGGTGAACGACGTGGACGTATCCGGCGACCTGCATTCCGCCGTGGTTTACGTCAGCATCCTGGGGGACGTGGTGCAGCAGAAACGGGGATTTGCCCTTCTCCAACGCCATCGCATACGGATCCAAGGGCTGGTGGGCGGGGCCATCGTCCTAAAATACACACCCAGGCTCCGGTTCCTGATGGATGATTCCATTGCGCGTGGCAATCGAGTGCTCGGCATCCTCTCGGAGCTGGAGAAGACGCTGCCGGTGGACGAAGAAGATTAGACGCATGAAGCAGGACCAACGGTGCCGGGTGGGCCGCACATCGTGGCTCCGGAAAGAGACGCGCCGCATTGCATGAAGCCGCATCCCAAAATCATTGATCGGATCATTGAAGCCCTGCGCCAGAGCCAGACGGTCTGTGTCGTCGGCCATATCCGCCCGGATGGGGATTGTGTTGGTTCGCAACTGGGCCTCACGCTGGCGCTGCGGAACGAAGGCAAGAAGGCGGTCTGCTGGAACGAGGATCGCATCCCGCAGAAATACGAGTTCCTCGACCGGGACGGCATCATCCAGAAGCCGAGGAAGGGTATGACGTTTGACTGCGTAGTGGCCACCGACGCGGCCAGCTTCGAGCGCCTCGGCAAAGTCGGCCGATGCATTGCCAATCGCAAGCTCCTCATCAACATCGACCACCACGAGAGCAACACGCGCTACGCCGACCTGAATTGGGTTTCTGCCCGTGAACCTTCAGCGGGTGAACTCATCTTCCGGCTGCTGAAGATTGCCAAGTGGCCGATCACCAAACGCATTGCCGACTGCCTCTTCACCGCCGTCTCCACCGACACCGGCTCGTTTCAATACCCGAGCACGCGTCCCGGAACCTATCACGTCGCGGGCGAACTGGTGCGCCGTGGCGCCAACCTCGCCAAGATCTGTGATGAAGTGTACCAGTCTTATCCGCTTTCCCGCGCCCGGTTGCTGCGGCACGTTTACAGCCACTTCCACCTCACCCACCAGGATCAAATCGCCTACTTCTGGCTGAAGAAGGCCGACTTCACGCGGACCGGCGCCGACAGCAGCGACTCGGAGGGCTTGATCGATCACATCCGCGCCATTGCCCCAGTGGTAGTCGCGTGCGTGTTTGAGGAACTGGGGCCCGATTGCACCCGCATCAGCCTGCGGTCGAAGAGCGAGAAGGTGAACGTCAATACCATCGCCGCGCAGTTCGGCGGCGGCGGCCACCCCGCCGCGGCTGGGGCGCGGATTCCCGGCAAACCCCTATCGGTGCAGCGCAAAGTCATTGCTGCGCTCAAGAAGGCGCTCAACTCCTCTCATTAGCACAGGCCTGCCCTGCTTCGGTGTCCGGGCTTGAAATGAATCGCTCATCAAACTGACACTGGGCTAATGTCGCAACGTCGCTCAGCAGGCTGGTCTTGGCACTCCTGGGCCGCAGGGTCTTGCTCAGCCTGTTCTTGCCGCTACTTCCGCCGTCTGCTTTGGCGGAAACCGCTGCCTTCCGCTTCGCCTGGCTGAGCGACACGCACGTAGGTGCGAGCACGGGCGACCAGGATTTGCTGGCCGCGGTTCGCGACATCAACTCCCTGACCGGGCTAAGCTTTGATTTCTCCGTGAACTCGCGCTATCCCAAAGTGCGGGCGCTCTGGACCTACGACACAGGCTACACCATCGCCAGCACGTCGGCGGTCTGGAAGGACATGGCGATTGTCGGCGACGCTTCGGGCAAGGTTTATGCCCTCTCACTCGTGCCGCTCAGTTCGACCCAGGTCCTCACCACGGACTTCGATGGCAAGGTGGCGCTCATTGAAGGCACACGGTGAGGGCAGGAACCGGTGGCTACTCGCACCGACCACCCAGTTCAGCAGGGCAATCCTCAATGTACCGCAGGCTATCAACCTGCTGGGCTCGGCCCAATCTGGAGGGGGTTGGGAACGCCGGACGCTTTGCCGATTGGAAATCTGCGCTACGCACGGACGCCGGTCAAACTCCGGATCGGAGGCGAAGCGGACCGCCAGGCCAAAGCCACCCGCAAGCCAGCAGCGCGCGAGGCAGTCTCGATTGTTCCTCGACTGTTCCTCTATTGGTCCTCTATTGGTCCTCTATTGGTGCAATTGTTTTCCTCGCATTCTCCGGTAGTGCCCGTGGGGGCGTCAGGGCAGCGCCGCTGAGCCAATACGTGACTTTGACGGTTATATTTTGTCCGCGATCCAAATGGAACCGCATCTTCATTTCGGTGGAATCCAAAAGCCTTGCCGCCGGACGGCAGCGAACCTACGTTGCTAACATGACTGAGCCGATCTGCCGCTCCACTCGCAGCGCGAGCAAGGCTGCGTTCCTCCTCGTCCTGCTCTCACGGTTCGCGCTGGCCGCTGACCTGCCGTTGGTGCCGGCGCCCCGTCAGCCAATGACCAACAGCTATCATGGCGTAGCGGTGGTGGATGATTATCAGTGGCTCGAGGATGCGTCCGCCCCGATGGTGCGCGTGTGGACGCGACTGGAGAATGAGAGGACGCGCGCTTATCTGGCGCGGCTGCCGTTCCGTGACGGCATCGCGCAACAACTCGCGCAACTGCGCGGGGAAGAGTCAGCCCGCTATGCTGATTTGCAGGAGCGCAAGGGGCGGGTCTTTGCGCTGCGCTTCAAGCCGCCGGCGCAACAGCCGGTGCTGGTGCACCTCTCCTCGCTGGAACCGCCGACGCTGTGGCGGACGGTGTTCGATCCCAATGCGTTTAACACCAACGGCACGACGGCCATTGACTGGTATGTACCGTCGCCCGACGGGCGGGTGGTCGCCGTGTCGTTGTCGGAAGGGGGCAGTGAGCGAGGCACGCTGCACTTCTTCGAGGTCGATGCGGGCAGGAAGCAGGCTGACGAAATCCCGCGCGTGCAGTTCCCCACTGGCGGTGGCAGCGCAGCCTGGACGGCGGACGGCTTGGGCATTTTCTACACGCGCTACCCGCATCAGGGTGAACGGCCGGCAGCCGACGTTGATTTCTACCAGCAGGTCTGGTTTCACCGGCTCGGCGCGCCGGTCGCGGAGGATCAGTATTCGATTGGCAAAGATTTTCCGCGCATTGCCGAGATCGGCCTGGAAGCCAGCGAGGACGGCCAGTGGGTCCTGGCGACGGTAGCCAACGGCGATGGCGGGGACTTCGCTCATTACCTGCGCGACGCCTCGGGCAGATGGGAGCAACTGACGCACTTCGAGGACGGCATCAAGGGCGCGAAGTTCGGCCGAGACGGAGCTATCTACTTGCTCTCCCGCAAGGACGCGCCGCGTGGGAAAGTGCTACGGCTGACACCAAGAGCAGGGCAGGCGTCCCGCCTGTCCACCGTTCCTTCGGGCTCAGGAGCAGGCGGGACGCCTGCCCTACTATTTGACGTGGCGACGGCAGCCGTGGTCGCGCCGGAACACAAGGGCGTGGTGCAGGAGTTCGCGCCGTGCGACAACGGCCTTTATGTCGCCGACCTTCAGGGAGGCCCGTCCGCGCTGTTCTATTATCAGCGCGGCAGCGCCCGGTCGCGCGAAATCCCCATCCTGCCGGTGTCAGCGGTATCGGGGCTAAACTCCTGGAACGGCGACGATCTGCTGTTCGTGAACGTCAGCTATCTAAAACCGTCGGCCTGGTTCGCCTACAACCCGGCGGCCAAGACGGTTCGCCGCACTGCGCTCTATATGACTTCGCCGGCGGACTTCGACGACATCGAGGTGGTGCGCGAATTCGCGACCTCGAAGGATGGCACGCAAGTGCCCCTCAACATCCTGCGCAAGAAAGGGCTCAAGCGCGATGGCCAAAACCCGACGTTGTTGTATGGCTATGGCGGTTACGGCGTCAGCCTGACGCCCGGCTTCGACTCCACCCGCCGCGTGTGGTTTGATGCGGGCGGCGTGTATGTGGTCGCGAACCTGCGGGGTGGAAGCGAGTACGGCGAGCAATGGCACAAGGCCGG
>Ga0181518_10003006_pt1 | contig 15862 bp, 12 predicted proteins | sample PEATcosm2014_Bin_28_FD_119751 | JGI IMG/M metagenome (GOLD analysis project Ga0181518, IMG submission 119751) | Peatland microbial communities from MTU Mesocosm Facility, Houghton, MI, USA - PEATcosm2014_Bin01_60_metaG | ecosystem: Environmental > Terrestrial > Soil > Wetlands > Peat | place... | reverse complement strand
TCGCGCCCTGATACAAAGCTCATTGGCTGTCGCGGCGTGGGGTTTGGATGTAAACCGCGCGGCTCGGCCGCGTGCCTGATTTCTTGAAAAATGGGAGGGCGGGTTTCGGCGCGAGTGAACTCGGGCCCTGATACAAGGCTCATTGGCCGTGGCGGCGTGAGGTTTGAGCGTGTTGCCGAGTTTGCGGCTAAGATGGGAGCACAGACTTAGATCAGCTTGCTTTGTATCAGGGCGCGGCTTTCAGCCGCGCCGGAATGCGCTTCCTTAAGGAGTCGGGGCTTTAGCCCCTGTTATGGCACGGCCCGTTCGCAATGCGCCACAAGAACATGCACTGAGCTCTCTGCGCACATTCTTCGCCACGACGAAGTGCCACGCGGGCATGCGCCTTTTGCAATCTGAACGGAACGCGACGTTGTTGATCGATGTTCTGCGTTCGTATATGGCCGCGGGAAAGTTCAGCGTGCAGGATTTCGTCATCATGCCGGATCACGTGCATCTGCTTTTGAGCATTGGCGGGGATACGACGATTGAAAAGGCCATGCAGTTGATCAAGGGGCGATTTTCGTATCGGCTGAAGCACGAGTGCGGCTATTTGGGAGATGTTTGGCAGGTTGGGTTTTCGGAGTCGCGTGCCGACGATGCGGCGAGTTTGGAACGGTATCAGAGGTATATTGCGCAGAATCCGGTGAAGGCGGGGTTGGCGGAGCGTGCTGGCGAGTATCCGTATTGCTACGGCTATTTGGCGGAGAAGAAGCGCAGGGGCTGAAGCCCCGCTTCTTTTTTATGGCTGGTTGCGGCGCGGCTGAAAGCCGCGCCCTGATACAAGACTTCAAGGTGATGGAAGAGCTGGGGCGCGATGCAGGGGCTGAAGCCCCACATCATTTTGGTTGCCTGTTCCGGCGCGAGTGAACTCGGGCCCTGATACAAAGCTCATTGGCCGTTGTGGGGTGAGGTTGGGATGCGAACGGCGCGCGGCTGCGCCGCGAACTTGATTTCTCGAAAAATGGGCGGGCGGGAAAAGCAGGGAACAGGGAACAGGGATCAGAGAACAGAGATCAGAGAACAGAGAACAGAGAACAGAGAACAGTTCCCACCCTGGCGGCAAAGGCAAATGCGGGTCCTTCGACTCGTGGGCCGCGCCAAGCACGGCCCACTTCGCTCAGGATGACATGCAATTTTTGTTGCTCAGGACGACATTTTTGTTCTGGCGCGCACGATTATTTGGGGTCGTCGGGCAGGTCGTAATCGCTGGGAGGGAGTTTGGAGGCGTCGTGTCCCGAGACTTGCCAGCTGCTCGGAGATTACCTGAATCAAGGACCGCTCGTATCCCAATGATCCCCTCAGATTATGAAAAGGCGTATTATCGTCAACTAAGTCAACTTCCGATTGGCTCGTGATCCATCTGAAGCCGCTTTCCGGGCGAAATGGTCGTTGGCTGAAGGATCGAATCGGATGTGCCGGTTACCGCGCGTGGCGCTCCATAAGGCAATTGCGTTCGCTCTTGCCCTGCTGACGCTGACAGGTGGGGTGCTGTGCGCACAAGAATACAGTTTCCGTAACTTTGGAGTTGCGGAGGGCCTGAACAACCTTGCGATTCGGCGAATCTACCAGGACCGCGTTGGCTTCATTTGGGTGAGCACGGAAGACGGGATTTACCGATACGACGGGGACCGCTTTGAGGCCTTCGCAACGGAACAGGGAATTCCGTCGAATTCGGGCGTGGCGTTTGGCGATGCGCCCGATGGGTCTCTTCTTGCCGGTGGAAGCATTGGACTCTACCGTCTTTCGGGCAACCGCTTTGAAAAACTCCCAGTCGATTTCAATACAATCGCCTGGACCCAGGGCATCCAATCGGATGGGAAAGGCCATACCTTTCTTGGCACCGACGCCGGGCTTGTGGAACTTTATTCCCAACCTGGGCAGGATCAATTTGCCATGCGGAGGTTTCCTCAGCCCGCGGGAACATCGGGGCCGGGGGCGTTTGGGATTTTGGTGGATGGCGACGTGCTCTGGTATGGCTGCGGACATCAACTCTGCCGGATGGACGCCCATGGCACTGCGGTTTTTGGACGAGAAATCGGACTTCCGGACCGGGAGCTGCAGGCCATCCAGAAAGATGGCTCTGGAAATCTCTGGGTGCGAGCACGGAATGTGGGCGTTTTCGAACGGCCCGCCGGCAAGGCCAAATTCCAGAGGCCAGAATTGCCCTTTTCGCCTGAAAACATAGGTGGAGTTCCGGCAGTCGATAGCGATGGACGGATTCTGCTTACAACCCCAGTGGGTTTGCTGATTGGGGATAAGAAGGGATGGCAGAAGGTCGACCGGTCCGTCGGGCTTCGCGGGACCGTCTACTCAGCCTTCGAGGACAGACAGCATTCCCTGTGGATTGGCTTGGCCGGCCGGGGGCTGGCGCAGTGGCCCGGGTACGGGGAATGGGAAGGCTACTCGACCGAGAGCGGGCTCGCCAGCGATCTTGTGTACGAAATCCTCCCGCAGAACGATGGGGCGCTCCTGGTGGGCACGGAAGCGGGCCTGTTTCGCGGAGAGCGGCGCCCCGTCGGCATGTCGTTTAGAAGTGTTGCGGGACTAAGTGGTTTTGCAGTGCACAGCGTGCGCAGGTCGCCCAATGGGGACATTTGGATAGGGACCGAGACGCGAGGCGCGGCCCGCATCGATGCGCAAACCGGCAAGGCAGAGTGGTTTGGCGAGAGGCAGGGTCTTCAAGGCAAAGCGGCGTACACGTTGCGCTTCGACCGCGAGCAGCGGCTCTGGGCAGCCACTGAAGCAGGCCTCTTTATGGCCGTGCCTCCGTACAGAAAATTCTCGCGCATCACCGATCTGCCATCGACCCGGATCTGGGCAATCGCCGAGGGTACGGATGGCACGGTTTGGGCCGGAGGCACGGGCGGGCTGTATGAATTCGCAGCAGGCAGGTGGAAGAACCTGACGCGCTCCGACGGACTGAGCAACACGGAAGTGCTTTCGCTGGGTGCAGGGCCGAATGGCGTCGTGTGGGTCGGCTACAGGTTTGGAGGCGGCATTGATCGAGTCCGTGCGCAAGCTGATGGCGTGGCAATCGAGAAGGGCGTTCAGAGGCGTGGCAGCGACGGACTTGTTTACTTCCTTGACTTCGACCATATGGGGCGGTTGTGGGCCGGCACCGAGCATGGCGTAGACGTCTGGGATGGCTCCCGCTGGAGCCACTACGACATGAACGATGGCCTGATCTGGGACGACTGCAACCTAAATGCATTCGCGGAAGAGCCCGACGGAACTGTTTGGATTGGGACCAGCGGCGGACTTTCGCGTTTCAAGCCGCTCCGGCGTGCACCTTCCAATGCTCCGCTCACGGTGGTTTTCACCGGGCTTGTGAATGGAAAGACGGATGTGTCCGAACTCCACAATCCATCCTTTGGCAGCCGTTCAAGCTCCCTCATCGCAAGGTATTCCGTGCTCAATGCATCCAGTCAGAACGAAGTTGTCTTCCGCTACCGGTTGGGTGGCGCAATTTCAAACTGGATAGAAACGACTCAAAGAGAACTGCAATTCGCTAATCTTGCGCCAGGAGCATATCGGCTGGAGGTCGATGCACGTGATAGCGATGGGGTATGGAGCGGGCACAGCGCGGAGTTCGCGTTCAAGATTTTGACTCCGTGGTATTTGACGTGGTGGTTTATCAGCATTTGTGTACTGGTGGTTCTATCTGTGGCGGCGGGAGTGCTCATTCTTCGCTTTCTGGGCGCGCAAAGAAGAGAAAGCGAGCTAAGGCAGGAGATTGCGAAGAAGACAGCGGATCTGAAGAGCGCCAATGAAAAACTGTCAGTCCTTTCATCTACCGATCCACTCACGGGACTAGCGAACAAGCGAGTGTATGACCAAGCCCTCGGATGGGAATGCGCCCGCGTACAGAGGATGAATTCAGTAGGATCGCTTCTGAGTATCGATATCGATCACTTCAAGATCCTCAACGATACACAAGGGCACTTGAAAGGCGATGAGTGCCTGGTGGCAGTGAGTACCGAGCTGACCCGGCTGTGCAGGCGCAAACTGGACCTGGCCGCGCGTTGCGGCGGCGAGGAGTTCGCGATGATTCTTCCTTTAACCAGGTCCGCCGACGCCGAGCGCATTGCGGAGTCTTTACGGCAGGCAATCGCCGCTCTCAAAATCCCCCATCCTGCATCGCCGGTCGTTCCGTACCTCACGGTGAGCGTGGGCGTGGCAACGGCGACACCGGAATGGTGCTGCACCCGCGAAGCTCTGTTAGCTGCCGCCGACCGGGCGCTCTATGCGGCAAAAAACGGTGGACGGAATCGAGTGTGTGTGGCCCAGCGGGAAATTGTTGGGGAAGAGACCGCAGGGCCTTCGAACCTCGGGCCGGCTTGACATTGAGCGTGTCCGTCAATTGGCTAAATGGCATCAGTTAATTTCATTAGGACGAGTCGAGGGACGCGCGGTTGCTTTTGTTTTGTCTTTGGCTCGACCGCAGTCGAACCCGGGACACGCTCGGGAGGGCATCCGATTCTTGTTGCTCGGGAAGAGCGCGATTTTTGATGGCTCGGGATGACTGAGGAGCGGTGGTCAGTGGTTAGCGGTCAGTGATCAGTGGACAGTTCCCACCCTTTCCGCGATGGGACTGCGGAAAGGATGGGGCAACGAGATTCTGACAATGGGGTAACGAGCTTCTGCGGCAGAGCACGATTATTTGAGGTCGTCGGGCAGGTCGTAATCGCTGAGAGGCAGTTTGGAGGCGTCGCGCTTCCCGTCTTCGTCTTCCCAGGGTCCGGTCCACTCGGGTTCGGAACAGATGTTCCTGACCCAGGGTTGTGGGCCGCGCCGTTTCTTCTTCTTTTCGGGCGGAGCTTTATCCGCGCCGGTCATCCCGACGAGGAGGCGCGTGCCGGTTATGTTGCCTTTCTTAGCCTTGTCGACGAGGGCCTGGGCGATGTCGTCGAATTGCTGATCGACCTTTTTGTTGACAGAGTCGCGCAGGCGAAGCCCGCCGCGGCCGGCAGGGGTCTTGGACCCCTTGGTCGCAGTTCGTTTGCGGCCGGGCTTCGAGCGTGGTTTCTTAGGCGCCTTTTTGGTCTCCGTTTGGCTGGGTGTTTCATTCAGCTCCGTCACTTGATCACCTGCTTCCCGATGATTGCGATTTGATGATTTAAGGGTAGCCGGAAACGGGGGAGTTATCTGCAAGTGGAAGGTGTTGATGGGATGGGAGTTAGGGGAAAGATAGCTTGACGGGGAATGCAGTTGTCAGTGATCAGTTGTCAGTGATCAGTTTCCCGCCCTGGAGTGCGAGGGCGCACGCGGTGCGCTTGCTGACAACTGGCCACTGACAACTGACTACTGACTACTGCTCCTACGCTGCCGGTATCTGCAGAAACTCCAGCGCGCGGATTAGGTAGGACTTCATGTCCTTGCGGTGGACTACGGCGTCGAGGAAGCCCTTTTCCAGCAGGAACTCGGCGCGCTGAAAGCCTTCAGGGAGTTTCTGGCGGATGGTTTGCTCGATGACGCGCGGGCCGGCGAAACCGATTAACGCGCCAGGCTCGGCAATGTTGAGGTCGCCCAGCATGGCGAAGCTGGCGGTAACGCCGCCGGTGGTGGGGTCGGTGAGCACGGAGATGTAGGGCACGCGGGCGTCGTCCAATTGCGCGAGGGTGGTGGCGATTTTGGCCATCTGCATGAGGCTGACGACGCCTTCCATCATGCGCGCTCCGCCTGACGCCGCAACAATGATGAGCGGCTTCTGCGTGAGCCGGGCGCGATCGACGGCGCGGGCAATGGTTTCGCCCACCACGGCGCCCATGGAGCCGCCGATGAAGCCGTACTCCATGGCGCTGACAATCACCTCATGTTGCCCCATGCGGCCCACGGCGTTGAGGATGGCGTCGTCGAGGCCGGTAGCTTCGCGCGCCTTGCGCAGGCGCTGCTTGTAGGGCTTTACGTCGACGAACTTCAGCGGATCGGTGGAGCGCAGGCCGGTATCGACGAGCTCGTAACCGGGCTCAAGCAGCAGATTGATGCGGGCGCGCGCGCCGAGTTTGAAGTGGAACTGGCACTTGGGGCAGACCATCAGGTTGGCTTCGAGTTCGGCTTTGTAGAGGGTTTGTCGGCAGCCGGGGCATTTGACCCACAGGCCCTCGGTGCGCACGGTCTTGGCGCCGCCGTCGCCGCCGTCACCGGCTGGCGGCCCGCTGTCCGGACCAGGAAAGTCGCCGTTCTCGCGCTTGAACCACGTCATACCGAATGCAATTGTATATGGATGGGGCGTAGCTCGTGGGCCGTGATTCGTGGATCAAGATTCGCGGGTCGTGGGGCGGGGATTGGCTGTGGCGTTCGGGGATGATATCGCTAGTAGGAAGACGCACGCGTCGGCCTGGCGTTACGAATCCCGTTCAGGAAGGGAGCCTCACATTGCTTGAGATCTCGCGAACCGTTGTTTCCATGAGCACGGCGGGGCTGCTGGTGCTCGGGGCCGGAGTGATTGCGGGCAGCGCAAAGCTTGCATCGGGAGCGTTGACCGGGCGGGCGATTGCACTGGGACGCGTGTTTGTGGCGGCTCCCCTGGCGACTTTCGGCGCGCTGCACCTGGCCGCGGCAAAGGGAATGACGGAGATGGTTCCCGATTACATGCCGTGGCCGCTGTTCTGGGTTTACTTGGTGGGTTTCGCGCTGATTGCCACGGCGCTGAGCCTGATCTTCGACCGCTTGACGTTCTGGTCGAGCTTGCTGGCTGGAGGCATGTTCCTGGCGTTCGTGGCGATGATGGATTTGCCAGCAGTGATCACGGCGCAGCACGATCGCTTTGGCTTTGCGCTGCTGGCGCGCGAGGCCACATTCGGTTGCGCTCTGATGGCGCTGGCCGGCAGCGTGGCTCCGCAAGGGTCACGCTGGGCGATGCTAGTGACACCGTGCCGCATCGTGTTCGCGGTGGTTGCGATTTTTTACGGGGTAGAACATTTTCTGCACCCCGAGTTTCTGCCCGGGGTGCCGCTGGAGAAGCTGACGCCGGCATGGGTTCCTGTGCCGCGCGTGTGCGGCTACATGGTGGGTGCGGTGCTGCTGGTGAGTGGCGCGCTGATGCTGCTGAACCGCTCGGCGAGCGATGCAGCGGCGTGGCTCGGTATCGTGTTGGCTGCTACGGTGGCCATCATTTATGTGCCGATGTTGTGGCCGGCTCACGGGACCGACCAGATCGTCGAGGCGATTGACTACATCGGAGATACGCTGCTGTACGCGGGAACGGCGCTGATTGTTGCCGAGGCGTTGCGGCGGAGGGAAAGCGAGAATGGTGGGCGCGCATCCGTCAGTGAAACGGGATAGGCGGATTCAGAGCCGGTGCGCTCTGTTCCGGTCAGCGGACCTTACTTTCCGCCGCGCAGATACGCGTCGTCGCCGTCGATCCAGTCCTGCCGCGGCGGATTGAAGATGTCGAGTGCCACGGAGTCTTCAAGCGCGACCACTTCGTGCGGCAGGTGCGGCGGAATGCAGAGGATCTCGCCAGCGCGCACCGCAACTGCCTTGCCGTCGACGCGAAATTCGAGCGCGCCGTCGACCACATGGCTGATCTGCTCATGCATGTGCTGGTGCGTGGGCACGTGCGCGCCCTTTTTCAGCACGATGCGCGCCAGCATGGTGTTGGCGCCGACGACAAACTGTCGCGTCACCAGCGGATTCATCTGCTCCGGTTCGATCTCGCTCCAACGATGATGCGTGCTCTCGGTCATGATTGCCTCCGGCTCTAATACTCAATGCCGCGCTGCGCAAGAATGCCCTTCTGGTAGGCGTGCTTCACCTCGCGCATCTCGGTCACGGTATCGGCCAGCTCCACCAGCAGCGGGTGCGCGTTGCGGCCGGTCAGGATCACGTGCACCATCTCCGGCTTGTTGCGCAGCGCTTCGGCCACCAGCTCCGGGTCCAGCATCTTGTAGCTGATGGCGTAGTTGATCTCGTCGAGAATTACCAGGTCCCACTCGCCGGAGTCGATGGCGGCGTGCGCCTCGGCCCACGCCTCCTGGATCAGGCGCACGTCTTCGGGGTCGGGCTCCGCGCCGCCGACCTTCACAAACCCGCGCCCCATCTGTTTCAGCACGAAGTTCTCACCGAAAGCCGCCGCGGCGTCGAGTTCGCCGTAGTGCCACGAACCTTTGATGAACTGCAGCATCAGCACCTTCATGCCGCAGCCCACGGCGCGCAGAGCGGTGCCCAGCGCGGCAGTGGTCTTGCCCTTGCCGGGGCCGGTGTTGATGAGGATCAGTCCGCGCCGGGATTCGGTCATGCCTCGTGCTCTCGCCTTCTCAATGTCCTGTGTGGTACGGGTGGCCCGTGAGAATTGTACAGGCCCGGTAGAGCTGCTCGGCCACCACCAGGCGCGCCAACTGGTGAGCCAGGGTCATCGATCCCAGCGAGAGCAGTCCGCCGCGGCGTTTGCCTTCGGCCAGCGCTTCTGCCGACCAGCCATCGGCGGGCCCGACGGCAAAAACCACGTGCTGCAGGCCCTCGTCGCGCCGCTTTCCCAGCCATTCCGCCAGCGCCTCCGAGGTCATCTGCCGGCCGCGTGCATCCAGCATCAGTATTACCGTCTCTGTCCTGCCTTTCTGTTTGCCTAGCCACTCCAGGAGCGCGCCTTCGCTGCGGAAGGCTTCAACGCTGCACCGCATAACTCCAGCGCATCGTTTGAGATAGCCGCCTATGAGGGCGTCATAGTTGTCTTTGGCTCTCGCCCGGCCGTCTTTTGCTCCCGCCCGGGCGCCGACATGGGCCAGTGTGACCTGCATGGAGAGGAGAATACCGCATAACCGCCAATCGGTAGTTTGAGCAAAACCGTCCCTCAGGGGCTAAAGCCCCGGTTCATTGATCGGCCTATGCGGCACGACTGAAGTCGTGCCCTTTCAGGAGCAAAACCGCGTTTTGGGCGGCGAATCGCTGAAGCGTCAACTGTCCCAAAATCTGCAGGATATGTCCAATTTTGGGAATATGGATTCGATGTTGTATGAAATTTCATATTCCGCCTATACGGGCTCCGCAATGGACAAGTAAATAAGTCATTTATTTTCTGTAAATAAGGACCATTTACCGGTATCTCCGAGAATGGCACGAATCGTGCAACCAGTGGGCAGAGGCAATGGTGGGGGGGCGACTGTTTTGGCGGATTGTTTGTTCAGAATTGCCAAAAAGTTCACCCGCACCGAAATACAGGGTCACCTCAAGTGCACCTGCACTCGCTTGGATGGCCTATCGGGTTCGTAAATTCTAGTATGGCTGTTGATTTTGGGACAACTCGCGAGATCGGACTTGCCCTCCCCATCGAGCCTCCGAAAGCGCACAACCTGGATCGCGAAGGTTCTTCGTGGGCCCTTCCGGTACAGAAAAGATGATTTGGAGGAATATCTGATGCGTTTTTTCCGTTTACAAGGCATTGCTCTCGTGTTTGCGGTTGCGTTTGCACTGGGATTCGTGGCCACAACGCTGCAACCGTCCGCCCATTGCCAGGAAACCACAGCGGGCATGGTGGGAACCGTGACCGATTCGTCCGGCGCGGCTGTACCCGGCGTCGACGTCACGCTGATGAACACTACGACGGGCGCGAAGTACAACGAAACCACGAATGCCACCGGGTTCTACCGCTTCGCGAATATTCCTCCGGGCCAGGGCTATGAGGCTACGTTTAAGGCCAAAGGTTTCGCGGTGTTGAAGATCACGGGCCTCTACCTCACAGTGGCCACGGTCCGCACTCAGAATGCTTCGCTGTCCGTCGGCGCACAGATTTCCACGGTTGAAGTGACGGCCGCGAACTCCGAAGTCACCATCGACACGACTACCGCGTCCATCGGCAACACTTTCGACGTGCAGCAGCTCAATAGCCTGCCCGTGGAGAACAGAGGCGACCCGACGGCATTGTTTGCGATGCAGCCTGGGGTCACGGACCTGGGCGCAGTGACGGGAGCGCGCGTCGACCAGAACTATGTCACGCTGGACGGCATGGATGTGAACGACTTTGCAAATGGTGGAGCATTTCAAAGCAACTCGGGCCCGGGTGTCAGCGAAGGATTCTCGTCTTCCACGATTGTGGGACACGCGCCGGTAGATTCTGTGGAGGAGTTTCACGGCACAGTGGGCGGCAATCAGTCCGATACCGGCCCCGGCAGCGGCGGTCAGTTTCAACTGGTGACCAAGAGCGGAACCAATCAATTTCACGGCAACCTGAACGAGTATCATCGCGACCCGGATCTGGTAGCCAACTCCTGGTTCAACAACAACTCGACGCCGATCGTTCCGCGCAACCATCTCATCCAGAACCAGTTTGGTGGCGCGATTGGCGGGCCGATTCTCCATGACAGGCTCTTCTTCTTCGGCGACTTTAACGACGACCATGTCATCAGCTTCCTGAGTCAGACGAGGATTGTCCCCACCACCCAGGTGCGCAATGGGCAGATCGGCTATCCGATGGCGGGCGGAGGAATCTGCTACCTGAGTGCAACCACGTCGACCCATTGCGGCGATGGCACAACGCAGCCGTCGGTGAATTCTTTTGACCCGGCCGGCATCGGCGAAAGTACAAGCTGGCTTAAGGCTCTCGTTGCCCGCTTCCCTGTGCCCAACAGCACAGCCGTCGGAGACGGCATTAACACCACAGGCTACGTGTTCAACGCCCCGTTCAACGACGACGAAACGGACTATGTGGCCAGGTTCGATTACACCCTGAACCAGAGCATGAAGCTGTTCGCGCGCCTCAACATGGTGCGTGAGAATGCGGTGGAAACTCCGAACCAATTTGCCGGCGATCCCGCAACGGACCCGGTGGTGGATCGCTCGTACGGCTTTGTCGTGGGCCACACATGGGTGATCGGGTCCACCAAGACGAACCGGATTTACGCGGGCGAAACTGTACAGGCGCTCTCCTTCCCCAATACCTTCAACCCGGACAAGTCAACCTTCTTTACCTTTGGCGACGGCGCCAACAGCGCGCCAGTGGACTCCTCTCTTTATCTGCAGCCCGCCGCGTCGTCACGCCGCATCCCGATTGCGCAGATATCAGACGATTTCGCATGGACTGCGGGGCGCCATACCTGGCAAATGGGCGGGAGTTTCAAGAACATCCTGGCACACGATTACACTCTCGGCGATTACAACACGACGGAGATCGGGATGGGCGGTTTTAACTACGCCCTTTGCGGCCCCGCCGCGGGATCTTGCGGCACCGGCAACCCGAGTTTGCGCCCCTCCAACATTGCTGGCGGCAGCACGGCCACATGGGACCAGACCTTCACCACCCTGCTGGGCCGCATCGGCAACGTGCAAAGCGACTACAACTACAACGCATCCGGCACTGCGCTGGCGCAGCTTACAGGCGATACACGCTACTACCGGTACTATCAGTCGCAGGGCTATATGCAGGACGCATGGAGAGTGTTGCCCAACCTGACGATCACCTACGGCCTTACCTATCAATGGTTCACCGTGCCGTATGAAGAGCACGGGCTCGAGAGCGTGGAGCCGTATACCTTCGATCAATATATGAAAGCGCGTGTGCAGCAGAGCGATCTTTCTGAAACCGGACCTACCGCTGTGCCTCTGATCGCCTACTCTCTTGGAGGGAAGGGTAATGGCAATGGCGCCCCTGGACTCTACGCGCCTGAGTACAGGAATATTTCTCCGCACGTGGGCTTCTCCTGGAACCCCGGCTTCGACAGGAAGATGGTCATCAACGGTAGCGGGGGCATCGTCTACGATCGCAACGTGATCAACGCCATCCAGGCACTTCAGGACAGGTATTCTTACCTCTTCCAGCAGGAAATAACGACAAGCGAAGGAATTGCAGGAAATGTGTACGGAGCCATCGCAAGCGGCCCGCGTGTCGATAAGAATAACAACATCTCCACCGTGCCCATTGCGCCCCCCGCTTCGCCGAAGTCCCCGTATCTGCCGTTTGCAACAAATTCCTATTGCGATTCACTGGGCCTTCCGAATCCATGTGGTCTTGCCGATGGATACGCCTTTAACGAGACCATCGATCCCTCGCTCAAGACGCCCTACTCCTTTATCTTCAACTTCGGCATTCAACGGACTCTGCCCGAGGACATGGTTCTCAAGGTCAGCTATGCGGGCCGGTTCGGGCGCAGGCTGCTTGCCCAGGCCGACGCGAACCAGGTGCTCGAGTTCCCGGATCCAGTTTCCGGCGAACTTTACTCCAAGGCCTTCGGGAACATCACCACGGAGGCACGGCAGGGAGTCTCAATTGCAAACGTCAAAACGGAGCCGTGGTTTGAGAATGTTCTCGAACCTGGCCTTGGCGTCGCCAATGGCTATGCCAGCAACACGCAATTCCTCTATGCCTCGTATAACCCCGGATTTGTCTATAACGGCGATTTCGGTGACTTCACTCAGGCCCTTTCCGATCTTCCAGGTACTCCGTTTAATGTGGGAATGGGCTCGCAGTTCTCGGAGAACTCGTTCCATAACAACAAGGGATTTTCGAACTACGACGGTCTCCTGTTCACCCTGCAGAAGAACCTCTCGCACGGAGTGCACTTCGACTTCAACTACACATGGTCGCACTCTATCGATAACATTTCGTTCTTCGCCAATTCCCAGGGCGATACGGGCATCGGCGGCGGGGGCCTGATCTGCGACGACGTGCGCCCACGTGAGTGCCGCGGCAGCTCCGACTTCGATGTGCGGCAGATTGTCAGCGCGGACGCCCTCTATTTGCTGCCTTTTGGCGAGGGCCAGATGTTCTTTAACAACGGTTCTCTGTTGACCAAGGAGCTGCTCGGCGGTTGGTCGATCAGCGGCATCCTGGACCGGCATACCGGATATCCATGGCAGACTTCTGCCAATGCCTACGTTGCCAGCTACTCCAACGACTCTCCGGGAATCCTTATCGGAAAGGCGTCCTTGGCGAAAACGGGGTTAACGAAGCTGCAGGGAGGCGGGGTAAACGACTTCGCGAATGCCACACCAGCACTCGGGGGCTTAACGGCCGCCGAGCAGTTCTCGGGGCCGGTTGGCTTCACGATTGGACCGCGCAATAGCGAGCGAAGCCCTGGCTTCTTCAATATGGACGCCGGCCTGGGCAAGACGTTTCCACTCACGGGCTCGACGGAAAGGGTCAACCTCAAGTTCCGTGCAGACGCCTTCAATGTGCTCAACCACCCGAACTTCCAGGGGCCCTCGCAAAATGTCTACAATGGCCTCGATGAGACCGACTACCAGGAAGGACCTGGGTTCGGGCAGATCTCCTATACTGCGGTTCCCCCTGGAAACGGGAATAACGGAGCTCGCGTGCTGCAGGTCTCACTGCGCCTGGAGTTCTAGGGTGTAATACGGGACGAAAACTGAATGTAAACGGAAAAAGGGACCGCTTCGGCGGTCCCTTCTTTTTGCGCAGCAATTGTCCACACAGCAGCCGGCGCAGCCAGCACGGCGAAAAACCACTCAGCGTGAGCGCCGGGTCTTTTTCGCGGAGGGTTTTGCCGCCCTCTTCTTCGCTGGCGCAGCCTTCCGGCGCGGCACAGCCTTCCTGGCGGGCTTCTTCACTGATTTAGCGCGCTTGGCCGGCTTCTTTGCTTTTGTTGCGGGCTTCGTCTTGGCCCTCGGCTTCGCCGATGCGGCTCGCGCTTTGACCGGAGCCTTGGTCCGCGCGGCGCGTGTCTTTTCTTTGAGCTCGGCCTTCAGCTCCGCGTCGAACTCCTCAGGCGTCAGCGGGCGCGCCGACTTGCGCAGCCGTTCGATGTCGTAGAAGGCGCGGCGCTCGGACAGAAACACATGCACCACGAAGTCGACGTAGTCGAGCAGAATCCACTCGCCATGACGGCGGCCTTCCACGGAGTTCGGATACACGCCAAAGTCGCGCTTGAGGCGCAGCTCGATCTCGTCGGCAATGGCGACGGCCTGCCGCTCGTTCGTGGCCGAAGTGACCAGGAAGAAGTCGCTCAGTCCGGAGTCGGCGGGATCCAGTGCAAGGATGCGGGTATTCAGGCCTTTTTTTTCTTCACAAACCGCGGCAGCGGCCTGTACGAGGGCGCGCGTTTGCTTCTGCGCTGGGGTTAGTTTCATGCGGTAGAACGTTTCTCCAGTCCTCATGGTAGAGCAGGGACCGGGGAGTAGGGAATAGAGAATGGCCGATAGAGGGTAGAAAAGCGACTATCCCATCTTTTCCGCAAAAGGCGCGGAAAGAATGGGGCGACGCGGGTCAAATGATCTACGAACGGTAGAGCGCGTGTTGCGCGATGTATTCGCGCACGCCCGGCGGCATCAGATCGCGCCCTGCCGCCGGGCTGCGGGAAGCGGCGTGAATCTGTGCCCGGATCTCTGACGCGCTGATCTCGACATGCAGACCCGGCAGCACGTAAAAAGGCGTGCGGTCTCCGGCCCGATTCCTGAGCACAAAGGCGCGGACTTCTACGCCAGCTTCGCTCCGGCTCCGCGCCTTTTCTGACTCGAGCGAAAGGCCCGCTGGCAGAGCGGCCTTCAGATCGGCCTTCAAGTCCTGGAGCGGCTGCCCCGGCCGCGAGGCCACGATCAATGGCGCCACAAAAGGGAGCTCCGCGGCGCGATGCCAGCGGGGCAGTCCAAAGAACGAATCGGCACCCATCAGGCAAAAAAGCACGCCATCGGGCGCTAGAGAAGGGCGCAAACGCTCGAGCGTGTCGATCGTGTAATTGGGCGCAATACCTGGTGCGGAATCGCGATCGTCGCCGGGTTTTGGCGCATCGGCCAGCGAAACCTGAAAGCCCGGTTCGCCTGCAATCGCCAACCGAGTCATCGCCAGGCGGTCTTCGAAGCTCGCGGCGGGACCCTCCGGCTTGAGCGGCTGCATGCCCACCGGCGCAAACAGCACCGCGTCCAGCGCGAAGGCGGCACGCGCGGCGCGCGCTACGGCCAGGTGGCCGTTGTGCGGCGGGTCGAAACTACCACCAAAGAAGGCTACGCGACTGCCTCCCAAAAAGGCCGCGCGCATCCCCCTCCGGTCAGCTGTTTCAGACTGACCCAAGCCGGAAGCGTGCCGGGACAACTTCATAGCTTCATCCTACAGCGTTCGCAGATTGGTTCGGCCGCGCTGCGCATCAAGCTCCGACGGGCAGGCCGTCGCGTAAAATCAACAACAGGAAGTCCGTACGCGCCATCACTCTTCCCACCCGCTATGCGATATTTCATCATGGTTCTCGCTGTTGCCGGCATCGTCATCTCTGCGCTGGCATTGCCCCTTCACTACTCCACTACCACTGCGCCCTGCGACATCAACGCGCACTGGGATTGCGGTACGGTAAACCGCAGCAGCTTTTCAACGATCGCCCACGTACCGGTTGCTGTCGTCGGCATCGCCGGGTATCTGCTGCTCGGCTGCCTCGGCCTCGCGCGCCAGCGTTTCGCCACATTCCTTGTCGCGTGCTTGGGATTTCTCTTCGCGTTCCGGCTTTCTATGATCGAGCAATACGGGCTCGGCGTCTGGTGTCTTTATTGCGCCATTTCGCAGGCCATCATCGCCCTGATCCTGTTGCTCAGCCTGGGCTGGTTTATGGCGGAATATTTCTCACTCAAGCGTGCCGCGCGCAAAACCAACTCTTAGCTCACAATGAAGCGTTCCGAGCTGACAACTTCCTTGCTCCATCGCGGCCTCGCGCTGAATTGCTAAACTTAATGTATCGACATGTTCAGAGACTGGTACGGGCGCTGGATGTACGCGTGGGAGACGCGGCTGACGATGCGCGACGAAAACCGCGTGGTGCGGCCCCTGGAATGGGGTTTCGAGTGGATTGTGCCGTTTCTCGAAGCGCACGGCTTTGACTCTGTTGTGCCCGGGCCCGAGGTGGAGCACGACAATGCCGCCGCCGAAGCCGCAATGGTCGGCATCAAC
>Ga0181518_10003003_pt1 | contig 15872 bp, 12 predicted proteins | sample PEATcosm2014_Bin_28_FD_119751 | JGI IMG/M metagenome (GOLD analysis project Ga0181518, IMG submission 119751) | Peatland microbial communities from MTU Mesocosm Facility, Houghton, MI, USA - PEATcosm2014_Bin01_60_metaG | ecosystem: Environmental > Terrestrial > Soil > Wetlands > Peat | place... | reverse complement strand
GATCTCCTTGCTGTTCAACATCGTCTTCAACCAGACGCTGACCGACATCGAGACGTGCTACAAGATGATGACGCGCGAGGTGGCGCGCTCGCTGCGGCTGACCGCCAACGATTTCGGCATCGAGGTGGAAATGAGCGCCGAAATTGCTCGCCAGCGCAATCTACGCATCTATGAGCTCGGCATCAGCTATTACGGCCGCACCTACGCGGAAGGCAAGAAGATCAACTGGAAGGACGGGCTGAAGGCGCTGTGGTACGTGTTCAAGTTTCGCTTTAGGTAACGGAACGATGACCAGCGGCGACCGTAAGCAGCCACGCTCGTCTTCCGGCCGAAATTGGCGACGCGCTGCCATCGGCGCGCTCGGCGTTGTCATCGGCGGTATTTTCCTGTGGCTGGCGCTGCGGCACATCGACCCCGGCGACCTCGAGCGGGCGCTGCGCGAGATGCAAGGCAAATGGCTGTTCGCCGGCGTCGCCGTCTATCTCGGCGCCATCGGTCTGCGCTGCCTGCGCTGGGGTATTCTGCTGCGCGCCACCGGCAGCGTGAAGTGGCGCCATGCGGCCGAGGCGCTGGTGACGGGATTTGCCGCCAACTACGTCCTGCCCGGGCGCGTCGGTGAACTGTTCCGCGCCGATTACGCCCGCCGCGTCTTCAACATGAGTCGTTTCACCGCCCTGGGCACCATCGTCGTCGAGCGGGTCTGTGATGGCGTCGTTCTCGTTAGCGCGCTGTGGATCGGCTTTGTCTGGATTTTGCTCGCCCGCTTAGCAGCACCTGAGAAGGCGTGGGTGCTTCTGGTCGGCGCGGCCGCGACTATGCTCTTTGGCGCGGCGCTGATCTTCATCCTGGTGTCGCAGCGCATCGACTTGCGCCGGCTCGGCGTGATGGAAAGCATTGCCACGCGCTGGGATCGGCTGATCGACGGGGTCGCCTCAGTGCTGCGCGGACACGCGACCGTCGTCGCGGCGTGTTCGATCGGAGTATGGATTCTGGAGGTTTTGGCCCTTGCCAGCGTCGTGCGCGGCTTCGGCGTCAGCCTGTCGCCGCCCGAGTGCCTGATGCTACTTGGTCTGTCTTCGCTCAGCACGCTGGTGCCGACCGCTCCCGGCTATGTCGGCACCTTTCAGTTGGTATTCGCGCAAGTCTTCCATATGTTCGGCTATCAGCCAGCGACGGGAATCATCGCCGCGACCGCGGTGCAGATTTTTTGCTTCGGCACGGTGACGATCCTGGGCGGCATCGTGCTGCTCTCGCGTAGCGGCCTGACGATCTGGCGGGCGCGCAAATGGGTCTCTCCCGAAAGGCCATAAACCGGTGATGAACGAGACATCTGCTGCCGATTCAAGCCATCAAGGGAACCGTCAGGCTGTGGCACCGCTGCCACCAGCATCCTCAAGCAAAACCATCGAGCGGATCGCAGCTTGGGCCGGAAGCATTCTCTTTCCGCTGACGCTTTATATCGCCGGTTTTCTCGTCTTCTTCCGGGGGCAGATATTTTCGGACTTCGATCTGGTGTTCGGCGATCGCGGCGATGCCCGTTTCGTCACCTTCATCCACGAGCACGTCTATCGCTGGCTGCATGGTGGCGCCGCATTGCTGTCACCGCCCTTCTTCTTCAATCAGACCAAGACGCTTGGCTATAGCGATGCATTTCTCTTGGATCAGCTCATCTACGCGCCGCTGCGCCTTTTCGGGGCCGAGCCGATTCTCGCCACCTCGCTGATTGCGGTGGTGTTGTCGTCGATCGCCTTTCTCTTTTCGCACGTGCTCCTGCGGCGGCTCGAGATCTCGGTGCCCCTGGCATCGCTCGGCGCGCTGCTCTTCACCTTCGCCAATAATCTGTATTTGAAATCCAATCACCTTCAGCACTTTGCGGTCTATTTTCTTCCGGTCATCGTCTATTGCGGCTTGCTGGCCGTAACTGACGTGCACCGACGGCCGCAGCGCGCCTACTTGCTCGGCGCCTTTGCCGCCGCCCTGTACGGACTGTTGTTTTCGACCGGTTACTACATGGCCTGGTTTTTCGGGCTTGGGCTCCTGATCTTTACCCCGATTGTCGTCTACGTCGCTTGGCCGGCGGTGCGGGCGTGGTGGAGTACATGCCCGACGCGGGTGCTTAACCTTGGGCTAGTGGCAGGCATCGGCCTTCTTGCCGCCCTCTCGATATTCGCAGCGATCTATGGGCCAGTCTTGGCCACCGGCGCCGCTCGTGGCTTCAGCGACTACCTGATCTATGCCCCAACGCCGGTCGATCTCGTCAATATCGGAAGCCAAAACTTCGTTTGGAGCGGTTTGATCCGATCATTGCATCTGATCCGCGACGATCGCCTTGGCTACGGCGAGGTCAGCATCGCGCTGACCCCGGTCGTTCATATCCTGCTGCTGTCATCGGCCGTTATTGCGTTTCGCCCGGGTTTTTGGCCGGCTAATGATGCTGGAAGAATCTCCCGGGCTCTTGTGATTGCCGGCACCGTCGTCTGCGTGCTGTTCTATCTTCTCACCGTCAAGACCCACAATCATTCTTTGTTCCGTGTTCTCTATGACGTGGTGCCGGGAGCCAAGGCGATCCGTGTCGGCTATCGCGGCATGGTGGTCGCCAACCTGTTCGCGGTGACAGCCATCGGATTGGCGTTCGATCGGATCATCCGACTGGCATTGCAGGAGCCCCACAGGTCGTTGCGTCTCGCACGGCTGGGCGCGGTGACGGCAGTGCTGGCGCTAGCGGCAATCGAGCAAGTGAACCTCTCGCAGCGAGCTATCTTGTCCCGAGATTTCGAGCGCCAACATTTGGCTGCCGTGGGTAAGGCCCCACCCGAATGCCGGAGTTTCTACGCCGCTCCTCAAGCAGGTCGCGCCTTCTATGAAGTGCAAAACGACGCCATGATGATCGCGTTGGCCCAATATCTTCCGACCATCAACGGCTATTCCGGCCTTCTTGCGCCCGGTTGGGACTTTCTTGACACCAATGCCGCTGATTACGAGCAGCAAGCCATGCATTGGGCCGTGAACCGCGGCATCGCTGAAGGTCTCTGCCGGGTCGACGTCGAGCGCGGCATCTGGACGGTGCTCGCGCCGTAGACCGCGAGTTTGTTGGGCTCGCGCCAGTTACCCGGCAACGTTAGTCACAAATTCGAAGCTCTGCTCCGGACGATTCGGTAAGCCGGGGCGCAGGAAGCGCCGGATTCGACTATGCAAGAACATGAGGACGAGCTAGACACGGACTTCGAGTTCTCGCTCATCGCCAATGGGTTTTTCCCGCTCTTCGCCTTGCTGACCTCCGGCGATGCCGGCGTTTTTGACGGGGATGCTGTCGTACCAGTCGCCCCCAAACAGAATGGCCTTTAGGCGCTCTACGGTTTGCGCCCAGGTCATCCAGGGCACAGCGTCGGATTTCGGATGCTTGCCCTGGTGATAGCGCGTGAGCCATTCCTTGACCGCCTGCGCCAAGGCTTCGGGCCTTTCTCCCGCGACATAGAACGCATGCTCGCCCGCCACTTCCCGGAACACCGGGATGTCACGAGCTATGATCGACAACTTGTGCCGCGCGGCTTCAACGAGCGGCAGGCCGAAGCCCTCGCCCTCGGATGCTGCGATCAAGCAGGAAGAAGCGGCGTAGATTTTTTCCAGATATTCGTCGGAAGGCCCGTTCACCCAGAACAGTCGTCGTCCCCGTTCCGGATGTGACCGCAACCGTGCCACGATCTGCGGGATTGTGCGCCGCATGTCTTGCCGAAGATCGCGCCAGCCTTCGGCGCCGGCGATGATCAGATTAATATCGAGCCCTTGGCGCCAGAGCTGGTCGAATGCATCGAGCACCTGCAGATGCCCTTTGCGCGGCTCGATCGTGCCGACCATCAGAAAGCTCGGGCGGCTGGCAAAGGCAGCGATATCTCGGGCGGCCTCCTTCGGCAGGCTCCATGTTGGGGTCGCTTGCTCAAGGTCGGCGCCGTGGTGAAACCAGCCGATGCGGAATGCTCGCTGGCGCGGCGGACCCCAGACGCCCGCCCAATCACGCAGATCGGCAGCGACCGTCCGGGACACGCACAGCGCGCCGTCCATTCTGAGCACCGCGCCCAGCCACTTTTCGTAATCCTTATCGCTTGCCGGCGGAAAATACTGGGGAAAGCGCAACGGCAGCAGATCATGAACGGTGAAATAGACGACTACACCACGATTACGATAATCAGCGAATAGACCGGCGGCCTCGGCTTCGATCAGCCTATGGCCCGAATTGTCGAGCCCAAGCAGCACATCGCCCGCCTGCAACTCCACCACATCGTCGGTGAGCGCTTCGGGCGGACATCCCAAGAGGTAGAGCGTAAAGCGCCGCGCATAGTGGTAGCGCCACTCGCCGCCGTCATCGTTGAGATATACCGGCTCGATGCGAAAGCCCTCCGGCGGCTTCTCCAGAAAGGCAACGGTCAACGCCCGCGCTACGCGCTCGATGCCGGTCTTGAGTCCGCTGCGGCAGGTCGCCGATACGTCGAGCAGCAATTGCCGAGCGGGTCGCTTGGTAGGCAAAGAAAGAGCGATGGCCTGAGCCAAGGCGCGACAGGCGGCTTCGTCCGGGCGCGGCGGTGAAACGGCGATGGCGCCGAGCAACGCCGGCAGGTCCGTTCGGGCTGCAGTGTAAAAGGCTTCAATCCCCTCGGCGTACTGCTTGGCGCAGTTATCCGGAGCGTGACACGTTGCGATGATATCTCGAGCCTTGCGGCTTAATGCATCGCGTTTGTCTGCATCTTTGTAGAGCGTTTCCAGCGCGGCCATCAAATCGGCGTTGGAAAATTCGTCGTCCAGCATCCATACCGCATCAGCGGGTAGCTCAGCCACGCTGCCATGCGCGTTGACGATGAGAGGGACCCCGGCGGCCAGGCAATCCAGTATGGTTCCGGAGGTTTCACCCCGCGAACCAGTGCGCAACTGAATTGCCAGGTCCGCAGCAGCCAAATACTGGCGAAAGTGTGCGGAATCTACCCAACCCGTAATGCGGATACGATCCGCAAGACCATGGCTGCGAATGATTTCCAGCAATTTCGCGCCATAATCCCCGTCGTCATTTTCCCCCACAAAAAGCAGCATGCACTTTGGGTCTCGCACCAGAGAAGAGACCACAAAAGCCTCGGCCAGCTGGTGATTGAGCTTGACTGGATCAACGAATCCGAACGAGCAAATAATGAACGCCTCTTGCGGCAGGCCAAGCATCCGTCGCGCCGACCGACGGGGATATTGAACTGCCAGCTGCCGCACATGCGGGATGACTTTCCAAGTCTCGGCAAAGCTGCGGCCCAACCACTTACTGGCGAGCATTCGCGCATGTTCGGAGTGAACGATGACGCCCTGAGCCATCTGCACGATGTCGAGATTGACCGGATAGTCCAATATCGCGGCCTCAGCATCCCGATAGCGGGCGCGCACCGCCATGTAGCCATGGCTGCGACAAAGCGCCTGGGTCCAAACCCGGGAGACGGCAGCGTGCTCAACCCAACTATAAAGCGCGCTAAGAAAAAAATCATGAAGGACGACCGTACCAGGTACCTCTATCATCAGCTCACGCATGTAGTCGTGGAACGGCGAGTTGCCCATCTGATAAACGACGCGATCTATCGATTCCGCGTTCGCCCGCAGCCACGCTGGATCGCGGATCGGGAATTCCACACCGATTGTTGCTTTGTCGACTGTCTCTTGATCAACGATCAACACGATCTCGTAATGCTGCGCCAACGCGGGAAGGAGTTCGGCGCTGTAATCGGCAATACCGGTACGTGCGGGAGGCAGCGGGGAGACAAAAGCAAGACGCGGCAGGGGGCTTGGTCGCATTACCGGGATCGACTTGCGGCCGGTCATTCCATGCTCAATGGCGTCCAGCGCGCGACGAGCGGTTTCGTCCCAGGAAAATTTCTGCGCTCGCGCCAGACCATGCTCGCGCAAGCGGGCGCGGAACGCTCCATCGGCAAGTGTCTTACTAATAAGACGGGCTATGTCTGCCTCGCTTTCCGGATCGAACAACGCCTCCTCAAGTCCGACAACTTCAGGAATACTCGACGCGTGAGCGGCGATGGTCGAGGCGCCGCAAGCCATGGCTTCAAGCGCCGGCAGACCAAACCCCTCCTGTAAGGACGGGAAAATAAAGGCAGTGCACAAATTGTATAATTTGATCAAACCGTCGTCATCGAGTCGCCCGGTAAATACGCAAACGTCTTTATCAAGCCCAGCTTGCACGGCGATCGCCTGAAGACGATTCTTATCGGCTTCCGCCAACTCGCCGGCGAGAACGAATTGATATTGATTGCGTAATTCAACAGGCAGCAGGGTAAAGGCACGGACGGCCCGTTCGACATTCTTGCGCGCATCGAACCCGCCCGCATAGAACAGGAATGGTCGCTTGATCCCGTAGGGCGCCAGATAAGCAGCCCGCGCCGAAGCCGAGAGATCGAGCGGTCGAAAACAATTTTCCACGGCTGTGGAAATATTTGCCACCCGTGCGCTATTGAGATTCAGTCGTTTGATCCCCTCCAATCGGGAGTGATCCGAGATGGCAAGAAACGTATCGGCTCGTCTGAAATCCTCGATCTTTTCCAGGTACCAGGCCTTATGCGTGGCATTAACAAAAACATTCTCCGGGACGGCCAAGGGAATGAGGTCGTAGAGAACGGTCGCAGTTAGCCAGCTCCCTTGGGCAAAGCGCCCAATCGAGGTAACCGCATCGTCGACATAGCCTTCGAAAAGGCTGGTCAGCAGCACCGCGTCTGGGTCGAGGCTTGCCAGGAAGGCCTCGCGGATTAATTCGGCCTTACGCTGCCGCCCTTTATTGCGCGGATCGTCGGCCCGTACCGGGCCCGGGACGTCGAAGATGCGAATCTGGTCTTGCGGCACGAGACCATCGAAGCTGGCGCGGATCGGTTCGATACGATCGGGGAACCGTCCGTTAAGGGCCAGTACGACCTCATGACCCCCTCGGCGGCGCGCGAGCGCCAGCGCAAGGGCCAACGAATAGCGGCCGATGCCGCGCTTGTGACTGTCAGTCTGCGCACCTTGCAGGTCGATAACAAGCCGCATCAACTTGGTCTTTTTTCCAGGGCAGCCTTAAGTCTCGCATGCACAAATTGTTCCCGTTCGGACCAAAGCGCCCCGAAGGGAGGCTCGGCGTTGATAATAGATGCTAAAGCCGGGTGCGCTGGAAAATGAAAAAAAATTCTGCGCTTCAGCCCCGGAAAGCTGGTTAGCAGGGGCCCCAGGAAAGGTACGAGAAGCGGCCGGGCAAGAACGAATCTTGCTGCACTCTGCAGGAGTTTTCTTAGGGTCCGGCGGGGGCGGGAACCGGGCTTGAGCGTGACCCATGCCCGAAGCCCGTGCAGAAACCAGGTGGCGCTCGACACAAAGCGCATGGGAGCGACCAAGAACAAACTCCGAATTAAAACGCTCACGCCAAAGTAGCCGACGAACAGACAGCGCGCAAGCCAAGTCAACCCATTGCCTGGAGCCGCGAGGCGTCGATCGACACTTTAGCTAAGTCTTCCCGCCGCCTTCCATAATTACTCTGTGAGAACCTTTCGCGACAAGGGGCGCTGCATGTTGGTTCAGTTACGTCGCCATTCGCGCTGGACAATCCACGCGGCCCGGGAAAACGGAGCGGGGACAGCGTTGACACGCTGAAACAAACGTGGATTAACAACGGCGTGCCTTCCCGACAGGAGCCGCGCAGTTGAAGGCTGTCGCGCATGCATCGCGTCCTATGTTGCCGCGGAATTTGAAAGAATCATCGAAGCGGTTCTGCGCTCGGGGGCTCGAATTCCCCGCTCGTCGCGTGGCGAACTGGCTGCTGTGGATGGGCTCGTTGCCGGCATCTCGATCTGGCTGTCGTTGACATGTTCAAGGGGTTCCTCAACCTCGCGCGCCGGGCGATGTTCCGTGCCCGCACGTACATCGCCGGCCGGCCGCGGCTGGACGCTTTTGTCAAGCAATCCATTGCCCGTATTCCTCTGCTGGACCGGCGCGTGCGAGCGGCCGTCCGGGATGAGCGCGAGGACCGGTTTCAAGCGATACCGGTGCGCGCGATACGTTTTGGCACGGCCGACCTGACGCCGCGGGCTCTTCAGGTCTATCTGGACCTCATGAAGGTGCTCAAACACGGTCAATAGGCACCAGGACCGTAGCGAACGCGAGAGATGCGGATCGTTTTAGATCTCCAGGGTGCGCAGACCGCGAGCCGATTTCGCGGCATCGGGCGCTATACGCTGTCGCTCGCCCAGGCCATCGCCGCAAATCGCGCGGACCACGAGGTGCTGCTCGCGCTCAGCGGCTTGTTCCCCGATACGATCGAGCCGATTCGTGCCGCATTTGATTCGATCTTGCCTCAGGACAATATCCGCGTCTGGTTCGCTCCAGGCCCGGTCGGGGTCGATACCGGCAATGCGTTGCGGCGGCAAATCGCCGAACGCATTCGCGAAGCCTTTCTGGCGAGCCTCGAGCCGGACATGGTGCACGTCAGCAGCCTGTTCGAAGGCTTCGGCGACGACGCGGTGACCAGTATCGGGGTATTTGCTCGACTGCCCACTGCCGTCACCCTTTATGATCTGATCCCTTTAAGCGCTCCGCTGCCGCATCCCGCGTTTCGCGGATATTACGCGGCCAAGCTGGACTCTTTTCGCCGCGCCGATCTTTGGCTGGGCATTTCGCAATTCTCCTGTCAGGACGCGATTTCGCTGCTGCAGCTGGAGCCTGCCAAAGTCGTCGACATCGGCGGCGCGGCGGACGCGCGGTTTATGCGCATCGACCTGTCGGATGCTGAACGCCGCGGCATCATGCAAGCTCACGGCTTGGCAAGGCCCTTCATCTGCTGGGTGGGCACGCCCGGAGAAAAACGCAAGAACGTCGCCGGTCTGATGCAGGCGTTTGCGCGCCTGCCACCGCAATTGCGGAGGCGATTTCAGATTTTGATCATCGGCAAGACGCAGACCGGCGAGGTCGATGCGTTAAGGCGGACGGCGCATCAATTCGGTCTTGAGCAAGATGACGTGGTTTACGCCGGCTACATTGACGACGCCGAGCTGGCGCGGCTCTACAATATTTGCCGCACGTTTGTGTTTCCGAGCTTCTACGAAGGATTCGGCTTGCCGGCGCTCGAGGCGATGCAGTGCGGGGCTCCGGTCATCGCCTCGAATTCGACCAGCATTCCCGAGGTTGTCGGCTCGACGGCGGCCCTGTTCGATCCGAACTCGGTTAACGATATCGCCGTCAAACTGCAACGCGTCTTGACCGACGAGGCGTTCCGCGCCGACCTGATCACTCGGCAACTTCAGCAGGTCCGACGATTCTCCTGGGACGCGAGCGCGAGACGCGCGATAAAGGCCTTCGAAGACTTTCATGTAGCCGCGGCAACGCCGACGCGCAGCGCTTCCCTCTACGCCGACTTGATTACATCCACGGCGCAAATTCTCCGCAAAAAGCTGTTCAAGCGATCCGCGGTCATGTCCACGGCGATGGCGATCGCGCAAAACCATCCGGACAGCCGTTCTGAGAAAATACTGTTCGTCGATGTCTCCGAGCTGTGCCAGCACGATGCCAATACCGGCGTGCAGCGCGTGACGCGCAGCATCCTCAAGCAATTCCTGGAAAAACCGCCTGCGGGCTATATCGTCGAGCCGGTTTATGGCACGCCGGAACGGCCCGGCTATCGCTACGCTAAGAAATTCACGCAAAGCTTTTTGCAGCTGGACCAGACCGTGCCGGAAGAGCGTTTTATCGATGCCCGGCGCGGCGACGTCTTTTTCGGCTTGGACTTACAGCACCATGTGGTGGAGAGAAACCGGGTTTATTATCCGCACCTGCGCGATCTCGGGGTGAAGGTCTATTTTCTGGTCCACGACCTGTTGCCGATCCAATTTCCAGATTATTTTTGGCCCCCCGAATCCGCCGACAACCACCAGCGGTGGCTATCGGTCATCTCGCAGGCTGACGGCGTCGTTTGCGTGTCGCGGACAGTGGCCGATCAGTACGTCGACTGGCTCGCACAAAGTGGCGTGTCGCGGCTACGGCCGTTCGGCATCGGTTGGTCGCATAACGGGGCCGACCTCACGGTTTCCGCTGCGCACGGCGGGCCTTCGCAAGCCTTGCAAGCGGCACTGACCGCGCTCGGCAGCGGCCCGAGTTTTCTGATGGTCGGCATGATCGAGCCGCGCAAGGGCCATGCCCAAGTCCTCGCGGCTTTTGAAAGGCTTTGGGACAGCGGTCACGACTTGCGCCTGGTGATTGTCGGCAGGCCGGGCTGGCTGGTTGAGGAGCTGCTTGAAAAACTCCGAGTTCATCCGAAGTTGGGCAGCTTGTTATTTTGGCTGCAGGACGTCAGTGATGCGGACTTGGACAGATTATACGGCGCCTGCTCCTGCCTGGTCGCCGCTTCCGAAGGCGAGGGCTTCGGATTGCCGCTGATCGAGGCCGCCAAACACAAATTACCCATTTTGGCGCGTGATATTCCGATCTTCCGCGAAATCGCGGGCGATCATGCCAGCTTCTTCGGGGGGCGCACGCCCGAGGCACTTGCCGAGGCCGTCAGCGAATGGCTGAAACTTCGGGCGCAAAACCGCCACCCGCATTCGGAGGATATACCTTGGGTCACCTGGGCGCAAAGCGCGGATCGTCTGAAAACAATCTTGTTGGAAGGCGATTGGTATAAAGTCTGGCCCTCTGCCCGCGGTGTCGCGCAAAATATTTCGCACTCAACACAAAACACGGCTTCGGTTCGGAACTGACGGCTGACGCGTCGGCCTAATAGTACCCCGTACTGAACCCAGAGCAAAACCCAGCTAACGAACGCCTTCTCAACGTCGAAAACTAGGCGCATTTCGTTACACTGTTGGCATGGAAAGCACACCGAGGATGAAAGAAAATGCTGAGCGATCGCGACTCATTAGCGCGCCAAATCACAACGCTTCCATGGTGGCATCAGATCGATTTCGGTGAGGGCCTGATATCGCCCGGCAGGTGTTCGATCGATGTGTTACGTGCACAGGCAGATGTTTATTTTCCGCCCCGACTCGACGGGCTGACAGTCCTCGACATTGGTTGTTGGGATGGGTTCAACAGCTTCGAAGCGCACCGGCGCGGTGCCGCTCGCGTGCTCGCGACAGACCATGCGGTATGGCATCCGCCATTCTGGGGTGATAGACGCTCTTTTGATCTGGCACATGCTCATATCGCCCCGGCAGTTGAAGTGCTGGACATCGATATTCCCGATCTTTCCGTTGAGAAGGTCGGGGCCTTTGATGTTGTGCTGTTCGCAGGAGTTCTCTATCACCTGAAAAATCCCGTTGCTGCGCTGGAGCTGATTAAGCCGCTGGTGAAAGGCACATTGATCGTAGAAACGCACATGGATGCGCTCAAGGTCGTGGAGCCAACAGCGATTTTCTACACTCACGGCTACGGCGGTGATGGCTCAAATTGGTGGGGTCCGAATCGCGCTTGTGTGGAAGGGATGTTACACAGAACGGGATATTCAGATATCCGGTTTACGCAACATCCTCGAAATCCCGAGCGCGGCATATTTCATGCAAAGCCAGCATAGCCACACTCAAAACAACCGCAAGAGAGCTATTGTCGTGATTTACCGGGCTCCTCCCGGCGCCAAAGTTCAAGGCTCTCGTTGGTGTCGGGGACGCAGCCGGTGAGGATGACGGTTCAGCTGCGGAACCGCTGTGTTACGCACGCATTGGGGCGGAAGCGAGCAGCCGTTGGCGTCGGTGCCGCCGGAGACGGCGTGATATTGGGGAGCGCATGCGATGCCGTAGCCCATATTCGGGCACTGGAACGCCAAAAAAACCGTACTTTGACTTGGAGCCGATCCCGGCGCCGCTCGGGGGGAAGCGGTCGCTGGGTTTTCCAAAAAGGCGATGCCGAGAAGCATAATTGCAAGACGTGTCGGATATAACGCTATGCGACTGGTCATCGGCGCTAGTCCAATCACGGCCGATAGCTCATACACCGAGGCGATTCCGTACATTCGCACTACTCCGAGTTGCAGCGGAACAGAAGGTACTCGAAAATCCTTTCCAATTCGAGCTCACAGCGTGTTTGGCAGCAGGTCGTCGTTTCGCTATTGGATTGTAGGTGAGGTTGGCGTTCGCCTCTGCGCGATTTGCCATGGAAACGCCGACGTCTTTTGGCTACCCTAGGCCATCAGCCGTGGGGGACTCATGCGCAAGATTGCCGCAACGCTTGTACTGATCGCGGTCTGCTTCGGGCCGAACATGGTCTACGCCGACGCGGCCATAACCAAACACAAGCATTTCGTCGCGCGCGCCTGTGAGTTTCAAGGCCGTCTGTATGGCGAAGGCGACTTCTGCTCGCTGGCGTGCCGCGGAGGTACTTGCACGACCCAAACCTGCCACGACGGCGACTGGGTCATCCCGCCCGCCAAGTGCGCGGCAGGCTTCGGCTGCCCCCGGTTTTGCTGAACAAACCGCTTAGATGCTGTCGTGCTCGATCGAAGTGTGCTTCGGTCTACCGTCGCAAATCGCGACCGGGCCTTCGACTGGCTCATGCGGCGGCATCAGCACGACTTTGCGTACAGCTTCACGAACTAGCGCGGCGACGCTGCGCTTTGACCGCGCGGCCACCTTGCGCAACGCTTCGAGCTCTTCTTTGCGCAGATCGAAGCCTGTCTCATCAAACAGGGGCGACGGGCACCATTGGGGTGTGTGCCCCGAGGCGGCGTCGCAATAGTTTGATCGCCGTCCTCCTTACGGCATCTCCGCGGTGCCGACGGGGACCGAGACAAACTGGCGGCCACCCTCGTCGAATACCTCAACTGACCAACCCAGCCACTGGGCGGAAACGCGGTGTTTCATGTCATGGGCAATCGCTTTGGCAAAGTCGATTGCCGCGTCGTGGTGTCGAAAATCCTCACCGCTGTAGTCGAGCACCGTGTGCTGTTTGCTCTTCAGATCAAAGAAGAAGCGCATGGCCGCCCTCCGAAGGTTTCGCTGTCAGCCGTCTAGCAACCCGGGAGCTAAGAATTGCATAATTTGATCCGTTAAAACCGTGGACATCCTCTCATAAGGCGACAATCCAGGAGCCTACTTGGAACAATAATCAAGGGGTCCAATGGCGCGACAAATTGATATAAAAACTTCCAAGAGATAAAAACTCAAAAGCGAATTCGCCCTTTAGCGCCCTCTCGGGAAGTCTACGGGACTAATCAAAAACACGTCAAATCGGAATAACTATATGGGGCACCACCCGGTTCCGCGCGCCCGCGACTCAGCTCCCACATTCAATCCTGCCTAGACGGCGATACAGATCCAGCGTCGTCGCTGCGCTCGAGTTCCAGGAGAACCGCGTTAGATCGGGCGGCGGGCCGCGATCGGATCGTTCCCGGCCTGCGTCGATCGCTTCTTCGATGGCGTGCCGCCATCCTTCGACGTCCGTCGGATCGACATAGTGGGCCGAGTCGCCGGCGATCTCCTCGAACACTGGAATCCTGCTCAATGCGACGCGTGCGCCACAGGCCATCGCTTCGACCACGGGCATGCCGAACCCTTCGTACACCGAGGGCATGACGAACAACGTCGTGTTGCGATATAAAGCCGCCAGATCGCGGTTCGAAACATAACCAACGAGGCAAATCCGTCCCAAATGCTTGGCGCGCTCCACCGCTGGCGACAACGCGATATCGCCCCAACCGGACGGACCGACCCACAGCAGCGGATAGCGCGCTTGCGTCGCGGCCGGCAATGCCGCGTAGGCTTCTGCCACCGTCTTGAAATTCTTCCGCGGTTCCCGCGTGCCGACGGCCAGCAGATATCGAAACGGTTCCACGTCGAACTTGGCCAGCCGTGCGTCGTTGGCGTCCGGGTCGGGGCGGAAATGAACGTCCGGCGCCGGGTAGGTGACGGTGATCCGATCCGCAGCTACGCCGAGAAGGCTGACGATCTCGCTTTTTGAAAATTGCGAAATTGTCTGCACGTAGGGCGCGGTGACAAGCGATGTGAGCCGCTCTTCCAGCCACTCGATGCGTTCCGTTGGATGGGCTTGCGGGAAACGCAGGTGCGAAAGGTCGTAGATGATCGGCAACACCGGTTTATGGGGAACTCCGGGCGGCACATAATTCGCCGCATGGAAGATATCGAAACGCGGCTCGGCCAGCCGGAAGAAACCGGCGTGGAGCGCGCGAGCCGCTTTGCGCACGGCATATTTCTCGCGCAGAACAGCATACCCGTTATGCGCGACGTGGCGAAAAGACGGCGTCAAGCCTTGCGAATCGGAACCGGAGTTCCGCATTTCCGCGCGAGCGAGAAATTCCCAATCCAGCGGCTCAACCCGCCAGCCTTTGAATGACAGCAGTTGTTCGTCGGCTGCCAACAGCGGCAACATCGCGCTGGTCAGCCGATGGACAAAATGTCCAACGCCGGTGAACGGCCACAGCAGTGATCGCGTATCGATCGCAACGCGCATGCAACCTCTTTGGGCGGCGCCACGCTATTGCCGTCAAGACGTTGCAGTGCCACGATGAACAACGACTTGCAAGCAATCGCGGTCTACCGCGACCATGCAGCGAGAGCGCGGCTGCCAACGTTATCAGCCGCTCCGTCAACCCGAACCACGGTTGCGGCAATGCGCCGCCCTACGCAGCGCTGGTGAAAGGTTCAAAACTGCCCGGCGTCTTTTCCGGCCCCGGTACCGGCCTTCAGCCGGACCGGCATCTACAGGCTTTTCAAATCTTTCAGGAGGCTTTAAGGGTGGAGGGTGTCGTTACCGACGCATTTGATAATTGCAGCACTTGACAAGTGGGTTAGCTGTTGAGGACGGGCTGCTGGCTAATAATTATTGGCGTGTTGGCAGGCTTTGTCGGGCACGCGTTTGCGTCTGATTGTGGGGACCGCGGAGGCGTCAATATCGCCATGGCGGTGACACTAGACCGTCAGCGGGCATCAGCCTGCTTCTTGACATTCGGTGCCGAAAACCCGCGCCGACCTTTCGTACAATTCGCCGCAGATGCCAGGCTTCCCAAAAATGCCGCCGCGGCTCGCGTAGAGGAGCTCTACAACGGGTTTCCCGACGAAACCGACGTTGAAGGTAGTGAGGGATATAACGCCGCTCAGAAGGCGGAGGAGCAACTGAAGCTGGATTTTCTCAGTTCGTTTCAGAGTCCGCAAAGGAATTCCGCCAATCAGACGGCCTGGGATGAAGAGGAAGCGCAGCTCATAAGCGATTCGTTGAAATACGGCGGAGATAGAACGCTGGATGCCGCCGCCACGTACTGGGCGGTAACCCACCTCTCATTGCCCGTGCTCAGTGCAGAACAGCTCCTCGCCCAGGCAAAGACGATGCCAATCACGGATCAACCGGGCGAAAGAGAGTTCGACGAGTACATGGCCAACTACTTGGTCAACCGCTTCGACTCGCTCAATAGGTTGGCTTCCTCCTATCATTCGGCGACCGATGATATCGAGGGGCGTAAAGTGCCGCTCGACTTGGCAGACCTGCAAGCCGAGCTGCGCATAGATGAGTTTGATCGAACTGGGGGCAAATCTGGACGGTTCTGAAACAGACGAGTCGAACCACGCCGTCATCAGACGCTGCGGTTCTACCTCCTGGGAGCGCGGGAGAGGCAGTGAGAATTCATCACCCTTCATCGGAAGTGGGGCGACAGTGCCGTGATGGCACCAACTATCCGATGTTCTATGAGGGTGTGCTGCGAATCTATTGGGGATTCTAATGGTGCTACCCAAACTAGCGGTCGCCGTCGTCATCCTGGTTCACAGTTGGTATCCACAGGAATGCTGCAGCGGTGACGAACACAGCGGCGACTGTCATCCGATTCCATGTGAAGAAATCATCAAACTCGATAGCTACGGCACAACGTTCGCCTACAAATG
>Ga0181518_10002989_pt1 | contig 15902 bp, 14 predicted proteins | sample PEATcosm2014_Bin_28_FD_119751 | JGI IMG/M metagenome (GOLD analysis project Ga0181518, IMG submission 119751) | Peatland microbial communities from MTU Mesocosm Facility, Houghton, MI, USA - PEATcosm2014_Bin01_60_metaG | ecosystem: Environmental > Terrestrial > Soil > Wetlands > Peat | place... | reverse complement strand
GGCATCGATCATCCAGGCGACGAGATTATGGATCGATATATAGGCGGCGACCGTCGGGCAGCCGGTCGCCAGCGCCTCGAAGATCAAGGTCGCAGTCAGCCGCGACAGTCCGGAGCCGCCGACGTCTTCGGCGATATAGACGCCGCCCATGCCGAGCGCCGCGGCTTTGCGCATTTCGGCGACGGGAAAATGCCGCGCCTCGTCCCAGGCCACCGCGTTCGGCGCGAACACTTCGTCGGCAAAGCCGCGCGCCATGTCGCGCACGGCGATCTGATCCTCGTCGAGGGCGAATTGCGGTGACGCGCGGGGGGATGGATCGAGCATGTAAAACATCAGCCGTCGGTGGCGGTCGCGAGCTCTTGCTCGATTGGCCGCGCGGCGCGCGATTGCCAAAAATCGTGCGCGGCCATGCCGACGGCCATGGCGATGACGAAGACGAACACGCCGGGCGACAGCGTCGCCAAGTCCGCGATCGCCGGCCCGGGACACAAGCCCACAAGACCCCAGCCGATGCCGAACAGCGCCGCGCCGGTCAGAAGTGGCCGGTCGATTTCGGTCGCGCTCGGCCACAGGCTTTTCGGTGCAAAGACCGGCGTGCGCGGCCGGATCAGCGCATAGCCGATGCCGGTGACGACAAGGCCCGCAGCCATCACCACGATCAGGCTCGGGTCCCAGGTGCCGCTCGGAATGCCGAACACGTCGAGGAAGCCAAGGACTTTCGTCGTCTGCACCATGTGCGAGATCACCAGGCCCGAGCCGAAGATGAAGCCGCAGAGAAGGCTTGCCAGTGCAGGCATGGCTCAGCCTCCGATGACGTGATGGGTCAGAGCGACGACAACGATCGCTGCGACCATGAAAACGAGCGTCGCCACGATCGAGCGCGGCGACAGCCGGGCGATGCCGCAGATGCCGTGGCCGGAGGTGCAGCCGTTGCCGAGCCGGGTGCCGAAGCCGACCAACAGGCCGGCCACCGCGACGGTGATCATGCTGCCGGGCATCTGCGGCATCGGCACCGGGTGGCCGAGCAGCGCCGCCGCCAGCGGCGCCAGAATGAGGCCGGCGATGAAGGCCACGCGCCACAGCCGGTCGTCGGTGCGCGGGTTGAACAGGCCGCCGGCAATGCCGCTGATGCCGGCAATGCGGCCGGTGAACAGCATCAACAGCACCGCGGCAAGCCCGATTAGCGCGCCGCCGATGGCCGCCGAAACCGGAGTGAAATTGGCCATGACTTGCCTCGTGGCAAAGGACAGGGCGCGGGTTTGTCGCGACCGCGCGATAGGCTAAAGATTATGCCGTCCCCCTCCGCACCGCAACGAGAGGCGCCGGCATGGATTTTACCCTTTCGCCCGAGATCGAGGATTTGCGCGTCCGCACCCGCGCCTTCGTCGATGAGCATGTGCTGCCGCTCGAGGCCGATCAGCACAATTTCTCCGATCACGAAAATATCCCGCACGAGCGGCTCGCGCCGGTCCGCGAAAAAGCGAGAAAGGCCGGGCTGTGGGCGCCGCAGTCGCCGAAGGAATACGGCGGCATGGACCTGCCGATGGTCGCCTGGGCGGTGATGTACGAGGAAGCGGCGCGCTCGCTGTTTGGGCCGCTGGCGCTCAACTGCATGGCGCCCGATGACGGTAATATGAATGTGCTGAAAAAGCTCGGCACGCCGGCGCAGAAGGAAAAATGGCTGCGTCCGATCGTCGAGGGCAAGGTGCGCTCGTCCTTCGCCATGACCGAGCCGGCGCCGGGCGGCGGCTCCGACCCGAGCATGATGAAGACCTATGCGGAGAAGCACGGCAGTACCTGGAAAATCTACGGCCGCAAGTGGTTCATCACCGGCGCCGACGGCGCCGCGCATTTCATCCTGGCCGCGCGCACCTCAGATGACAAGCGCAAGGGCATCACCACGTTCCTGTTTCACAAGGACCAGCCCGGCTGGCGCATCCTGCGCCGCATCGAGATTATGGGCCCGGAGGAGCACGGCGGCCATTGCGAGCTCGAATTCGATGGCCTCGAAGTGCACGACGACGACGTGTTCGGCGGCATCGGCAACGGCTTGAAGGTGGTGCAGGTGCGGCTCGGCCCGGCGCGGCTCACCCACTGCATGCGCTGGCTCGGCTGGTCGAAGCGCTGCGTCGAGATCGCCCAGGAATACGTCGAGCGCCGCGAAGGGTTCGGCATCAAACTCGCCGACCGCGAGAGCGTGCAGATGAAGCTCGGCGAGGTCGGCCATAACATCCATATCGGGCGACTGCTGACCATGCATGCGGCGTGGAAGCTCGACCAGGGCGATTTCGCGCGTAAGGAGGTGTCGATGGCCAAGCTGCACTGCGCCAACACGCTGCACCAGTCCGCCGACGTCGCCATCCAGCTCAACGGCGCGCGCGGCTATTCCAAGGACACCATCGCCGAATGGGTCTACCGCGCCGCCCGCGCCGCCCGCCTGGTCGACGGCGCCGACGAGGTGCACAAGATGGTGCTGGCCAAATTCATGCGCCAGGAAGGCCGCGATTTCTGGATGTGGAGCGCGGGGAATAGGGTGTAGGCGGTCATCGTCTGTCCAGGGCGCGTGTACTCATAAACGCATGGACAATGTCAGCTTTCTGAGTGGATATCGTCGTAAAACTGCGCAGATTTCTCGAACATCGCGCGTGTTCCCTCCCGCCAATCGCCGGTCGATTTGGGTGCGGGCGTTGGCGATGGCCGTGTGGGTCGTCTGCACCATAATGGGCTTTTCGGCATTTCATTATAATGCGCGGCCAACAAGGGCGAGCGCGACCCGGTGCGCCGCGTCGCTTCGACATCATTTTTAGCGACGTGGTGATGCCCGGAATTGATGGCGTAGCGCTTGGTCACAAGATCAGACAACGTTTCCCACACATGCCATTCGTCCTGACCAGCGGCTACAGCCACGTCTTAACCGGCGAGAGCCAGCACGGCTTTGAACTGCTCCAAAAGCCTTTTTCAGTGGAGGATCTCTCACGCGTGCTACGCCGCGCCCTAATGGATCGCGCCTCGCGGTCAGGGCAGTAGCGTTCGCCGCTCGCCGACGCCGATAGGCCGCATCGGGTTATCATACTTGCAGTGCGAGATGTCGTTATTGACCCTAAGCGACCGTTTGCCGCGAGACTTCGCTGCAATGCACCAGTCAAGAGTAAATTGATTTTGCCAGGGGCAAGCGCCATGCCTGCTGACTAATCTTCGACAATTCAATATCCTGCTGCGCTTTTCTGGCGAAGTGCCCAATCGCATTTTCGGCAACAAGCCACCCGGCAACACGCTTCCACGTGTACAATGGCTCTGACGCGGTAATTTGAATGCGGCGCTGGTTTCTGAGCTACAATTCGCAGGACCTCGCGCTGATACAAGCGTTTGAGGCTGCGCTACGGCGCAAGGATACCGAAGCCCGCATATTTTTCGCGTCGAAAAGCTTGCGCGCGGGGGGCTATTGGCTTCCGGAGATCGCCAAGGAAATCGCCGAGGCGACGGCCTTCGTTCTGCTGGTCGGAGAGAAGGGGCTCGGACCCTGGCAGGTCACCGAATATTACGAGGCGCTCGATCGCCGCGTGAAGGAAGCCAATTTTCCAATCGTGTTTGTGCTTCTCGATGGCCAGTCGGCCCCGGGTTTGCCGTTTCTGCGCCAGCTGCACTGGATTATCACACCCGATCCGGCCTCGGAAAAATGCCTCGCGATGGTTATCGACGCGGCAGCCGGCGACGGCGGCCCCCCCGGCGATCTGTGGCGGCATACGGCACCCTATCGCGGCCTCGCCGCCATGACCGAGGCCGATAGCGACTTCTTCTTTGGTCGAGGGCGCGAAACCGTCGACGTGCTCTCCGCACTTGCCGGCGCACCGGACCGACTCCCGGTGCTCATTGGCAATTCCGGGGTGGGCAAATCATCGCTCGCGCAAGCGGGTGTGCTCGCGGCGCTCAAGCGTCAGGCCTGGCCCGAGGAAGCGGGCGCCCCGAATGCGTGGCCGCAAGCTTTCGAGGACAGCCGCCAATGGTGCTTCCTGACCCTCAAGCCCGGCACCGAGCCACTCAAGGCGCTGGCCGACACATTCCTCGATGCGTGGCAATTCGCTGCAACCGATTCCGAGCGGGTGAAGCAGCAGAATGGCTGGGTCGAATTGTTGCGCGACGGCAAGGCGACGCTGCGCGATCTGCTTGACGCCACAGCGCGCCGCCACAACGAACTCGATCAGCCCGAGCCCCCAGCCTTTTTTCTGTACATCGACCAGGGCGAGGAGCTTTACGTGCGTGCTGAGGAGCGTCAACGCCAACGCTTCTCCGAAATCCTCGCGCATGCTCTGCCTGACCCGCGCGTGCGCTCGATGATGAGCATGCGCTCCGATTTCCTCGGCGGTCTGCAAAATGATGAGCCGCTGTTCAATGCTCACCGGCAGATCAACGTGCCGCCGCTGCGCGAGGCGGAGCTGCGCAAGGTCGTGAGCCGCCCGGCCGAGTTGCTCTCGGCGCGTTTCGAGACCCCGGGGCTGGTGGACATCATTACCCGGCGGACTGCAGAGGATTCGGTCAACGACGTGGGCGCGTTGCCGCTCCTGTCCTACACGCTGGACGACATGTGGACGCAGATGGTGAAGGGCGGCGATGGCGTGCTCCGTCTTCCCGCCCAATCCTTCGAGCTCGGCGGCGTGCTCGTCGACCGCGCCAACACGTTTCTGGCGGCACATCCGGATTCCGAGGATGCGTTGCGGCGAGTGCTGACGCTCCGGCTCGCGACTGTGCATGAGGACGGCGAGCCGACGCGGCGGCGAGCCCCACGTTCGGAGTTCTCGGCGGGCGAATGGCGGCTCGTCTCAGAGCTTGCGGACCATCCCAATCGCCTTCTTGTCACGGTCACCGCCGAAAGCGGCGAAACCTATGCGGAGGTCGCGCATGAGGCGATCTTCCGGCGCTGGAACAAGCTGCGAGACTGGATCGCCGCGGAGCGGGAATTTTTGGCCTGGAGAAGCGGGCTCGAGGCCGCGCGCCGGGCGTGGCAAGCAATACCACCGCACTCAAAGGATGACGCTCTCCTGATGGGCCATGGGTTGGCGCAGGCGTCGAACTGGCTGGCCAAGCGGGCTGAGGATATCTCCCCGGTCGACCGCGAGTTCGTCGTGCGCAGTCGCAAGGTGGCGCAGCGGCGGAAGCTGCGCCTTCAGGCCCTCATTTACCTGCTGTTTGTCGGCATCATCACCGGGCTCATTGGCTGGATCAACCAGTCCTACCTCAAGGAGCAGATAAACTGGTTTATGACCATGCGGCCCTACCGGGTCGCGAACTTCGACCCCCATGTGCTCAAGCCAGAGGCCGAGCGTGCGCTGAAGCCGCAAGCGAGCTTCCGTGAGTGCGCGAAAGACTGTCCCGAGATGATCGTCGTACCGGCTGGGACCTTCACGATGGGATCGCCCCCAACGGAGCAGGGCCGCTTTGACCATGAAGGTCCCCAGCACACGGTCACGATTGCCAAGCCTTTCGCGGTGTCCAAGTTCGATGTGACGTTCGCCGATTGGGACGCCTGCTTCTCGGTGGCCGGGTGCCCCAAAATTCCCGACGGCGGTTTTGGCCGGGACACAAAGCCGGTCATCAATGTCAATTTTGACGAGGCGCAGCAGTATGTGGCGTGGCTCTCCAAGATGACTGGCCAACCCTACCGCTTGCTCACGGAAGCCGAATGGGAATACGCGGCGCGCGCTGGCAGCACCACGGCCTATTACTGGGGCGTTGAGATCGGCAGGGGAAACGCCAACTGCAATGAGTGCGGCAGCAAGTGGGACAACCTGCAGACCTCACCCGTCGGGTCGTTCGCTGCCAATCAGTTCGGCCTTTACGACATGGCCGGCAACGTGTGGCAATGGGTCCAGGATTGCTATCATGACGACTACAACGGTGCGCCAACGGACGGTTCCGCGTGGACCAGTGGAGATTGCAGCCGCCGTGTCATCCGCGGCGGTTCCTGGTACAGCGTTCCTCAGTTCCTCCGTGCGGCCAATGGCGACAGGCTCAACCCCGGCAACCGGGACAACGGCCTTGGCTTCCGTGTCGGGAGGACGCTTACCCCGTGAAACGTCGCTTTACCCATTGGATAGAGCGCGAAGCCTGGTCGGAATTATGAGGCTATGGCTCCGATGACCGACTCCGCTAAGTTCACCGACAACATCCTTCGTCTTGGCGTCAAGCGGCAGCACAGCTACCGCCGATCCAAAGCGAGCAATTTTGCTCAGATTCCGCCGAGTGAGCGTGGTTGAATCGATCACTCGCGATCCAGATTGAGACATTTCAAGTTGATTCTAGGTTTGCGAGCGTCGAAGCTCAACAAAGAAAGATCTTCCGATGTCGCCAGAGAATCGCGTGAACGGCGGCGATGAATATCCACCCAGTCGTCCGGGTCCAATGACGTTTCTTATTGGCGCGATCGTTATCGTCGCGGGTGCAGTGGTGGTCAACTGGGCGGCGATATCAGCCTATATACATCTGTCCCAAATCAAGAGTGGCCTTGGCCTCTGAACGTCGACATGAGGCCTCCGAGATGGCGCATTTCAAGCGGCCGCAATGCAGCGATCCGTCGCTTTCCGGGGAGAAGCGGACATGGAACGGACGCGGCGGCCAGCTCATTTTATGTCTGGAGCGGGGCCCGCTGCGATGCTCGACCCGCGCTAATTTGCGAGCGTGGCCAGCTTTACTCGGCGGGCTCGCCGCTAAGCCGATAGTCGTCGAGGACGGGTCGACTTTGCTGTGATGCGAGTTGTGTCTTCACTTGACGAAGCCAACCCATCCGCAAAGTAGTCATGCGATCTATAATCTCGCTGATTTGTTCGGCGGTGTATTTTGGCAAATTCATCGAGGTTTCCATTTTGAAGCTAATGGCGACGGAAGCGCCATCGCCCGTTAGGTTGCGTCCTATCTGTTGGACACCAGTTTAAGCGACGGCTTGCCGGGCTTCGCGAAGAGGATACTAGTTTTTACAGCACCGCAGTTGACGCACAGGAAGGAGTGAATCGCGAGGTCATGGCGAGTTGGATGTCGCTCGACAGTCGTCTGTCTGATTGGTTTGCGACACTTGGGGCAGGTATCGTTGCTAAATAGGTCGAAAGGCATACGCGTGTTCCTTTCGCGCTAGTTGCCTATGCGGCAGTGGCTTCAGCGTCGCCATCGCGACCGACGGCGGACGCTCGCTCTAGTAATGCCGCTTGCGTCCAGGTTCGCCCGAGATCGAGCAAACCTTGCCTTTCCTCGTCGGTTTTGGCGTAAGAGGCTGAAAGAACCGCCTCTTTGGCGTACTGCCAGAATTGATCCGTTTTCGACATGGCACACCCTCCGTGTGCATCCCGATGCCAGCCTGCTCTCCTAGGCAGGACTGATCTGTTCAAAATTGCTCACCCGGAGCACCCGGCTGAGGAAAAAAGGCCGGCGCCGGAATCGCCCCGGCGGCTCAATCCGGAGCGTTCGCCCGCGAAGTTCAGTGCTTCACAGGGCCGACATAAGGCGCTTTTTTCGGAGGCCGCGTCACCAGACAGCCGCAGACCACAAACGCGAGCAGGACGGCAAGAAAGAGTCCCAGTTCCAGATTGTCCAACATGCTTTTCTCCGTCGCCCGCACTTCGCGCCGGCATCGCGTCTCGGGGGCGCTGGGGCGCGGGGACTCCCAGCCCCTTTGCATCGACAACGCAGCCATCAATGCTGCGGTTCCGGCGGCATGTTGGGCGGGAAGTGGCCGACATCGAACATCGCCCGCAGGGCAAAGCGGACATTGACCAATTGTGGTCCCATCGATCCGAATTTATGGGTAAACGCCCTACTTTCGTTTGCGCGCCGCTTGCCGCTTCTTCCGGCGCTTAGCGGCCCTCTTGCGTCGGCAGTGATCGCAGCGGCAGCCGCCCTCCTCCAAAAAATACTCCAGGTATTCTTTGCCGTAGTCGTAGGTGATTTCCTCGCCCGGCTCGATCCGGCGCAGCGCCACGATGACGATGCCGCGGTTGCGGCCAACCGGTTCCGCGTTCGGCTTGCAGGAATGATTGATATAGCGCGCCACGTTCCAGCGCGGCGAGCCGTCGATGGTCACGCGCTTGTTGACCTGGAACATGTAGCGCGAGCCGCGCGCTTCGAGGCGGTCGGCTTCCGCAGGCGTCATGCGCCGGCCGCGATAGGTCGCAATATAGGCCCTGCGTTTGATCGGCTTGGTCGCGAACAGCCCGAGCCCCGTCAACGAGCGGCCGACGCGAAAGGAACGTGAGGACATCGTCTGCGCTTAGCCGTAAATCTTCAAAATGTCATGGGCGTTCGCCGGATAATTCACAAAAAGCTCAGACGGCAGACGCGCATTCACCGTCGCGACAGATCCGCGATCACTGCCTGCGCCGCGTTGTGCCCCGGCGCGCCGGTCACGCCGCCGCCGGGATGCGCGCCCGAGCCGCACAGATAAAGTCCGGGCAACGGCATGCGGTAGTCCGCGTGGCCGCGCATCGGGCGCAGCGAAAACAGCTGATCGAGCGTCAGCGCGCCGTGGAAGATGTCGCCATTCGGCAGGCCGAAAATGCGCTCCAGGTCGAGCGGCGCAAAACTTTGCCGGCCGATCACGCTGGCCTTGAAGCCGGGCGCGTAGGTCTCCACCGTGTCGATCATCAGGTCGGCGACGGTTTCGCGGTGGTCGTCCCATGACGCGCCGTCGGGAAATTGCGGCGTGACGTGCTGACAGAACAGGCTCGCGACGTGGGCGCCGGGCGGCGCGAGCGTGTCGTCGAGGCTCGACGGGATCAGCATCTCGATGATCGGCGCCCGGCTCCAGCCGTAACGGACGCAGTCGCGGTAGGCCTGGTCCATGTAGGACAGGCTCGGCGCCATGATGATGCCCGCGGTGTGATGGTCGCCGGCGCCTGGGAGCGCGGGAAAATCCGGCAGTTTTGCCAGCGCCACGTTCATGCGGAAGGTGCCGGAGCCGGTCTTCCATTTTTTCATGCGCGCTGCCATCGCACCGGGCACAGCGTCCGCCGGCACCAAGGTTTGGAACAGGTGTTGCGGATTGACGTTGGCGATGACTGCGCGGGCGCGGATCGCCGTGCCATCCTCCAACACGACGCCCATGGCGCGGCCGCCCTCGACGATGACTTCGCGCACCGCCGCGCGCACGTCGATGCGCACGCCGTGGGCGCCGGCGGCACTCGCCATCGCCTGCGTGATCGCGCCCATGCCGCCGATGGCGTGGCCCCATAACCCTTGCTTGCCGTTCACTTCGCCGAAGACGTGATGCAGCAGCACATAGGCCGAGCCCGGCGTGTAAGGGCTCGCCAGATTTCCGACCACCGCATCGAAGCCGAGTACGGCCTTGATCGGATCGGACTCGAACCAGCCGTCGAGCACCGCGCCGGCCGATTTGCGAAATAGGCGCAGCGCCGCCATGACGGCGTCGTCCTGCCACAGCCGCTTGCCGATGGCCGCGAGCTTGCCGAGCTGGCGCGCGCTATGGCCGAAACCGCGCAGCGCCAAATCGGGCGGCGCAGCGAGCACGAGGCTGCGCAGCACATTGGCGACGCGGCCGATCTCGGCCTGATAGGCGCCATAGCGGGCGGCATCCTTGGCGCTGAATTTGGCGATCTCGTTTTCGCTGCATCCCTCGCCGGTGAGCAGATAGCGGCCATCGGGCAGCGGCAGAAAATTCTGCGCGCGGCGCTCGACGATGCGCAAGCCGTGCGCGTGCAGCTCGAGATCGCGGATGACTTTGGGCTGCAAGAGACTCACCGCATAGGCCGCGGTCGAGTTGCGGAAGCCAGGCCAAAACTCCTCGGTGACGGCAGCGCCGCCGACGACACTGCGCCGCTCCACGACGCGCACCCGCAAGCCCGCCATGCCAAGATATGCCGCGCAGGTCAGCCCGTTATGGCCGGCGCCGATGACGATGGCATCAAGATCGGGCATGGCATTACACGGCGTTATTGGACATTGGCATTCGTACGGGGCCGGGTCGCCGGCCGATCCAGGACATGCTGGTGGTCTCAATCGACATCGGCGATGTGAGCGTCATGAATAAGATCGCGCAACCGTGAAAACCGGACTGTCCCGGACCATGGCACAATACGCGGGCCGGAATACAAGCTGGACAGGAAACCAGGATGTAGGGAGGCCCCATGGTTGCGCTGACAATCAATGGCGAGAGCAAGACGGTCGATGCACCGCCCGACATGCCGCTGCTCTGGGTGCTGCGCGACATTTTAGGCATGACCGGCACAAAATTCGGCTGCGGCATCGCGCAATGCGGCGCCTGCACGGTGCACCTCGACGGCAAGCCCGTCCGCTCTTGCCTGTTGCCGGTCAATGCGATCGGCAATCGCGCCATCACCACGATCGAAGGCGTCGGCGCCACGCCGAGCGGGGCCAAGGTGCAGAAGGCGTGGCTCGATCTGGAAGTGATCCAATGCGGCTATTGCCAGTCCGGTCAAATCATGTCGGCTGCGGCGCTGCTGGAGGGCACGCCGCATCCCGACGATGCCGATATCGATGCGGCGATGGCGGGCAATATCTGCCGCTGCGGTACCTATGTGCGCATCCGCGACGCGATCAAGCGCGCCGCGGACGGCCAGGCATAGGAGCCCGCCATGCAAGACGGGCTTTCACATTTCAGTCCGCTCCCCTCGCGCAGGACGCTGATGACGGGCGCATTGGCCGGCGGATTTGTGCTCGCCTTCCGCCTGCCGCTCAAGGCCGCCAACGAGCTGGAGCAGCCGCCCGACAATCCGGCCGGCCAGTTCGCGCCCAATGCCTTCATCCGCATCGATCATTCCGGCAAGACCACGCTAGTGATGCCGCAGGTGGAGATGGGTCAAGGCGTCTATACCGCCGTCGCCATGATCCTCGCCGACGAGCTCGATGCCGATTTCGCCGCGGTGACGCTGGAGCATGCGCCGCCTAACGACAAACTCTACGGCAATCCCACCTTCGGCGTTCAGGTCACCGGCAATTCCAATTCCATTCGCTCGTTCTGGAAACCATTGCGCGTGGCTGGTGCCACGGCGCGAGCCATGCTGGTACAAGCCGCCGCCGGCCAGTGGCAGGTCGATCCGGCAAGCTGCAGCGCGGCCGACGGCAAGGTCACCCATGGAGCGAGTGGCCGCGTGCTGGCCTATGGCGATCTGGTCGATGCGGCGAGCAGCATTCCGGCGCCGCAGAATCCGCCGCTCAAAAATCCGAAGGATTTTGCGCTGATCGGCAAGCCGCTCAAGCGTCTTGATACGCCGAACAAGACCGACGGCAAGGTCGTCTATGGCATCGACGCCATGTTGCCCGGGATGAAGTTCGCGACACTGGCGCAGTGCCCGGTGTTCGGCGGCAAGGTTGCCCATGTCGAGGACAGCGCGGCGAAGGCCGTTCCCGGCGTACGACAGATCGTCGTGCTGGACGATCTGGTCGCGGTTGTCGGCGATCACACCTGGGCGGCCAAGCAGGGCCTCGATGCTCTCGTCATCACCTGGAACGAGGGGCCGAATGCGAAGATCAGTTCGGCCGATATCTGGCAGGACTTGCGCGACGCCAGCAAAAAGGACGGTGTCGTCGCCAAATCCGTCGGTGACATTGCCAAGGGTTTTACGCAGGGCGAGCGGATCGACGGCGAATACGAGCTGCCGTTCCTGGCGCATGCTACCATGGAGCCATTGAACTGCACGGTGCACGTCACGGCGGACGCCTGCGAAATATGGACCGGCACCCAGGTGATGACCCGCGTGCAGTCGACCGCGGCGCAAGTGGCGGGCCTGCCGGTCGACAAAGTGATCGTGCACAATCATCTGCTCGGCGGCGGTTTCGGCCGCCGGCTCGAAGCCGACATGGTGGCGGCTGCCGTGCGCATCGCCAAACAGGTCGACGGTCCGGTGAAGGTGATGTGGACCCGCGAAGAGGATATCCGGCACGACATCTATCGACCGGTCTATCGCGACACCATCTCGGCAAGTCTACAGAACGGCAAAATCGTTGCCTGGAAGTACAAGATCTCCGGCTCGTCGATCATGGCGCGATGGGCACCATCCATATTCATCAATGGCATTGATATCGACGCGGTCGATAGCGCCGTCGACATGCCTTACGACATTCCAAACCTGCAAGTGCAATACGTGCGCGCCGAGCCACCGGCCGTGCCCACCGGCTTTTGGCGCGGCGTCGGGCCGAACAACAACGTGTTCGCCGTCGAATGCTTCATCGATGAGCTCGCCCGCAAGGCGGGCAAGGACCCGGTCGATTTCCGGCGCGGCATGCTCGACAAGAATCCGCGTCTGAAAGCCGCCCTCGATCTCGTCGCCGAGAAATCCGGCTGGGGTCAGCCGCTGCCGGCGCGTACCGGCCGCGGGGTGAGCATCCAGCCGTCGTTCGGTAGTTTTATCGCCACTGTGGTTGAGGCGGAGGTCGACGAGAAGGGCGAAGTCTATCTGCGCCGGGTGACCTCGGCGGTCGACACCGGCATCGCCGTCAATCCCGATACGATCAGGGCGCAACTGCAAGGCGGACTGATCTTCGGGCTCACCGCCGCGCTCTACGGCGAGGTCACCATCGCCAATGGCCGGGTCCAACAATCCAATTTCAACGACTACCGCATGCTGCGCATCGATCAGGTCCCGAACATCGAGGTGCATGTCATCAAGAGCGGCGCGGATCCGGGCGGCATCGGTGAGACCGGGGTGACCGCCGGCCCGCCGGCGCTGCGCAATGCGATCTATGCGGCAACCGGTGTGGCGCTGCGCCGGCTGCCGATCGACCGCCGCGCGCTTGCGGTCAAAGCGTGAGTGCCATGCGCAATCGCATTGTGATCGTCGTGCTTGTTGTCCTGATAGCCGCGGCGGCGTTCGCGCTTCGGATTCTCACCAAGGGACCGCTGGCGTTCGCCGGCGGCCACACGGTTGCGCTGGCGGATTACCACGCAGCCGATCCGACCGGCGTTCCCGCTGATCTCGCCACTGCCGATCAGGTCAAGCGCGGCGAATATCTCGCCCGCGCCGCCGATTGCATGGTCTGCCACACCGCGCCGGGAGGCGCCGCCTATGCCGGGGGTCTGGCGATTCCGTTGCCGTTCGGCACGCTCTACACGACAAACATCACGCCCGACAAAGACACCGGCATCGGCAGTTACAGCGATCAGGATTTTCTCGACGCCTTGCGCCGCGGCAAACGGCGCGATGGCGCACGTCTTTATCCGGCGATGCCGTTCACGTCCTATACCTACATGACCGACGCCGACGGCCTGGCGATCAAGGCCTATCTTTTCAGCCTGCCCGCCGTGCATCAAACGGCGCCAGACAACACTTTTGAATTTCCGTTCAACCAGCGTTGGTCGATGGTGTTCTGGACGACGCTGTTCAACGCCGATGCCCGCTTTGCGCCCAATACCGAGCGAAGCCCGCAATGGAACAGAGGCGCCTATATCGCCGAAGCGCTGGCCCATTGCGGCGAATGCCACACACCGCGGAATCTCGCCTTTGCGCTCGACAACGGCAAAAAGTTCGCCGGCGCGGTGACGGCGGGCTGGCGCGCCTTCAACATCACCTCCGACCAGGGCTCCGGCATCGGCGCCTGGAGCGACGACGAGGTGTTCGCTTATCTCGCAACCGGGCACGCGCTCGGCCGCGGCACGGCGGCCGGGCCGATGGGCGAGGCCGTCGACCAAAGTTTCAGCCAGATGGCGCCATCCGATATTCGCGCGCTGGTCAGCTATCTGCGCAGCGTTCCGCCGATCGCCTCGTCCGATCTGCCGGCAACGCTGGCACCGCCGGCGCCGGCTTCGCCGAAGGACGGTGGGGCGACGCCGGATGCGCTCGGCAAAAAGATCTTCGAAGAATCCTGCGTGAGCTGTCACAACTGGACCGGTGTCAGCGCGATCACGCCCTACGCGACGGTGGCCGGCGCCCGCGGGGTCAACGATCGCGCCGCCACTAATGTCGCCCAGATCGTGATTTCCGGAACGGTGCGACACACGCCCGCAGGCGTCGTGTCGATGCCGGCCTTCGGCAGCACGCACTCCGACACTGAGATCGCCGCGGTGAGCAACTATGTGACGGCGCGGTTCGGCAGCGCGCAATCCAGCATCACCGACAAGGACGTGGCAGCGCTGCGAAGCCAGACGTCCCGGTGATGTGATAGTGGACACCGTGGCTTAGGCGGTTCGCCCAACGCGAAGGATCGCAGGTGCGGACGACGCGGGAATAGAGCGTGAGTTGCTTGCTTCACGCCGCCTTCTTCCGCATAAATTGCAATCGAGCCGGCCAACGGCCTGGTATATCTCTTTCATTGACCCATCAAGAAACTCCAAGGAGCAGACATGAAACTCGCGTTTTTCGACAATTATAAGCTCGGCGTGGTGGTCGGCGACAAGATCGTCGACGTCTCGGCGGTGACCAAAGGCATCAAGGCGCTCGGCCCGCAGGACGTGATCCGCGGCGTGATCGAGAAATGGAGCAGCTACAAGGGCAAGCTCGCCGCCGCCGCCAAGAAGGGCAAGGGCAAGCCGCTTTCCAAGGTCAAGCTGCGGCCGCCGCTGCCGAAGCCGGAGAATATCATCTGCATGGCGGTGAATTACATGGAGGATGGCACCTTGCCAGAGCCCGCCCCGATCAACGCCTTCATGAAGTCGCCGAGCGCGGTGATCGGCGACGGCGACACCATGGTGCTGCCCGACATGGCGGCGAGCGTCTTCGAGGGTGAGGCGGAGATCGCCGTCGTCATCGGCAAGCGCGCTTCCCACGTCAAAGCGGCCGACGCGATGAAATACGTATTCGGCTATACCAATTTCATCGACGGCTCGGCGCGCGGCGTGGTGCCGCCGACCAACGTGTTCTATCAGATGAAGTCGCGCGACACCTTTGCGCCGATCGGGCCCTATATCGTCACCGCCGACGAGATCAAGGATCCGCACAAGTTGCAGATCAAGCTCACCAACAACGGCACCGTGTATCAGAACTTCAACACCGACGACATGGCGCACAAGATTCCGCGCTGCATCGAATGGGTGACGTCGATCCACACGCTGGAGCCCGGCGACATCCTGGCCACCGGCACCAACCATCGCGGGCTCAATCCGTTCATGGACGGCGACAAGATCGAGCTGACCTGCGAGGGCTGTGGCACGCTTCACATCAAGGTGCGCGACCCGCTCAAGCGCAGCTGGGCGCGCATCCCCCGCCTGCAACATAAGCAGAGCGGCGCCGAAGGCGTGCACACCAAGCAGACCGGCGGCAAATACGCGAAATAGTTCGCGCGCCGTCATCGGCGGTGACAGAGCGGCGGCGTCGGCGCGTCAATCCGCGCCGCGGCGCCGCTTTGTCAGGCCCCGAACCACTCCGGGTGCTCGGTCAGCGCCACGACGCTGCAGGCGAACGTCAGCACGCAGATCGTCCACAGCAGCAGCGCGACATATCTGTCATCGGTCATGACACCGGCGAAGCAATCGCCGTGCCAAACCGGCCGATGCGGCTCACGACCGAAATGCGACGCCGCCGTCACTATTTCGGGCAGCTCGGAAACGGCGTGTCCCAGGTGTAGTTCTCTCCCGCGTAAGAAATGGACATCCCGCCCTTTTTACAAGAATCCACGTCGCCGGCGTCAAAGACGAACATCTTCGCGCCTTTGCCCAAAGCGCCGAGCGACTGTCGAAACAAGGTTTCGACTGCAGCGAGAACGGCGGTCGGCGCCGGAGGCATGTCGCTCCGTGCCAAAAGGTTGAGCTCTCTGCCGGCCTGATCTCTTGCTTCCAACGTATCGATGTCTTCAAAAAATAATGTACCGCTTGCCTTGTCCAAACGGCCATGCACGACCATGACGACAACGTATTTCTGCAGCGTGGCGGCGAGATTAGCTGCGCCGCTCATGTCGGACCGCACCATTGTCGGCACAAACCACATCAGTACAACCACTTCGCCGCCGCCCCT
>Ga0181518_10002988_pt1 | contig 15910 bp, 9 predicted proteins | sample PEATcosm2014_Bin_28_FD_119751 | JGI IMG/M metagenome (GOLD analysis project Ga0181518, IMG submission 119751) | Peatland microbial communities from MTU Mesocosm Facility, Houghton, MI, USA - PEATcosm2014_Bin01_60_metaG | ecosystem: Environmental > Terrestrial > Soil > Wetlands > Peat | place... | reverse complement strand
CGCCATCTATGGGATGTTCCACAACGATCAGCCCTACGACGGCGCTCGCGTGTACACTTTGCCTGCTTCCCTGGCAACATCCCCAGCCGCACATGCCACTTGAATTTGAAGTGAGAATCTACATAAGCAAACCCAGGAGGACATTGGGGAGTGAGTGCGTCAACTGTGTGGGGGCTAGCGCTCTTCGGGGGGTTCGGGGTGGATGGTGACGCGGAAGATTTGCGGGAAGCGCTCTTTGACACGGTCTTCGAGGGCGGCGGTTACGTCGTGGATGCGAGTGATGGGAAGATCGCTCTTCATGATGCAGTGGCAGGAGACGAGAGTGTGGTGCTCGACCTGGCGGACGCGCACATCGTGGCAATTGAGAAGCTCGTCAAACTCGCCAGGCAAGGCGTTCAGGAAAAACTCGACAGCAAGTTCCAGGCGATGCATTTCGCCAACACGGGTATCGGGAGTGGCGATGTGGCGGCCGAGGGGCTCGATGTGAATGTTCACGTCGGCATCGCCATTTCGTAGCGCCAGAATGCCCTCTTCGAGTTCGGTGGCGCGGCGATGGGCTTCGCGCAGGCTGAGATTTTCATCCACCTCGAGGTGGAGTTCGACGAAGAGGCGGCCGTCCTGCTGAAATGCAGAGAGATCGTGAATGGCCAAGCCCATGCGCTGGGCAACCGCGCGGATGGATTCAAAGGGATGTTCGCCTTGAGGGGCGCGGGGCTCGGCGTGGACGATGACATCGGCGGGTACGATTTCGGCGATGCGCTTTTCGATGGCGTCAGTGAGGAGATGGACCTGTTCGAGGCTGGTGGTACGAGGAACGGAAACGGTTGCGTCCACGAAATGGCGATTGCCGGCGCGGCGGACGCGCACGCGCTCGACATCCAGCACGCCTTCCATCTGGCCAATGGCGTCGACGATCTGGCCTTGCAAACCTGCGGGGGCGGCATCAAGTAGGGCGTCCACGGTGCGGCGGCCGAGTTGCGAACTGACCCCGAGAATCACGCCGGCGACAGCAAGAGCTGCCAAAGCATCCGCATAAACCAACCAGGGGAGATTCCAGGTGTTGCCGGCCCAGACCAGGCCAATGCCTGCGATGACCACGAGGGTGCTCCAGACATCGGTGGAGAAATGGAGGGCATCCGCTTCGAGGGCTTCACTGGTGTGTTTGCGGGCGACGATGGTCAGGGCGCGAGCGCGGGTCAGATCAATGGCGAGGGCAGCGAAAAGAACGACGAAGGCGATGAGGCTGGGTTGGATATGGACGGAGTGGAAAAAGAGGCGGGAGAAGGCTTCGTAGATGATGTAAATGGCGGTGAGGACGAGGAGGCCGGTTTCGATGAAGGCGGAGAAATTCTCGAATTTGCCGTGGCCATAGGGGTGGCGCTCATCAGCGGGCTGGTCTGAGACGCGTACGGAAAGAAATGTGATAACGGCGGCGACGAGGTCAAGGCCGGAATGCAAGGCTTCAGAAAGGACGCCCAAGCTACCGGTGCGGAGGACGAGGAAGGTTTTCAGGCAGACGAGCAGTAGCGCGGAACCAACGCTGAGGAGGGCGGCACGTTTCTTTTCCTGGATGTCCTCGTGCAGCCGGAGGGAAAAGGGCATGCGTAAAGACTACCTCAAGTCCGTGAAAGATGCCGTGGTTCACGGGAGGGAAGTGGACGAGCAAGCCAGCGACAAGATTGTGACCATGGCACTTGCGTCTTTGGTGCTAAGTGTTTAGGCTTTCGGGCGAAGGACCTAGGAGCTTCCATGAGGAAAATCGTTATTTTGGGACTGCTGGCTGCCTGCGGTGCATCAGGAGTGTGTGCACAGTCAGGAGGCGCAAGTGTTTGGGATGCGCTCTCTGCGCCAGCAATGGATACGACGAAGGCGGCTGTGGTCGAAAACGTGCAAATCGTGCGCGATCGGGTAAAGATTACGCTCATCAACGGAACCATTCAGTTTACGCAACCCGCGAACGGAGTGGTGTTTGGCGCAGTGTTCCGTGGGAGTGGACGTGTGCAGATCGTGCCGCCTAATCCAATCGAGGCTCAGCAACTTCGCCTGCTTGCGAATCAGGACACTCTGGACATGACGTTTTCGGAAGCGACGTTCAGTTTTACCGACGGGCTGCTGGAAGAAGTGGGCAAACAAGTGAAGTGGAAAGAAGGCCCAGCGGGGGATGATTTGTACGCGAAAAGGCAAGAAGAGCGGGAAGACGTCGGCGGGGAATATCTGCCCCGACTGTACAAGAGCGTGATGTCACCGGACCGGAAACGGACGGCCTATTTCCTTGCGGACCTGAAAACGAATGAGAAGCCGTGGGTGGAAGTGCGCTATGACGCGATGCAACCCGAGGAAGTGCGTGTGGGGCACTGGGGAGAAATGGGTGCGTATAAACACCTGGACTACTGGATGAATTTCCCCGCTGAAGACCGCGATCCCCGGTTTGTGTACGACGATCCCGAATCGCGGCAGGATTACCTGATCCCGGACTACCAGATAGACGCAAATGCTGAGGAGAGCGCAGAGATGTCCGCGACAGCGCGGGTAACGGTGCAGCCGAGATATTCAGGCGAGCGGGTGCTGGTGTTCACGCTAGACTCGAATTTGCATCTCGCCACGGTCAAGGATGCGCAGGGAAGGACGCTGGAGTTCCACCAGGCGCGGGAGCGTAAGCTGCGAAGTCAATCGCACGGCAATTATGTTGCGGTGATGCTGCAGGAGCCGACTCAGGCCGGCCAAAAGCAAGTGATTGAGTTCCAGTACGGCGGCAAACACATCGTCGAGAAAGTCGGCGAGGGCAACTATTATTGCGAGAGTTTCGGATGGTATCCCGCGCTTTTTGAGCCGGAGCTCGGGATCGATGTATTCGCTTTCCGGTCGAATTTCGACCTGACATTCCACATCCCGAAGAAGTTCAAACTGGTGGCCACAGGCACAAAGACCAGTGAGAAGACCGAAGGCAAAGAATTGGTGAGTACCTGGAAGAGCGATATTCCGCTGGCGGCGGCTGGTTTTTCATTTGGCAACTACAAGGTGTTTACGGACAAAGTGGGGGACATAGACGTACAGATATATGCCAACGATGAGCCGGATGCGAACCAGAAGAACATCCAGATGGATGTCAACAATGATCTAGGGCAGCTGAACGACGGGAGATACGCCTCGCGCACAACCTACGCGACGGTTGGGGTCCTGGTTCCCTCCGCTTACGGCAAGAAAATGACCTCGGAGATGGTAAATACACTGAAAGACTTCCAAGCCTACTTTGGGCCCTATCCTTACAAGACATTGTCGGTGACCAGCATCAGCGGGGGCTATGGCCAGGGCTGGCCGGGGCTTCTGTACCTGAGCTGGATCACGTTTCTTGATAAGGGCCAGCAAGATACACTCGGGATCACGGATAAGTCCCAGGCATCTGACCGATTCCGGGCCCATGAAAGTTCTCACCAGTGGTGGGGACACCGGGTGGGATGGAAGAGCTACCACGACCAATGGCTCTCAGAAGGGTTCGCAGAATTTTCCGGACTGCTCTACGTGCAGTTCGCCGAGAACATGAAAGAAGATCTGATTCAGTTCCGGTTGGCCAAGGAACATTTGACCCATGAGGACCGGTATCGTCACAGGGTCGATACGCTGGGACCGATCTGGATGGGGCAGAGGATCTACTCTTCGGCAACCGATGACTGGACGTATCAATCCCTGGTCTATTTGAAGGGCGCCTATGTGCTGCAGATGATCCGGCAAATGATGACGGATCCGCGAAGCCCCGACCCGGAGCACATCTTCAAGGATACAATGCAAGACTACTGCAAGACGTATGAGAACAAAGCGGCGTCCACAGAAGACTTCAAAGCTATTGTGGAAAAACACATGACCCCGGGCATGGACCTGGATGGCAATCACAAGATGGACTGGTTCTTTGGCCAGTATGTCTACGGGATGGGCATGCCCACTTACTCCCTACACGTGAACTTGACTCCCACTGCAGATGGAAAGACCAGCGTATCGGGGGAGCTCTTGAGGACCGGCGTGCCTGACAATTGGAAGGATGTGATACCAATCTACGCGCACATGGGAGACAAAATTATGCGGCTGGGGACCATCCCATCGGTGCAGCCTCGGGTGACGCTGAATTTCGTACTTCCTGCAAAGGTCGATAGACTGACCATTGATGACCTGGAAGATGATTTCGCCGACGTGAAGCAATAGGGCGAAGGGGTCTTACAAACAAGTCTGTAAGCGCACACGAGCGCAAGTCTGCCGGAGTTAGCGAGAGGCACTTGCGGGTGGCGAGGGTGCAATGCGGATGTAATATTGTGAGCTGGGTACTTGCATCTTTAGTGCTGAATGTTTAGGCTTTCGGGCGAACGACCTAGGAGCTTCCATGCGACAAATCGTTATTTTGGGACTGCTGGCAGCCAGCAGCGCAGCAGGAGTGTTTGCGCAGTCCAGCGGCGGAGGCGTGTGGAACGCGGTGGCGGGTCCAGCGATGGATCCGGCAAAGGTGGCCGTGACGGAAAACGTGGAGATTGTGCGGGATCGGGTGCACATCACGCTGGTGAATGGGACGATCCAGTTTGGCCAGCCGGCGAATAGTGTGGTGTTTGCGGCGGTGTTTCATGGGGATGGGCGGGTGAAGGTGGACCCGCCGAATGCGATTGAGGCGCAACAACTGCAATTGTTCACGAAGCAGGGCAGGATTGACTACAAGTTCTCGGATGCAACGTTCAGTTTCACCGACGACCTGATGGAAGAGGTGGGGAAACAGGTGAAATGGAAGGGTGGAGGAGCGGCAGGCGACGATCTTTACGCGAACCGTCAGAAGTTTCGCGAGGACATGGGGCAGGCAGTGATTCCGCGGCTGGTGCAGGGAGTTACGACTGCCGATCGCAAGCGAAGCGCTTACTTTCTGGCTGACCTGAAAACGGAGGACAAGCACTGGGTGGAATTCGAGTTCGACGCCCAGGAACCCGAGGAGGTAACAATCGGGCGATGGGTGGACGTGGGGCCGCTACGAAATTTCGACACGTGGATGAGTTTTCCGGCGGGAGGGCGGAGCAGCGCGGATGCGTGGAAGGACCCGCAGGCGAAAAACGATTTCACCATCCCGCGGTACAGCATCGATGCAACCGTCACAAGTGGCGCCGAGTTGAGTGCGACGACGAAGGTGGAACTAGAACCGCGGCAGGACGGGCAGATCGTGCTGGTGTTTGGGCTGGATTCGAATTTGCGAGTGGATTCAGTCAAGGATGCGCAAGGGAAGGCGCTGGCGTTCGTCCAGGCACGCGAGGGCAAAGACCGATACCAGTCCTACGGGGACTACGTGGCCGTGATGCTGGGTGAGCCGCTAAAGAAGGGAACGCCGCAAACGCTGGAGTTTCACTACGCGGGGAAGCGAGCCATCCGCAAAGCGGGGAATGGAAACTACTTCTGCGAAAGCTCGGGGTGGTATCCGGAGCTGCCCAACAGTTTTTCCACGCGGTCTGATTTTGAGATGACGTTTCACAGCCCGAAGAACGCAGTGCTGGTGGCCACGGGAGAAAAATCGAGCGACACGGTGGATGGGGGTACGCGAGTCAGCAAGTGGAAGAGCGAGATACCGCTGGCGAATGCGGGTTTTGCGTATGGGGATTACAAGGAGTACGACGACAAAGCGGGAGACGTGGCGGTAAACATCTATGCGAACCGTGGACCGGACGACGTGATGTCGATGATACAGCAAGCGTTCGATTCGGGAGCGGTTGAAGGCGCCGTGGGAACGCTAACACCAGCAGCCATGGCGAAGACCATGGGAATCGAGATGGCCAACACCGTGAAGTTGTTTTCGATCTATTTCGGGCCGTATCCCTACAAGCATCTATCGGTCACGAGCCTTCCGATTACTTATTCATACGGGCAAGGGTGGCCGGGACTGATTTACCTGTGGTCGGCGTCATTTTTGGACTCCCAACAGAGGCACGAAATCGGATTAAAGGATGGCGTGGAGTTAACGGACTTCTTCCGGGCGCATGAAAGCTCGCACCAGTGGTGGGGACACCGCGTTGGATGGAAGAGCTACCACGATCAGTGGCTCTCCGAGGGGTTTGCGGATTTTTCCGGGATTCTCTACGTGCAATACCGAAACAACATGAAGGAAGCGTTGAACCAGTGGAAGCAGGAAAAACTGCACCTGAAGGAGAAGGATATAAAAGGCCACACGGTGGAATCGCTAGGCCCCATTTGGATGGGACGCCGAATCGCATCGTCGGAGACCAACGGGGGATCGTATCAGGACTTGATCTACTCGAAGGGAGCGTATGTGCTGCAGATGATCCGGCAAATGATGACGGACCCGCGAAACCCGGACCCGGAACATTTGTTCAAGGACATGATGCAGGATTACTGCAAGACGTTTAACAACCAAGCGGCATCCACCGAGGATTTCAAGGCCATGGTGGAAAAGCATATGACGCGTAACATGGACCTGGATGGAAACCACAAGATGGACTGGTTCTTCAACGAGTATGTCTACGGGACCGGGATACCGCAATACACGCTGCACACGGCCTTGAGTACTGGGGCCGACGGGAAGACCACGATAACCGGGGAACTGCTACGAGCGGGGGTGGCAGACACTTGGAAGGATGTAATCCCCATCTATGCACATGTCGGCGACAAGACGATGAGATTGGGAAGCCTGGGGGCCATGCATCCGAAAGAGACGATAAATATTGTGCTACCGATGAAACTGGACAAAATCACGATCAATGATTTTGAAGACGAGTTGGCGGACGTGAAGCAATAGAAGCTTGAGGATCGCCTCAGAGTCTCCCATTCAAAAGGAAACAAGGTGTACCCATTGAGGTCCTTCGGCGCGCAAACGACGCGCCTCAGGATGACAGGCTGGAGTGTTCTTGAAGGAACCAGAGAAGCCTTCTCGTGACGAACCCAGGAACCGACCCCGCGAGGCGGGGTCGGCCACTACGAAGGCATTTAATTGTTGGCTTTTGAGTTCAAGGGAGGTTCGGGGATTAGCGGAAGACGCTTGGGCTCGCCGCGGGCGCCACGCACCTCGACTTCTTCAAAGAGCAGTGACGGAGCAACAACAGAGGCAGGAAGACCGTTCTGCGCGGTACCGAAGGAGCCGAGAGCGGTGCCCGAAACGCCTACAACCTGGCTTTGCATGTAGTTGTAGACGAAGTTGTCGTCGCCAATGGCGCTGATACTGCGCAGGGAGCGCGGGCTGAAGCCGGTGATGCGAGCGCCGCGGACCATTTCCTCGTGGCCATCGTCCGGGAAGAACTTATAGACGACGAGCGGGAGTCGATCGGTGGCGGCATTGCCACCGAAGCTGGCGAGGAGTTCCGTGAAGTCATCCTGATGGAGGAGGCTGATGGAAGGATTGTCCATCTGGCGGATGACCATGCAATAGGGAAGCTTCTCGGAACGGCAAGCCTCTAGGAATTTCTTTTTGAGGTCGTCGCGGGAAACGGTTTCGGCGGAAGAAAAGAAGAGATTGCTCATGGTGGGCTTGGGGTCGCTGAGGAAAGCGGAACGGCCATGGCCATTGGACTTGTCGAAATCGGGGCCGGGTCGGCGCGACATCAAAAGGTTCTTGAGCAATCCTTGTTCGACGAGATCCACTTTTTGCGCAGGGACTCCCTCTTCATCAATGGAATAGCTGCCGACAAGGGGAGCGCCCTTGAAGTCTTTCGTGAAGGGATCGTCCACAAGAGAAACGCTGAGAGGAAGAACTCGGGAGTTCACTTTGCCGCTCCAGTCGCTGGTGGCACCGAGGCTGCTCATGAGTTGATCCACGACAGGTTGGAAAGCCACGGGCGGGCGAGCACCGCTCAAGGACGGGCTGAGCACCTCAGCGATCAGCGGCGCCGCGGCGCGAGCTTCAAACAAGACCGGGCCGGTGTAATCGGGGGCTGTGGAAGCCGCGCGCATGGCCATTAATTCAGTCCCGGCAACGTTGAGGCTTTTGCGGACGGTGTCCACGCTGGGAAGATCGGCAGGGCGCGGAGCGTAGCTGGAGTAGTAGTGATTCACCTGCATGCCATCGGAAGCGAGAGTGTTCATTCCGGCTTCGATGGCAGCGAGAGAATGATTGACGCGAATTTCCGTACCTTCGCTGGTGAGAAGATATTCGGTCACGTACACCAGGTAATAGACGACGCGCGATTCATAGATTTGCGGGAAGAGGCGGAGAGCGGCGGAAGTGTCGCGAGCTTCCTGATCCCAATTGCGATTGGACCAGTCCGGGGCCACCAACGGATCGATGTGCTGGATTGGCGTGACCTTTGCGAAATCGTCAATGTCAGAAGGGCGAGCGAGGCTGCTGAGATAGGCCTGTTTGCGGGAATAGGTTTCGACAGCTTCCTTGAAGGCCTGATCGGTGGCGATCCAGAGATCCTGGCGAAGGGAATTGTAGTCGCGGTCGATGCCGACGGACCCGCTGGGGCCGATGAAACCGCGGAAGCCTTCATCGCTGATGAAATTAGAGCTGTCCTGTTTGTAATCGCCGACACGCGCGGAGACGTTCATTAGGCGCTGACGATTGTGATTGGAACTGACCAGGGCGCCGAATTCAGCAACGACTTCGCGAACGTCCATATCGAGCAGGCGATATTCGATGTAGTAGGGGCGAACGGGTTGATCGACCTTCGGGATCTGGAGTTCGAGGCGTGTCTTGGAGCGCGCCATTTCATCGCGCATAGCTTGCAGGGTGTGATCGTTGTCCGCGGGAGCCTGGGCAAAGGAGGCGGAAGCGGTGACAAGAGCAAAGAGAAAAGCCGCGAGCCGAAGGGTGCGCATTACTGGAGGCCTCCCGGATTTGCGTTGTCGTGCGCGGGCGGCGGCAGAATCGGCGGCCGGTCCGTGGAAGTTTCCTTTTTCTGGACTTCCAATTCGGAAGTGAGGATGGCAGGAGAAGCCGCGGAAACCGGAACATACCCCGACTCCGCGCCACAATAACCATTGAAGACTTCGGGAGTATCGCCGGTGGCGACAATCTTGGTTAGCGCGGCGAGAGGAGTGCCTACGATGTCCACACCACGGACGAGTTCGTCAGGGCGGCCATCGGCGAAGACTTTAAAGACTACCAGGGGCTGCACCTGGAAGGCTTGGGGCTGACCGCGCCCGGTAAAGGTGAAACCTCCGGCAATGTCGTCAATGAGCAGGCCGAACGGCTTGCCCTGCTGCTTGATGAGATCGATGAGTTTTGCGCGAAGCTGAGCGTTGGTCACCATTTTGTCGCTTCGCACGATGAGGTTGCCCTGGCGAGAGACGGGCGTTGCGCCGATCTGGCGGCGGCCATGTCCGTTGGAATGGGGGAAATCTGCCAGCGGTGAGCGCGACATCTCGAAGTTTTTAAGGACGCCATGATCCACCAGGACCACGCGCTGCGCTGCGACACCTTCGTCGTCAAACTGATAGTAGCCGAGAAGGTCCTGGTCACCGAGTTTTTTCATGGTGGCGTCATCAATGATGCTGAGGAAACCCGGGAGGATGGGTTCGCCGACCTTTTTCGCGAAGGTTTGGCCTTCATTGACGTCTTTTTGGCGATGACCCTCGGCGCGATGGCCGAAAACTTCGTGGAAGAACACCGCGGCGGCGCGGCCGGTGAGAAGGGCAGGCCCCACCGTCGGATCATTGATGGGAGAGGCGACGAGGCCCTCCATTTCCTTGCGAAGCTGGGCGGAGGCGGCATAGACGGCTTTGTCGGTGGGAGCTTCGGAGGGATTGACCCAGTCAAAATTGTAGTAGCGGTCGATGTCCATCCCATCGCTGGCCTTACCTTGGATAAAGAGTTCCAGGCGGTAACGGACTTGGCCAAATTGCAGGCGCGTGCCTTCGGAATTGAGCTGAAGAATATTTTCGGCGTTGGCGGTGAAGGTGACGATGGAATTGATGACCGCGGTTGACTGGCGGAAGTAGGCGGTGTAGTCGCGGACCTTTTGCTCCCAAGGTTTGCGATCGAGGGTGAAGGAGACCCAGGGACCCGTGTAGGTCTGCGGCTTTTCGTGCGAGAAATCAGGGGCGCGGCCCTCTTCGGTTTGCACTTTTACTTCCTTGCCGGTTTTGATCTTGATCAAGGCTTCGGCAGCTGCGCGGTACTGTTTGTCGGTTTCGAGCCAGAGCGCACGGCGGAGAACATCGGGGTCATCGTCGAGAGGAACATTGGTACCCGGGCCACCGTTGGGAGGGGTGCGACCATCAATCTTATGAGTGTCGTCGAGGTCATAGGTGCCGGTGCGCACGGTGACTTCCAACCAGCGATTGCGATTTTCATCGCTGTTGAGAAGAGCGTCGTTGGAGCCCGAGACTGTGACACGCTGGGAATCCGTGACGGTGTAACCGATGTAGTAGGCAGGAGGATCCTGCTCGCTGAGAGATTTCATGGAGCGGTCGAGTTCGATTTTCATGGCGTCGAAGAGAGGCGAGGTTTTGGCAGCGGGGTCGGGGGGATCGGCGGAGCGCAGGGGAAGCGCGAGAAGAGTTGCGGCGAGAAGAGAGGTTGCCGCAAAGATTCGCCGAGGAAAACGGCCTTGCCAAAGTGCGCCAATAGGATGGTTCAAAGGATGCCTCACACAGGATTAGACGGAAACAGCGAGTAATCAGTGTACGCCATGGCGGTCTACGGGACAAAATTGGGCATGGCGGCTTGGTGGCGATGATGCAAACGGACGGGGGTTGGGCGAACTGTTAAGGTAGTGGGCAGGGATCAAGATTGAATCTGAGATTGTCGCCGGAAATTTGTTTGTCCGGGATTGAAGGGAAGGCGGAAGACGATGCGCTGGTTCGTTGCGATTGTTTTCGTGGGATTTTTCTTGCGAATGCCCGTTTTGGGGCAGGAGCAAGGTGGGGGCGTCATTCATGTGGACGTGAACCTGGTTCTGATTGACGCCACGGTGAAGACGAAAGCCGGCGCGATCATGGGCGACTTGAAACAAGATGCGTTCGAGGTTCGCGAAGATGGCGTGGCGCAGAAGATAGAGATTTTCAGCCGCGACGAGCTGCCACTGAATGTGGCGCTGGTACTGGATCTGAGCGATTCGATCGGGCCATTCCTGGGGCCGCTGCGTGACGCCGCGAACACGGCGCTGGCGGCGCTGAAGCCTGAAGATGAAGTGGCGCTGTTTACGTTTTCTACTGAGGCCGAGATGCGCGTGCCGTTCACTAAGGATAAGAGCGAGATTGCTCGCCAGATCAGCGCTTTCCACGTGGGCGGAGCCACAAATATCAATGATGGGATATTTGTCGCTGCGCAGTATCTGCTGAACACTCCGGCAAAAGGGCGGCGGGTGATTATTCTGATCAGCGATGACGTTGGCACGAGCGCGGGCGGACAGGGGACGAGCGACATCGTCACCGAATGTATCGCGTCGGATTCGGTTTTATACAACCTGAAGATACCCGGATACAATCCGCCCGCAACGATCTTCTATGCGGGCTTGGTCCAAGGACTGGTGAGCATTCACAAAGTTGCGGATCAGACAGGCGGGGAAATCTTTGATGTGCAGGATGTCGCTCACCTGGATGCGGCGTTTGGCGCACTGATTCAGCGGATCAAGACGCGCTATACGCTCGGATATTACACCCAGGCCACCGGTGCCACAGGGAAGCCGCATAAATTGGATGTTCATCTGGCGGGATCGTATGGGAAGAAGGGAAAGGATTACGTGATTCTGTCGAAGAATGGGTATTACGTGCATTGAGGAATGCGGGACTGGCTGCCGCGGGTAGCAACGAACAGGAAGAAGTGGTAAGGGTAAAGCGATGGCTCGGCGGAAGTGAGGGCTTATGTCAGAGAAACATACCGTGGGGCGGCGAAAGTTCATATTGATTACGGCGGGAGTGGCGGCGGAAGGACTTGGAATTTCGTGCGGGGGCCATGCTACGCCAGACGAGATTCAGGAAGCCGCGAAGAAGGTGGGACGGATTCCGCGGCGCAAGTTGGACAATTCTGGGCGGGAAGTATCCGTGCTGGTTGGGGCGGGGACGTGGGCTGCGCCTGCGGTGGAAGCGGGGATTCAGTGCGGCGTGAATTACTGGCACAAGTCTGACAAGTGGGACAAGGCCAGCGTGCCGCAGACCATCCTGAAGAATCGCGACGCGCACTACTGCGAAGTATGCTGCGACCGGGTGCGCGGAAATCACGAAACGGGGGAGATCGATGAAGAGGCGCACTACCAGTTTGTGAAAGAGGCGCTGGCGCGCACGGGACTGGGCTATTTCGACGACATGATGTTTCATTTCGGCTACCACAGCGTGGCGGAAATCCAGAACCGGGGATTGGTTCGCGCGTACGACCGGCTGAAAAAAGAGGGATTGGTGCGGCACCTGAACCTTTCTCAGCACAGTTACACCGGCAACGGAAAGGTGAAGGACGGGCAACCGAACTATGAAATCCTGACGGCAGTGATGAATGACGGTTTGTTTGAGCATGCGCAGTTCTTTTTCACTTATGGAGACAATCAGGGAATCAACGAGTTTGTGAGCAAGGCTAAGACAAAAGGCTTCGGCACAACGGCGATGAAAACGACTGCCGGCGCCGGGCGGATGATAGATGACCGCGAGTTCATGAGGAGCTTTCCGGCGGATACAACGCCGCACCAGGCCATGGCTCGCTGGCTAACTACGCAGACCGCACTGAGTTGCGCGGTGATCCAGATCAACAGCCTGGAGCAGTTCGTGGACACGTACGGCGGGGCAGGCAAGAGCTTGCGCGCGGCGGATTTAAAGGCTATCGAACTGATGAGCGCGTATACGGACCGGGAAGTTTGCCGGTTGTGCAACGAATGCATGACGCGGTGCGAGAAAGGACTGCCGATTGCGGAGATTCTGCGCTATGAGCGGTATGCCAGGGATTACCACGACATGGAGCGGGCGCGCGGGCTGTATGCGAGGTTGGCGCTGGATGCGGGGGAATGTTCGTCATGCGGTGCTTGTGTGCCGCATTGCGCGCAAGGGCTGAAGATTCCGGAGAAATTGCGGCAGACGCACCAGTTGTTGAGTTGAACGAGGGAGCACATGTTGCACGTTTCAAGGGTGTTGTGTGTTTGCGGGTTGGCGGTGTGCACGCTCATGGCTGGTTCACGGAACCTTGCATGGGGTGCGGCGGAGGTTACTGCGCAGACTTCAACGGTGCTGGCGGCTGTGGATCAACGGCATAGCGTCAGCCTAGACGGCGAGTGGCACGTGATTGTGGATCCGTATGGAAATGGTTTGTACGACTCGAATGGGAAGGCGCGAAACAATGGATTTGCACGGAACCTGGCGCAGAGCGATTCCACCGGTCCAATTGAATATAACTTTGCGATATCTGCCACCTTGCACGTTCCGGGAGACTGGAACACGCAACGCGAGTCGCTGATGTATTACGAGGGGCCGCTGTGGTACGAGAAAGATTTCGAGTACAAGAAAACCCCTGGAAAGCGCGCATTTCTGCACATTGGGGCTGCAAATTATCGGGCGTTTGTTTGGGTGAATGGGCACGCCATTTGTGAACACGAAGGCGGATTCACAGGATTCGACTGCGAAATTACGGCAGCTCTGCGTGAAGGAGGCAACTTCGTTGTGATCGCAGTGGACAGCACGCGGCTGGCGGAAGGCGTGCCGACACTGAAGACAGACTGGTGGAACTATGGAGGGTTGACGCGCGAAGTTTCGCTCGTGGAAGTGCCGGCAAGCTTCATCGATGAGTTCGATCTGCATTTGAAGAGGGGAACGACGGATGAGATCGAAGGCTGGGTGCACGTGGTTGGCGCTCCCGGCGGCACGGAAGTGAAGGTCACGCTGGAAAAAGATGGGCAGAGTACCGGCGTGGCCGGGAAGACGGAAACCGATGGAAGAGCCCAGATTCATTTACAGGATAACAAGCTGCAATTGTGGTCGCCAGAACATCCGGCGCTGTACCGCCTGAAGCTGACGGCGGGGGAAGACGCGCTGGAAGATGAGATGGGGTTCCGCACGATCGAGACGCGGGGAACGGAAATACTGCTGAACGGCCAGCCGATTTTTCTGAAAGGGATTTGCGTGCACGCGGAGGCTCCGTATCGCACGGGGCGGGCATACAGCGAAGATGACGTGGAAACGCTGCTCGGCTGGGTGCATGAATTGGGGGGGAATTTTGTGCGGTTGGCGCACTACCCGCACAGCGAACGGATGACGCGGCTTGCGGATCGGCTGGGCATACTGGTGTGGTCGGAAATACCGGTTTACTGGGCCGTCCACTTTGAGGACCCTGCTGTGCTCGCTAAAGCGGAATCGCAATTGTTCGAAATGATTCACCGGGACCGGGACAAAGCATCGGTGATTTTGTGGTCGGTTGCGAATGAAACGCCCGCCAATGCGGCGAGGACGACGTTTCTGAAAACGCTGGTGGGTGAAGTTCACAAACAGGATGCCAGCCGCCTGGTGACGGCAGCATTGCTGGTGCGCACGGAGGGACATACCAAGATCGTGGATGATCCGCTCGGTGACGTTCTGGATGTTCTGGGAACCAATGAATATATAGGGTGGTATGAAGGGACGGCTGCGGATGCGGAGCAGACAAAGTGGGATATCCGTTATCAAAAGCCGCTAATCATGAGCGAATTCGGCAGCGGCGCGAGGGCGGGTATGCATGGGGATGCAGCAAAGCGATGGACGGAAGAATTTCAGGCAAACATCTACGAGCATCAGTTGGTTATGCTCAGTCACATACCGCAATTGCGGGGGATGAGCCCGTGGCTGCTGATGGACTTCCGTTCGCCCCTGCGGTTGCTGCCGGAGATACAGGACGATTACAACCGCAAAGGGCTGATCAGCGAAAGCGGCCAGAAGAAGAAGGCCTTTTACGTGTTGCAGAAGGCTTATAAGAAAAATGCAATCGGACACGCCGAGTGAAGGAAGCCGGCAAAGTCCGACGGCGGATTTGCGAGGCAAAACGCTGAATCAGCCGCAATTCGCCCCGGCTGGGGGGCAATTGGGTTTAGTGGGCGCGGTAGAGCCCGCGCTGTGAGTGATCACAATGGGAATCACTACCACCGGGACGATTGCGAGAATTGCGATGGTGATGGCGGTGCCTTTACCGATGTGGTGAATGGGCGGCAGCGTGCTGGTGTCGAGAGTGGTGGTACTAACAGCATCGGTAAGAGTAGCGAGTAAAGCTTGCGCGGGGGCAGCGGGGCCGGCGGAATCGCCGTTGCGGACGGTGGTGGTTTGCCCGGCCTTGACCACGACGCAGACGCCCGCAAGATTGCAAACTCGCACGAAGCCCTCAAAGACGATGACGGTCATCACGTTGTTTTCGTAGTCGACGTAGAAATCCGTGCCAACGACGCCAGCCACGCCCGCGGGGGTATGCACTTCAAACTTGCCGTTGGGCTGGGAAATTTTCTGCGCTTGCGAGCGCATTTTGCCGAAGCTCAGCTCGAGGTCGGTCTGCTGGGCGCCGGCATCGTGCTTGACGACGTGGACGGAAGAATCAGAACCCACATTCAGGATTGAACCATCATCGAGGGAAACCCTGGCGCGGGCGTTCGTTTGCGTGTTGACCACATCCAGCCAATCCACAACGGTCTTGGCGGAGGCGCTGAGGGATTTGGCACCCCGGGCGATGGTGACCGCAGGGATTACACGGGAGATTTCGCCGGCACGCTGATCGGGTAGTGGCGGAATAGCGCCAAGATCCATAGGAATGACAATCGCACAGGACAGCAGGCAAACCAAGGCCACGAGGAACGGGGACTTTGTCTTCATCAAGGACTCCTCAGGGTCAAGCGAAAGATATCTATTGTTTTTACTGGAGAGGTTTCCGTGGGTCAAACAAAAAGAGCGCGAGACTTGCTCATTGGGCAATAGGGCGGACGTCGGGGCCGGTGGAGGAGGGAGCAAAGTGAAGCACGGCGGCGGTCATGTCGTCCCATTGAAGGCAATCCTTGGAGAAATCCTGGAT
>Ga0181518_10002985_pt1 | contig 15920 bp, 15 predicted proteins | sample PEATcosm2014_Bin_28_FD_119751 | JGI IMG/M metagenome (GOLD analysis project Ga0181518, IMG submission 119751) | Peatland microbial communities from MTU Mesocosm Facility, Houghton, MI, USA - PEATcosm2014_Bin01_60_metaG | ecosystem: Environmental > Terrestrial > Soil > Wetlands > Peat | place... | reverse complement strand
TCCTATCCACCCGGTCCTCCCTTGGGGCGGTTAGGCCCGAAGCAGAGTCCAGCGTATATGGTTTTCAGTAGGGTGGGGCCAAATCAAAGTATCGAATGGGGCCAATTCAGAGTATCGAAATCATGCCCTGAGCGGAGTCGAAGGGACCGGAGTGGCCTGGCTTTTTCCTTCGCGCCAAATTATGGCGCGCCGGGTCACGGAGCGGAGGGATCGTGGCGACCATCGCTCGTCTTCCTGACCGCGCCTGCGCCTCTTCTAAGCTGTCATCCCGCCTCCCATCCGGCCTCCCTCTCACCGTCATCCCGCCTGCCCGCCGCAGGAGGGAGTTTCGAGGGATCCCTCTTCCCCGCTTCGCTCCCCTCTCCAAGCGCCCCAAACATGCTAAACTCCGCCATAAGCCTGCTGACGGAGTTGAAACGTTCACCATGAATACCTGCGCACCCCCTCGACGGCATTCACGCAAATCCCCTGGCGACTGTCCCCCCAACAAACGGCCGTTCCACAGCCTAGAAGAAATCGTGCAAGACTACATCGACAACTGCAGGCCACGCGCCAAATGCGAAATGGAGTACTTCGGCGACCACACACGCACCATGCCGCAGGCCATACGCATAGCAGCGCTCGCCATCAACTGTAAGGGGAAAAGACACAGCCACCAGCGCAGAATTCCCCGCGACAAGCTGAAGCGTTTCCGCCTCAGACTGTTGCGCAGGAGCAAAGCCCTCCGCTCCTGCAAATCCTTCCACGAGCTGATGGCAATCACTGAAAAAGTCGCAGCAGGCATCTGGAGACATTCCGAACTAACCGTGTACGACACAACTCATCGCATAGGAGCGCTTCTGGGCCCTCGACCGAAGTATGTCTATCTTCACGCAGGCACCAGGGAAGGCGCCAAAGCTCTGGGCTTCAAGGGCACTGTCCCATTCACCCTTCCCAGGGAATTCCCGAAGCCATTCCGAAAACTCAAACCCTACGAGATCGAGGATTGCCTTTGCATATACAAGGACGCCCTCAAACTTCTGAGGCATCGGTAACGAGGGCGCCTCCTCACACCGCGTGGGGACCAGCTTCAGCTTGACCGAGGCGACCAACCGGCCCGAATAGAGCTTATGATCGAAAAAATAATCATCCAGAATTTCAAAATATTCGACTCGTTTGAGTTGTCTCTGAACGATGACCTCAACATTGTCGTTGGTAACAATGAATCGGGCAAATCGACACTGCTAGAGGCGATCAGCCTCGCGCTGACCAAGAAAATTGGTGGGAGACCCATCGAATATGAAATCTCCCCCTATCTGTTCAATAAGGAGTGCGCAAACCTGTATCTTGAATCCGTACACAAGGAACAGCATCCAGAGCTGCCCAGAATACTCATTGAATTGTACTTGGCGGACAGGGAGGAACTACAGTTCTTGCGGGGCAGCAATAACTCCCAGAAAACTGACAGCGTTGGCGTCAAGATCGAAATCGAATTCAACGAAGACTTCCGAGAAGAGTACACCGAGCTACTAAAAGACCCATTGCGAATCCGAGGAGTGCCTGTCGAGTATTACAAAATGAATTGGTTCTCGTTCGCGTTTAACCAACTTTCCTCCCGGAGCCTGCCAATAGGTTTGTCAAACATCGACGCGACGACGATTCGGTTGCTGAGTGGGACAACGACGGCAACTTTGAAAAGAATGTGGCGTCCAAATACAAGGCCTATGAAAACATTCCAACGATAAAGATATTCGCTGATCCAGATGAGGCAGCCGGGACACTTGAATTACAGATTGCCAAGAGCAACGAATTAGCCTTGCTAAACAACATATTCGGAACTAACCATGGCGATCAGCACGCTCTGACCGACTACATGTTGAATAATAAAACAGAGTGCGCTCTCAAAATATTTGAGACAAATGCGGAAATACGGATGCCCAACTACCTCCAAAATGCTGTCGAATAGAAACCAATTTGTCATCGCAAGCGCCGGATCAAGAAAAACGACTCTCTTGGTGGAGAGGGCGCTCGCCATCACCGGCAAAAGAGTTCTACTTACAACCTATACAAACGAAAACGTCGGACAGATCAATGCGTACCTAGTGGCCAGAAACGGCTCCGTCCCCAAAAATATTTTCGTCGTGCCCTGGTATACCTTCTTATTGCAGGAAGGCGTAAGGCCATATCAAAACCACATGACACAGTTGGCACGGGTGCGCTCAATCACATTTGAAGACCCACCGCCAAAAGCCCAATTCGCCAAGAAAACAAACGTCGATAGATATTTTTTCACAAACGGGCGCGACATTTACGGGGATAAAGTTGCTGACTTCGTTTGCGAATGTGACGAAGCGTCCCAAGGGCTAGTTGTTAAGAGGCTAGAAAAGATATTTGCCCACGTCCTCATCGACGAGCTTCAGGATTTTGCGGGGTATGACTTCGATCTGGTCGGCAAGCTGCTGCGTTCCTCGATTTCGATTACCGCGGCCTGTGACCCACGGCAAGCCACGTTCAGTACCAACAAGTCCCCAAGGAATAAGCAATTCAAAGGCGAGAGGATCATTAAATGGATTGAACAGCAACGGCGAGCTGGATTGCTCTCGGTCGAGGATCGCACGGACTGCCATAGGAGTAATCAAATCATCTGTGATTTTGCTGATTCTTTATTCCCAGACTATCCGAAGTCTGTCTCCAAAAACACTGAGATAACGGGCCATGACGGCTTATTTCTCGTGCCAGATGAACAAGTCACTCATTATGTTCGGAAGTTTAATCCCAAAATCCTGAGGTACAGCGTAACGACGCCGACAATGAACTTGCCTGCTTGTAACATCGGAGTTTCAAAGGGACGAACCTACGACCGGGTCTTAGTTTTTCCCACCAAGAAGATGGTTGATTATCTGAAAACGGGGGATACCTCGAAGGCCGGACACTTGGCAAAACTCTATGTGGCTGCAACCAGAGCAAGATACAGCCTCGCTTTTGTGGTACAGCGTGCCGACTTTTCTCCTCCCCCCAACTTTCAACTGTGGCGTGCCGAAAGTTAACCCCCACCCACTCACCGTTCGCCACCTCCCTGCCTATTTTTGCAGCACATATGTTCGAACAACTTTCCACAGTTCCGGTACCCGGATGTGCCCTATCGGTAGATACTAGTACATTGACATTATGGTATTTCTTTGCTATACTTTCTCCATGTCTAACGCCAGACCCATCGACCCTTTCAACCTTTGCCAATTCCAATATGCCGGTGGACGCTGCTGCGGCCTCCCCGCCCATCCCAAAGGCGACGGCCTCTGCCTGTCCCACTTTCGCCTCGCCCATGCCAAGCCCGCCCCGCGCGAAGAGAACCTCTCCGCCGAGCTGGCCAATCCGGCCGGCGATTACATCACGCAGATTGATATCAACCACGTGCTGGGCAAGCTCTTCGACGCGCTCGCCGCCAACCGCTGCTCGCCCCGCCGCGCCAGTTCGCTGGCCTACATTGCCTGCCTGTTGGCGCAGACGCAAAAAGCCGCCAAGGAGGAAGCCCGCCATTGGGCCGACGACGAGTTCGTGTTTCAAACCATGCTGAAGATCAAATACCCGGGCTACCCAGCTTCCGAGGAGAAGGCCGCAACGACGGAGGTTGTTTCATTGGGCGAGGAGCCAGTCCCTGGTTGCCACGATCCCTCCCGTTCCGCTTGACCCCCATGTCCGCCTTCCACCGTTTTTCGCCTTTTTCTTCTTCCGCGCTCGGCGTTTACCCCGACCCGGTCGGGGCGTCCTCTGTGGTGAGTGTTTTCTCTTTCTTCCGCCTTTTCTTAAGCTTTGGACTTTCAACTTTTAACTTTGAACTGTTTCGCAGTATCTTCAATCATTCCCGTTTACCCAGCTTGCCCCGATCTTCGAGGGGAGCGCGCTTTGCGAAGGGTACATGCACGCGTTCCGCTAACTCCTTTGTTTCCCCTTCTTACGCGCCACTTTCCCGTAAGTCCAATTATTCCCGCACTTACGCAAAACATAGGGGGTGGGGGTGCCTCCCGCAAAATACCTTCGCCTATAACTCCTTTGTTTTCTTCCACTGTGTTAACTATTATATCAATTGCCATTGTCGGCCCGCCGACATTTTGGAGTGCGGCAGCTCGCTGCCGCTTTTGCATGCGATTGTCGGTCCGCCGACATTTTTGTTCCCTGGGAAAATGTGTCGCGCCTCTGGCGCTGGAAATCATCATGCAAATCGATCCCAGGGCTTGCCCTTCGGCTCCGCTCAGGGCCGGCGCCCTGGGCTAACGTGTTTCGCACCTACGGTGCTTTGCAGAAAAGGCGGGCACGCTGTCCTCCAAAGAACGGCGGACGCAAGAGGCGCGTGGGGCGAGCCAAGGCGCCAGAGATCAGGAATTTTTCGGACGTGCGGAGAACAACGAGCCAATGGAGATCAGAGCGATGGCCGCGGGGCCACCCAGCAACGGCTTCCCCACCACGAAAATGACGGCAACCCAAAGAATAGCGTTGGCCACGAACACGGCCACGAGTTGTCCACGACGAACGAGAATTTCAGTTTGCGCCACGAGGGAGTCTCCTTTCGGGAGGATTGTCAGCACACCCGTTATACCAGTGAATGCGTTTAGCATGGCAAAAATGTAACGAGAGGAAGGGGGAAGAAGGGGCGGTGGCGGAACAAGGAGTGTAGAAGGCCTCAGGGGCTGAAACCCGATTTTTCAATCCACGGAATGTCGGACCTAAAGGTCCGACCCCCTAAAGAGGAAGGAGTTGCCGTTTCCGCAACGCGGGGCTTACTCGTTTGCCCTTTTGGGGAGTTTACATTTATAACTGATAGCGAGCCCAATCAACCGCTTCACCGCCCAGCGGAATAGGAACGACCCGTGACCCCAGAAAAAAAACGACTGCGCGTTGGCGTGCTCTTCGGAGGGCGCTCCGGCGAACACGAGGTTTCGCTGGCCTCCGCCGCCAGCGTGATTCGCGGACTCGACCTGGACAAATACGAGCCCGTGCCCATCGGCATTACCAAGGACGGCCACTGGCTGGTCGGCGAAGGCGCCGCCAAAATGCTGCCGGACATCTTGAAGGGCGGGCGGCGCGTGATGCTGACCGCGGATCCTACGGAGGCCGCGCTGGTGCCGCTGGACCGCGGCGCGGGAGCGCAGCGCTTCGACGTGATTTTCCCCGTGATGCACGGCACGTTTGGCGAAGACGGAACGATTCAAGGCATGCTGGAACTGGCCGGGCTGCCTTATGTGGGCGCGGGCGTTCTCGGTTCCGCCATCGCCATGGATAAGGACGTGGCCAAGCGCCTTTGCCACAACGCCGGCATCCCCGTGGTGCCTTGGGTGGCCGTGCAGCGCTGGCAGTGGGAAAAAGAGCCGCAAGCGGTGAAGGCCGCGATCGAGGAGAAATTCGCGTACCCCGTATTCGTGAAGCCCGCCGCGCTGGGCTCATCGGTGGGGATGAACAAGGTGCACACCGCCGAGGAGCTGGAGTCGGCGCTGAATTTTGCCGCCGAATACGGCATGAAAATTTTGGTAGAAAAAGCCATCACTGGGCGGGAGATTGAAGTTTCTGTGCTGGGCAATCACGATCCGCAGGCGTCCGTGCCGGGCGAAATCGTGCCGCATCGCGAGTTCTACGATTACACCGCAAAGTATCTGGAGGATGGCACGCGGCTGCTGATTCCCGCGGACTTGAAGCCCGCACAAGTGAAGAAATTCCAGACCGTGGCGATTGAGGCGTTCCGCACGCTGGAGCTTTGCGGCATGGCCCGCGTGGATTTCTTCCTGGAAAAAACGGGCGGCAAGATCCTGTTCAGCGAGGCCAACACGATTCCCGGCTTCACCTCGATCAGCATGTATCCCAAACTGTGGGAAGCCAGCGGCATCGGTTTCCGCGAGCTGATTGACAAGCTGATCGAGCTGGCACTTGAGATGCACCGCGAAAAGGCCCGCACGAAATACGCCATCGAACTTCCGGAAGGTTCTGGCGGCGCGCTGACAACCTGAAGCGAACCTGGCGATCCGGCGATTTTGTCTTGAAAGGAACTGATTGCAACTTTCTGAAAAACCCCGCGGCAGTCGGAGCGCATCGAACGGAAAGAAGGGATTTGCGGGCAGGCGCCGCTCTTGCTAAAGTTCTCTTGCCGGGACTTGGTTGCACCGGGACCGGCCACTCTGACGCTCGCAGGCGGGAGACCTCGCGATGTCGCTACTTGAACCACCTGTTGAAAAGCCGAAAAAACACCATGTATTGATGATTACGCTCGCCGCCGTTGCGCTGGTTTTGATCATCGCGCTGTGGTTTACGTTCCGTTACTACCCCGAGAAGAAAGCGGCCGGCCAATTCTTTGCGGCGCTGACCGCCGACGATACCGCCAAAGCCTATGCGCTTTGGAAGCCTTCTTCCACCTACACCATGAATGATTTCCTGGCTGACTGGGGAACGAACGGGTATTACGGGCCGGTGAGGAGTTACAGGATCATGGACGCGAAGGCGGTAAGAAACAGCGTTTCCATCGCGGTGAACGTGGCCATCAGTCCTTATGCACAGATGCCCCAACCCGGCGACGGCGAACGAAGCATGAAGACCAAAGTGGTCACGATTTGGGTGACTCCCGCGGATAAGTCGTTCAGCTTTCCTGTGCCGTATTAATTTTTCCAGCGGCTGGCCCAAAAACCGCCAACTATTCTTAAATCTCACCGAGCGCGGCGGCCAGTTCTTTCGGATTGACGCTCGCTGTGCCGAGTTTGCCGACTACCACGCCAGCCGCGGTATTCGCCAGAAACGCCGCATCGGCAAGAGAAGCGCCCGCCGCAACCGCTAGGGCCAAAACACTGAGCACGGTGTCTCCCGCGCCGGTCACGTCAAACACCTGGCGGCCCGCGGCGCCGCGCGCGATGCCCGGCTGGCCGACGCGCGCGTAGGTCACCTCAAAGCTCGTCGCCGGGATGTGCAGGTGGCGCGGCGAAGCCTCCTCGAAGATGCTCATTCCTTTTGGACCACGCGTGATCACGACGGCAGCACATCCGAAATGCGGCAGCAGCTTGCGGCCCGCTTCCTCGACGGATTGCTCGTCCGTATGTTCGTCCTTGAGTTCTCGCGTGACGTAAAAGCCGGCTTCTGTGGTGTTGCACACAACTACGCGGGCTCCCGGGTAAGCGCACCTGCGCGATTTCTTCGGCCTGACGAAGACAGGGACGTTCTCCTTATGGCAAGCACTCAGGACGCGCTCCGCAAAGCCATCGTTGATAAGCCCTTTGTCGTAGTCGGAGAGAAGCAGCGCGTCAAGCTGCTTCAGGGACGGCAGCAACAAGCGGAAGAGCTTCTCTTCCGTTTCCGGGGCGAGGGCATCGCGGCGCTCGTGATCTATGCGCACGATTTGTTGGTGGCGGGCGATGATGCGCGTCTTTTCGGTGGTTATGCGTTGCGCATCGGCCAGCACACCACGTCCGCCGATCTTCGCCTTGCGCAAGCAAGCACGCAGCGCGCTGCCCGCTTCGTCATCTCGCAACTTTTGACGGTCCTGTTTATCCGAGCTTCTAGTGCCGCCCACAACTCCGAAAATCTCGACGCGCGCACCGAGGGCCGCAAGATTGGCAGCGACGTTGCCTGCGCCTCCCAGACAATCCGATTGCGACACAAAATCCACCACGGGAACCGCCGCTTCCGGCGAAAGCCGGCTGGCTGTGCCCCAGAGATAGCGATCCAGCATGAGATCGCCGAGCACGCCGATGCGCATTTTGCGGAAGCGCGGCAGCAGACGCTTAAGGCGAAGAATGGAGTTGGCAAAATCCGTGGACATACGTCTCTTTTCCGCGGCGAAGATTATTCCGGCGCGATCGTGGCTTCTTCCGGCAGCATCACCGGAATATCGTCGCGCACCGGATAGACGCGCTTGCACGCCACGCACTTGAGCCCGGATTCATCGGGCAGAAGATGGACCGGTTGCTTGCAGAGAGGACATACCAGGATGTCCAGGAGTTCTTTGGAAATGCTCATGATTCGCTCCAGGCCGTGAATCCAAACTGTAACAAAGCGCCCCATGCACCAGCAAGGCGTGAAGCTAAGCCGACGCGCTGGCCGAAGTGCCGGGTGAAACTTCCTCGTTATGCGGCAAACGGGCGCCCAAGAGGGCGATGGCCATAAGCAAGGCGAGCACCGGATCGCAAGGATGACGGTGCCGGAGGGACGTGTGCGCGATGTAGAAGGTGAGGGGAAACACCAACGGAAACACCGCAGCAGGGAAAAAGAATGGATTACGGGCCACCAAGAGACGCAGGAGACCGCCGATCGTGCCGAGCAGCGTGATCGCGTTCCAAATAAGTATGCCGCGCACGAGCAGCGAGTCCGACCGTGAAAAAAGCTGCCACGGGGCTTCCGCGCCCAGCCAGGTGGCCACGATGCGCCGGCCGAAAAGTTGCGCATACAACGCGGGATGGGTGCGAATGAACTCCGTGGCCTTTTGCCATTTTTCGTCCAGAAACGCGTTCTCGCCGAGCTGCGCATACCGGTGCGTCTGCTCGTACCGCGTGATGCGATTCACGGCGCGCGAATGTTCGTCGAAGATTTCATTGTTCCCGGACCACAATTCGTACGGAAAATTGGCACGCACGGGAATGAACCGATGAAATTGCACGGCATTGCGGATCGTCCAGGGAAGGCAACAGGCAAAAAGCACGGCCAGGACGACGACCAGAGGCGCCAACCGAAAGCTTCCGCCGCGGAATTGACGGTAGGCCATCCAACCCAGGAGAAAGGGCAAGAGGGCTCCCAGGCCGGGATTCGTCAGCAGCGACACTCCCCAAAGCAGCCCATAGAGCATAAAATCACGCGCGCGCCGGCTATCCGCGACATACAGCGTGGCCCAGAGCAGCGCCGCCGCCAGCATCGCGGAGAGCGAAGTATCCCAAATCCACTCGAAGGGCATCATGACGCCGCTGGGAAAGATGGCCCAGACCCAACAGGCGGCTGCGGCAACTCCCACGCCTGCGATGCGCTTGCCCGCATAAAAGAGCGGGATGCAGGCAAGAGCGGAAAACACGCTGTTCATTAACGCAGCCACATAAAAAGAAGCTACGGTGAAACTCCCGAATAGCTTGAAGATCGCCGCAATCAGCAGCGGATAAACCGGAGCGAGCCACGCGGTCGGCCCGGTGCGCTGGCGAAACAAGCAGCAGAAACCCCGGCCGTGTGCCAAGGAGTCCGCAACGTTGCCGACCTCATTCTGAAACGGCACCGAGGCCAGCACTTCCGCGGGAATTAGCCGGGCCTGGTGGAAGAGGAAGGCACACCTGAGGCAAAGCGCGACAATAAAGATGAGCAAGAGAGATCGTCCGAGTTGGGAGAGCCAACGTTTCACAATAAAAGAGAATACTCCGCCGCAGCAGCTTTGCGGTAATGCAACGGTGGTTCGACCTGAACTCCGACATCGAAGAAAGATTCCTCCGCTGCGCGCCCGACACGCCGGAAAACGGCGCGGAAGAAGAAATCGGGCCGCGCCGGTTCATTCGACATCGCTCAGGGCAGGCGGAATGACTGGACTCGGCGGACAGGAAGACGTGTCGCGGCCTCAAGCAAACGGCGGGCGCATGTGTCGCGCCTCCGGCGCTACTGTCGAATCTCCTCCATTGGACCCAGCCCTCACGGGCTGGGCTAACTTCTTACGCGCCTCCGGCGCTGGTTGGTAGTTGAAAAATTAGAGACGCTCTGCGTGTAGTCAAAAGCGAAAGGCGCCTGCCCCGCGAACTCATCCGGGGCGCAAATGACCTGCGTCAGGGCTTCGCAACGATGCAGGTAAAAGGGTGGCCGTTTGTAGCTGCATCCATTGTAGAAGGACACTCTTGCGGGGCTGCTTACGGCGTAAAAGCGGCGGCCCTTCGAAGCTCCCCTCGAAGATCGGGACAAGCAGGGTAAACGAGCCGCCGCACTCCAAAATGGGCGGCCGCTACAGGGGATTATCGCTCGTGAGGATCTTGCGGCAAGAAATGCGGACTGGCACATGACGTGGCCGATGGCGGCTTGGCAAGGAGGAATTTCAATTTTATGGGAGACGGACTAGAGGGATTCCACGCGCCAAAGGAGGCGCGCGGAGAAGGAAGTTTGCGCCGTAAAATTCGGCCGCCACACCGCAAGAATCTGCGAGCCCTGATAAACGCGCTCGAAGCCACCCTCGGATTCGGACACGGTCTCGATCGGAGCCACCCAGAAACCTTCGGCATTCGGAGCATGCAGGTTGACGCGGACGCGCTGCCAGCCGTCCTCAATCTGGAGATGCGGTGCAGGCAAGACCCCCGAGAACCTCAGATTCTGCGGGCCTGCCGGAGTGACGAAGAACCGGTCCGCGTCCGCCGGGGCAAGAAAATTGATCACCGATTCCAAACCGAAAAGAAGCGCTCTGCCCAAGGGCGCGGTCAGCGAAAGCGTAACCTCGCAGCTCACTTCGCAACCCTGTGGCGCCGCGCCAAAGAGAAAATTTTTGGCCACCTTGAGAACCGGCGGATCGGCGGGATTCGACGCGAATTCCGCCAGCTCTCGCTCGAACACAAGGTTGGCGTGGTTGGCCGAAGAATTGCGCACCTGGAACGCGCCCGCGGCGATTCTGGCCACTTCGTTCAGTTGCAGTGTTTCGTAATCCGCAGGCGTGTGCCAGGGATCGAACAGCAAAAGACGGAAAGAATGGCGAGCGAAGCGGTCGTAGCGCAGGATTCGCTCAAGGTTCGGCTCCTTGACGTGGACCTGGTCATGGATGGAGACGGTCCCATCCTGCGATTGCGTGGTGGCGGCCGCTTCACGGAGCCGCGTGTGATAAGCCTCGCGGCGCCGCATGATGGAATTGATCAGAGTCGCGGAAGCCGGGCGGAAATCGAATGCCGCGAGCGTTGCGCCATCGGAGGGCTTCAGCAACGCCTGGTATTCCTGCGCCGTGAAGAGAAGTTCCGGCGCGCCATCGGCATCGTAATCGAGCATTTCCACGCGCGGCAGAAGCCCGCCGGGCGTCAGTTGGTCGGCGAGGGATTCCGCGCGAATGAGCTTGCGCCAAAGCTCTGTCCGGAGATGCGGCGCGTAGAGCCCGCCGAACACGCCGTGCCAGTAAGCGTCATTGCCCTGCCCGCGCAGCATCAGGTCGCGCGCTTCCTGCAACTGCGAGGTATGTTCACTGCTGGAGCGCCGCGAAGGCACGGAGGCTACACAAGCGGAAACGCGCAGCATTTTTTTGTGCAACAGATTCGATTCCGAATATTTGCGGAAGAAACCGCGCCACGAGCCGCCGCGAATAAAGGAGAGCACGTCCGGACGCCCCGCGAATTCCTTTTGCAAAGCAAAATAGCGCAGGCGTGTTTCGGTAGGCAGCACCCACTCCATCATCTCGGCGTAAGAAGCCGAGGGAAGGTCGGCGCGCCCGAGCGGAACATGGGAAGCGATGTATTCGCTGGGCGTCGAAATCTTCAGCCACAATGCGTTTTCGTCCAGCGCCTGGAAAAATCTCTCCAGCCAGCCCGCCTCATAGCAATGCGCGAACGTCCCCGGCCACACCCCGAACTTTTCCATATCGTCGCCAAAAGCCGCCGCGCCACCGGGACGCACCTGAGCGGCTTTTTTGAAATAGGCGATGGATTCCTCGACCCCGCGGAATGGGATGAGGTAACGCAGCTCCTTCAGCCCCGGGAAAAGCCAGACGGACTTGCCGCAATTCTCGGCAATGTACGGGCCGTACAGCTCTTCCGGCTCGAAGCCCGCGGCGAGAAATGGCAAATCGTCCACAAGCGTGTAACCGACATTGGCCGAAGCCAGCACTGAGGGCAATTGCGGCTCCCAGATACGCTCCGCGAGCCATGCTCCCGTGGGCCGCTTTCCAAAATGCATTTCCAGGTAATCGGCCAGGCGCGCGAGCTGCTCTTTTTGATCCGCCTCCGGGATTGAAATGAGAATGGGCTCGTAGAATCCTCCGCCGATCAATTCAATTTGTCTGGAGGCAACCATGCGGCGGAGGCGCTCGAAATATTCGGGGTGGTGCTTCTCAATCCACAGGAGCAGCGGTCCGGAATAGTGCAGGCCCGCGCGAATGCGTGGATGCTTTTCCAGAAGCGAGAGGAACGCCAGATAGGAGTGTTCGTAGCACTCCTCAAGAACGTGCTCGAAATTCCCGGCGGGCTGGTGCGCGTGGATGATCAGGATGAGGTGGAACGGCGGATTGGTGGCGGCCATGATCGTTGTCTATGATACCTCGACACTCCACTTTCGGAGGAGTGCGGCGGCGAGATAGTGCTTTAAATTTAAGGGGCGAGTGTCTTGCACCGAAACTCTCATGAGAAAGTTCGGAGTCTTCAGGGGCTAAAGCCCAGATCATTCTACGTGCTTTACGCCGGGGCTGAAGCCCCGGCCTCCTGCAGAGAAATGCAAGAGACATCTGGAACAGCGCGCTAAGGCACGGCTGCTGGTTCGGGGATGCGCTCAATTCGCCCCAACAGCATCACATAGCTGGCGATTCCCAGGAGGAGAACCAATGTGGCGATGGCGAAGGCGGCGGCGAACGAATGCGTTGCGGAGACGATGTAGCCGGTGACGATGGGCGCGGAAATGGCGGAAAGTTGTCCGCAGAAATTTGCCAGGCCGCCCACTGTTCCCACGGCTCCTTGCGGCGCAATCAGGGATGGCACGGTCCAGGCCACCGGCGCAGCCGCTGCCAAGCCTCCCAGCGCGATGCTGATCCACACGAGCGCAGCGGCGGGGGAGTGCGCGTGGCCGGCTCCCCAGATCGCCAGCCCCAGGCTGGTGCCAATCAGCAGGACCGTTTGGCGCACACGCGTGCCGTTCCAGCCGCGCTGGATCAGGAAGTCCACCAGCCATCCGCCCACGACAAAATCCGTGATCGCGGCAAACAGCCAAGGCACGCTGGTGTAAAACACGGAGTGGAGCAGATCCACGTGCAGTGAAACAGATAGATAGCTGGGCAGCCAGGTCAGCAGAAGGAAAAAGCTGTAGTTGTAAGCCCCCCAGCCGATGGCCAGGCCGTACACCTTTCTTTGCCGGAGCAAATAGCCCAACTGCGATTTTTGCGTAGCGCGCGCCGGAATGTTGTGTCGCTTGTTTCCTTGAGCATGGGATGCGGGCTGTTCAGGCGGCGGGCTGTGTCCAGCCACCGGATCGCGATAGACCCGGCAAAACAGCGCAAAATAAATCAGGCTGATGAAGCCGGTGGCGGCGAAACTCCAGCGCCAGCCAAAATGCAGTAGCAACATGCCAATAATCGGCACGCCGATCGCCGAGGAGAGTTTTGCCGCGGCGTCGGTGACGGCGATGGCCAGGCTTCGCTCTCGCTCGGCAAACCACAAGCCGATCGCCTTGGCGTTCGCCGGAAATGTTGGCGATTCCGCGACACCCAGAAGCAGCCTTGCCGCAAACAGCCCCACCAGCCCAGTCGAGAGCGCCGCGCAAAACGACGCGCCGCTCCACAAAAAGGTGGTGATCCTGCCGACGCGGCGCACCCCCAGGCGGTCCAGCAGCAATCCCGCAGGCACCTGCATCGCCGCATAACTCCAACTGAAGGCGCTGGACAAGTAGCCGAACGAAATCAGCGTGAGGCCGAATGAGGCATGCAGCGCTTCCTGGGAGACCGCCAGATTGATGCGGTCGAAAAAATTAACGATCACGCCAAACGCCAGCAACAATGCGATGGGCCATCTTCCTTGCTGCGAAGTGGATTCCCCGGCGCTGGTGGGAGTGGTGCTCATCATCCTCTGGATCTACGAGCATGGCGTTGCAAATTGCGCATGGTGGTGCAGAGTTTCCCACAACTGTCAGAGGTCCGGCAATGTTCCTTTTGAAATAAGCCTGAAATCCGAAGTCGAGGAGGGATTTCTCCGCTCCGGGACGGCAAACAGCGCCGTCCCTCCGGTCGAAATGACAGGTCTTGGGTGGTAGATGGTGCGGGGGAAGCCAACTTCGGCGAAGTTGGGTCTTCACAGATAATCGTTTGAAACAAAAAGGCGAGGCGCTCCTCAGGATGACAATATGGTGCTGTGTCTGAGCAGTGGGAATGCTTTGTCTGGCGGGAATTGGGGCTAGTTGCTGCTGTGGCGCAGCAGCCAGTCGGAGATGATCTGCAGCGCTTCCGGCGAAAAGGTCTCTTCAATGGCGGCGTATTCGGCGGGAGTGCCCGAATAGGCGTGTTGGAAAAGGTGATTCAACTCCGGAAGTTCGCGCACGTCGGCATCTTTATTGCCGCCATCCTGCAAAGCCTTCTTCAGTAGCGCCAGATTCGGTTTCACGGGCACTTGCAGGTCCTTCTGCCCGTACAGCGCGAGCACGGGCACTTGCAGCGCCTTCAGATTCGGAAGCGGGTCGTAATCCAGAAAGAAGCGAAACCATGGAGCTTCCATCATGCGCAGTTGCGGCTCCAGAACCGCTGGTGACATGGCTGCGGCCAAACCGCTTCCCTTCACCAGCCCGTTCAGCTTCTCGTTCAGCACCGCGGTATCTTTCTCTGTGCGGACCAAATCGTACGCGGCCTGGTCGAAATCCAAGCTCGCTGCCAGTTGCTCATCGGTCAGCCCTCCGGCTCTCCCGATAAGCTCCGATTGGATGAGCAGGGTGTCATTGCCCTTGGTGGCCGGCGCCGCCAGCAGCACCACCCAGGCCACATCCTTGGTCTGCGAAGCGATCAGGGAAGCAATCATCGCGCCTTCGCTGTGGCCGATCAACGCTATCTTGGCGGGGTCAATCTCTTTCCGTGTTTTCAGGTAAGCGATGGCCGCTTGCGCATCCACCGCCAAGTCGAGGGTCGTGGCCGTGTCTACCAATCCCGTGGACTTGCCAATTCCGCGTTTGTCATACCGCAGCACGGCGATTCCCTTCCTCGTCAGATGGTCCGCAAGCACTAGAAATGGCCGGTGGTTCGCCAGAGCCTCATCGCGGTCGTGCGGCCCCGAACCCGCGATGAGCAATGCCGCTGGAAAAGGCCCCGCGCCTTTGGGAAGCGTGAGCGTGCCGGCCAGCGAAACCCCTGCCGCCACATTGGAAAACGAAATTTCTTCCTCGTGATAGGGATACGGCTTTGAAGGATTTTGGGGACGCCGCAGGTCCAACGGCTGATCGGAGCGCACAAAGTCGAGCTTCGCTTCCGCGCCCGTTTGCGACCAGTTCCCACTCAGCTTATTTTTGGCGGCATTCAGCGAGCCATCAAACACGCCCGCCACCGCAGGAATCTCAAAATGAAAGATGGCTTCCTTCAGTTGCACATTGATGGCCGGCAGGCCGCTCACTCCTTGATCCAGACTGTCCAGCGCCCCGATCAACTGGCCTTCCGTATCATGCGACACGTGCAATTGAAAGCGCAGCCGCATCCCGTGCGTTTCCAGAGCGCTTTGCCAGAGGCCTTCGACCGGGAATACAGCATCCGTGGGCTTGCGCGCTGCGGCGCCGGCCGCCTGCCGATGAAACAGTAGCGGCAGACTTGCGCTTCCTTGCGACCACGTGCCATCAATCGTCCGATGGTCGGCGGAAAACTTGCCCTCGAAATGCGCGCCCACGGAAGCGATTTCGAGCTTCAACGTGGCGGCGGCAATGGTTGTGGAACTGGCCTCAATCGCGTACACGCCCTGGTCCAGGCTGTCGAGCGAGGCGTGGTAGGCGCCGTCCGCGGATTTCGTCAGATGCAGCACCAGGTGCAGTTGCGCTTCCCCGGCCTGTAGCGTTCCGGTGTAACTGCCCGCGAGGGGAGAGGGTGTCTGCGCGGAGAGAAAGACCGGCAAACAGGCCAAAATCGCAAGGCCCTTGAAGAGTTGGCGGACTTTAGAGACGCGCAAAGAAAACTCCCGCTAAGGCCAGAAGTTGTCTGGCTCTGTTGACATCCTTCGGAAAAGGCAACGATGCTTCAAGCGATACAGATTGAAACTCAGGCCGAGCAGCAGGGCTTGCCGTACCTGCATCGGCAGGCTGCGGCCCGGGGCGCG
>Ga0181518_10002981_pt1 | contig 15930 bp, 13 predicted proteins | sample PEATcosm2014_Bin_28_FD_119751 | JGI IMG/M metagenome (GOLD analysis project Ga0181518, IMG submission 119751) | Peatland microbial communities from MTU Mesocosm Facility, Houghton, MI, USA - PEATcosm2014_Bin01_60_metaG | ecosystem: Environmental > Terrestrial > Soil > Wetlands > Peat | place... | reverse complement strand
GCTCGACGAGCCAAACCGCCTCCCGCTGGGCAGCGTCGACATCGTCGAGGCAGAGGACGGATGCCCCATAGAGTCGATCGTGATGGTTGAACCCCCAATCCTCGAAGAGGTACTCGTTGAAGGCATGCAGCAATGTGAGGCGGTCTGCGGGAACACTGAAGTATGGCCAGATCGAGATCACTTCACCTGGATAAAGGATTGACGCCTCCACGCCGGTCGCATCCATGTGCCGCAAGCGTCCTTCTCTCGTCAGGACGTCGGGACCAGCAGGCACAAAGACGTGGTCCGTCTGCCCCTGCTTGAGGGCGCGGAGGAACTCTTTGAGCGCGCCGGGTTTGGGGATCAGGTTGCCCGGGCGGGTGGCGTCCTCGAGGATCTCCAGTTGGCGGCCGTTCAAGAACCACGGGTACTTACCCTCAGCGGTCTCTCGGCGCTCGAGGTGGTACTTCTCCTTGAACGCCTTTGGCTGATGCCTCGTGAGATTCTCCAGCGATTCGACGATGTGCGAGTCGCAGTCGAAGTACGGGCCGGAGTCGAGATGGTCGGACTGGCCGGACATGACCACCGGAGTCTCCTTGTTCATACGTAGACCAGGTGAGGATCACCAACGGATGGGGACACCCCTTCCGCCAGGTTACTGCCGGCTGCTGGGGAGTTCAAGATTTGATCATCAAAGATAAGACCATTTTGCCCCAGGAGCTGGAACAAACCATTGTAAGTTTCATCATCCACCCACTGCCCGGAGTACGAGAACTGCCATGTGTCCAGAATCGCCGACATCAGAACTGAGTCTGAAGCAGGTTCGGGCCCTCATCCGCGAGCGACATATTGAAGAGGGATTTATCCAGAGTCGTGACGTCCTCGTCCGCATGGAGATCATGTTCAACCTGATGAGGCTCTCGACGCGACTCGTCCGCGACTTCGAATCGGTTCACCGTCCGCTCGGTGGCACGTGGGCAGGATTTCGAATCTTGAACCTCCTGTGGGCGGCGGGAGATCTCGAACCGAGTGAATTGGCGAGGCTCACAGGATCATCGCGGGCGAGTATTTCGAGCGCCCTCAATACCCTTGAGGCCCTTGGGCAGGTCACACGCCAGACCCGCCCTACCAATCGTCGGTCCGTTCGGGTCTCACTCACCGACAAAGGGTATGAGGCGCTCCATGTGGCCATGATCGAACAAGCAGATCGCGAGCGAGCGTGGCTCGATGCGCTCACACCAGACGAACGAGGGACTCTGAAGGACCTCATCGGTCGACTTCACGACCAGGGTCCGCCCGAGTGAGCAGCGGAGGCCGACCCGTCACGTACGTAATGGGGTTGTCTCAGCTCCGGTCTGGTCCTCACGGCCTCCCCCGGCCGACCCCCTCACCCTCGCCAAGGGCCTAAGTCTTGATGATTAAACTTGTAATCATCTCCCGTTGAGAGGTACGCTTTCCTAAATCAAACGGACTCGCAGAGGTCGTCTGACCCGGCGTCCGTCCGGCTGCGAGCCAATCGGAGGTGTGATTCAAAGTGCTTCCCGATGATGTCCAAATCGTCTCGGTCGACGACCATGTCATCGAACCTCCCAACGTCTGGCAGGACCACCTACCAGCCAAGTTCAAGGATGAGGGGCCGCGATCAGTCCGTGACGACGAGGGTAGGGACGTCTGGATGTTCGAGGGCAGTCCACATTTCAACATGGGCCTGGGCGCGGTCGCGGGTAAGGACCGTACGGAATATGGCTTGGACCCTCTCAGCTACAGCGACATGCTCGCCGGTTGCTTCGAGATTGAGGCCCGCCTCAAGGACATGGACACCGATGGGATCCATGCCGAACTGTGCTTCCCGACCTTCCCCGGGTTCGCAGGAAACACGTTCTATGCCGCCAAGGACAAAGAGCTGGCCTCGGCCTGCGTCTCGGCCTACAACGATTGGTTGATCGACGAGTGGTGTGGTGCAGCACCGGGCCGACAGATCCCACTGATCCTCGTCCCTTTCTGGGATGTGGAAGGCAGCGCGGCGGAGGTCCGCCGAATGGCCGCCAAGGGGGCGAAGGCGATCACCTTCCCGGAGGCTCCGCACAACATCGGGCTGCCCTCGTTCCACACGACACACTGGGATCCGATCTTCGCCGAGGCTCAGGAGGCGGAGCTCCCACTGTGCATGCACTTTGGCAGTGGTGGCACGCCGAACGTGGCCCCGGACGGCCCCTTCACCGCAGCCATTGCGCTTTTTGGGTTGAACTCGCAACAAGTCACGGTCGAGCTGGTCAACTCCCGCATCTTCGAGCGATTCCCACGCCTCAAAGTGGCGCTCTCCGAAGGTGGGATTGGATGGATTCCCTACTTGTTGGAGCGATGCGATTACACGTGGGATCGGCACCGCTTCTATACGGGAATGGAGGATGCCAAGCGCCCATCGGAGATCTTTACCGAGCACATCTACGGCTGCTTCATTACCGACGATGCGGGCCTGAAGAACATCGACCAGATTGGCGAGGACAACATCATGTTCGAGTGTGATTACCCTCACTCGGACAGCAATTGGCCGCATACCCGCAAGTTGCTGGCGGAATCGCTGGCCGATGTTCCAGACGGCATTTCGCGAAAGATCGCCGAGGATAACGCCCGGCGCCTCTTCAATTTTCCCCGGCGCTGATGACCGTGTCCAGTGAACCCGCCCAGCTCGAAGAGCTGGTTCAGGGACCGGCTGCGGACCGCCCCGTCATTCCCCAGATGCTGCACCACGTCGCGTACATCACCTACGACAGCGAAGCGACTGCCGACTTTTACACGAATGTGATGGGGATGCCCCTGGTCAACGCCGTCATGGACGACCACCTCCCCTCGACGGGCGACCGTACGCCGTATTTCCACACATTCTTTCGGATGTTCGATGGATCCACGCTCGCCTTCTTTGAGTCGCCCGGGTTGCCGCCGATTCCGGACGTACCGACTCCGGCCTTCAAGAACTTCAACCACATTGCCTTGGAAGTTCCAACTCGGGCCGACGTGGATCACTGGCAGGCGTGGCTCGAGCACAATGGAGTCGAGGTGCGAGCCGTCGATCACGGCATCATCTACAGCCTCTATTTCTCCGATCCAAACGACGTGCGACTTGAGATCACCGCGACCATGGTCGAGTCTTGGAACGACCAGGCGAAGGTGGCCGCTGAGACGTTGAGTGAGTGGATACGGGTTAAGGCTTCGGCAGGAGCGGACGGTGACGACGTCGACAGGCTCCTTCGGCAGGTCATTGCCCGTCACGCCCATCAAGCCAGCCTTCACGGCCAGCGCAACAACGGCTCCGACTCGACGTCAGACAGGATGGACACCGACATCCTTCCGCAATGAACAACGGACGACCAGCCCTTGCGCCGGTAGGTGACACTCCTGTTAGATATCGAGCCTTCTATGACCGATGCTCGCGTCCGCGCCGATCTCCCGACAATCGAGGCGGAGTCCCGACCATTCTGGGAGGCGGCCCGGGCGGGTCGTTTTCTCATCGGCCGCTGCGGAGACTGTGGCCGAGCGCACCACTACCCGCGACCCTTCTGCCCCTTCTGCTGGAGCGAGAGCGTGACCTGGGAGGATGCCAGCGGGCGGGGCAGGCTCTACACGTACTCGACGGTATTCGTGAACGAGCAACATCCCTTCAAGGAGCGACTTCCCTATGTGGCGGCGGTGGTGGACCTGAAGGAAGGTCCCCGCGTCATGACCAACCTGGTGGACTGCGATCCGGCCGATCTGCGAGTCGGCCAGGAAGTCGAGGTGTCGTACCGGGTGCTGACCGACGAAGTAACCGTGCCGGTGTTTCGACCGGTGTGAGCCGGCTTCACCAAGGACCAGCAAAGGACGCTTGAAGATGGCAGGTTTGCTCGATGGAAAGATTGCGCTTGTCACTGGTGCGGGACATGGGATCGGCCGCGGTCACGCTCTGGAGCTCGCCGCTCTGGGCGCGACGGTGATCGTCAACGATCTCGGCAGCTCGGTACACGGTGAGGGGAAGGGGCGCGATGCCGAGCAGGTGGTGACCGTCATCACCGATCGGGGTGGCCGCGCCGTTGCCGATTTCGGCGACGTGGGCGACGAGGAGCAGGCCACCGCCATGATCGACCGGGCGGTCAGCGACTTTGGCCGTCTCGACATCTTGGTCAACAACGCTGGCATTGTCAGGGACCGGACAATCTGGAACATGTCGGTCGAGGACTTCGACCTGGTCCTGAGGGTGCACGTCCGGGGCTCGTGGCTGACGGCCCGGGCGGCCGCCCGGCATTGGCGCGAAAAGGCCAAGGCGTCTGACACGGGCAAGGTGTATGGACGGATCATCAACACGACCTCCGGTGCCGGTCTACTCGGCAACTTTGGCCAGTCCAATTACGCCACCGCCAAGGCCGCCCTGATCGGGCTGACCTTGACGCTCAGCCTGGAACTGGGAGGTATCGGGGTTACCGTGAATGCCATCAGCCCTGGAGGGATCACCCGGCTGTCGGCGGGAGCAACGAAGGCCGGTGCGCCGATCGAAGCCGACGAGCGTGATCCCGAGACCTTCGACCCACTGGACCCGTCGATGTCGAGCCCAGTCGTGGCGTGGTTGGCCAGCCCAGAGGCGGGCCATGTGAGTGGCCAAGTGATCCGTTCCGTCCGCGAGGAGCTTGCCGTGGTCGGGGGCTGGCGGGTTCTGCACTCGGTCACAAGCGGCGGGACGAGGTGGGAGGCGGCCAAGCTGGGGGACCGGTTCGACAAAGAACTGTTCGGGACTCGCGCCCCGGGTCTACAACTGGGCGGCTGAACCACTCAGCCGGCCCACGACCAGGTCAGCGGAAAACGGGGCACCCCGACCCGTCGCCTGCCTTCCGCCGCCATCGTTCAGGTCCCGGAAAAACGCGGTTGCCGGTTTTCGACCAACGATCTCACTCCTTCCAGCCGGTCGTCCGTGGTGGAGATCAGTGCGGTGGCCGTCCGCTCGTCTTCGAACACCGTTTCGATATCGCGGTTGAGGGAGTTGCGGTACAGCCGCTTCGTCAACCCGAGGGTCCGGGTGGGGCCCTGTGCCAGTCGGCTGGCGAGCTCCCGGGCCGTCGGGAGCACGTCGTCGATCTCGACCAGCCGGTTGATGGCCCCGAATCGGTCGAGGTGCTCGGATGTGACCGTCTCGCTCAGCATGGCCAACTCTGTGAGGTGGTGAAGGGGTAAGACACGGGGCAGGAAGTACGTATCCCCGGCATGAGGCACCATGCCGCGGCGGGAAAAGACGTGGGTCCACCGAGCGCCGCGGGCGGCCACCACCAGGTCGGCGAGCAAGGCGAGCGACCAGCCTGCGCCAGCAACCGTTCCGTTGACGGCCGACACCACCGGCTTCTCGATCTCCCATAGGGCGCGATTCATCGCGTAGAAATGCCGGGTCGCGAACCGGAAGTCGAGAGGGGCCATTTTGCCGGCTTGGTCCCCCATAGCCACCATGTCGGCGCCGGTGCAGAAGTCTCGGCCCTCCCCGGTTAGGAGCACGGCTCTGACGGAAGTGTCGAGATTGGCGTCTTGCAGCTCGGAGGCGATCCGGCGGGCGGTGTCCTCGTCGATGGCGTTCCGGCGATCCGGCCGATTGATGCGGAGCTCAAGAACCGCCCCGCTCCGCTCCACCAGCAGTGAGTCGGTCATCGGATCAGTGACCGTGCGGCCCGGCGTCGACCGGAAGGGTCTTACCAGTCACGTCGGCCCAACGAGGTGGCCTTGTACCGCCGCTTTGATCCATTCCGCTCTTCCCCTCGAATCTGCCCATGCCGATCCTCCCTTGCACGTCGGAAACCTCCTTCTTAATGCCTCGCTCGTTTCAGCGAGTTGATCCCGGGGTTGAGGAAGCCCCGCTCGACCACTTCCGCCAAGGCCCCCGCGATTTCCTCCGGACGGCGCTCGTAACGCGTTCCGGTTGCCGAGCCCGGGTAGCGCTCCAGCAGGCCCATGAGCATCAGCGAGGCAGATGGGATGTTGAAGGGGTATCCCCGCTCGATGGACTCGAGGAGCGCCGCCGCCGACGAGAGGAGCATGGTCCGGGCGAGGTCACCGTTGGCGCGGATCTGCGGATCGAGCGTCGGTGCGTCGGTCCAGACCCGGAATACGCCGATCTGTACGGAATGCAGCTGGACGAAGGCGTACATCCACTCGCGAAGGCCTTGGCCGTTTCGTTCCTCCGACAACTGCAGTGCCAGGGTCTGGACACCGGCTAAGCACTCTCCCGACAGGACTGCGAGTAGGTCCTCCTTCCCATCGAAATACTTATAGAAAGTGCCTCGGCCCACACACGCCGTCGTGATGATCTGGTCGACGCTGGCGGAGTGGAAGCCGACGGCGCCGAAGACCTGGCGCCCAGCGGCGAGCAGCCTCTCGACCGTCCGGTGGCCCACTGGACCGAGCCGGCCGAACCGGTCCGGGGCGTCCTGTACCGGTACGGCGAAGAGGGCCGGCTCGATGGCCAGCGGGCTCCTGGGGCGTTCCGTGCCGCCACCCTCGAGCGCCGAAGACGGCGTGTCTGGGAAGAGGATCAGCTGTGCCACCGTGGTCAGTTGGGCCATCGCCGCCTCGTCTCGGTCGGACGTCGGGCCTCGGTGCAGGTAGAAGCTATACCGCTCGAATATGGTCCAGATCGCCAGAGCGAGATCGGCGGTGTCGCCCACCACCCCTGCCGCTTCCAACGGCCGTCGCATCCGCGTGATGTAGTTCCCGATCCAGCGTGCCAGCATCGGGCGCAGTGGTGCCTCGGGGGAGTCGAGGAGCCCCCACTGCAGGAATATGGTCGCGTACCGTTCATAGACAGCGGCCCATTCGTCGAGCAACCATCTGAGGCTGTCCAGGCCTTCTGGGGTGGGTCCGAGCGGACCCAGTCGCTTGAGGACAGTGAGATGGTCGCCCCCGCTGGCTTCGACCACCTCGACGAGGATTTCTGCCTTGCTCCCGAAGTACTGGTAGAGGGTTGCGCGCGAGACCCCGGAGGCCTTCGCGATGTCGTCGACGGTAGTCAGGGGGGCGCCCTGCTCGTGCAGGAGCTCGAGGGTGGCATCGACGATGCGGGATCGAGTACGAGCGCCCCGTTCGCCGATGATCGGGCTGGCTGGGCCGTAACTGGCTCGCCGGACCGCGTCGCGTGGCAGCACGACCCCAGGGTATCGGTCGCCCTCTTCCAATCCCCTCCCGGTGGGACGACGGCATCGTGACGACACGAGGAATTGCCCTCCATCCATCAATGACCTCGATTGTCCGTATTTCAAACATTGGGCGGCATGCGCAACGGGGCAGCGACCGTATGACCACAGCTCCAACCATCGCCGGATCGGCACTTTGGTGGAGTGGCGTTGTGCCTGACGTTGGCTATATTGTCAAGGTGACAATAGTGTCAGATTTGTACGAATGCAGATCGTTCGGGGGACCAGGTGAGCACAGACACCGCGGTTGAGATCGATGAAGCGCTGCTCGAAGCGCTGGAAGCGGGCGCCCGCCCCCTTCTCCATCCGGAGGTTTCGCCACCCAGCCCCGTGCTCCTGGTCCGACCGAGGTTTGTGTCGATCGTGCCGGTGTCTCGCAGTGGCTGGACCAGTTGGGCCACATCGGGCTCGCGCGTCGGGCGCGCCATTCGTTCGATATCACCGGCGCATCGTTCTTCAGTTCGGTGACGGCGACGTTCACCCTGGCACTCGAGCGCCTCGGACGGTGAACCTTGACTTCTCGACAGAAGACGCCGTCTTTCGGGAGGAGGTACGGACTTGGTTGGCCGAACATGCGCCGAAGGAGCCTCGGCCGCGGGTGGGGTGGGCCATGCGGGAGTTCGACGTCAACTGGCTCAAGGAGAGATTCGTCTCCGGCTGGGGCGGCATCGCCTGGCCAGTGGAATACGGCGGCCGAGGGTTGTCGCTGACCCAGCAGCTGATCTGGTACGAGGAATATGCTCACTTGGGATTGCCCGGCATCGATTCCACGTTCGTCGGGATCAGCCACGCCGGTCCCACACTGATCGCCCGCGCCACCGAAGAGCAGAAGGCCCACCACCTGCCGAAGATCCTCTGCGGCGATGCGGTGTGGTGCCAGGGCTTCTCTGAGCCCGAGGCGGGGAGCGATCTGGCGTCGCTGCGAACCCGCGCCGAGGTGGACGGTGACGAGCTGGTCGTCACGGGCCAGAAGATATGGACGAGCTTCGCAGACCTGGCCGACTTCCAAGAGCTTCTCGTCCGCACCGATCCCGAGGCTCCCCGGCACAAGGGGATCACCTGGGTCATCTGCGACATGCACTACCCGGGGATCGACATCCGGCCCATCCGCACCATGGACGGCGGCTCTCACTTCGCCGAAGTGTTCTATGACGAGGTCCGCATCCCCTTGACCAATGTGGTCGGGCGGATCGACGAGGGCTGGAGCGTCGCCATGTCGACCCTGTCGTTCGAAAGGGGCACCGCGTTCACGGCCAGCCAGGTGGCACTGGCCGACTGCGTCGAGTGGCTCATCGAAGAGGCCCGGCGGCGTCCTGCTCCGTGCGGCTCACGGCCGGCGATCCACGACGAGGAGGTGGCTCGTCGATTGTCCCGACTCCGCGCCGACATTGCCGCCCTGCGGGCCATGACCTATGCGTCCATTTCCCGCAATGCCCGAACCCCCATTCCCGGCCCGGAGGGCTCCATGCTGAAGCTGCACTACTCGGACCTCCACCAGGAGCTCGGTCGGCTCTCCATGGACGTCCTCGGTCTCGACGGGCTCAAGCTGGCTCCGCAAGACCATTTTGACTGGGTCCACGACTTCCTTCTCGGGTTCTCGAGCTCCATTGGCGGCGGGACCTCGGAGATCCAGCGCAACATCATTGGCGAGCGTGTGCTCGGTCTGCCGCGGTAGCACCATGGACCTGCTCCCCACCACCGAACAAGAAGAGATAGCGGCCGCCGCGAGGAGCTTTCTCGCCAAGGAACTCCCAGAAAGCAGGATCCGCCAGCTGGCCGACGAGGAAATGAACGTCGACGCCCCGGTGTGGTCGGCGGTGGCCCAGCTTGGCTGGTTCGCCCTCGGGCTGCCCGAGGACCTCGGTGGCGTGGGATACGGCCTCCCCGAGGAGGTCATGTTGTTCCGCGAAATCGGACGACACCTGGCCCCGGGCCCTTTCGCTTCCACGGCCCTCGCAGCCCGCGTGGCCGCCCGGGCTGGTGACGCCGCGCTGGCCTCGGAGATCGTCGAGGGAATGCCCGTCGGACTGGCACTCGCCGGTGACGGGACCGAGCCAGTGGTGGGCCCGCGGGTGTCCGGCCGGCTCACCATTGCCGATGCGATGGGCGCTGGGCTGGTCTTGGTCGCCGTGCCGGGTGGATGCGCGTTAGTGGAGACCACCGCGCTCTCCGGTCTGACGGCACTGCCTTGCATCGACGAGACCACCCGCCTGGCCGACGCCGAGGCGTATGAGGTCGCCGCCGTCGCATACGTCCCGACCGAAGTCGATGACGTGTTTCGCAGGGGGGTTCTCTTCGGCGCAGCGATGCTGACCGGTATCGCCGAGGCCGCACGCGACTCGGCGGTTGAGCACGCCAAGGTGCGGCTGCAGTTCGGCCAGCCGATCGGCTCCTACCAGGCGGTCAAGCATCCGTGCGCCGATATGGCGGTACGGGCCGAAGCCGCCGCATCCCAACTCTTCTTTGCCGCTGTAAGCGCTGAGACGGGTCGGCCGGACGCCGCGTTCCAGGCGTCGGCCTCCAAGATCGTGGCGTCCGACGCTGCTCGCCGCAACGCCGCCGCCAACGTGCAGATCCACGGAGGCATGGGCTTCAGCTTCGAACAGCACGCCCACCTCTACGTGAAGCGAGCCCAGGTGCTCGCGCACGCCTTCGGGACGCCGTCCTTCCATCTCGCTGCCGCACTCGAGGGAGTGCCGGCGGCATGACATCCAAGGAGCAAGCATGACTCGCCGCGTGGCCGTGGCCGGTGTCGCACTGTCCGACGTCGGGCGCGTCGATCACTCAACTCCCTACGCCCTGACCGCTCAGGCGGCTCGGCGGGCGCTGGCTGATGCCGGACTGACCCCCGACGAGGTCGACGGCGTCGCCTCGACCTCGCTCGGCTCGCTCGCACCGATCGAAGTGGCCGAATACATGGGGCTGGCCCCGCGCTGGCTCGATTCCACATCGGTGGGAGGCGCCGCCTGGGAGGTCATGGCCTCCCACGCCGCCGACGCCATCTCGCTCGGCCATGCCGACGTCGTCCTTCTCGCCTATGGCTCCACCGCCCGGGCGGATCTCAAGAAAGGGCTCCGGGGCGCCAACCTGGACTGGGGGAGCCGTGGCCCGCTGCAATGGGAGGTTCCCTACGGCCACACCATCATCTCGAAGTACGCCATGGCGGCCCGGCGCCACATGCACGAGTACGGCACGACCCTCGAGCAACTGGCCGAGGTCGCCGTCGCAGCCCGGGTGAACGCCGCCGAGAATCCCGAGGCGTTCTACCGTGACCCGATCACGGTCGATGACGTGCTATCCGGCCCGATGATCGCCGACCCGTTCACCAAACTGCACTGTTGCATTCGTTCCGATGGGGGCGCGGCCGCCGTGCTGGTCAGCGAGGAGCGGGCCCGCGACCTGGTCAAGCCGCCCGTTTGGGTCCTGGGCAGTGGTGAGCACACGTCGCATGTCTCGATGAGCCAGTGGCCCGACTTCACTACCGGACCGGCCGCGGTGTCGGGTCGGATGGCCTTCGACCGGGCCGGCCTGCAGCCGCAGGACGTCGACGTGTGCGAGCTGTACGACGCATTCACCTACATGCTGCTGATCACGCTCGAGGATCTGGGATTCTGCGCCAAGGGAGAGGGCGGCTCCTTCGTCGAGGGCGGCCGTCTGCTGACCGGCGGGTCGCTGCCCACCAATACCGATGGCGGCGGCTTGTCCGCCTGCCATCCTGGTATGCGGGGTCTCTTCCTCATCGTTGAGGCGGTCAGGCAGCTGCGCGGTGAGTGCGGGCCCCGCCAGGTCGCCGGTGCCGAAGTGGCATGTGTGAGCGGCACGGGTGGCTGGTTTTGCTCTAGCGGCACGATGCTGCTCGGACGCGACTGACCCGTCAGGCCGTCGCACCTGTGCCTGCCGAGCAGAGAACTTGGAGTCTGAATCTCGTACCAACAACCCAGACCAGCCGATCTCGACACTGAGACGGCCTGACCGCAGGAGGTGCACCCATGACTGATTCCCAGACCCAGACCGGCGAAGTCCGGATGCTGATCGACGGCACCCTCGTCGAGGCGGAGTCCGGCCAACGCTTCGACAACATCAACCCGGCCACCGAGGAGGTGCTCGGCCAGGTCGCCGACGGCTCTCAGGCGGACATGCGGCGAGCCATTGCTGCGGCGCGTCGGGCCTTCGACGAGACGGACTGGTCGACGAACCGGGCTCTGCGCAAGCGCTGCCTCGAGCAGCTGCAGGAGGCGATCGAGTCCGAGCGCGAGGAGCTGCGCGAGGAGCTGATCGCAGAAGTCGGGGCACCCCGCATGCTCACCTACGGCCCCCAGCTCGACTCTCCCCTGGAAGATGGTCTCCGCTATCCCGCCAAGATGATCGAGGAGTTCGAGTGGGAGCGGGAGCTCCCCGACGGCAGCATGTTCGGAATGGTCAGCAAGCGCGCGGTCCACAAGGAACCGATGGGCGTGGTCGGCTCGATCGTGCCGTGGAACTTCCCCTTCGAGGTGACGATCAACAAGATCGGCCAGGTCCTGGCCACAGGCAACACGACCGTGCTCAAGCCGGCCCCGGACACGCCGTGGAACGCAACCCGTCTGGGTCGGCTCGTCGCCGAGAGGACCGACTTCCCTGCTGGGGTGTTCAACGTGGTGACGTCGTCGGACCACTTGGTCGGCGAGGAACTCACGCTCTCGCCCCTGGTCGACATGATCTCCTTCACCGGTTCAACTGTCACCGGAAAGAGGATCATGGAGAAAGGGGCCGCCACCCTGAAACGGGTGTTCTTGGAGCTCGGCGGCAAGTCGGCCATGATCGTCTGCGACGACGCGGACTTCGCCACCGTGGTACCGGCGGGATCCATGGTGTGCATGCATGCCGGACAGGGCTGTGCCATGCAGAGCCGGCTCCTCCTGCCCCGCTCGCGCTATGACGAGGGGGTCGAGCTGATCACCCAGGCCATGGCGGTGGTGCCCTATGGCGACCCGTCCGACCCGGGCGTCATGATGGGACCGCTCGTGAGCCGCAAGCAGATGGAGAGGGTGCTCGGCTACATCGACAAGGGCAAGGAAGAAGGGGCCAAGCTGGTCCTCGGTGGCAGCCGTCCGGATCACCTGCCCAATGGTTACTTCGTGGAGCCGACCCTCTTCGTTGACGTGGACAACTCCATGACCATCGCCCAGGAGGAGATCTTCGGGCCGGTGCTCGTCGTCATCCCATATGACGACGATGACGACGCGGTCCTAATCGCCAACGACAGCGGCTACGGCCTCTCCGGCGGGGTGTTCTCGGCGGACGAAGTCCGGGCGACGGCGATCGCCAACCGCATCCGTACCGGTTCCATCGGCATCAACGGCGGCATGTGGTACGGCGCCGATTCACCCTACGGCGGGTACAAGGGCAGCGGAATCGGTCGTCAGAACGGGCTCGAGGGCTTCGAGCAATACCTGGAAACCAAGGCCATCGCCTGGCTGCGTCCCTGATGCGCTGCGTCCCCGACCCTCACATCCAACACCCTTAGGAGCGAGTTATGTCTGGACCCCTTGCCGGAGTTCGCGTGGTCGAACTGGCCAGCTGGACGTTCGTACCGGCGGCAGGCGCGTTTCTGGCCGACCTCGGTGCCGAAGTCATAAAGATCGAGCCACCGGGCGGGGATCCGCAGCGGGGGCTTCAGAACATGCTGAATTTCGGAACCTCGGGACCGAACCCCTTCCTCGAAATTCCCAATCGGGGCAAGCGGTCGATGGTCATCGATCTGGCCAACGACGCCGGCCGGGAGGCGTTCCTCAAGGTCGTCGCCAGCGCCGACGTGTTCCTGACGAGCTATCTGCCCGCCGTGCGCGCTCGGCTGCGTGTCGAGCTCGATGACCTCCGAGCCGTCAATCCGAGGCTGATCTATGTACGCGGGAGCGGGTGGGGGAGTCAGGGGCCGATGCGCGACGTGGGCGGCTACGACGTGGCAGCCGGCTGGGCCAGCAGCGGCTTGGCCCATCGCTTGAGCCCACCCGATAGTCAGGAACCGCCTGCCCTTCAGCCGCCGGCCTTCTTCGACCTGCAAGGCGCCAACACCATCGCCGGCGCAGTATCGACCGCGCTCTTCCAGCGGGAGCGGACCGGTGAACCGACCGTGGTGGATGTCTCGCTACTCAGCGTCGGCTGGTGGACCATGGCGCCCGACATTGTGGCCGCCCCCTTCACCTCGTTGGCAGGCATCGGCGCCGACCGGAGCACGGCAGGCAACCCCATCACCAACTCTTACCGAACCTCCGATGGGCGATGGCTCTACCTTGTCTGCCTGCAAGGCGACCGGTTCTGGGCCGAGGTGTGCCGCACCGTCGATCGGCCCGACCTGATCGACGACGCCCGTTTTTCCGAGGGTTCGGCCCGCTTCGAGAACCGTCGGGAGTGCATCGCCGAGCTCGACAAGTCATTTGGCTCGCGCACGTTGGCCGAATGGCGGGAAAGGTTCGCTGGCTTCACCGGCGTATGGGCGCCGGTGCTCAGTCCCAGTGAGGTGCTCGAGCACGTCCAAGCTGGACCGAACGGCTATCTACCCGAGGTCACGATGGCCTCGGGGACCACCTTCAAGATCCCCGCGCCACCGGTGCAGTTCGGGGAGGTGCCGCCCACGCCACAGGGCCCGGCGCCAGAGGCCGGACAGCACACTGAGGAGATACTGCTGGAAGTTGGGCTCGGCTGGGAGCAGATAGCCGCGCTCCACGAGGAGGGGGCACTCAGTTAGGGGCTCCATCGGGCGATCGCCGCAGTACTCCCGGATCCGGCTGCTTCCGATCCACGTCGAGGCCACCGTACTGATGGCACTGGTGATGGCGGCGTGGCGGCTCAGTGACAGGCTTGCGCTAGGGCGCGCTTGTCGATCTTGCCCATCGCGGTGACTGGCAGGGCATCGACTACCCGGACCTCGTCGGGAGCCTTGTAGTCCGCAAGGCGGTCCGCGACCCAGGTACGCAGCGACCCCGGGCTCGGGATGGGCTCCCCCGGAACGAGTACCACGAAGGCAACGCCAATTTCACCGATGACGGACCGCTCGGCGCCGACGACGGCCGCGCTGGAAATCGACGGGTGCTCGGTGAGCACGTTTTCCACCTCCAACGGGTACACGTTGTACCCGCCGCGGATGTACATGTCCGAGGCGCGCCCAACAAGGACGAGGTTGCCATCTCCGTCGAAGTGGCCTAGGTCGTTGCTCAGCAGCCGCCCCTGAGCGTCGAGGACCTCTTGCGTCGTGGCTGCATCGCGCCAGTACCCACGCATAACACAGGGGCCCTCGATCCGGACCCTTCCCACCTCGCCGGGCGGTACCGCGTCGCCGTCCTCCCCTACAAGGTCGACGGTAGTCTCGGCCTGGGGTTTGCCGACGGTCCGGTACTGGACTTCGGGGGGATCGTCGGGAGAGGTGCCGGTGATCGACGGTGACTCCGTCATGGCATAGCGGACCACGACGGGGCAGCCGAGCACCGTTCGCATTCGGGCGACGAGCTCGGGCGGCGCTGGGGCCGTCGCCGACAGGCAGATCCGCAGGCTCGTGAGGTCCGCCGTCGCAGCCTCCGGCAGCTCGAGGAGCTTGGCCCACTGCGTCGGGACGCCGGTGCCGACGGTGACGCGCTCAGTTACCAGCACATCGAGCATCGACTCCGCGGTCCACGGGGTCGGGGTCAGCGCGAGGGTGATCCCCATCGCGCACTGCTCCCAGAGCTTGGCCATGTAACCGGCGTGCGCCATGGGCACGCCGCTGATGCGGCGGTCGAGCGGCTGGGTCATGGGGCCCGCCGTCCTGATGGCCGCCGCCAGATTGCGATGGTCGAACCAGGCCCCCTTGGGTAGGCCGGTCGTGCCGCTGGTCCAGATGATCACCGCGGGGTCGTCCGGGCCCGCCGCCACCGCTGGACGCGAGTGGCGGCCCCCAGACCTACGCAGCACAGAGGCATCCTCGATGACCAGACGGGGCGAGCAGTTGGCCAAGATGGCGGCTGTCTCACGCCGGCCGAGGCGCGTGTTGATGCCGGTCACGACCGCGCCCAAACGGAGAATCGCAGCGCAGGCGACGGCGTAGTCGATCGACGGGGGTAAGGCGATCGCAACCACGTCGCCGGCGCGCACGCCGTCCCGGGCAAGTTGTGCCGCGGCAGTGTCCGCAGCGAGGAACCACTGGCCGAAGGTCAGTCTCCGCCCCGTGTCGGGCTCGACGTACGCTTCGTGCTCGTCCAGCTGCTCCGCGGCAGCTTCCATCAGCTCAGCGAACGTGTCGAACGCGCCCTTCACCACCGTCGCCGGGGTGGACGGTGTCACGGAATAACGATGACCGAACATGGTCTGCGACGACTTCGGCGAGCTGGTCGAGAACCTCGTCCACGTGATCGGGCCGCCCTTCCAAGTACTGGTTGGTCCCAATGTCGAACCCGACCCGGGGTCTGGGAAGCGAGGTCGTCCAACCTCCCGGCCATGGCATGCGGGACGGTGACATCCGTTCGCTCAGGGGTGTTTCCCACTCCCGTAGAACGGCTCAAGCCGACCCGTCCGCCTGAGTGAAATGGAATATCTCATCCGCCCGCAATGTGTCGGTGAACTCGTCGATGCGCGAGATCGCGTCCCCGCCACAGGTGAACACGAAGCAGTACTCGTTGGCGTACGCCTGGCCCTTGAGCGATGTCGCCTCGAGTCGGTTGAGCACGATACCCACGTTGCCATCAGCAATGATGCGGTGGAGCGTGCGCTGCACCGTGGCGAGATCGAGAGCCCTCGCGAG
>Ga0181518_10002980_pt1 | contig 15935 bp, 15 predicted proteins | sample PEATcosm2014_Bin_28_FD_119751 | JGI IMG/M metagenome (GOLD analysis project Ga0181518, IMG submission 119751) | Peatland microbial communities from MTU Mesocosm Facility, Houghton, MI, USA - PEATcosm2014_Bin01_60_metaG | ecosystem: Environmental > Terrestrial > Soil > Wetlands > Peat | place... | reverse complement strand
GGGCGGGCCGATGGCGTGCCGGATTGGAATTCCGTGATCGCGTCCTTGGGGGGTGCACATGCCGGGCAATAGAGACGAAAGCTCACAGCGGAAGCCGAGGCCGATTCGCAGGACGCTGGGCCGGCTTCTGAATTTCATGATGACGCCGGTTAAGAGCTTTCCTGGTGAAGAGGTCGTGAGAGGAGGCCGGTTGATTGGCGGTCTTGTGGAGTCTGTGAAAAGGCGTCCTCGAAGCAGAGGGGGGTTCAGGTTTCATGAGGATGGCAGCTTCGATCTTGCGGCGACGGCTTTTTTGCTTGGAGTGAACGTGTATGAACTGGAAGTCAGGCTGGATGAAAAGAGGCGTCAGTCGGCGCGGAATGCTTATGTGTGCTTTGGGTTGGGATGGGTGTCGTTTGCCGCCTGGCTATGGCGCGCGGCGACGATGCCCTGGACGGTGGGGCACATTCTGCCGGCGGTGGAGTTTGCCCCGTTCTGTTTGATTTTCTTCTTGGTGGCCTTTCAGTGCGGGCTCCTGAATTATCAGATCCGAATGCGGCGCTCGGCGAGGGCCTGGGATTATTTGACGGCCGAGGCGTTTTGGCCGAGCTAGCCGGAGCGTCTTAAACGGGTTGGTCATTGTGTGGCGGCGGCCTTGGAAAGGCGCCGCCATTTATTTTTGGTGGAGAAAGATGCAGGAGATGAGGCGCCGGTCATAACGCGCGTTTGACACCGGCGGGTGCCGGTGACCATTGCGGGCTAACGATGTTTTGTGAGAAATGGGAATCCAATCCCCGGCCGGCAGTGTCGTAGAGGGTCATTCCGCCGCTTGGGACAGAGCCTCGCGGAAGCGTACCCGCAGATCGTCGATTGGTACGAGCCGGCCGTTGCGTTCGGAGTGCCAGAAAGACCAGCCGTTGCAAGAGGGGAGGTTTTGCACCAGCGCCCCGATCTTATGGATTGAGCCTGTGGCCTGGCCAACCGAGAGAGTGCCTCCGGCTTGTACTGTGGCGATGTGCCGCCGGTTTGAATCGAACACAGCCTCACCCGGCTCAATTAGCCCTGCCTCAAGGATTGCGGCGAAGGCAATCCGCGGATTCGAACGTTTCCCGTCTACGATGTCGAGAGCGCCTGAGGGTAACTGCGCAACAGCATCGATGCGGTCCCGGGCGGCCTTGATGTAGGCGGGGTCACGCTCGATACCGATAAAGGAGCGCCGGAGCCGTTTTGCGACTGCGCCGGTCGTCCCGGAGCCAAAGAATGGGTCGAGGACCAGGGCGCGAGGGTTGGAAGCGGCAAGGAGAATGCGTGCGAGGAGTTTTTCGGGCTTCTGGGCGGGATGGAGCGTGCGGCCGCCTATGTCCTTGAGACGTTCTGCACCTGTGCAAAGCGGAAAGAACCAATCGGAGCGGACCTGGCAATCCTCGTTGCCTGCTTTCAAGAGTTTGTAGTTGAAGGCGTAGTGTTTGGAGGCTGCCGTTTTGGCCGCCCAAATGATGGTCTCATGGGCATTCGTGAAACGGCGCCCTCGGAAGTTAGGCATTGGATTGGCCTTCCTCCAAATAATGTCATTGAGGATCCAAAAGCCGAGGTCTTGCAGGATCGCACCAATCCGAAAGATGTTGTGATAGGAGCCGATCACGAAAAGCGTGGCGTCCGGCTTCATGACGCGCCGGGCTGCGGTGAGCCAGGCCTTTGTGAAAGCGTCGTAACTGGCGAGACTTTCGAACTTATCCCAATCCTCGTTGACGCCATTAACGACGCTACAATCTGGGCGCCGGAGCTGCTGGTAGAGTTGCAAATTATAGGGTGGATCGGCAAAGACGAGATCGGCGCATTCAGCGGGGAGTTTGTCCATTTCCTCGACGCAATCTCCGGAGAGAATCTGGTTGAGGGGCAGAGGTGGGATAGTGGCACAGATGGCGGGAGATAAAAGCGCCGGCGAAATCTCAGTACGCAGAACCATGATCTGAGATGTCCGCCGGGCTGTCGGTGAGGAGAGGCAGCTACAGGAGGGCCGGGTGTCAGAAGGTGCCCGGAGGGGCTAGGGGGTTTCCGCCCGCGGCCGAATTCGCCCAAATCGAGTGCTCATAATCCGGGCGTCCCTGCGATGAGGAAGGTTCCCTAGGAGCAACGATGGTGCCTTGACGATTGTAGACCGGTGGCTCCCAGGTCGCATTCACTGAGCCATAAGCTGAATAGGGGTCGTAGTAGGGATGGACGACCGCGACGGGGCTTGCGGAGCCATATTGGTTGGCGGTGCGGACGTTCCCGGCGCATGCCGCGAGCGGGAGTGTGAGAATAAGGGCGATAAAGATCTGGCGCATGGCAACTCCTTTATGGAGTTACCATGCTGTGGATTTGCGCGAATACGCGCGGTTTATTTAAGCAAGGATTGCATGAGAGCCTTGGCTTTGCGTATGAACTCTGGGTCGTCGCGCGCATCGGTTTTTGCGCGCGTCCAAAGATCGACCATGTGCTGATACATGGCCTTGAGATCGATATAGTCTTGGCGGTTTGATTTTCCGGCTTCAGCCGCTTCGAGGAGCAATGCGCTCAATACCAGCGCGGCTTTCGTAAAACTTTTAGATTGAGAGAGCCGTCTTGTTTCGTCAGCAAGAAGAGCTTCCCAACCTTCCATTGCTTCTCTGCTGTTGGCCCGCTGTTCTTTGAAGAATTCCCAGTCTTTATCGGAGGACTTTAGGAGGACGGCGATCGCCTCTTTTGCTTCCTCGAGCTGATAATGTAGATCCCAGGCTTGCTTTGCGAGGTCGTCGCGGTTGGGTACCACGACGCTGAGATCGGTTTGAAGCCGCTGGTTGTGAGCCTGCAGCGCGTTGATTTGATTGATCAGGCTGTTGTTTTGATCAATCAGACTGTTGATTTCACCGCGCGAATGGAACTCGGCATCGGCGGCGCCGGAGTTATAGAAAGCCAAATCGGTTGCGGTGCGCGCGCCGAAAAGGGTCATTTTGTTCAGTCCTAATCTTCTGTTGCCGGGGGCGTAACATCGGTTGAAGCGTGCAGGGTCGAATCCATGTTGCCGCCGGAGGTGTTCTGAATGTTTGGTCCGGTGAGAGCTTTGCGCGGTGCCGCGATTGCTTTAGGCGGCGAACCTGCGCCGGAATTGTTGCCAATTTGTGATTGGGATATGTTTCGGGGTGAGAATCCACTTCTGATGGTGTTGAGAGTGCTTTGTGTACCGACCCACGCGGCGGCGGCGCTGAATTGATCGTGATCGACACGGCCGTGCCCCCCAAAGCCGATGAGGGCGGGAAGGTGATGTGGCACGAGGTAGATCATCCGGAAGGATAGGATCGCGGCGGTGATGTGGGTCAGGACGAAAATGGAGAGCAAAACCCACATACCGATCATATTGGTGACGATCCAGCCGTTTTCGAGGACGAAACCGGCGGCGATACCGAAGCTCATGCGAATGAGCCAGGAAGTAGCCGTGAAGATGAAATAACCGAGAAAGAGTCCCAGGATCATGAGCACGGGGCGGAAGAGGACATTGAAGAGGAGCTCATAACCGCGAATGGCGTTTCCGTGCAGGCCGTGGCCTTCGAAAGCCATGTGGGCAAGCATCCAAAGAGGCACGGCGATGACGGCCTCGCAGACGAGGATGAGATAGCCGGCGACGCCGGCGATCCAGATGACCCATGGGATCATGGGGAGGACATAGGCGATGAGGAGGCCGGGCGTCAGAAGCGATAGGAGGCCGAGGAAGATTGGGGTTGCGAAGGCTTGCAAGACTTGATGAAGGATGTTGACCGTCGCCGCGCCGGCGAAGTTGCCTGAGAGAAGACTAAAGACGGTGGTGGCGGCGGTACCCGTATTCGAGTTGGCGACGAAGGCAAGACCCATGGCGCCTACAGAGGCAGTGATGAGGGCTTGACCGAGGGCCGTCAGCGCACCGAAGGGGTCGGCCCAATTGTTGCCGGTCGGCGACATATTATCGGCGAAGATGTGAAGGACGGGCTCGGTGAGGTTGAGGCTGCGAAAGACATGCTCGATCATCGAGGCGCCATCGGTGCCGTCGGTAGCGCCGGTGAAAATGTCGGCATTGCCGCCGGGGGGATCGATAGAATCCGTTACGGTGGCATAGGTGCGCAGTGTGGTTAGCAAGGAGGTCGTTGCGGAGAAGATAGGTGCGAGATCGGTTTTAAGTGATTGGCTGAGACCGTTGAAGCTCGGGGTGTTGACGACCGCCATTCCATTGAGCATGGAGAGAGTCTGCCCGTTGATTCGTGCGAATTCGAGATAATAGGCGCCCGCTGAGGTCCAACCAAGGGCTGAAAGGGTATTTTCGTTCTGGATGAGCCCGACCGACCCGTTGCGGGCGGCCTGGGCTGTGACGGCTGCGCGCAGCTGCTGCGTCATATTGGTGGCGGCTGTGGTGAGCTGGTTGGTATAATCATTGGTGGCGGTTTGATAGGCGCTCTTGAGGGGGGTGAGCGCGGACGCATTCTTGGTCTGCCAATAGTTGGCAGCGACAGATTCCACGACGGGGCGAATGTCGTTGGTCAGGACGCTTGTCAGGATTTGCTGCTGCTGGGTGGTCATGTCGGTGCTGACGCCGGCAATGGTCGGGGCGGTGTTGACGGCATTGACAAGGGTAACCGTGCCGCAAACGGGGGACCCGGTCTGATTACCGGCGGAAAGCGTATAGCTCCAACTGATCGTGCCATTATAGGTGCTGGTCGTGGTCACAGGGGTTGGAATGGGGACGGCCGGATTGGCGGTCCCTGCGGTGTTTGTGGCTTGATTGATGAGAGAACGGCAGAGTTCGTTTTGGATCAGGTTGACGACTGTGCCTTTCGTTCCGGGGATCATTGGGGTTGCGATCACCATGGCGTCGGGGCCGATGGCTTGGACGGCGTTGTTATAGACAGCGCGGGCCATGCCGATGCCCCACATCGAGGCTTGGACGACGAAGGCCTGGCCTTCGGAGAAGCCGGATTGCAAGGGGAACATCATGATGGCGGCGAAGCCGATCCGGACGACGCCGAGCGAGGTCATGGCGTCGGTGAGGATGTTGGCGGATTCGGCAACGCGGTGGATATTCGTGAGCGTTTGGTAGCAAATGAAGAACATTGCGATGGCGAGGACAAATCCGGTCAATTGACCGACGATCTGGCCGACGACGGTTGCGGCGTTACCGGTGCAATTTGTCCCGCCGGTGCAGGTGCTTCCATTGATGGGAAAGACGTCGTTGATCATCTGGGCGGCCCAATCGTCGCCTGGATCGAGGGCGGCCCAGCTCACATCGAATGGGCTGGCCGCCAGCGCGGGTGCGGCAAGAGCGAGGATCAGCGCAGCGGAAAGGAAGAGGGTTAGTGTCGAGTGGCGTGGCATGGCAACCTCGTGCGGTCGGGATGCGCGAGCTTGCCATGACTTTCCGCGAACAGCGTTAGAGAGAGGGGCTGGGGGCTGGGCTTGGGGATGGATCGTGGTTTCGATTAAAAGTATTTCGAAGCTTTTCGAGAATTGCGTCGACGATTTCGCGTGCTTTCTCCGCTAATTTTTCAGTGATGGATTGCCCCTCTGTCGCGCCAGGGATATCGGCGGTTGCTTTGGCGATTTCTTCGTCGAGGGCCTTGATCTTACCCGCGATAGGGTTTTGAGGCTGATTGTGGATCGTAGCCGCGACGGCACCGCGTTTATCGCCATATTTGGCGAGAGTGCTGGCGGCGCGATCATATGAGTCTCGGAAGCTGGCGTTTTGAGCATAGAGAGCGTCGAATTCTTTCCGGAGATCTTCATAGGCTCCATTGGTCCTCATTTCGGAGAGGACCTCGCGGACACCTCCCTTGGTCGTTGCCGCCGCGTCGTTGATTTTATTGAGGAGGGCGGCGCCTTCGTTTGCGCGAAAATTATTGAGGGCGGTGACGGCTCTCCCGGCCGCGACTTGGGCGGCCTCAAGGGCCTCGGTATCGCGCTCCGGCTGCCGTCTGGTTTCGGTGTAGCCACACAGTCGGCTGCCGAGGCTTGTCTGGGTCCTATTTGCCGCCGTTTGAGGTTTTGTTTCAGCCGTTTTTTGGGGCTGGGCTTGTTGGATGCTCGGTTCCGGGAGCTGCTGCTTTGTGGCTTCCTGGACATTGCGGAAGAGATTGCGGAATGGTCCGCCGAACACAGGGCGGACTTGGTAGCGGATTTCCTCGACAGTGACGGTTGGTGGCTTGTCGTGTTCGCTATCGGCATCGGGTTCCCGATCGGCCTCCGCGTCACGGACGCGCGGGGCGGTGTGGGTAGCGGCGGATTGTTTTTCGGGTGAGGAATTGTTGTCTGTGGTTGCGGGTGCCCTTGCGGCCGGAGGAGGGCTGGCATCCGCGGTGGAATGTGCGGTTCGGGGAGGACAATCTGGGGCCGTACGGTTGGGGGTGCCAGAATTTGGTACCAGCGTTTGTGGGGCGGCATCGCGATCAAAGGCATGTATCTCAGTCTGGGTCTGGTTGTGGGGCTCGGCGGCTGCCACAGCATGTGCAGCTCCGCCGGGGGCGGCCGTAGCTGACCCGATCTGTGTCCGGTTTGATGAGGCGGCCGCCGGGGTTGCGTGTGTCTGCGCGCTTTCAGGGTTCGCGCGGGGGTGTCCGTCAATTTCTGTTGTGTTGGCCGCCGGCGGATTGGCTGCCGGTTGTGATGGGGCTGATTTGGCAGCCTCGTATGGCTGGTAAGCGGTTTTAGCGGCATTGAGAGTGGCGGTGGCCTGATCGAGGCGGTTTGTGGCCTTTTCGATCTCGGCCGGTGGGGCTTCGAAGATCCGCTTAGCGGCCAGATTGTCTTTGGCATTGTCGTGTTGTTCGTAAGCGCTCGCGAGTGATTTCAGCGCCTGAAGTTCGGGAGGGACTGGCGCGGAAGATTGGTCGAGGGCCTGCCGGAACGGCTTATAAGCGGCGTCCGCCTCAAAAAGAGCTAAGGTGTGGCTGTCAAGCTGGTATTGGGCAGAGATATGATTTTTGATGAGGTTCTCGACTTCGGGGAGATCCTTGCCTTGTTCGAATCCGGCTTCGAGTTTGGCAAGGGCCGCCTGCTCGGCGGATTGGGAGGCATCGAAGTTTTCGTAAGCGGTCTTGAGCCCGTGCAACGCCTCGATCTCATTGACCGGGGCCGCCCGTGAGGAATTTTTGGGAGACTCGGACAAGGAATGAGCGGGGTTATCGCCATGAACCGCAGCGATATATTCATATTCGAGATCAATGGTGGTTGGTGCTTTGTCGAGGACGGCGCGTTTTAGCTCATCGAGAATATCGCGCGGGTCCCTTGGGTTGGCGGTGTCTGCCGGGGTAGCGGCGTTGAGTGCCAATTGGAGCTGCGCTACCGCGTCCGCGCGTTCCGCCGGGTCGGTGAGAGCGCCGGGTTTCAGTTCCTGGCGAAGCTCTTCGATATGTTCAGCGTTGGTTATGCTGGGGGAAGCAGCGGTATTGCGGGCTTGCCGGAACGGCTCATAGGTGGCCTCAGCCTTATCAAGGGTTTCTTGTGCCGTCTTGAACTGTTTCTCGGCAGCGGCGAGCGCATCCTTATCGGCGTCTGGTAAACTTTGCAGGTGGGCGAGGGTTTCATAGGTGTTGGCTTCCTCTTCGAGGGCGGTCTTCAACGCGTTTCGCGCTTCTCGTTCGTCCGCCGGGGTCGCCTTGATAGCGTCGTTTCTTGCCCGCGCGTTTGGTTCGTCCAGTGAGGCGGTCTCTTGAGCGGATTCTGGTGTGTTCTCGGGCATGTGCAAAATCCTTACTGGGCGGCGACGTTGGGGGTTGGCATTTCAATTGCGGGGTGGAAGGTTTGTTCTTCCGTGGCGGCGAGCTGGGTGGCTGCCACCGAGGCTTGCTTGATGCCGATGCGATAGTTTTCGAGGAGCAGGTAATTGGTGACCGCGAGCTCGCTCGCGATTTCGCGTTCGACGCCGGCCGGGGTCATTGATTGGAGTTGGGCAGCCCAATTCACGTCGCTGTAGCGGCGATGAACGTCGAGGGACAGGACTGTCATGGCTGAGCCCGTGGTGATCGCCGGTGTGATGCCTTCGTTTTGAAGTTGCTGCTGTTGCTGGGGGTTGAGGGGGACGGATGGTGTTTGAACGGCTATTGCGTCATTGAGGATATTGCGAGCAAGCGACATCCGCGCTTCATATTCACGCCGTAGGGCGGCGCCTTCCTTTCCGGCCAAGGAGGTGAGCTGGTCTCCGCGCAAAGCGGCGGGGACGATGGGTTGTACGAGATGGGTGACGTAGTCATTGGCAGCGTTGACGCCGTTCTGGCCGTCGAGGGTCCCGGTGCCGAAGAGCGTGGAGGCTTCCTGGTCGGCATTTTGAGTTTGTGAGACTTGGCAAAGGCCGGCGGACGCTTCGTCTTGCGAGCAATAACGGCTGTAATGTAGTTGGTTCAGCGATTCTATGGCTTGCCCGCTGCCGTAATGGGCGGGCATGCCTGTAACGGCTTCACCGCGCTGGTCTTGAACGGTTTGAATCGCTTTAGAGACTTTCCAGGATTGGGCGGCACTGGAAATGACAGTTTGGCCGTTGTCGAGATGTGCGCAGTGTGGCTGGGTCACGGTATGTTCATCGCGGATCTGAGCGTTCCGCATGTCGCGGTGGAACCGTGCCATAGCGGTATTCGATGCGTCGACGATCTGCTGCTGTGCCGATACTTGCGCTTTTGCGTAGTTGGCGTTCTGGGTAAAGCCATTTTGCAGGAGCAAGGCAATTGGGCCGTCTGCGGCGAGTTGGCCGGTGATGCCGGTGAGAGTATTGCCTATCGCGGTTTGGATGGCCTTCATGGCGCCGTCGAGGGCGGCCAAGGTTGGGTCGATTACATACATTTGCGAGATGGCGGGTCCGGCGCCGAATACCGCGGCGCCGAGGATGGCGCCAACAGCAGTGGAAATTAGGAAAGACGAGCGTTTCATTGTGAGGATCTCCATGAATTACCAAAGGCCCGTATTCGTTGGGAGTGTGTAGCCTGTAGGAGTGAGGCCGTTACCGGTGACGTAAAGCTTGCCGCTTCCGCTGGTGCCGATGCCGATCGTGCCGAGCGGAGGACCGCCTCCTCCGAACGAAAGGCGCGGACATGAGAGGCCGCTTCCAAGTCCGCCTAAGTTGAATGTGCCGATCTTGAGGCCGGTGAGCGTGATCCCGCATTGTTGCGAGCCGATCGATTTCTGCCAGGCCTGGGTTAATGCCTGGCAGATCTGGCCTTCGATCGCGGTCAGGAGCTGGGTAGGGTTGAGGAGGTTTGTAATCAGGTTGAGCCCGGTGCCGTTGAAGAAGGCGCTGAGGCAGGTGAGGTTTTTGACGCTTTGCGGCTGCGGGATATTTGTATCGTCGGCGGAAATGCGATTGGTCGCGGCGTCGGCCGCGGTTTGGTAGAGGGTTGCGCATCCGGCGCTTCCCGTCGTGGCAGTTTGGGCGGTGACGGGCAGGACGGAGGCGGTTGTGAGAAGGACCGCGAGGGCGATTGGTGTGGTGCGCATCAAAGTGCCTTTTGGTTGGCGTGTTGAAGTTGATATTGTTTGCAGCAGGCGAGGAGGGTCTCGAGCCGGTCGCGGTGCATGAGGCGGCGAATCAAGATTTGTCTCGCGAGCATATGAATTGCGGACTGCACCGCTTGGGACGGGTCGGGGGCGTCAGCTGCGAACAGTGCGGTGAGCAGGACGTGCCGGTCTGGCCTGCCTGGTTCGGACAGCCAGTCGAGCAAGCGGATTAGGCGGGCATGTCCGAGCTGTGAGAGGACGGCGAGGAAGGCGTTTTTGGCTGGTTCAGTCTGGAGCCGCGTCTTGAAGCTTGCGGGGTCGCGGCTGCTTGCCTCTTCCAGAGCGAGGCCTAGCGCGACGAGGGCGGTTTCGACATTGGGATTGGCTTCGGCCCGCTGAACGGCGCCCGGAAGTTCCCGGAAGTCGTAGGCGCCATTGTATTTTAGCCAGGTGCCAACGCCGGTGGTTGAGAGATCGAGCATGGAGCCTCCAGAAAATGTTGGAGGCGAGGTTCGCTCTTGTTTCCGCGAATGGCCCTAATCTTTTTGTGGATTAGAAATAATTGCTATGTGGTGATGGACGGTAAGCCGCAAGCCAAGCGGGCGGATGGCGTCACGCAGGACCGCCGGCCATTGCCGGCCACCACGCCAATCGACGAGAGCCTGGCGATCGGTGGAGGGGCTGAAGCGAAGTTTGATCGATTGCGGCACGATCTGACGGATTGCAAAGGAAAGGGGGATTTGTTGGCCGAAACCCGCTGCGATGAGGGCTGCGTGCGCGCTTATCTTTCCGGCCTGGCGGCCGGGAGAGGACGCGGCTGGATGGAGCGCGACGGGTGTTGGGGCCGGTGGCGGTGAAACAGCTGGGTCTGAGGTTGCCGGAGAGGTAGGAGATGCGGCGGGAATGGGAGCTTGGGGTGGGGTGGGGAGCATTGCGAAATCGGCTCGCGCTGCGGTCGTGCAAGACAGAGCGGAAAGCAAAAAGATTGGTAGCAATTTCATGATCGGCACCTCCGTTTAGGGATGGAGGGTCCTGGAGGATTGCGCGAAATGGAAGGAAAATGTTAGGTTCTGGGCGTGTTGTATAAGAGCAATGATAGACAGTGGATTTTGCGGGAACAAAGATGGCTAGAGGGAAAGTGCCAAACGGGTCAGGCAAGTGGGAAGAATACTTACAGGCGCTCGGGGACCGCATTAGGCGGTACAGGGCTGGGCGGGGGATGACGCAAAAAGAGTTGGGGATGGCGGCGGGTATGGGGCCGGCTTACATGGGTATGGTCGAGTCGGGGAAACAGAACCTGTCCCTCGAAACAATTTGGAAGTTAGCCCAAGGACTTGAACTTAGTGTGGAGCTCCTTCTGAGTGAGGATGATATTTGGGCGGAGCCGACCGAAAAATCAGTGAAACAATTGATCAGGGCGGTGGAGAATATGGCAACGGAATTATCAAGGCTGCGGGGGCAAGAGGGTGAGCTGGTGAAGACGGCGGACGGCTTGTTGCAGGTGGGGAGGAAGCTGCTTGAGCAATTTGGAGAAAGCGCGTCCCGCCGCGACCCTAAATCACACAAGTAAGACGGGTCTGCTAAACAGCGCATATATATATTGACGTAATGTTAAAACATGGATAGGCTGCCCTGGTTTAGTTTGCCAGGGCGGTTTCTATGTTCGTCGAACCCGATTGCCGAGAGCTTGAAGGGCAGAATTGCTCAAGCTCCGGTATTTCAAAGGGCGCGGCAGCAGCACTTTTGCCGCTTGCCCCGGTTCTTGCCGGGATGGTCGCCGCGGGGCTGGGGATCGAGGCGATCCTCCTTTACCTCGATCTTACGCGAACAGAGATTTTGGAGCGGCTCGCCGCGCTGGGCCTTCCGGTGCCCCATAGCCGCCCGGTCCGGAAAGGCGGCAAGCATGCCTGGACGGGCGAGGACGTCCGGCGCCTCATAGAACTGTGGCTGTCTGGGGTAAGGATCAGGGGCATTGCGGCGGTGCTTGGCCGCTCGCCAGGAGCCATTTATTCGAAACGCCGCCGCCTTGGTTTGCCTAGGCGTCCCCAAAAGGGGCAGGTCGATCTGTCAAATTTGGAGATCGAAGCACGGCGATCAGCTCGGAAAGCCCGGCGCGAGGACAGAGGCGAGGACAAAGGCGAGGCGTCAGGGCCACCGACAGCGGAGCCAGCGGCTCCGGCAGCCAGTGACGATCCGCAGCAGCCATTCGAGCCAGGGGAAGTAGTGGTCTCTCCGGCGCATGGGATTGGCGAGTTTCTCGGGATTGAGACCCAAAAGATCTCGGACACCAAGGTCGATCTGTTCGCGTTCGGTTTTGTCAAGGACAATCTGATCGAGAAGGTTCCAGTCAAAAAGCTGGACGGCTGCGGGGTGCGCAAACTTGTTAAGCCCGCCGCTGTCGATAAGGCCTTGGCCATTTTGGCGAATAGGAAGGGCAAGGAGGTTAGCACCCCAAGCCGCCGGATGCCGGAAAATGAGGCCAAAATCAAATCGGGCGCCTTCCTAGCGATTGCGGAAGTGGTGCGCGATCTCCATCAGCCCAAAGGGCTCCCCGAAAAGAACCTTTACGAGACGGCCCGCGATCGTCTGACCCACGAAATTAGCCTCGTCCGGAAAATTACCGAAGCGGAAGCCGTGAAATTGGTCGGTTCGCGCTTGCCGCCGCCTACCACTATCCAGGAAAGTTCAAAGCAACAGGGTGCGAAGGAGACGCGGGTCCGGGAAGCCGGGGTTGAGCGGGCGATGAAGCGGCTCGGACAACTGTGGAAAGGCCCCAAAAAAAGATCGATTGGCCGTGACCACGAGTTTTTGGCCGAGATTGCCGTGCGGACTCTTGCAGGGCAACATTCGCGGGTGATCGCAGAGGAAATGGGCGTTACAAAATCAACCGTGCACAACTGGGTCTATAAGATGGGGTTGACGGACCGTACACGGAAACGGGTTGCTGAGTTCGATGAGATGCAGGCATTTGCTTATCTTGGGGAGCAAGGGCTGGTTCCGCGGACATGCGGACATTACCGGCGATTGTTTTTCGCACGGCGAGGGGGCGGCGAAATCTATTCGCCCGAATATTATAAAGAGAGCGAAATAGGGCGGCGCCAGAAGATTGGGGTATCGGACCTGACGAAGGAACGGAAAACAATTCCGAAAAATTGGAAGGGATTGTGTGCTAACCCGCTGGCAATAGAAAAACCATCGCCGCAGCTCGTGGCCGTCTGTGCCGAAGAGCCCAAGGATATCAATGTGATTGGTGAGGCGCGGCAGGCGGCTTGAAGCAGATATAGGCTTGTTTCGGGGTCACACATTGTGGGCTTTCGTCGAGCCGGTTCCACTGGATAAAAATCCGACTTAACCGCGCTGTTCGCGCAAAGCTATGCGAATCTTTGTGCATGCAGAACAAGCACGCAGCGATAGATCGCAGATTGTCCGATCCCGATTTCATGGCGCTTCTGATGTACAGAAGCATCGCCCTGAACATCGGGCTTTCCATTCTTTCGGGGGTGTTGGTGCTCCACGACTTATATGAGTGGACGCATCCTCCCACCCCAAAATATTTTTTCGTCGACGGCAAGAATCCGCCAAAACCGGTAAGGGCGCTCGATAGTCCTGTTGTGGATGACGCGGAGTTGCTGGATTGGACGGTGAAGGCGGTGCTGGCGCCGTACAATGTCAATTATCATGATTATCCGGTCCAGCTCAATACCGCGGGCCGGCGCTTTACCCCGAGTGGCTGGTCGTCCTTTGCGCATAGCTACATCAACGGCGGCAATTTCGAAGCGATGAAGAAAGCGATGCTGCTCTGCTATGCGCAGGCGCAGCGTTCGGCGGTCATTACCGAGGCGGCGACATTCCAAGGCGCGCTTTCCTACCGGGTGCAGGTGCCGATCGTGCAGACTTGCCAGAATTCTCAGCAGGCAAATACCCAGAAGTTGATGGTGACCGCGCTCGTGGTTCGCACGAACGCGGAGGACCATCCGGACGGGCTCGCGGTCGAGCAGCTCGTAGCGATGGTGAATTGAAAGGGCCGGCGATGTCATGGATCAGGAGTGCGGCGACCGCCGCAGTATTGGTTGGTATGATTGGTCCATGCTTTGGGCAGGAGACTGCGAGCATTGCGCCGGGAGGCGGGGGAGTCCATCAGGGGCACTCGGCGTCAGCGACTGCGGCAAATATGATTCCGCTGACGCCGGACATGATCCGCGATCTTGGCAAACGGTTTGGCGAGAATAAGCGCGCGCAAGAAGAAGCGGCGACCGAGGTTGCGGCACCCGATAGCCGGCGGGTGAACGTGTCTTTTGTGCCGGGAGAAGCGGTAGGGATTGTTCATACGGTCAAGGGCTATCCGACGGCGATAGCGTTTTTCGACAAGACGGGGGAGCCGTGGCCGATTCTGTGGGACACAAACAGCAATCCGGCGGCGATCGCGGAGGGGGCAAATTGCAATGCCGGCCCTCATTCGGGGGGGCCGGCGGTAGCGGCGGTGGGATTTTATGTGTGTACCCCCGTCAAGGGGTCGAATGTGATCGAGGTCACGCCGATGTCCCTGCAGCCGCGCGGCGGTCTTGTTGTGACGTTGCAAGACGCGCCGAAGCCGTTGAGTTTCATGTTGATCGGCGGCGGCGGCAAATATGACGCGGATTTAAGCATTCAGGTGGCGGAGCGCGGGCCGAAGGCGAAAGCGTCCACGGTGGCGGCGCGCGCGCCGGATACGGCGGCGCCGTTCTTGACATCGATGCTGGATGGGGTGCCGCCGGCGGAAGCTATTCCCCTTTCCGTGAGCGGCGTGTCGCCTGATGATTTACGGGCCTGGCGGCTTGGCGATCGTGTGTATCTGCGGACGCGTCTTACGCTGGTTTCGCCGGAGTGGGTTGGCTCCGAGAATGGCGAGGGAGGGCTCACAGTTTACGAAGTGCCATCGACGCCGGTTGTGCTGTTGTCGCATGCGGGGCGGACGGTCTCGGCATCGTTGAGGGAGGAATAGAAGTGAAGGATACATTGACTAAGCTGCGTGTGCTGTGGGCGGGCAAAAGAATTCTGAATGAATCGACGCGTGGCGGCGCGGGCCGTCTTCTTGTGATCGCTTTGATTGGGTTCGGCATGATTGGCCTTGTCATCGCCGTTTCCATGAAGGGCTTTAAGGCGCCGGTCGAATCGCAGATAGCCAAAATGCCAGCAATTAATCCCTTGCCGGGGGGATTGCAGGGCGATCCGGCACAGGACGCGTTGTTGGTGAGACATTCGCAGGACGAGGCTGCGAAGGCCGCGCATAAGAATGAATCCTATACGCCGGCGATGCCGGCGAGCGTACCTTTGAAGGTGGTGGAACCTGGGGCGGACGTAAAACCATCGGAGGTTCCGGCCGTGGCGGCCGAGGGTCAGGGCAAAGACATTGTGCTGGTCCAGGCGCCGCCGCCAGTGTTTGTGCCACCGGAGGAAACTGCGCGGATCGAGGAGGTGGCGGCACAGGGCGATGATCCGGAGATGAAGAGAGCGATGGCGGATATGTTTGCGCAGTGGCAGGGAGGGCCGCCGCGTACAGAGATGATTCAAGGTGATCTGCCGCGCACGAATGTCCAAGGAGCGAGTGTCAGTGGCTCTGCAGCCGGGCGCGATGGGTTGGAGGCGGCTCCAGCGCGGCGCGGGCAGCTGTTGGTGCCGGCCGGGCGCGGTATTTATGCACATACGATTGTTGCGGTTGATTCTGATACCAATGGCCCGATTATTCTCGAGGCAGATACAGGTCCTCTGGCGGGCGACAGAATGATCGGGATCTTTACGAAGAATGCGGGTGAGCGGCTGATCGTGCGGGTGAATTTGATTGAGCATCGCGGTCAGACGCTCGAAGCGCGGGGGCTTTTGATCGCGCCGGACACGATGGAGACGTCGGTCGCGACGAGCGTCGACCCGCATTTTGTTGAGCGGTGGGCGTTGCCGGCTGCCGCGGCCTTTATGTCAGGCCTTGGGCAGGCCGTGGCTTTGTCGAACTCGACGGTGCAGACGACGCCATATGGCGGGGTTATTCAAAGTTATGGTTCCCTGAATTTTCAAAAGCAGGCGGAAATTGCGGGCAGCACCGCGGCACAGCAGGTTGGGCAGACGTTGATGCAAGACATGCCGAAGGGGCCGACGGTGAAGCTGGCGGCAAATGCAGTCGTCGGGGTGATGTTTTTGTCGGACGTAACCTTACCCGCGCCGCTTGTGACGAAGTGATCTTCACGAAAGAGATCGCAGTCTGATTGTTGAACGCGAGGCCGCGCCGGGAATACTGGCGAGGCCACCGCGGTCTTGAATTCTCTGTTTCCCAACGTCTCTTCACCCGCTCTGGAACATTTGGCGGGATAGGCCGATCGCTTGCAATCCGGCCTTGGTGGTTTTGTATTCGCGGGCTCTCACGCGACTCTATGGGCTTATCCAGTCGATGGAGGATGGGAAGATGGAAGGTCGCGCGGCTGCAAATGTTGTGGATTTGGGTTTTGTCGGGGAGGCTGGCATCG
>Ga0181518_10002974_pt1 | contig 15946 bp, 17 predicted proteins | sample PEATcosm2014_Bin_28_FD_119751 | JGI IMG/M metagenome (GOLD analysis project Ga0181518, IMG submission 119751) | Peatland microbial communities from MTU Mesocosm Facility, Houghton, MI, USA - PEATcosm2014_Bin01_60_metaG | ecosystem: Environmental > Terrestrial > Soil > Wetlands > Peat | place... | reverse complement strand
TGTTGCCGGCCTAGCCTTTGGCTTGGACAGCGCCTTCTGGCGCAAGGCGGTCGTCGTTGACCCTTGGCCGCTGAGCATATTGCTGCTGGCCACGGTGCTGTGCTTGCTGATGCGGTGGCTCTAGCCGCAATGAGGACTGACGCCCAGATCATCGTGACTGGCGACCACAAACAGATGCCGCCAATCCAGAATCTCGAACCGCCGAAAGGTGCCGAACACCTGGTCGGCAGCATTCAGTCATATCTCATACGGCGTTTCGATATAAAAGCTGTGCCCTTGCTGTTAAATTATCGGTCCAACAATGACCTTGTCGAATATGCCCGTTTGCTGGATTATCCCGCAAAGCTGCAAGCAGCATTTCCAACACGCGATCTTCAGTTGTTACAGGCTGTCGAAGTAGTCACCAAGGCCATGCCTTCCAGCCTACCGGTCACAACCGCTTATGAGGAACTGTTGATTCCCGTGAGGCGCGTGACCGCGCTCATTCACGAAGACGCCACGTCATCGCAGGCGAACGAGATGGAAGCAGGGATTGTAGCCGGGCTCGCTTATGTGATGCGCCAAGTCATGGCAAAGGAGCTCAACGAGGGCAAAGCCACCCCCAAGACCGCCTATTCCGAAGATGAATTCTTCAAGTCAGGAATCGGGATCGTTACGCCTCACAAAGCCCAAAAGGCGCTTGTGATCCGAAAGCTTATTGAGCTTTTTCCAAAGGCGAACCCGGAAACGGTTTTCGAAGCCGTCGATACTGTCGAGCGCTTCCAAGGCGGCGAGCGCGACACCATCATCGTATCGTTTGGGGTAGGTGACACAGACATCATTCAGGGTGAAGAGGAATTTCTGCTTCAGCTTGAGCGTACCAACGTCGCCGTGTCGAGAGCCCGCGCCAAGTGCATCGTTCTAATGCCAAAATCACTCGCCTATCACCTGCCGACCGACGAAAAGGCCGCCGAAACGTCAATCGCCATTAAATCCTATCTCGAGGAATTCTGTGGGAATCGGAAAGCGGTTAGCGTTGAATTTGGCGGGGAGAAACGAAATGGCGAAGTCCGCTGGCACTAACTAAAAACAGAAAGTTAAGACCAATGGCTACCACTCTTGCATACGAAAAGGAATTTGCGTTTAACGCGATCTGTCCGTATTACACCATGTTTCCGTTGGAATTTCCTATGCATCTCCTGCGGAAACATAAGGCGCAATCCCCGACAGTGTATGATCCTTTCTGTGGGCGTGGAACAACGATTTACGCTGCCCGCAAATTGGGCTTGCGCTCATACGGTCTCGACACATCTCCAATTGCTACGGCAATTGCGCAGGCTAAGCTCGCCAGCGCCAAATTGGAGAATGTCATTGCGCTCGCGGAGAAGCTAATCGTTAGACCATCCAAGGATGTGCCAAACAGCCCGTTTTTCAGACGAGCGTTCTCCAAGAAAACGCTGTTGCAGATTTGTAGTCTTCGTGAAGGACTGCTTAACGAGAATCAAGTGACAGACGAGGTCGCCATTCTGCGCGCTGCCGCGCTTGGGTGCTTACATGGTCCCCTGCCAATTGGTGACGGAACACCGAGCTACTTTTCCAACCAAATGCCGCGAACGTTTGCCTCCAAGCCTGATTACTCCGTCAAGTATTGGCGTGACCGTGATATGTTTCCCCCAAGTGCTTCTGTCATCGACGTAATCACGAAGAAGCTGAAACGTATTACGGATTTGAATGCCAAATCGCCCAGCCATATTCAGAACGTAAAGTGCCTGGATGCACGTAAGGCCGCGTCATTCGGCAAGGTTAAAGGCCCAACTGTCACAGTAACATCACCGCCGTATTACGGGATGCGGACCTATGTACAGGACCAATGGCTAAGAATGTGGTTCCTCGGTGGCGAAGAAGAAATCAACTACGAGAACCACAACCAACTCTGCCATAGTGGCCATAAACGTTTCATCAAAGATTTGGCCAAGGTATGGAGCAATATTGGAAAGCGTGCGCAAGACGAGGCGCATCTCTACGTTCGCTTTGGCAGCATTCCGTCCGCTAAGAGCGACCCGCAAACGATACTTATGGCATCTTTAGAAGAGGCGGGTTATTGGAAACTCGTTTCCGTCCGAAACGCTCAAACGTCACATTCCGGCAAGCGTCAGGCCGATTACATGGGGCACGAATCCGATCCTGCCAGTGAGTTCGACTTCCACGCTGTGCTCAACTAAATTCACACCCGGTTTTCAACATAGGAAAGACTGACTTGGCGTAAAGGGCCATTCTGCGAACCGTTCACAGAACGGCCTTTTTTTGCGTTTTGTTTTTGCCAGTGCGTGTTGATGGCTGTTGTCATTTTGACCAGCCAGGCACGATCTTTGGCCGTTTCCAAAAGGTCCTCCGTGGCGAAATACTTGGTGGAGTTTTGGGCGGGATTGCCGAGCGGCTTGAGCAGCCGGGCATTGACCAGCGCGGGAATGTCATGCGACTGGCAGTTGAGCAGCCAACCGGCTTGCTCCGCCGTCAGGCGGACAGGCAATTGACCCAACAGCGACAGAAACCGATGCTGATCGTCTTTCATACACAACACCAGTCGCACCCGCGCCGAAAAGCGAACACGAAATTATTTGCCACGTGGGAAGGCGAGGCTTTAGCCTTGCCGTGAGCAAATGGAACAGGTCATCAAACTGGTGAAAACCTACCGGGTTTCGGCAGGACTGGCGGAACGGCTCAGGCTGGCGGAAGAAATCTTCCGCCTCATTGAACCGGATTTGCGTTTTTTCGTATTTAGCGCCATCCAACCGCCTGCCGCCCAGGACGTTTTGCAGGAGGTGCTGAAAAGCATCACCACCAGCCTGAAAAAGTTCGAGGGCGACACGGACAAGGAATTTTGGGCATGGTGCTACCGGATTGCCCGCAACCGGCTGAATGACCATTTTCGCAAGAAAGCCAGTGACCGCTTGCAGCCCATGCCCCAGGACGAACTCTGGCAACTGGTGGAGGCATCGGCTCAGGCCAGCCTCGTCCTCCAGGTCCAAATAGACCGAAGGCCGTGTTTCAGCAATCTCCAGGGCAAGTGTCGTTTTGCCGACCTGTCGCGGGCCGAGCAGGACCACTGCCGGGGAATGTCCGAGCAAGTGATTGAGGCGTGCGCTGAGGCGTCTTGATAACATCTATGCAATTATGGAGGTTATCTCCAGATTTGCAAGGTGTTTATTCGGAACCCCTTCGCCTGCCAATGATTTCCGCCGGTTTTCGGGAGCGCCAACAAGGCAAAAATGAAGCCCATACAGCAGCTAAATGAGGTGACTGAAAACAGTCATAAGAAGAGTGGCGCAGTGTTGCTTTCCCGCTCGGACTGCCTCTAATGCAGACTGCGCCCCGGTTCTTTGCCTTTGCCCGACTTGTCGCTTTCCGATATGGCGGGTCCGCTTTCCTGAATTACGACTTCAATTGTCTCAATTAGGGGTGCCTTCGGGTCTTTCGGCATTTGCCACCTGTCGGCGTCAAATTGCTGAATGAAATCCGCCGTGCTCATTTCGAGCGCGGCAATCACCGGATGCAAATTCTTGCCCCGAACGAGCACCATCATGTAAGTGTAAACCAGAACAAAGTTTGTGCCGAACTCCCCGTCATAAACAATGTCGAGCAGGTAGTGGTAGCCCGGCGAGCGCGTCGGGTCGTTTGCCCGCCTGATTCTCAGACGGTCAACCCTGTCCTTGGCATCGAACGCCACATATTCATTCGGTCCTTTGGGCGGAACGGTATCACCGACCGCGCTGGCCGGTTTTTTACGATACTGTGCCAGCAGGTCGCTCATATATCCCTCTCAATGGCACTCCTGAATGCTGTTCTCCTGCCTTTTTGCGGAGCGAAACCCGATTCGCGGTCCATCTGACGAATCCGGGCGGCGTATAGAGCTACGCCGCCAGTCATCTTGACCGCCGCAATCTGTGAAAGGGTCTCAGTGTTGGAAATCGCGTCGATAGCGTGACGCTTCGCATCATTTGGAATTTTCATAGTTGCTGTTTTAGATCGTAATTTGCGGACCATCTTTCCCGTCCTTTTGCCGTCTTGCGTCAATCAGCTTCTGCCAAGCACCCTTGACGACCTTCCCTGCCTGCTCCCGCACACGCGACATAAAGGTGATGGACTTCTCCCACCAAGTCGCGCCCATCCCCTTCTGGGAAACTTCGCCCCGCCTCATGACGGCCTTCATCATGGGGCGGACTTCGTTTAACACTTTGACACGCCGGACGACCTGGAACCGCTCCGGGTCTTCCAGGACGCCCTTGCGTTTCATCGCCGTTGCCGCGACGCCAATTTTCGGTTGCGGCAAACGGTCAATGCCCCGGTCTTTTAGCGACCGGTGATCGACCCGCTCATCCCGCCCGGCTTTCTCCAGGGCGGCATTTACGGCGTCTGCCCACGACTCGCGTTGCTTGACCAGCAACCCAACGTCATTCCATTCCCGTGGCTTTTTTGCGCTGAACGTTTCGCCGTCCAGTTTCCGCATGGTGCAGAGAATGTGAACATGCGGATTTTTGCCGGTCTTGCTGTGATGAAGGGAGACCTCGGCAACCATGCCGGAAGTCACCAGTTCTTTTTTGGCCCAATCAACTGCCGTCTGGAATTGGGCATCGGCGGACAGTTCCGGGGGAACTGCCAAAATGAATTCGCGGGCGAGTTGCGCGTCCTTGCGCTTTTCCCCCGCTTCAACGGTGTTCCAAAGCTGCCCTGAATTGGTAGCCCAGGCCGGAGCGCCTTCCGGCGCGAGTATGGCAGTTTGAATTACGCCCTTGACTCTGCGGGCATAGTCAAAGGTCTTGTCCCGAAGTTCATCACGGAGTTTCGTTCCGGCCCGATAAGCGGCAGCGGCGATGACAGAGCGGCCCCGCTTCTCCCGGCTGAAGATTTTTGCTTCAAGTCTAAACAATGCCATCTTGCTTAACCTGTCGCTGTCCACGCTCCATTCCGAACAGCAAATCGTAATCAGTCCTGCCTTGGCTCAAGTAAACTAGGCTGATGGCGGGTTTTCGCGTTTCGTTCCTCACGGGAAAAATCTGCCCGGCATCCCTATGTGGACACCAAAGGCTGATTGGCTGCACCGCACCCCCCGCAAAGGCAAAAAGGGGGAAAAGACGGAATGGCCTGTCGCTCACCAAACTCTATACCCAACAGTATATCATATTCGGTCGCGACTTGTCCCACGTAAACTAGGCTGAGAGCGGCTTACCCGTTTTGTGCAGCGCGGAAAAATCTGCCCACCGGCCCCGCAAAGGCAGAAGAAGGCGGAGGAGGGCTGAATGGCGAGGTTATACATTGCGCCCGCAATGTGACCTCGCCGAGGGGACTTCAAAGCCGTCCCCTGGACCCCGCTTTCACCGGGCGGGTCGCCCAACCCGCCCCGTAAGGACATGCCGCCCTTACGAATCCCGGCCCAAAGGAGCGTGGCTCCCTTGGAACCCTGCTTGCCAGGGAAGTGCCTTCCCTGAACCCTTGCCCAAAGGCGTGCCGCCCTTGGAACCACGCCCACCGCCTGTCTCGCTCTGCATGACCACCGCCCATGGCGAGAAACAATTCGCACTAGGCCGTCGCAAGTGGCGCAGCGCGGGCGGCTATCCCACGCTCGCGCATGGTGGCCTGTCACTGCTCGAAGTCGCCGCGCCATTCGTTGAAATTTCTAAGACCTAAATACACATGCCGCCAAGCGCCAAATCAAAATCCAAAAAGGAACTCCTCACCGAGCAAATTGCCGCTGCGGTTGGTGCAGGGCGAGAGGTTGCGGTCGAGACGGTGGACTTCTCCGACCCCAACCGTCCCAAGACCTGTCTTGAAGTCGATTTCCCCATTATTCCAATTAACCAAGTTGCCGCCATCGAGGTTGGCGCGGGCAAGCCCATTTACCAAATGTCAAAGTGGTGGGCGCGGCGGCGTTCCAGCGTATTCCGTTCCTTGCTACTCGCAGCGGCGATGAAAGCCCCGGACGACGAGAGCAAAGCCGCCAAGGCTGTATGGGATGTTTATTACGCCAACCACCAGAAGCGTGGATCATTCCGCCATCTCAAAGTTGTTGAGCCGTTCATGGGCGGTGGCACGACCATTGTGGAAGGTTCGCGCCTGGGGATGCAGATGTTCGGTTGCGACCTGAATCCTGTCGCGTGGTTCGTCGTGAAGAATGAAATGGCTCAAGTAGACATCGCGGAAGTGAAGCGTCTGCTCGCCGACATCGAGGCTGAGGTTAAGCCCCTCATCATGCCCTATTATGCCTGCGACGGGCCGAACGGTGAAAAGGGCAAATGGTTTAGACGGCAAGGCACTAGGGAGCGAACAAGGAATCCCGTGCAGACGGATTTCATTGAAGGTGAGCAGTCAAAAGACCCTTCCACGGAAGACGCTTGGCAGGAACTTGCGGCCAGCTTCGACATTTTCTCCGTGCCTTGGCAGGAACGAAACCATTACCGCTACGAAGGCCCGGAAATCATCTACACCTTTTGGGCTAAACACGGTCCGTGTCAACGAGATGGGTGCGGCCATCGCACGCCCATCATGACCTCGCCGGTTATTGCCATCAAGTCACTGACAGTAGCTTCGTGGACATGGGAGTGTATTGCCTGCAAAAAGACTTTCGATGTTGAGCGCCACGCGGCTCGGATGTCGCCAGACTCACCGTTATTCGTCGCACCGGACGAAAAACCGTTCGCCGTGATGGACGAACAGGGCCGTTACAAGTGTCCGCACTGTGGCAAGATGCGGCAGGATGCAAAGGCATTCGTAAAAAATATCTCGCTGGAAATGGGCAAACCCGCGAACAAAAAGCTGGAATTGTCGCTGCTGGTCCATCCGCAATGGCTGAAAGGTTGTCCCAAGCATGACGAACAGGGACGCGAATACGGTGGCAGCGCAACCGATTCAGTCGAGGCAACTATCCGTTGGAACGACGCTCGCGCCGACAAACTCAGACTGCTCGAAGTGCGCGGCAAACTGCCTGAGCAAGTTACCTGCCCAGAAACCAAGCTCACGTTTTATACCGATGAACGTGGAGGAAATGCGCCGCTTAAGCAGAACAAGAAAGGGCAAACCGTTGCTGAAAAGTCTGCGTTTGCCTGCCAATCACCTAGTTGCGGGACAAAGAATGATGTTCTTGATTCAATTAAGGCAACTGGAAAAACGGGTCCAACCGCTGCCTATGCCATACAAGGATACAGCCCAAAGCGAAACCTTGATGGTCAGCCATACGGTGGCCGATTCTTTTCTCCCGCGCAAAACACAAACAGGTTCGATGCTTCTCTAGCCGAATGGGCTCAAAGAAAAGATAACGACCTAAAAGGCTGGTGGCCTGAAAGCGAGCTCCCATATGGCTTCATGACACACCATTTGCAAGGAGGCGTTCCGAATCATGGTTTTTCCCACTGGTGGAAAATGTTTAACCCGCTTCAACTTCTAATTCACAGTCAGCTTCTGAAGGCAATAGCTGAAAACAAAATAGCTTCCGAAACCACAAAAGAAATCCTTCTCGGCGGACTTCAGCAATATTTAAGAAATCAGTGTCTCTTCACACTATGGAACATCGGGGGTGACAAATTAGAACCAATGTTTGCTAATAATAATTTTCATCCAAGATCAACCGTGGTTGAGAATTGTTTTATCGCTTCATTGGGTCGCGGCAATTGGACATCCTGCATAGAGGGTTGCGTTGAAGGTGCAGTTTGGTCTCGATCACCATGGGAGCAGGTTGCCTCTACTCACCTTGAGTCTCAAAAAGATGCTTTTCCTCTTGGCAATGCAAAAGTCTCCACTTGCGACCCAGTAACGAACAACATCGTTTTGCGGTGTCAATCTGCCACCGAATTGAATGAGATTTCTGCTAATTCTGTTGATTTAGCAATAACTGATCCTCCATTTGGAGGTTTGCTCCATTACTCTGAATTGTCGGACTTTTTCTATGTTTGGCTTAGGCTTTATCTAGTAAAACGTTACCCGGATATTTTTTCCGCCGAATACACACCGAAGGCTTTGGAGGCGGTTGCTAATCGGGCAAGACAACCAAAAGACCCTGATGCTTTCTATCAAAGAATTTTAACCGATTGCTGGCGGGAAACTTATCGTGTTCTGAAACCCGGTGGAATCTTGGCCTTCACATTTCACCATAGCGAGGATGAGCCGTGGGTTGGTGTCCTAGAAAGTCTGTTTGACGCTGGCTTTTACCTTGAAGCCACATATCCAATCCGCAGCGACGAAACGAAAGGCGAAGGAGAGTTCGGCTCAAAGACCATCGAATACGACATCATCCATGTTTGCCGAAAGCGTGTGACCGCACCACAGCCCATCAGTTGGGCGCGATTGCGCAGGCAAATCACGGATGACGTTCGCCGCATCAAGAACCTGCTCTCGCAACATCAGAAAGAGGGTCTGCCCGCTGCTGATTTAGATGTCATCAAGCGTGGAAAGGCACTCGAGTATTTCTCACGTTATTACGGCATGGTCTTCATCGAGAAAGACCGTCCATTTACCATCCGTGATGCGTTGCCTGCTATCAAGTTAATGGTAGATGAAGATGGGGATGCCTCCGGGGGCATTGAAGCCCCGCCGCCGAATGCCGAACCTTACACGCGCCAGTTTTTCCGCATCTTCTACGAAACGACGCAAGTGCCCCGCGACCAGGTGCAGAAATTTTTGCGCGGCACAGGCATCGCGCCAAGTGACTTCGAGGAGCGGGGCTGGTGTTCTGAGAAAAACAAGACCTTCGCATTCACAACACCTGTCGAGTTGGCACAGGCTTGGAAGGGCGAATCACGCAAAGGCATGGCGCGTGATTTCGACCAATCTATGTTCCTCGTCGGAAGTTGTGTAGAAGGCAGCGGCATCCGGGTAGAGGATACGTTGAACAGCCCCAATTTCGCGCCCCATCCGGCCACGGGTGACCTGGTGGATTGGCTCTGTCGTCACGGTGGCTCCCAGGAAATTAAACATGCCGCACAACGCGCCAGGACGATTTACCGCGATTGGCTGTCGAAGAACAAACCCAAAGTTGTAGAACAGTTGCGACTGTTCGATTTGGAAGGATGACTATCATGAACCCCGACCTACACGACAACATTTGGATCAGTTGCGGCACGTCTTTGCTTTGGAATGCCGCCGCGCTTAATCGTATTTGCCCTTTCGATTCTGTCCGCAGTCTTCGCGAGCTGCTGCGGCTACATAAAGCCGGATGGCCTGACGACACGCTTCAACTCATAAAAAACCGCACGTTAGTCGTCGCGGGTCTTGAAGCTGCGATGGACACGTTGCATCCGGACGCAGCAGTCGAGTGGTTGGAACAAACGGTTTATCAAGCCATAAGCGACTTTCAGCGTGATGTTGCTGATGGCGGGCGCGAGGCCGCACTAATTTTCTGGCTCGCCGACCCTAAAAGGGTTTTTCATAGACCGTCCGAGGATACCTACCACTGGCATTGCGCTGGGGAGCATGGCAGAAAATCCATACCAATTGGCCGCTGTCTTTGGAACGGCGCAGAAGGCAGTGCCCGTCGCATCATCACTACAGCGGCAGATAAAACCGAAATTTGGTCCGGCCTTTTCCATCCGCGTATCTCATGAACGGCGCCAGCACCAACCTGAGACCGGGCATCCGTGTCCGCCATGCCGACCTTGGCGAAGGCGTGGTGATAGCCGCACCGGCGGACGGATTCATCAAGGCATTTTTCCCCATCGGCGAACGACAAGTTCCCGTCGCCAGCCTGACTTCGGCGCTGGGTCGTTCGGAAGTTGTCGTCTCCCACGCGAAGGGCGACGCCAACCGAGCGCTTCGGGCCTGGCTCTGCTTTCAGGCACACGCACTGCCGTTGATGGACAACGTCAGCGCCCTTACTTCCGCCAAGATTGATTTGCTCCCCCATCAGGTTGTCCTGACGCACCGCGTCGCCACTGCCGCCCCGCGCCGTTTTCTCATCGCGGATGAAGTCGGCCTCGGCAAAACCATCGAAGCCGCACTCATCCTGCGGGAGTTGGTCAGTCGTGGCGAACTCAAGCGCGCCCTGATGGTTGTCCCAGCCGGACTGGTGAATAACTGGCATCGCGAGTTAAACGAAGTCTTTCACCTCAATTTTGAGGTGTTCGGCAGCGAAGGTGACGTGACTGACCGAAAATCCAATGCATTTGAGAAACACAATCTGCTCATCGCCAGCATTGACACCTTGAAGCTACGCGCCCGCGTCGCCCGCTTGAAGGCAGCGCCACCGTGGGATTTGGTCGTGTTCGATGAAGCGCATCACCTGACAGCCTACCGGCAGAACGGCAAGCTGGTGAAAACGCAAAACTTCCGGCTCGCGGAAGTGCTCAAAGAACACACCCGCGACTTGTTGCTTCTATCAGCCACCCCTCACCAGGGCGACCATTTCCGTTTCTGGATGTTGGTGCAAATGCTCAATCCCACGCTGTTCAATTCGCCACAGGAAATGGTCGAACAGCGGCATCGCTTGAACGCCGTCGTGTTCCGGCGCACGAAAGCCGACGCCTGCAAACCAGACGGCTCAACACTGTTCGCCCGGCGGCAGGTGCATACCGAAGCGTTCACAATGTCTGAAACCGAGAAAGGATTTTACGCTGCGCTTGTGGCGTATTTGCAGGACGGTTTCGCGCTGGCGAAACGCCAGGGCAAACGCGGACAGGGCTTGGCGTTCGTAATGACAATCTTCCAGAAGATTGCCGCCTCCAGTTTCGCCGCCGTCCAGCGAACGCTCCGCCGTCGGCTTATCGCACTGACGATTCAGGAATCGTTGATGCACGACCAGAAGCTGGACATTGACCAACGCAACGCCGCGCTCGACGAGGCGCGGACGCTCATCCGCGAGTTGCACGGCATCACGGAAGGACGCTTGGAAAACGCGGAAGTTGATCGGCTGCTCGCCGACTACCGCTACAAGATTTTGAAGTTGCAGCGCCAGGAGGAGGATGCACTCAGCGCGGGTGCCGATGAATTTGCCTCGGAAACCAGCGCTGCGGATGCCGAAGACGCCGCCATCAGCAGTGTCGCAGTGGCGTTGCCTGAAGAACGACGACGCATCAAGGAACTGCTCGCCACCTATCCCGCGCAGCGCGAAACCAAGGTAGAAAAACTCATCGGCGCGCTCGGCGTCTTGTGGCGTCAGAACCCACAGGAACGCATGGTCATCTTTGCGACGTATCTGGGCAGCGTTGAAATGCTCGGCGCGGAAATTGAAAAACAGTATCCCGGTCAGGGTGTGACCGTGCTTAAAGGTGGCGACCACGGCGCAAAGACGGCAGCAGAAAAGCGGTTCAAAGCACCGGACGGCCCGCGCGTCCTGATTTCCACTGCCGCTGGGCGCGAAGGAATCAATCTCCAGCACGCCCGTGTGCTGTTCAATTTTGACCTGCCGTGGAATCCGATGGACTTGGAGCAGCGTATCGGGCGCATCCACCGCTACGGCCAGCTCAACACTGCCCAGGTTTACAACCTTGTCTTGTCAGACACGATTGAAGGCTCCATTTTCCTCCTGCTCGACGAGAAGTTGAAGGAAATTGGCCGCGCACTCGGCAAAGTGGACGAACGCGGCCAGATTGCCGAAGACTTTCGGACGCAAATTCTCGGCCAACTTTCCATGCAAGTGAATTACGCCAGCCTCTACGCCGACGCCTTGAACGACCCATTGCTCAAGCGCACCAAGGTTGAATTGGACGCAGCCATGTCCAATGCGGTCGAGGCGCGCAAAGTAGTATTCGAGTTGTTTCAAGACCTCGACGGCTTCCGCCTCGACGACTACAAGGCAATGGGCAGTCCAGAGGAAGGCATGGGCGCACTGGTGAACTTTGTCGCCGACGCCGCCAGCGCCGAAACCGATACCTTCACCAGCCGTGACGACAAGCTGTTCGCTTGGATTAACCGGAACACGAAAATCGAAACGCTATTAACGACTGATCGTGAGTTATCATTGCAGAAGGAGAAAGTCCAGTTGCTCGGTCTCGACCACCCTATCGTCACGTCATACTTACGGCTTTTTCGCGACATCCCGCCGGAGCAGCTTGGCATTCGGGTGCAATCACCAGACGGACACAACGGAGTTTTAGCGGCGTGGGCCATTGAAGCCCGTGGCGACAAAGGCCAGGTGAAGCGCATCATCCTGTCGCTCGCCGTGGATACCGAAGGCAAGCGTCTTGTTCCGTGGGAGCGCCATCCCGAAAAACTCTGGCACGCCCAGCCCTCATCGCAAAATGGCGCAACTTCAGAGGACATGGAATCATTGCTTCGCGAAACGCTCGAACCAATGTTGCAACGTGAACTTGAACACCAGGGACTGGCCAAAGGTAGCCACGGATTTGAGACCAAGCTGATTGGTTGGGTAGAAGCAATTTCATAGCGCCCGCCCACGGCAGAAATCTGTCGGCTAAGTTCATAAGATTCAGCCGCTTTTTCTTTTTCCCCCGCCGTCCAAGAGGCGCGAGATTGATGCTCGCTGCTCGCACAACTCACGCCCCTTGGCCGTCCCCCGTTTCCAGTCTGACCTTTGGCCGTCCGTGCTCCGCGTTGAGCCTTTTGGCTTGCCCCCACTCCCACAAGCGACGGCTCCCCGCTTCTCGCTCCCAGCCATACGTCAGAACAACGCGACCCCGCGCCCCATTACGATTGCGGCGTCAGACTGCGACCTTTGCTGCTCTGGCTACGTGCGCAAGCGAGACTGTGCCTGCGCTGGAAAATTCGCAGACTGCCGCCGCTGGAGGGGAGCCTGACTCCGCCAATTCCCACCGTTTCCACTCCGCTCCATTGCAGCGCCGCCAGCGAACCGCTCCGCTGACTCGCGCTTTCATTCCGCTGCTTTCCACCTCTGGAATTAGCGGAGACAGGCGGGAAGATACGCAACTGTCATGGCTCATGCGGAACCGCTGAGCATGAGTCCCGCCAGTTGCGCCCGCTGACGCGGAGTCAGGTGTTTTGAGGCTCAATCGCCGCGAGGCTGGTGGCAATTCTAGTTCGGCTTGGGCCGCCTCATCATTTTGGACGTTGTTTTCAGGTCTTTTCCCGCGCTGCTCCCCTCTGCATCGGGTTTCTGCCTCTCGCCCTCACCAGACCGCTTCATCAGGGGGCAGGGAGCGTGGTGCCCTCTGAAGACTACTCCCACGCGCCGCCCTGATTACACGGTCTTTTGTGGTGAAGGGCGAGAGGCCGAAACCGAACAGCAGAGCACAAAAAAAAGACCATGAAAACAACAAGACAAAATACGAAATCGGGGCTCCAGAACCGAACCGAACAATTGGGCACAGAGGAAAGACCGAAGATTGATTTCGGGAAACGCTCCGCGAATCGGTCGCTGAATACGGACAAGTTGCTTGCGCTGTTGCGCACGGAAGCCCCGCGCTTCTTTGAATTGGCCGAAGTGGTTGGCAAGTGGGTTTGGATTCAGTTTGACGGGAAGCAGCCTTCCGAAGTCACCCGCGTTTTGGCCGAGCTTGGTTTCCATTGGAACAACGCCCGCCAGACGTGGCAGCACCCTTGCGGCACGTATCGTGAGCAACGCGCCAGCGTTGACCCCCGCCAAAAATACGGCAGCCATTTCGCCGCCGACTTAAAGCCCGCTTGAAAGGAGACCTTGCCATGAGACTAAACAAACGCCGCTTGCCTATCCCGCAACATGAATTCGGTTTTGCGCCGGATGCGTTCAACCTCATTGCCGACACTGGCCTTGACGGGGAGCGCATCGCCCGCGAACGCGAGGAAGCCGAACACGCCCGCCATCTGGCGGACAAAGCGCAACCCGTCCTTTTCACCGCAACGCCATTTCGCAAGCCATGAACACAACCCCGAATCTTCCCGGACTGGACGAGCTTGTTAAGCCGTTCAAGTTCAATGGGCAGCCTTACGAATACAAGGTTGTCCCCTTGCGCGAATGCCCGACGCCCGAAAGCCTGCAAATGTGCGACACCCCGCAGAAGGCAGCCGACTATTGGCGGATGCACGTTACCAGCAATCCATATTTCAACCCGGAATGCGAATGCTTCACCGTCCTTTTGCTTAACACCCGCCGACGCGTGAAGGCGCATCAGATTGTTTCAATGGGCACGCATGATACAATCCTTGTCCATCCCTTGACCGTGTTCAGGCTGGCGGTTGTCACCTCTGCCGCCGCCCTTGTGTTGATGCACAATCACCCAAGCGGAGAAAGCAGCCCATCCGAGGCAGACATCAAAGTGACCCGTGACCTTATCCGCGCTGGCCAGCTTCTTAAAATCGAAGTGCTAGACCATGTAGTTATGGGTAACCCGAATCACTCATCTTTGCGCGAGCTTGGCTATTTTGCCCAATGAAACCCACTATGGAAAATCACCCTTTCGGCAAAGTCGTTTATGCTTACACCCGCTCGCAAGCCGTGGCCGACGGCTTTCAAGTGGAAGTCACCGACACCGCACGGGAAGCGGGAATCCGCTTCCCGGTCTTTCTCACCCGTGCCGCGTTTGACGCTTATGTGACCGTGCCCCCGGACGTGACCGGGCAGGACGAAGCCGGGCGGCTTTGGGATGTTGTCTGGATGTTGCGCTTTGCCATCCGCAAAGCGCAGACCGGACAAACCCGCTTGCCGTTTGCGCTTTATGTGCGCAACGACAACCGCCGCCCGCAACTGGTGAAGCTGGTTGCCATGTGCGGCCCCCTCGACATGGACGACGCGCAACCAGCCATTACAATAATGATGCCGGACGAGGATTGACCGCCGAACATCACGCGGCTGGACCTCCGAGGTTCAGCCGCTTTTTTCTTGGTTGGGGACTCGCGCCGTCCCCAAGCCCTGGCGCTGGGCTTCACGCCAGCCCAGGCCCGCGCCAGAGGCGGTGCCTCTGGACTTCCTATGTCCGCTCGCGCTGGCCTTGACGCTGACGCGCACCTTTCCGGCAGGGCGGAAAGGAAAGTGTGGTAAAGCGGCTTGTGGGAATTTTTCAATCTGTCATGCTTGGAGCCATCAGCGCGATATGAAAAAAGAGCAAATTGACATCTTGAAAGAGGTTTTCGAGGAATGGTTACAGATTCACGATCTGGACTACGACTTCTGGATTTACCCCGGCGAGGCGTGGCAGGCGCGAGGCGAGAAAGTTTTGCAAAAGGCCGAAGCAGTGCTCGCATTTGAAAATCAACTTGTATCCATCCTAAATTATACTGGCCCTTGGGATATTGAAGACGAACTTCAAAACTTGGCTGGCGGTTTCGGATATTATTTTGAGATGGGGAATCACTGGAATCTCGGATTTTATCCGCTTGACCCGATGCCCAATTTCCCAGCGCCCACGACGAATTACTCTCAGCTTTTGCAGCACCAGAGTTGGAAGGCAAAGCGGGAGCGCATACTTTTGCGAAGCGCACGTCATTGCGAGGAATGCGGCATTGAAGGCCCGCTTGAAGTTCACCACTGCTACTACCGATATGGCAGGCTCCCGTGGCAATATCCCGACGGAGCGTTGCTGTCCCTTTGCCGTGGCTGCCATGATAGCCGCAGCAAAGACGAACTGCGTTTTCGGATGTTTATGACGCGCCTGAAAGTTGGTGCCCTGAAACAGATTCGGCAGGATTATAGTGACCAGGCGAAACCAGCACTTCCCGAATGACGCCAGTCGCGGCGGCTGAGAGCGACAGAAGCACAGGCTAACTTTTGCCATGTGCGTTTCGCGCCTCGTTTACTCACACCTTAAAAGCCGGTCCGAGGAAATCATTGTTAGTCTGACTGTCAGTGAAACTGTCAGTGAACGTAGTAAAAAATAGTGAAAAATAGTGGCGAGTTATAGCGAATTTCTCTTGTGTTTACAGGGGTTTATGCTATTTTCTTTGTATCTGAATCGGGTTTACAGACTGTGTCCATCTGTGGTTTGACGTATGGGCAAAGAGTTCAGCATTACGCCGCGCAACGTGGCGCGGGTCGAGACCAAGTATCGCCGGATCGTCACACCACTGCCGCATCCGGACTCGGCGCCGACGCTGG
>Ga0181518_10002971_pt1 | contig 15956 bp, 24 predicted proteins | sample PEATcosm2014_Bin_28_FD_119751 | JGI IMG/M metagenome (GOLD analysis project Ga0181518, IMG submission 119751) | Peatland microbial communities from MTU Mesocosm Facility, Houghton, MI, USA - PEATcosm2014_Bin01_60_metaG | ecosystem: Environmental > Terrestrial > Soil > Wetlands > Peat | place... | reverse complement strand
GTCCACCCGGAACAGGTGCCGGATCGCCTCTTGGCCGCGGGTAAGGCTGTACAAATTACACATATTGGCAGAAAAGCGGGATCTGGCGTCAGCGTCAATGAGGCCGGTTGGCAAGTTGCCCCGGCAGTCATTGGCGGCCTATATATTGGGCTATGCGTGATTATCCTATTGGGCGGGCGATGACCCTTGCCAATATGCGGGCCTTGGGTGTGCGCGTGATTTTTGTGACCTGCGCGTGCGGGCGAGAGGCTGTCGTTGATGCGTCGGGGTGGCCTGAAGAGACGGAAATTCCGGCACTTCGCAAGATGCTGAAATGTACGGAATGCGGGGCGCGGCCTATAGATGTCCGGCCGGATTGGAAAGAATACAGCGCGCAAGGGAACGGGAGGCCGTAAGGAAAACTTGAAGTGGGCGAAGAATGATTTGCTAATTTCAATGCGTGAATTTCACGATCGCCCAAACCGCCGTGGAAATGAGGCCGGTCATCGTGAGGGCAATGCCCACAAACCATTTGATGAGAGTAGCTTCAAGGCGCGCGGCTGAAACGTCAATTTTTCCGTCCAGAACTTCATGTTTTGCTTCCAGCTTGTCAAATCTGATGCCGAGCCTGGTTTCGGTCGCGGTAAGTTCGCTCGAGGTCGCGACCGTGTCCGATAGGGCGGCGCCTAAAGCGTCGGCGGATGCGCGCGCTTGGCCGTCGGTGAAACCGCCAGCCTTAAGGCGGTCAACATATGCAAATTGATTGAAGAGGACTTGGGCGGTCATGGCATGATCCTATCATAGGGTGGCGGGGCTTGCGAGAAGGTAAGGCCAGATCGGCTTACGCGTCGTAGAGCTCGGCGAGAGGGATCTTGAGTCCGATCTCGGGAAGGGACAGAAGCTCGTCTTGGAGGAGTAGCCAACCGGTCCATTCCCCATTGCATCGGCTGAATACAGTCGCTGCGGCGCGGGCCAGCTCGAGAATGACGTAGCGTTGGATTGAGGGTGTTGACTCGTATTCGCGATTTTTACTGATGCGGTCGGTGGCCGATGTGAAGGAGCTAATGACTTCGAAGATGATGATGGGATCAGTAACGAAATCGTGAGGGTCTCTTTCCGCGCGGCGGGCAACGATGCCGTCAGGCCGCCGGATGCTGCCAGATGTCGCGATTTTTTCATTGTAGCCATAATATTCGTATGGCGTGTTGCGGAGGGACTCATAAAGCCAATTATCGAGGCTAATTCTGATCGGCCAGTCGCGATCGAGGGTAGTAAGTTTGGGGCAAGCGACGGGATGGGAGCCGTCGAATTCGTACCGGATTGGTTGTTTGGGTTCCCATTCGAGGAAGTCAGCGAGGGTGATGGGTTTGTTGAGGGTAATATTCACGGTTGTTTTGATATTGTCCTCGAAAGTGTCCGCAGTGTCGGCGAGGTGTTGTTTGAGTTTCTCGATGTAGTAGTTGACATCCTTCGCACGGTCCTCGAGCGTTTGGAGAAGATCGAGGGCGAATGCGCCGTTAGCCGGCAGAATGACGGGGTAGGCAGGCAGAATGACGGGGGCGGGGTCATGGGCGAAATAGGAGGGCAGAGGCGAGCCATCTGAAGCCGAGGTATGCAAGCGGCAATAAGTCAACCGGAAATAGTCGGCGGTCGCGAGCGCGGCCTGCTTAGAGTTCATGCCGGCGGCAAAGTATCTGGCCGCGCATATTGCGAGAATACTAGAGTCTATTGGGCTGTCGGTTTCCATGAGCAGCCACAATTCGTTCTTAAAGCGAGCGAACCAGGGTTTTGTGAACGTGTTCACCGGATTGTTCTTTCCATGGCTGAATGGGTTTGAGAGGAAGCGTTTGGCGGCGCCTCACGCGGCGGCGAGCAGCTCGACGAACTGAGCGACGAAGGTGAAGTGGGTTTTGCCGGAGTTGTCCTTGAACGGCTTCCAATATCCGGCGAGCTGCCAGGCAGAACCCTCGAGGTACTGATTATAGAGCCTGGTGAACTCGTCCTGCTCCATGTGATAGGGAGCGTACCAGTCGGCACGGATGGGTTTGCCGCCGGGCTGCTCGCCGCGAAAAGCGACGAGCTTCGTCCCGCCCATGGTGAAGCGGCATTCCGCGTCGGAAGTAAGGGTAATCGTGAGGCGTTTGCGGCTGCGTTCGCGGCGTTGTGCCGTGTCTTGGGCGATCGCGCGCTGGCGGTCTTGTTCATTGGCTTCCCTGCGCTCCTCTGGGGTGAGGACTCTCAGTTTGCTAAAATCGATCATTTTAATTTCTCCTATGAATTGGGCTTCGATTGGAGGCGGCGAGGCAAAAAAAATAGCGGGGATCCGAAGATCCCCGCCAGGAGCGCATCAAGCTTGGAAGGCGCCCATTTGGGCCGCGGGCGCTCTCCGTTCGACGGTGGCTGGGCCCTGCACGGGGGCCTGATAGGCCTTCCAGTCTTCTCCGGTGATTTCCTTATAGGCTGCTATGGCGCCTTCGGCTGCGGCGAGCAGTGCGTAGGCCTGCATTGCCATCTCGGCCGCGAACTGGCGCACCCGTTCGGCCCGGCTGTCGAAACCGGCTGGGGCGTCTCGATCCTCGTCGCGAAACTCGTTGGCGGTTTTCGCCGTCGCGTCCCGGGCCTCGGTGACTTTCGTGGTATAGAACTCGCCTGCTCCGAGCGCGGAAGAGACAAAAGATCCGGTGATGCGCTGGAAGTGCATCTGGGTCGCCTTTTCATTCAAGGCGTCATCGAAAGAGAGCCAGGTTTGGCGGAGTGCATGTTGATGAGCCTCTTGGATGCCTTCGAAATCGGGCACTGAGAGGCCGAAAGCAGCGGCGACTTTATCCGCGACAACGGCGTTGGGACAAAGGAGCCTTGCCCGCTCGATCGTGATGGGCAGGCGGGCGTCTTTGGCAGCTTTGGTGGAGGCGGACTTAGCAGCAGATTTGGTAGCAGCCATGATCTTGATCCTTTTTCGGAGCGCCGGGGGCCGCCGGCCTGATGCCGGCGCGTTCCCCTCGGTGCGGCCAAAAAAGCCGGGCCGTTAAACCGGGTCTGCACCCTCGACTGCCGCCTAAAGGCGGCAGCGTGGGCGAAGCGCAGCGGAGACGGCAAGGAATGGCTTTTCGGGCTGGGGGTGCCGATTTTGCCGAACGCAAAAACGAAAAATGATGCGCGCTCTTGCGCGCGCTTTACGTTCGGTAAAATTGGAGGCACCGCGCGAAAAGTTGTTCTTTGCCGTTGCTGATCCGGTTGGCCCGGCTAAGCCGCACCAAACCGAGGGGACGTGCTCGGATCAGGCGTCTCAGGCGGCCTTACGCGGTCCAAAAGAAAAGGATCAAGAGCGATGGGGCGACCCTGCAAAGGCCGATTCCGCGCTGCCAAGCCACCCCCTGCGCACTATGGAGATGGCGAGGCTCTCCAACGCCCGTCTTCAGCGGCAGGCGCTATGCTTCGGTCCTGTGCGCTATTGTCTTGGCATGAGAGGGCTTTCGGAAATGACTTCGCTTCTGGCGCTGGTGGCGCCATGAAATGGCGGCTGCGCTCCGCGCATCACCGGTCTCTGTGTCTCCGCAGGAGTCGCGGTTTCTTTTCCTGGGAAAGCTTGGCATAGGGAGGCGGCGAACCGCCGGCGAAGATCGTGCCGGGGCGTCGAGGCAATCCTGCAACAGGAGGGTTCGATAGCCGGACCGTGCGCTGCGTTGCTGCTGCCGCAAATGGCTTTGCAGGTCTTCCTCAGCCTGCCGTGCGCAAGCCCCTGCAAGAAAAATCAACTGAGAAACGCAGAAGGCCGTGAAAGGCCGCCTGGCGCGGCTTACCAACCGGGAAATTAGAAGGCCGCGTCAAACCAAATGGGCGCCTTCCAAGCTTAATGTTCGCACGGCTGATCTTTGGAATTCCTCCATTTGCCTTGTCTCTTTTCCTGATTCTCATTTTATCCTTTCCCGCTTTTTCTTGTCTTTCTTTTTTGGGGGTGCATCGCTGCAAGGCCGGCCGGTCAGGGGAACGCGCTATGCGGTGGTGCAATGAAGCTTCGAAAAACTGCCGCCCTCCGGCAGGATAGGATCAGGGATCTCGTATTTCAGAATAGGGGTTCTGATTTGCGTTTTGATATTTTCGAAGAGAAAGCTAGCGCGGCACAAACATGCGTATAATCAAATGCTTACACGTTGCGTCCGGGGGCCGTCAGTGCTAGGTCTCCTGATGAAGGAGAACAGCGATGCGTATCGAATTGATGCCAGGAATGACGAATGTCGTGAGATTCCCGCTCGAAAACAGGGTTCAGCCTTCGATCGCGCTGTTGCGGGCGATCGCGCCGGATTGCCGTGAGGTTGAACTGGTGGCGAAAGCCTTTGATCTTGAGGGTTCTCTGCAGGAAGCGCGGCACGGTGCCGATCGCGCGATGGCCGAGCATATTTTGAACAACGTCGTGCCGGAGCCGGGCCCGCGCCGCCGCGTGGCACTCGACTCCTTGCTGCACCCCGTGATCGTGCAAGCGGTGGAAGCCTGCCGCCTGGCGCAGCGGGCAGGAGAGAGTGCGCGGGACGCGAATCAACGGTTGTTGAAGGCAGAGATCGAGGGAGGTTATTGGGTCGAGCCTTTGAGGGACAGCGCAACGGCGAAAACCAACGAGGCGGCGCGGCGTTTGATCGAAGCCTATATCGCATCGGAAGAAGCGGAGGGGGCGGCAAGGGCGGTCAGGATTGCGAAGAGCGGTGAAAACTGGAGTCCTTTCGACTTGCGTGCGGAGGAGCAGGCGGTCTTTTTTGGAGGGGGAGCTGCAGCGGGAGGCTGATGCCTCCCGCGCCAAGCCAAGCGTGACTTACTTAATAGGCGGAGATAGGGCTGGGCTGGCGAGAGCCGAGGGGTCTGATCGTGAAGCCTGTATCACTTCGCAAGGGGTGCCGGGAGCGGCGCGCGCCGCGGCGATCGCGGAGTGGGGGAAGTCTGGCAACTCCTCGATCTTCGCACAGAAGAGAAACTGCATTTCTTTGGTGAGGACAGCAGGTAGCGGCCGTGTGCGGCCGCGCCGGAAAGAGTGGGAGCCCGGTCGTCCGCGCTACGGGGGCCGACGGTTGGCGCCCAAGCCAGCCCCTCCCCAGCCCCACCGCTCCGCCGGAAGCCCGGATTTGTGCCTGACATATTTAGCAAAAAATTGCGGGCTGGCGTGGGTGTTCGCGGACAATTGCGGGAGACTCGGGGCATCTTGAAATGGAGGTTCCGATGGAATTGGGCGTTGGGGGGCAGGAGAATGCGGATGGGGATGGGGCCGATGGCGGGACGATCGAAAGATGTTCTTGTCCGCTTTGCGGCTCGGTTCTGCCGGTGGTCGGTATTCGGTTGAAGGACGGGTACGTTGTGGCCAACGGGGCGAGCGTTCGGCTGTCCAATGTTGAAGCAACGATTTTTGCGCGGTTGCTAAAGGGTTATCCGGGGGCCGTGCCGCGTGAGCTTATCTATCAAGCGCTTGTGTCAGGACGGTCATGTGAGGCGGATTGGCCGCAGGAGAAGATAATTGACGTGCATATCAGCCACATTCGGGGAAAGTTGGTGAGGATCGGACTAAAGATCGAGACGTCTTATGGGTTTGGATTTCGTCTTGTTGAAGATGTGAAAGTTATGGAGGCGGCGCAATGAGCATAGAGCGGCCGCCGTCATTTTTATATCGTTTGGATAAGAGGATGCGTCTGTTTGCGGGTGTGGGGTTGGTATTGGTGAGTGGAGTGCTGGCCTTGTGCGCGTCAGCGGGCGGGTCTGGCACGGTGAGCCGGGAGGCGTGTACAGGCGGGGGCGAAGAGGCAAGGAGGGAGACGCGGACGGCGCTATCGGACTTGGGGAAATTGACATTTGTCACGGGAACCGGGCGTCATGATTTTGTCGTAGAAATGAAGAGCCGTCCTTGCGACCTCGCCGAGGATATGATGTTCCGGCGGAGATTGGGGCTAGATCGGGGGATGGTGTTTGAGTATCCGCGTGAGCAAATTGGCTCGCTGTGGATAAAGGACAGCGACATGCCGCTTGACATGGTTTTTGTCGCGAATTGGAAGGTTGTCAGCGCCGCGTCGAATTCAGAGCCTTTGTTGGAGGATTATATTGTTACGTCCGTACCGGACAGCCGGGTTGGTGGCGGTGAGTGCGGGGACGGTAGCGCGGATTGGGTTGCGGCCGGGGGATCAGGTGGAGCTGGTTCCATTTATTGAATGATGCTCCGAGGCCAGTTTTCCTATTCGCGGAATTCTGAGTGACGATTTGGGTCTGGGTAAAGGAGGCCCAGATCCATGGTCACAGAATTGTTGGGAAGAGCGAAGGTTAAACTAGCGTGTATTGCTCTGGCATTCGCGGGATTAGCGTGCCTGGGGGAATGGGCGGCTGCTGATCCAGGGCTTGTGTCGCAAAGTGGTTTGCCGGTTACGGTAAAGCCAACAGCAAACGAGCCGGGATTGCCTCAATTCACATATCCGACAGGGGTCCCGAGTGCGACTGGTGCTGGTACTGGAACGAGCGGAGATGGTAGCGGAACGGCTGGCAGCGGCAGTGGCACTACAGGCAGCGGTGGGAGTGCAAGTAACTTGCCGCCCAACACGACTTTGGACCAGGTAGCGCAGCAAGATTACATCCAAACGGCGGCAGCAGCGGCGGGTGTTACGCCAGCGGCGTTGGCGGCGACTTGCATGGCGGAGAGCAATTGTCAAAACGTGGGAGCCGCCAACGGGAGCACGGCCTCAGGTGAATTTCAGATGATCAATTCGACTTATACGGCCATGATCAACGAGTTTGCCGCGAATAATCCGGACATCCCTGTTGATACGAGTCTTGCAGGTAAAATGGATCCAATAAACGAAGCGTATGCCGCCGCGCAATATCTGGCGGACGGCGTGGCGGCGCTGCAAAATAACGGAGACGCGAATCCGACAAATTCCGATCTTCGTGCCTATTATCAATTTGGTGGGGGGGCGGGACCGAAAGTGGCGCTAGCGCCGGATTCGGCAAATCTTGAAGGGCTCGTGAATTTAACTCCATCCCAGATGGCTGCGAATGGCATCACGGCGACAACAACTGTCGGTCAGTGGCGTCAGACGTATGCGAATCAAGTAGGCGCGGTGGCTAATCAGGCTGTTGGAGTGTAGGTTTCGTTAATGGAGGATGAGGGCATGTTTAAAAGGACAATATTCGTATTGGTGTCTGGATGTTTATTATGCGTCTGGGCGGGTTGGGTAGAAGCTCTGGAGGTTGTAAAGCCGCTGGATGGATATTTCTGTATGGGATTGAAGGCTGATAAAGAGGTGAATGATTGGGTGCCTGGTTCTCTGCCACCTCCCCAAGGGGGACCCAATAATCCTGCGGTATTTGAAGGACCGACTGAGGCATCTGCTCGGCTTGGCTATACTTTTTCGCCAGTGATCGTGAAGGAGCCATTGAACGAAGTAAATGGGTTTACGGAGGTGCTGAGGATAAATGGGCAGCGCGGTTGGGTTAGTAGTAGTTTGTTAGTACCTTATGGGACGGTTGTAAAACCCGATGGCACATCGGTTAAGAAGACTAAGCACTGCAGGCCTTCGATGATGTCCAATGGTAAGATAGGGTTTGATTTTGGTAAGGGTTAGTTGAACGGTTAGGCTGACTAGGGCGGCGGTCTACGGGCCGCCGTTTTGTTTTATGAAAAGTTTCTTATAGGAAGGCGTGAGGGAAAGCGTAGGTATTCGCGGGAAGAGCATTGATGCTTTTGGCGTAGTGGTTTTAATTCCGGGTGAGAAGCAGTTCTGCACAATTGCGTTGGTCTTCATGGGTTGGCACTTTGGTCAATACAGACCGTGACGGCCGCGTTCTTGGGCCGGGGTATTTGTGAACACCGCGTTCGAGGTTCAAGGATGTTGCAAGAAGGATCTGTCTCCAATTGTTGTATCCATATGGCGAGGACCACACATCAAGTGCGGCGGGAATGGCCAAACTGCTCGGTCAGATAAACAAGTATTAGTGTGGGTCAGACCCGCCGCATCTGTAATTTACCATTATCTGGGGCGGGCGATATGACGCGCCACAAATTCACCACATATGTGGCAAATGCGCCACAATGCGGCAGAGGAGGTTCATGTACAGGCAGGACTCTGGCCGTAGGTTGAAGGTCGTGGAGACCTCGGTGACGCCGTCAACTATCTCCTTTGTCCCCACGGTCCAGTCTGCAAGGCCCAATGAGTGTGGCATGTCCGATCCATTGGGGGAGCGGATCAAATGTCAGGCGGGTTTCGTTATGGAGTCTTTGTGATGCGAGGCGGCCCAAAGTTCAGAGAATCTTGCTAAGAAGCACTCCTTTGCTACTTCTGGTGTCCAACCCGAAAGCTTGATTTCGAGCGGCCTCTTGCCTCTCGTATAGTCCCAGGCATCACGAGAGCGCATCATCTGGTGTTGCTCGGTGATGAGCATCACAAGATCGATTTCTTTGACCTCTGGCGCCAATGGGAGGTTGATGCCGAAGCGTCCCAGGACAGCAGTCTCAATCCGGCGCTCAATGATCTGGTATTCCGGAAGCAGGTCTTTCAAAGGCCTTGAGACATCACCAATGAAGGCTTCAGCGGCGTCGTGCATCAATGCTTGGAAAGCGAAGCGCTGATTGACGTAATGGCTTGCATGAACACTATGTTCAGCAACGCTGTAAAAACGGTCGCATTGGCCTGCAAATCGGCAGGTCATCGCCAGGCCATGAGCGATATCGCCGATCGTGAACGGCGAGTTGTCAGGGTCAAGAAAATCGAAATATGCGCCGCTTTTCAGCAGGATGGTTGGGCCGATGATCCGGCGGATGGTCGAGCTATGTTGCACGGATTCCATCGGTTAAGCCTCGGGCGAGTAAGCGCGGGAAATTGCCGGCGCGGTGGCCTTGACATTGCTATTTTCGGCCTCGGGAAACCTGGCGTTCCTGTGAAAGTTACGCCGGATATTCTGTATCGTTATGTCAATGATCGGCCTGTAGGACGACTCTTTTCGGGTCATAAGCGGAAGAACCGTCTCTTCATATTGGTCGATGGAAAGCGGCATTTCCGCGGGACATTGGCCCTCGTTGACGCGCTTTCGTATGCTGGCGATGACTCCGCCTATCAAAGCATTGTGCATCTCAATCCTCCTATCGTCCACTATCAAAACGCATAATGGATTCCGGAAAGCCGGAAATTGTTGCATCTGGTGACGTTGTAGTCATTGTTGCTCAATACGGAACAAAGAATGCCGTGTTTAGTGATGTAGGGGGCCGCGCCGATAAGTCGTTGTTCGGAAACATGACTATCGGCGCGCCGGAAGCGTGATTTAGAGATATGCGGAAGAGTGAGGATCTGAATCGAGGTGACGGTTTTCGTCCTCAGATTCCTCGTCGTCGGCCGAGTCCTCATCGTCCAGTTCAGTTGAGCCGTTGAGCGAGGCAGCCGGCGCGCAGGTGTTGTCATCTTCTAGGTCGCCATCATCACCCACGCCATCTTCATCGTAAGACTCGGCGGCCTTTTGATGGGCTGCGAGCTGGTTTTCGCTCGGTGCGAATTGAGCGGCAGGGAGAACGAAGGTGGTGCCTGCAGTGTGTTTGATCAGGGCGGCGCGGGTGTCCTTTGCGCGCTGACCTGCCGGAACACCGAGACTGGAGGCAGCGCGTTCCAGCGCTGTCTTGGAAAGAGAGGAAAGAAATTCCTCCGTTGCCATGTTGGGAAGATGGGCGTCGGCGGCAATTGCGTCGCCGGCGAAGAGGGCTGCGATACCGCTGGAATTAAAGCCGGGGCGGCAGGTGAACGCAAGAGCGAGCAGTTCGCGTGCGGCGTCTCGGAGAAGGCCGAGATCTTGTGTGAGGTGGCCGCCTTCGGTGATGCGTTGGAAGAGGCGCTGGCGCTTGGTCCGGGTGAAGTCACTGGTTTTGATCTCGACGTTGTTGGCGTTGAAGGCGAGGAGCAACAAGCCGATCAGAGTGATGTCGTCGAAGCTGTTTTCGCTAAGCGCTTTGGCGAGCGCATCGGTGCGGAATTCGCCGATGATCGCCATGCCCTTCTGGGCAATGTCGGGCCGGGTTGTCTTAGAGACGGCGGGAGCGTCATCGTCGTGTTCAGCGGCAGCTTGTTTTCCTTTCTTCGGAGCCGGTGTTGGAAGGCGGAAGACGATCTCCTTGATCGCGCCGCTCCTTGGATCAACGCTGCGGCCGATCTTGTCGCTTTTCTTTTTTTGGCCCCAGACGCGTTCGGCTTTCGGGGGAAGTTTCGGATTGCCATAATCGTCGCTTGGAAGGACGATACCGTTTTTTGGCAAATTGGCCTCGAGCCATGCGGCTTGGGCGGCGAGGAAGCCGTCGATATTGGTGGTGTATCTTGTGTCTTCGTCGGCGGAACCAAAGAGGTCCTCTTCCCAAATGATACCGAAAGCTTGCTCTTCGTCGGGACCGAATTTCGCCTCGGTAATGTAGTAGCGGCGTTTCTCGAGAGCGGTGGCGATTAGATACCAGAGAACGGAGGGCTGACCTTTCTTGGGTTTGTGTGTTTTCCAGACGGAGGCTTGTTCCTCGGTACTTGCCGCGGCAATGGTGCGCAGCTGCTCCTCTTTCGGCATATCGCCGTTTGCGATATGATTGAGCATGGCAGGATGGATATGGGCAAGAAGCCGAAGCTTCCTGATGGTGCGGACGGGGAGCGCGAGAGCGGCGCCAATCGCGTCATCAGTCCAATGATCGGAGCTAAGAGCTTCGATGCTGCGCCATTGGTCCACGGGCGAGAGGGGACTTCTCACAACATTTTCGGAGACGGCACGGACGCTGTCGGCACCATCGTCAGAATCGCGGAGTAAGACAAGGATTTCTGGAAGAGCGAGGGTGATGGCGGCTCTGACGCGGCGATGCCCAGCAATGATGATGAATTCGCCGTTTTCTTGGCGCACGACGGGGGGCTGAAGGATGCCGAGAGCGCGGATATTGGCGATGAGTTGCGCGTCGGCGTGATCGCCGGCTGTTGTGTGGCGTGGATTGGCAGGATTCGGTTGGAGGATCTTGGGGTCGAGCGTGCGTAATTCCATGGTGTTAATCTCCATTGGGGGATTTGGTTCTCTTTTTTTAGACCAGGCCCGGGACACCACGGGCGGTCCGGCGGTGCAAAGGCGGCGCGGCGGGCCCCGTCGCGCGGGGCGCGCGATGGGTGACGTGCCGGGATCGACGCGGCGTGCCGCGGAGACCCCACCCTTTGTCGGCGCCGCGGCCGGCTGTGGTCCGTGGCTTATTCTCTATGCTTGCATTGCCGCGTGTTCGGCTGGTTCTTCTGTCTTCTCTTCTGCAATGAAAGTTGTGGGTGCCGATGTTGGATCGTCGGGGCTTAGGATTTCAGGACTGGGCACAATGAATCGTTGGCGAAGGGCGTCGATTCGGTTTGCGAGCAATTCGTCGGTTGCCATCAGCCGTTCGATTTTGCGGCTTGCATGGAGGACGGTGGTGTGATCGCGTCCGCCGATGCGCCTGCCAATTTCCGGATAAGAATTCTTGGTCAGGGATTTGGCGAGGTAGCAGGCAATTTGGCGGGGTCTAACGATTCTGTGCTTCCGACTCGGCGATTGGATATCGTTAGCGGTGACGGCGTGAAGTGCCGCAACCTCCTCAACGATATTCCGGACGGTGGCCGGCCGTGGCGGACCAGGTGGAAGCAATAAGGCTGGGTCGCCGGAGTCCGGCGGCAGTGGCTGATCGAATTGTTGGGAGAGATACGGAAGCGATGTGTAGGGCATGCAGTTTACAGTGCGTGATATGGGCCGTGGGATGGCGGGTGGACATGGTGATGCCTTCCATATTCTGGCACGGATTTCCTTGTGGCGAGCGTGGAGGGAGGCAAGCGAGATATTGGTGATGGGTTCAATTTCGAGCATCATGGGATCGCTCCATGTGTTTGGGGTTTGGGGTCGGGATGAGTATGGGTTCGCTGTGCGCGAATGGTATGGGACCATTCGCGCTAACACGCCGCAGTAAGGAGTGCTTGGCGCCGGGGTTAAGCAGGTGCGAGCATTTAGGAGGCGAAGCCGAAAAGGTCGCCTTGTCTTAAGGGCTGCGGAGGGTTGGAAAAGGGAGAAGGTATCGCAGCGGAGATGGGGTGTGATGGCTCGTATTTTGCTTTGAGCTGTGCGAGCTTTGCGCGTTCGGCGTGTTCGATTGCCGTATTCAGCCGCATCTCGTAAAAATGGATGAGGCCGGATGTTTTAACGCGCGCAGCGATGGCTCGTTCGGCATCGCTGAATGTGTGGTGAGGATCGCCGTAGAACGGCGATTGAATGGTTTGACGCAAGAATTCGAGTTTTCCTAAATCGTCTTGAAAGAAGGTTTCGTAGAAACCAAATTTATCCATGTGAGCGATATGGCCGAACGTCAATGACAGGCGGCGATAGAGGGGGGATGTAAATCCGGATTGGGGACTGTCGTTGGCGAGGAATTTAAGGAGCGTATTGGCGAACCATGCCTTATCTTCGGTGGTACTGCATTTCGTAGGTTTGAAAGTGCTGGGTTCGAATGGAGGTGTGCGGAGCTTGCGGGCGGTGGCAGGGGGAATCATGTCGTGTCTCCATTCCAAGCGTCGGCGGTGTGATCCAGGGCGCGGATCATGGCGCGCGCCTTGGCAGTGGTGATCAGCCTCGTGGAGGTGAAAACCTGTTCGGGTGTCGGCCAGAGTTGGCTCTTTGAACCGCGTAGGGTTGTTAGCGGCTTGACCCGCCAGCCGATCGGTCGGTATGCCGAGCCGGTTGTGGTTCAGGAGCGCGAAGGCGATTGCGCCATAAGGGGGTGTCGCGCGGTCGAGGCGGAGAACGTTGCCGGTGATGCGAGTGATGGTGTAGGCCGGGGTCATCTACGGGCCTTTCTCGGGGTGAGGGTCGATGATGCAAATGCGGGCGATGCCTATGGCGGCTTATTGCCGTTCGGCGATGTGTCAGGGGTGGCCTGCGGGTGGGTTCCGCGCACGATGACGGGATGGTTGCTGGCAGCTTGGGCAAGCCGCTCGATCAGGCGCAAATCACTCTCGGAGCACGGGCCGTTGACCTGGATATCGAGCGCTTCGGCGGCGTCACTAGTGGATAAAATCTGACGCTTGGTATCCGGCCGTAGGTCCGCGCGTGGTGGAAAGCATCTGTGGCCTCGGTGCGTTCGGATGCGGCATGGTCTACGGGCGGAGGTTCGAACTGGCCGGCACCACTCTGCTTGCACTGAGGCCCCCCAGTGAGCCAAATGCAGCTAGTCTCCATTCACTCGAAGACGCCTGAGGGAAACGATGCCGCTTCAACGCCTTGACCACATCCAGCTCGCGATGCCCGCCGGCCGAGAGGACGACGCCAGGGCTTTCTATACGGGGATGTTGGGCATCGCTGAGGTCGTAAAACCCCTGCATCTCGCCAATCGTGGCGGATGCTGGTTCGAAGATGGACCTTTGAAAGTCCGCCTGGGGGTCGAGCTAAACTTCATCCCAGCGCATAAAGCCCATCCTGCCTTTATCGTGGATGACCTTCGTGGACTTGCAACAAACCTCGAGCGAGCCGGTTACCACGTTGTTGAAGGTCAACCTCTTGAGGGTTACGACCGACTCTATGTTGATGATCCTCTTGGCAACCGGATCGAGCTGATGGAGCCGACGCCCTAAACTATTTAAGGTCAGAAAGATCGAAACCGGCTTGAGTTTGGTAGGGAACCAAGCGTCAGTTTTTATCCACTAGCGGGTTCGTCGAGCGCCCGATCGTGCGAGGACTCCGAGAGGTATTTGCTTGGTGTGTCCGGGCATGTTCGTGCGGTGAGGAAACTCATGCCGCTGCCGAAGTGCCGAGAAATATAAATTCTTCGGCTGAGTTCGTTTGCGGGTGCCGGCCTGCGTTGTGTTGACCTATCTGGTGGAACGCCTCCTCGAAGCTGAGTGGATTTGGTGTAATGCGCGGGGTCAGAGGCTTGTGGTATTTCCAAGGTGGTTTCGCGGGGTCAATCTTTCCGGTATCGATGCTGCGGAGAAGGTCGAGGAGGTAGCTTGGATCGGCCGGATATGGGCACTCGCGCCAGAGCGTGAGAACGATGGCGCGAAGATTGTTGTCATAGGCTGCGAGGGTCTGGCGTGCATGGCGCCAGGCGCGAGCGCGGCGATCGCGCTCGGCGCGCTGCGAGCGTGGCCAGATGTCGGCGCGGCGGGCCATCTCATCGTCGGCGCTTGGTTGCTGCCTGTGATCAAATCGGCAAGGAGCGGCAGTTTTTCACGTTTAAGACGTTGGCTACGGGCTAATGCGGAGCGTTTGCGGGGCGTGTCTTCATAGGCCGTCACGCGGGGCCATCGGCGGATTCGCATCGTTGGTTCTCGAGGTTTTGCAGGAATTGGACGGGCCCATAGGCCGGGTGCAGAGGGATGAGACGGCGATCCGCATCCGATCGCGGTGATCAGGCGGCGCCCCGTTCGTCGCCGGAATTATTGGCGGTGAGCGGCGCCCGGGTCACGCCGGCCGCGCGCCACTTGGCGGCGATCTCTTTGGTAAAGGTAAAGGGTGCGCCGGGGCGGTGGAGACCGTTAGATGGGCGCGCACGAATTAGGGTCTGCCACGAAGTGCCGTGATGAACTCGTCGAGTCTTGGAACATAGTCCAAGGTTTCTTCGGTTCTTCCCGAATCGAGAATCAGGGTGCCATAGCCGAACATCAATCCTAAAACACTAGTGTTTGTGCGAATATCTTGAATCGCTCGTAGCGGAACAGTGTTTTGCACGAAAGGGCCGGTTCGGTAGGTGAACGCATAATCATCAACTTCGAAGAAGGAAATAGACCAAACACCCCAAGTGGTTAGGATCATAAGGGCGGCAAGGGCGAGAGGGACGCCGGCACAGAGAACCCTGTTCTCATAAAATGTTCTGAGGATCTCGAGAATAAATGCCGGACTCGCCCGGGTGATATGAAGGAGGGTCGAGACGCTCGCGGGGCTAAGTGCAGCCCAAGTCAAGATCAGCCCCGAAAGGACCATAGTCATAGGTCCGGGGCGTACAAAAATCATCCAATGCTGACGCGCTCTTATCATCGTAGGGCTCCATTTTGAGACCTGCGAGCCTCTTATGAAACTGCGCGAATGGAAAATCCGGACTTTTGGGCGATGGCCTTTCTACGGGCGTGAATATGTCCATGCCGGTGAAATTGCACATTTTTAAGTGGATGAGCGGAGGCTGAATGGCGGTTTATGCGACTGGCCCGATCCGAGACCAATCGGGCCGCGTTTAATTTTTTGCCGGGATTGCTGCGGGTGAACGATAGGTTGTTCTCGCCGGGCTTGCCGGGCTTGGCGGCAATATCGCGGTCGAAGGTAATGGCCGGGTCACGACTCTGACGATAGGAAGGAAGGCGAGACGCGGCGGTCAAGCGGCAAATAGGGCGGTTCGGTGGTTAGAATCGGAAGGTGTGCGAGCATGGTGTTCCAGTCAGCGGAAAAGGTGTCTTGCGTCCAGCCGGATTCTTTAAGCAAATACATGGCAGCGGGATCCTCATCCATCCCCTCATTTTTCGCCGTAGATCATTTACAACCGTAGGTACGAATTTTGATTGAGAAATACCCGCTATGCGAGTCTTGCGGCACGGGAATTTGGTTTTTCGATAATCGTTGGTGGGGGCGTGCCATGCCAAGTTGCCACTTCGTCCACCTAATTCTACTGTCGAGTGGCCCAAAAGTGCCAAAATCAGGTCCGTTTAAAAATGAGGGGATTCATGAGAGCGGGATCCTCTTCTATGTGGTAGAAAAGCCTCCAGACACTGTTTGCGGGTCGTCCGTTGCGCGCGGGGCTGTTTTTGCCGGTGTCAGGGTCGCACTCGAGAGCAGCAAAATATTCTGGCTCCGACTGGGCGAACAGAACAGCCCATCGAAGTTCGCGGATTAATGCGGCAGCGTACTCTAATCGGTCGGGGCAGAAGGGTGCGTCTTTTTCTTGGTTTATTGGAGCCGCTTCTAGGTTGGATGCGGTGTTGCTCATGGCTTGACCCCTTGCATTGATCTTGTTTCGT
>Ga0181518_10002969_pt1 | contig 15964 bp, 17 predicted proteins | sample PEATcosm2014_Bin_28_FD_119751 | JGI IMG/M metagenome (GOLD analysis project Ga0181518, IMG submission 119751) | Peatland microbial communities from MTU Mesocosm Facility, Houghton, MI, USA - PEATcosm2014_Bin01_60_metaG | ecosystem: Environmental > Terrestrial > Soil > Wetlands > Peat | place... | reverse complement strand
GCACGACTGCACTGGTATTTGCCTATACTTCCTCGCTCACAGCCAGGACAGATGGCTATTGATTCGATCGATCAACTGTTTGCTGAGGGCTTCGTTGCCGGTGTCGCCGACATGGATCGTCACCTTGCTAACGCTGTCGCCGGCCTGTGCGATGTCGATGGTCACCACCTCGCCTTGCGCGTCCTTGGCGGTCACCTTGCCGTCCACCTTCGTGCCGTTGCCAACGATGTCCGTCAGCTTCAGATCGTCGGCGGCTTTCTGGGCCGCGGTCGTCACCTTGTCGGGCGAAGCGTCAACATTCGTGGAGTAGACGCCCAGGGTTTCCGTAGCGCCCGGTGTTTCCGTCGAGCAGGCGGTTATATTCGGAAGAAGAACTCCCGCGCCCAGTATGCTCAACGCAATAATTGCCAGTTTCATAATATGTCCTTTCAAAAAGCGCCGTCGCCGTGAAAATGTTTAGGCGTCGGCACAATGCTCCGCAATGATTAGTGTTGCCGAATACCGATCCGGCAACTCAAACTTTTTCAGCCGTTTCGTCCCGTCACTTTTGTTATTGCCGTTCGTCCTTTCAGCCTCCATGCGTTGCCTCCGCTGCTGCGAAAGATAATTGCCATGCCGGACTGTTGTTGGCGCGTCGATCGGCGTTGATCAGCAGGTTTTGCGGAAATGCGAATCGCTCCCACGCGGAGCCGTGGCACTTGGGGCAATACCGAGGGCGAGCAATCGCATCTGCCGGCTCAAAACCGCACGAGCGGCATTGCAGCCGGTAAGGAAACGCCTGGCCAGGCGATCCGCTCGATAGACGGGAGTCCGATAATTGCTCATACGACCCAAATCTTTCCATGGAAATGGACATTGTTGCCTCCGGTTCAGACTCCTCTGTGATTCGTTCAGTCAGGGCCCGGTTCGTCGGCCTGCTTCCAGTTGAAGCACCGGTGGATCACCGTCTGCTCGATATTTGACAGATCGGCCAGGTTGCGATCGACGATTGCCTTCAGTTCTTCCACGTAATCCACTTCCACCACGTCGCGGCGGCGGTCGTGCCATCAGAGGCCCTTCGGCCGCGTTCATCAATTGCGGAGGGGCCGTTACTGCTTCCGAGGCGTAATCGCGGGTCGGCTGATACCAACTGGTCAGCGGTAGCTCCGGTTCGAAATTGAACGCGAACAGTTCCTTCTCGACGTATTTGCGCCGGAAGACGGTGCTGTCCATGAACGTCTCGCCAGCAGATTATGTCCATTAACATGGTGCATCTCCTTTGCGAATCGATGCCGCGAAGAAACAAAAAAGCCGACTCAACCGAACACCAGCGGTGTTCCATTGCGTCGGCTTACTCGTTAACGGGTCTTCCGGCCGTCGGCCGGATTACCCTCTATTTAGTCATCCGAGGACTTCGATATTCCGCGACGAGCCGATTTATCTAAGGCTCTACTATTACTCATCATAGGCTCGTGCGCTCTATTTAAGCAAGACAATTCCCGGAATAATTGATATCGTGTCTCGCAGATGAAGACGCAGGGCGAAATCGAGAGCGCCGTTGCGGAGGGTATGAGCCGCTTCGAACAGGAGTACATGGGCCGGGGGCCGAAAGACATTCGTGCACATCTGATCGACGATCTGCTGGTGGTCCGACTCAAAGGCGTATTGACCGCGGCCGAGCAGCATCTGGTCAAGACGCTGGTGGCGGAGAAAGGCCGAGACCTGCTCAAGCAGGTGAGGACGCATTTGATTGAGACGGCGCGGCCGACGATGGAGGCGATGGTGCAGGGCATCACCGGCGTGAAGGTCGTGAGTCTGCACCACGACATCAGCACGTTGACCGGCGAAGAAGTTGTCCTTTTCACCCTGGCTGATGTGGCGCTATTCCGCGAGATGAAGAAAAGATAGCCTGCCGAACTTTGACATTCGCGAGTCGCGGGCCTACGTTGTGGACTGCTATCGGAACCAACGGTTCTTGCTTGGCGAATAAACAGAGTTCGTCGGACGACTAAATAAAAGGCACCTCGTTTCGCCGAGGGACCGGTTGCGGAGTAAGCCGACGTGATTGAGCGCGCCTTTGGGCGTGGAATCACGTCGGTTTTTTTCGCCGATACTCAGAAGATTTTTGATCTGAAATTGGATGCGTGACAGCGCGATTCCATGCCTTCAAGGCGATCGCTGCCTCCGAATAATCGGCTCAAACGTTTCGCGAATTCTTTATGGCTGATTTCTCGCCCACCATCCTGCCTAAGAGCGTCCTTGCCTCCAACCGCCAGAAGGCGGCGGCGATCCACGTATCGCCCCTGGTCGTCGAGTCGGCGGCGATGGACACAGCGGGTGTCTACGCGAAGCTGAACACTCGCGCCGAGGGATTGACCGACAGCGAGGCCGCGACGCGTCTGGCCCAGTACGGCCCCAACGTGCTGGCGAAAGACCAGCGGGCGGGATTCGGGAAGCTGCTCTGGCGCGCGATGCTCAACCCTCTGGTGATCCTATTGGCGGTGCTCGCGACGATCTCGCTGGCAACCGGAGATACACCGGGCGCAGTCGTGATGGCATCCATGATTGCCCTGAGCGTCGGCTTGAAGTTGATTCAGGAGTCCAAGGCCGGCAACGCCGCCGCCAAATTGAAGGCCATGATCACAGTGACCGCAACCGTGCATCGCGGCGCAGCGCCGCGGGAGATCGCCGTCGCACAGCTTGTCCCCGGCGACGTGGTTCAACTGGCCGCTGGCGACATGATTCCCGGCGACGTGCGGATCGTCCAGGCCAAAGATCTGTTCGTCATCCAAGGCTCGCTGACCGGAGAAAGCTTTCCAGTCGAGAAATTCGAGGTTGAGAAGAAGACCACGGGGCCGGCGACCGCGCCGATCGAACTGACCAGCGTCGCGTTCCTGGGCACCAGCGTAGAAAGCGGCTCGGCCAGCGCGGTGATCGTTGCCACCGGCAAGGACACTTACCTGGGAGGCATGGCCCAGTCGCTCCAGGATCAGCCGACCCAGACATCCTTTGATCGCGGCATCGCCCAATTCACATGGCTCATGCTCCGCTTCATGTTGGTAATGGTGCCTCTGGTCTTCCTCATCAACGGCCTGACGAAACACAGTTGGGGACAAGCCTTTTTCTTTGCGCTGGCGGTGGCCGTGGGCCTGACGCCCGAGATGCTGCCGATGATCGTGACGGTCTGCTTGTCCAAGGGCGCGGTGGTGATGGGGCGTAAAAAGGTCATCGTCAAGCGACTCAACGCGATCCAGAACTTGGGGGCAATGGACGTGCTCTGCACCGACAAAACTGGAACGCTGACGATGGACCAGGTTACTCTCGAACGTTACTGCAACGTGATGTTGAAGGAGGACCAAGGCGTGCTCGCACTGGCGTATCTCAACAGCCACTTTCAGACCGGCCTTAAGAACGTTCTCGACCGTGCCGTGCTCGCGCATACCGAGACCCACGCTCATGCCGACATTCCCCAATACGCGAAAGTTGACGAAATTCCCTTCGATTTCCAACGTCGCATCATGTCGGTCGTGGTCCGCGCGCCCGATGGCAAGGACCGCATCATTTCCAAGGGCGCTCCCGAGGCCATCTTCCCTAATTGCCGGAACTATGTGCTCGACGGCACGATCTCGCCGTTGGACCCCCAGCATATGGAGGATTTGAAGAAGGAATACGAGCAGCTCAGCGCCGATGGCTTCCGCGTCCTGGCCATCGCCACCAGGGACGTCGCAGCGCGCGGAAAAGCCGCTGACGGCGCCACACCCTATGGCAAAGCCGACGAGTGCGACTTGATTCTGAACGGCTACGTGGCGTTTCTTGATCCGCCCAAGGAAACTGCCACGGCGGCGATCAAGGATTTGCAAGGACACGGCGTGCTGGTCAAGGTTTTGACCGGCGATAACGACCTGGTGGCCCGTAAGATTTGCAAAGAGGTGGGGCTTTCGACGGAATTCGTCGTGCTGGGCGATGAGCTAGAGAAGATGACTGACCAGCAGCTTGCCGACGCCGCGGAAAAGACCACCCTCTTCGCCCGCGTCTCGCCCGCTCACAAGCAGCGGATCGTCAAGGCGCTTCAATCCCGCAAACACACCGTCGGCTATATGGGGGACGGCATCAATGACGCGCCCTCGCTCCATGCCGCCGACGTGGGCATCAGCGTGGACACCGCCGTGGACATTGCCAAGGAGTCCGCCGACATGATCCTGCTGGAAAAGTCCCTGCTGGTGCTGGACGAGGGGGTGCTCGAAGGACGGCGAGTTTTCTCCAACATCATCAAATACGTTCGCATGGGCGCGTCGAGCAACTTCGGGAACATGTTCAGCGTGCTGGGGGCCAGCGTATTCGTGCCCTTCCTGCCGATGCTGCCGGTGCAGATCCTGGCCAACAACCTGCTTTATGACGTCAGCCAGACCGCCATCCCCACCGACGCCGTGGACCCGGAACGTATCTCGGCTCCGCGACAGTGGAATATCAAGGACCTCACTTGGTTTGTTCTCCTCATCGGCCCCTGCTCCTCGATCTTTGATTACACGACGTACTTCATGATGCTGTACATCTTCCACTGCTGGAACGTCTCGACGCCAACGGCCGCGGCCCACAGCGCCAGCGTGTTCCAGACCGGCTGGTTCGTCGAAAGCCTGTTGACACAGACGCTCATCATTCACGTCATCCGCACGAATAAGATTCCTTTCGTGCAGAGCCGCGCCTCGTGGCAGTTGACCTTGCTGACCGTCATCGTCATGGCCGTCGGCGTGGCGATTCCTCTGTCGCCGGTTGGCCGCTACCTGGGCTTTTCCGTTCTGCCGCCGCTCTACTGGCCGCTGCTGGGGCTGACGATCGTGTGCTACATGCTTCTCACACAAGGCGTAAAGATGTGGTTGCTGCGGCTGAAATGGATTTGAAGTAGGTGAGCGATGTGTGAAGTGCAGTTCGTGTATCGCTCACGAAAAACGCCCGCCCATCAAATCGGGGTGGCGAGATTTGAACTAAACAGATTCTTAATTGTGCGGGATTCAGGACCGGCTATCCGCTCGCAACGCCCTCGACGCACCACAATTCCCAATCGATGAGGTCTTGGCTGTCGAGCCTAGACCTGATCCAGAAGCATGTCCTGGCTCAGCAGTTCCATGGCGACCGTCCCGCGGAAGTCCACGTCAGGCCCCGGGGGCCGCAGCAGTGTCCTCCTCGATCCAAATAGAAGAATAAATTTCCGGCTGGATCGGGTTTCGGGGGAAGGGTCACTTCCAATAGCCCACCGTCAGATCAATCAGATGGGAAAGCTGCGGGAGCGTGGACTTCAAGACCATCGGAACGCAGTCTGCGTGGATTGGCGGAGTTGGATCTAGGCGATGACACAACACGTGCTGTTGCAGCGATTTAGCGGCGTGCATTGAGCTGGGACGTGATTGACGCCGTGCGGCGAAATGCGTACTCTATTTTCGTCTGGGTTTTCGCGTTGGGTCTATGCGCGCGGCGAAGGATCAATGGAGGCGCGATGTCCCGCAAGAAGCTTGTCATCGCAGCAGTTACTGCTGTTTGTCTGATAGGGGTTTTTGCGTACATTTTCAATCGCCACGGTAGTTCCCCGAATGAGCTCACAAATGACATCACGATCGGAGCGATATCTCCCTTCACGGGTGACGGCGCAACCTACGGGGACGCAGCTCGCACTGGCATTGATCTGGCGATCGATGAGATCAACGCCAAGGGCGGGATCAATGGGCACAAAATCTTCATTCGCTACGAGGACGACCAAGGTAACCAAGCAGATGCGGTTTCCGCGTTCAACAAGCTGGTCAGCGTAGACCGCGTTCCGGCAATACTTGGCCCGTTCTATTCCGGCTGCGTGCTTGCATGTGCGCCGGTTGCCGAGCGATCAAAAGTCGTCTTGCTTACGGGAAGCGCGACGAGCGACAACATTCGGAACGCTGGGGAGTTCATTTTCCGTGTTTGTCCCAGCAATGATGAACAGGCTCGCACCATCGCCGACTTTGCATGGGGAACCCTGAAGGCCCGGACGGCGTTTGTCGTTTACCGGGATGTGGATTACGGCGTGACGTTGCGGGACGCGTTCCAAAAGGCATTCCCCGCCCTCGGGGGCAAGATTGTGGGCGTCGAAGCCGTGCCGGCGGACGCTTCCGATGTTCGCGCCCAGGTGGCGAAGATCAAACAGGCTTCGCCTGATTTCATCTTCGCGGCCGTGCACTACAAGGAGGGTGGCGCTCTTCTCCGCCAAGCGAAGGAGTTGGCTGTTACCGCACCCATTGTGGGCACTGATGGTGGCCACGACCCTCAGCTAATCGAAGTTGCTGGCAGCGCGGCAGACGGATCATATTGGGCAACGATTGGCTGGGGTGATGAGGCCAGCAGTCCGGCCGTCGCCGCTTTCAGGAAGGCCTATCGAGATCGCTATGGGCGCGACCCAGGAGTATACTCCGGCCTCTACTACGACGCGGCGCAGGTGTTAGCCAAGGCTCTCGTCGCCGCCCCGGTGTTGGATGGCCCGAACATCCAACGGGCGATGAAGGCGGTCGAGTATGACGGTCCAACCGGGCACACTACGTTTGACGAACATGGCGATGTTGCTAAGCCCTTCACCATCGACCAAGTCAAGAATGGCCAGTTCGCACCAGTTCACTAGCGTTATGGAAATTGCAATCAGGAGTTGATAATGGAACCAAGGAACGACCTAGACAGCAAAGGCAAGCGGAACAGAACAGCGGTGCCGAAATGCGCCGCCGCTGGCAAACAACCAACTGAGGGAACGGCGCCTTCGCTCATTAAGCCCGCCATCGGCACAAATTCAAGGCCACTGCCACGTCGCCCAGAGGCTGCGAGAGAATTGTAGGTGAGCAAACACGGTTGGGGCCATGAGGTCCCTTTGGTGACGAGCAGTCGCTCGCGGAACCGAATTCGAGGAATATAACCGATGGTGTCATCCACGTCGCCAACACCTCAGCCTCGTGGCACGGAAGACGAATATACCGGGGAATCCGCGTCGTCGGCAGCCACACCAAAAATGGAGGCAGAACCGAAACGCAAGACGCCAAGTATCCTGACACGCATCTTCAATTACGAATTCCACGTTACCGATCTTATCATACAAGTTATTCTACCGACTGTTATAGCGCTAGTCATAGTTTTTGCCACCTGGCTCCGCAATCAATTGCACTGGCAAGGGATCGTTATCGTGGTGCTCGCGTGTTTGTTGTTGGTCTGTGTCGTTATGTTGAGGAAACTCTGGCGAATTCTCCAGGCGGAGAGGGTCGCAGCACTTAAGGCCGCCGCCGCACACGCGGTATTTGCGCCCTTCGTAGATGCAGTGGACGAAGCTACGGCGACAATTGATTGTCTCGATGCCGCTGGTGGTCCAACCTTGAAAAATCCGCTCGTCGAGGGCTATGCGCGTTTGGCTCGCAATTGGCTTCCGGTGATTGTTAAGAAGGGTGGAGTTTCACGTAGTCCACTTGGCAGGAAATCTGCTGCTGCCGTTCATCAAATGTATCTTAGGAGCATGTCTTCGACTCCGAAGCTGGCGCTTTCCGACCGCCTTGTATTCCCGGCAAGCTTTGAAGTGTATGCGGAGTGCGTTCTATCGCTTTTGGAACACGTCCAGTCCACGCCGATCACACTGCCGCACCCTGTTACAATCTGGACGCTATTGAGCAAGCCGCTTGAGCATTGGTACAACCTCTCTGAGGAACCCGGAGAGACGTACAACCAACCATGGGTACATTCGCACGTATGGTGGGAAAAGTATAAGTCGAATGTGCAAAAGCTTGCTGCTGAGAGGCAAAGTGGCTCGCATGTGCCGATTCAATTGCGCCGCCTTGTTTCTCGGGGAGTTCCCCCGTCGCTTTTGGTATATGTGCCGAATCACTACCCCGACAACCGCCATTACCTACGGATCTCCGAAGCGGCGGCTACGAAAAGCCAGATCATAGGCGCCAATGTGTCATGTCCGAAACTGAGGAACGAGGTCGACCGCGCGCTAATGGCACGACCTACGTTGGAGCTGCCAATTCATCTGTTGGCAGAATGCGCGTGCGGTGTGGCGACAAATTCAACAGCGGTGCTAGAACAGTCACCTCATCCTCAATGGTACCGCGTGTCGGGGCACTTCCAATCGGTGTTTCATACGGCTTTTATTGGCACAAATTCCATGAAGTTCCTGCGGAACGAACAACACGGTGTTTTCGGTGCCTACGTGCGTAATCAGAACGTCTTAGATAGGTGGCAGTATACTGATGTCTTCATAGTCGACTGGGGTAAAGTAAGCGGGTGTTCCGAGGTGTTCGGGATCGCCTACTATGAGGATCCGATCGCGAAGGTGGCGGGGATGGTGTATCTGAGTGATGATGAGGACAATGATCTCATTCAAGCCCTCACTGAAGAATGGAACGAAGCGGTAGAGAGCGCTAATCCTCGAAGTGGGTAGCAATGAACCGAACAGCTCTGCTCCTGTTTCCCCCGAACTGGACGGTCTGCGCAAGCGGGCCACATCTTGCACTGCCATTGCTTGCTGGCATGTCGCGAGGAATCGACTGGTACACCCGGTGCTGGGACTTGACGACCGAGTTTGCACACTGTCATTCGAGATTCCCATCACGGGAGAGCCTCATTGCATCTGTGGTGAAGGAGAGATACGACGAGCTCGATGAGGTCTACTTCAGGTGGGAGGATGAGTTTAGGATCCATCTGACGGGTAATTCCGTAGGCAGCCGCTTTGGCCTTCTGTCCGGATACCAGGTCGCAGAATGGGCGTCTCTACCGTTGGCCGATGCGGCAATGATGTGCGAGCGGGCGGGAACAATCTTCAGTTCCTTTTACAGGCAGGTTGTGTTTCCCGAACTCGCGAAGCAACAACCGGCAATCATTGGCGTCACGATTGCTTCTGGCCACCAGATTATTCCTGCTATCGAGTTGATCCAGGGAGCACGTCGGACTCTGCCAAACGCGTTCTTGGTGTTGGGTGGTAACGTCGTGACCCGACTGCGGGGTACTTCGGCTTTTAGGCTGCTTGAGTCCTTGGTGGATCAGCTCGTTGTGTTTCAGGGTGACCTTGCGTTTCGGCGGATCATGATGACGGTTTCCGAGATCGGTCCCGAGAAAGCTCGTAGCGTCCTCCCACGGAATGCAGGCGACGAGGCCATCCCTCATGACCTTTGGGCTGTACCGACCTACCGGGGCATTGATTTCAATCAGTGCCCAGGGATTCCGACTCTGTCGTATGCATCTACCCGCGGCTGCTATTGGGGAAAGTGTCATTTCTGCGCAATTCCGGCCGGATGGTCAAAGGAAGGCTACGGGGGCTCCGCGCCGGCCGAGTTTGTGGCAGCGCAGCTCGGGCAAATGGTTGAGGCAACAAGCATACCGCGAGTGAAGTTTGTGGACGAAGCAATGCCGCCTCGCAAGGTTGGGCTCCTGGCCGGGCTTTTGGCGCAAAGGAATGAGGTGGAATGGGAGGGATATGCTCGGCTCGAACCAGCTTGGGAGGACATAGGGTTGTTGACAAAGGCCAGCCGCGGCGGCTTGCGAAAACTCTACTTGGGCCTTGAACAAGCGCCCACGACGAATCGCTCTATTCTCAACAAGAATGACAAAGGCGACATCACGAAGATAATGAAGGGATGTCGTGATGCCGGCATCAAGGTGCATCTGTTCTGCATGGTGGGGCACCCAGGCACCTCTCGCGACGATGCCCGAGCGACCACCGATTTCCTCCTCTCGCACCAGGAGCTTATCGATACCGCTGATCTTGTTGGATTTCGGTTGGACCGGGGTACATCCGTGCCAGGGGTGCGAGCGGTCCCACCAAGTGAATGTGATTGGGCAACGTCGTTCGAATACGAGCCGACCATATCCGGGGGGCTTTGGCCCCAGGAGGTCGCACAACTGGAGAGCGAATGTCAGGAGCTCTTGTGGGAACATGCGCCGAGGCTTCTCCACCCGCTTTACCGACTGGTAAGTCCTTGGCAAACTAACCTCATCACTGGAAGAACTGGAACCACAGATTCGGCGGCACGCTTATGCTCAGTCAATTGTTCGTAAACGCTGTGATTGCCGGGAGCCTTTATGCATTGGTGGCGGTGAGTTTTGCTCTGATCTATCGGATCGCGGGTTTCTTTCACTTCACTCACGGACTTACGTTCGCGGCAGGCGCGTATGTAACTTTTGCGGCACATGCATGGCTGCGCCTGCCATTGGTCGCCGCCGGCGCAATCGGGGTCGTTGCCGCTGCTCTTCTCGGAATGGCTATCCGCGCGGTGGTATTCCGATCACTCGCGCGCAGAGCGGCACCACCATTGGTTATGCTGCTGGCATCTCTTGGGGTTTACGTTGTCGGCCAGAACGTAATCTCCCTCGCTTTTGGCGATAGCAGCCGACCGCTTGGGGAAAGCGTAATCTCCCCGGGGTTGGCAGTTTTTGGCGCAAGAGTGACGGAAGCCCAATTGGCCAGCATCGCAGTTGTTGCAGCGGTACTGATGGGTTTCGCGGTTGTCATGACCACCATAGGAATCGGTCACCAGATACAGGCGGTCGCCAACGATCGGGAGCTTTCGGAGGTCGTCGGTATTTCCATCGCGGCCATTGACGGCCTCGTATTCACTTTGGGTTCGGCGATGGCGGGCTTGGCCGGAATTCTTTGGGCTATCGATCAGAACATGACGCCGACCATGGGTATGCGCGCGCTGTTAATTGGCGTCGTTGCCATGATTATCGGAGGTCAAAAAACCGTCTCCGGTGTGGTACTTGCGTCGATGTTCCTTGCTCTTGCACAAAATTACTCCATCCTGTTTGTCCCGACAGCATGGCAGGATGCGATTGTGTTCTTGATTTTGGTCGCGTTCCTGCTCGTCAGCCCGTCAGGGTTCTTTGGCCTGCGAGGCAGGCGGCGATCTCTAACCTGACGAATGGACTACCTGCTCCACATCCTCATCCTTGCAGCGATCTACAGCATCCTGGCGGTGTCGCTGGATCTTCTTGCCGGCCATGCTGGATTACTGGCGGTCTGCCAAGCTGCATTCTGGGGTCTCGGCGCTTACGCAAGCGCCGTGCTGACTGTTGACTACGGTGTTTACTTTCCACTGGGGATCTTGGCTGGTATGTGCCTCGGCGTTCTAGCCTCGTTCCTTGTTTCGCTGCCGTCCCTTCGGCTGACAGACGACTACTTCGTGATTGCGACTTTTGGATTTCAGATCATCGCGTTTGCCATTTTCAACAACTGGGCTTCGTTGACGCGCGGCCCGCTCGGAATCCCTGGAATCCCTCCACCCACCATTTTCGGCTGGCGGGTTGATTCGCAATGGAAATTCCTGCTCCTTGCCGTAATCGGGGCGGTGGCCGCCTACATCGTGGTGAACCGCATCTCCTCAAGCCCGTTCGGACGCGTGCTGCACGCCATACGTGAAGATGAGATTTTCGCAGCATCGCTTGGGAAGAACACCTTACGGTTCAAGGTGACAGCATTTGCGGTCAGCGCAGCGCTCGCCGCCATGGCCGGCAGCCTCTACGCACACTATATCACCTACATCGACCCGACGAATTTCACGCTCACGGAATCCATCCTAATCATTTCAATGGTTATTGTTGGTGGTGCCGGGAGTAGATGGGGACCACTAACCGGGGTTTTGGTCCTAGTAGTTATGCCGGAATCTCTGCGCTTCATTGGTTTGCCCAGTGCAATTGCCGCGAATGTTCGCCAAATCATGTATGGCGTGCTTCTTGTCGTAATGATGTTGTTCCGCCCGCAGGGACTGGCTGGGCAATACCGGTTTGGGCGGTAAGGACAGTTCATGAATATCCGCTGCACAGGCCTCAGGAAATCTTTCGATGGCGTCATAGCGCTGGGGAACATTTCAGTGCAGTGCCCGACCGGAGGAATAACGGCCATAATTGGCCCTAACGGCGCCGGCAAGACGACGCTGCTAAACATTCTCACCGGGTTTCTTTCGCCTGATGCCGGCCGATGGTTCGTCGGCGAGCGAGAGATTACGGGTCTTCCACCATACAAGGTTGCCCGCATGGGGCTTACGCGAACTTTCCAGGACGTTCGGTTAATTTCAATGGTCACCGTGCTTGAGAACGTGATGTTGGCGAGACCAGACCAGACGGGCGAGGGCCTGCTCCACGCAATTTTACGAATTGGAGTTGCTGGTGAGGAGGCATGTAACCAACGCGAAGCCTCGCGGCTTTTGCAATTTGTCGGATTGGAGAAGCAGACCAATGAGCGTGCAGGAACGCTTTCGTATGGTCAACAGAAACTGCTGACGCTGGCCTGTTGCCTAGCCGCGCAGCCCGAAATCCTTTTGCTCGATGAACCGTTAGCCGGCGTCCACACCGATACCGCCGCGAACATCTTGCGACTCCTACAGCAGATTCGGCAGAACGGCAAGACGGTTGTGTTTGTCGAGCACAACATTGCGGCGGTGCGCGAGATTGCTGATTTCGTGATTGTGATAGACGAAGGAACGGTCGTTGCGCAAGGGCCGCCAAGGGAGGTTTTGAATCGACCTGAGATCTTGGAGGCATACGTTGCCTGACCCGCAGCCTCATCTTGGGATTTACGACCTCCACACAGGTTACGCGAAGAAGGAGGTGTTAGGCGGAGTGACACTCGATGTCTTGCCTGGCGAGGTGGTAGCGTTGATTGGCCACAACGGCGCCGGCAAATCGACGGTGCTGAAGGCCGCCTTCGGGATGCTTCCAATTTGGGCCGGCCATGTGGCACTTCAAGGAAGCCGTATAAATCTCCCTAGCCCGCGGATTATGCTCGGCCATAAAGTCGCATACTCTCCGCAAGGAAATCGAGTATTTGGCGAATTGACAGTCCTTCACAACCTCGAACTGGGTGGGCTGACGCTGGCGTCCAAGGCAGAACTTCGAGAGGGTCTGGCGCGCGTGCTCCTGCTGTTTCCCGCTCTAAGGGGCCGGACGAAGCAAAGGGCGGGCACGCTTTCGGGAGGTGAGAGGCAAATGCTCTCCTTGGCAATGGCGCTGATCACCTCACCGCGTTTGCTCCTCCTGGACGAGCCATCGCTGGGCTTGGCGGCACCGACGACCAGGAAGGCTCTGGATGTAATACATGCACTCAGTAGCAACCAAGGTGTGTCCGTGCTAATCGTCGAGCAGAAGGTGCGTGAGGTGCTTCGAATTGCAGATCGCGTGTTTGTGCTTAGGAACGGTCGTGTGTCGTTTTCAGGAAAGGCATCGGCGTTGGAGGACGAGGCACGGCTACGGGCGGTCTACTTGTGAGAATCGAGGGGCCTGCGCTCACGACTTCGCGCCCAGGGGACGTCGAACGCAGTGCGCCACTTTCTCAGTTCGAGATTGCTGATTTGTGACCGCCGTCCATCACGCTTTCTTGGGTGTTTTAGAGATTTCCGGCGGGATTTGGGAATTGAGATATACGGTCGGCCAAATCGGACAGGTACTATTTTGAACGGTTCGGAAGGCCGTCACGGCGATTGTGGACAATCCGAGTTGCCTGTAGAAAATACAACGAATGGCGTATAGCCCTAGACGTTTCGGCGCTACGGAATGAATCACTGAACATAATTAATACTGTGCGTTTCACAACGACAACCCAGTGATCCGTTTTCCAAAACAGCCATCAATCAGCCCAAAGTTTGCGATCCGAGCCGGCGAGCAATTCGTTGATGGTTTTTTCGCGCAAATCGCGCATCGTCTTGCGTGACAGCGATCGGGCTTCAAGGGCGGAACTGCCCTGAACAATTGCCAGAATTCGTTTTGTCTTTCGCTCGGCTTGGCGCCGGCGCATCGTGCGAACGTCCACTTCATCGACGAAACGAACGCTAACGCCCAGTTCGCGCGCCAGCGAAGCCACCGTTGAAATCCCCGCATTGGTTTCTCCCCCCGACAAGATTCGCCGAACGCTCCGCAGACTGATGCCGATCCGCTTGGCAAGAACAGCGTAGCTCATCCCAAGCCGCTGGCGGCGCTTGTTCAAATGCCTGAACATCGGTCGAATGGTCTGATCCATATACGTGGTGGGGTAGGGAAGCCGTCTATATGCCAAAAACATTCGTCAGTTGCCCAGTCGCGTCAAGACATCGCCGAGGTTGCAGGATGCGATCCGGTCGTCACCAGAGGATTCGGTGACGTTGGAGACGAGGTAAACGCGCTTGGCGCCAATAAGCTCGGCATTCTTCTTGAGCTTGGCCATGTCGCCGGGGTTTGGTGATGCCGTGAGCTTGACCTCGAAGGCCCAAATCTCACCTTCAGATTCGATCACGAGGTCAATCTCGTGCTGGTCGCTGGTCCCCAGGAAGTACGGCTCAAAACGGCGGCCGGCGGCTGACAGCGAACCGATGATCTGCTCGATGACGAACCCCTCCCAACTCGCGCCCACCACTGGATGGCTGAGTAATGCATCAAACGTCGTGATGTTGAGTTGTGCGTGGAGTAGACCCGTGTCGCGCCAGTAGACCTTTGGCCGTTTGACCAGACGCTTGCGGATGTTCCCCTGATAAGGCGGCAGACGACGGACGAGAAACGCTCCGGTGAGATAATCGAGATAGCTGCCGATGGTCTTGCCGTCCAAGTTCATGGACGATCCCAACTGCGATGCGTTCCACGTCTGCCCGTGAAGAGCGGCCAACATCCTGAGGAATCGAGCCGTCGTCTGAGGCCGGGCGGTCAATCCCCAGTTCGGCAAATCGCGTTGAGCCAGCAGCGCAAGATAATCATCCTGCCAACGGGGGAAGCGGGCTTGTCCCAAAACTCCGCCGTCGGGATAACCGCCGCACAGCCAGAGACGTTGCTGATCGCCAGCGGGTATTTCTTTCAAAAGGAAGGGCGTCAGTTCCAGCAACGCCAACCGACCGGCGAGCGATTCCGAAACCTTCACCATGAGGGCCGGCGACACTGATCCCAGGAGCAGGAATCGTCCGGTGCGCTTGCGGTCTTTGTCGATGGCTCCGCGTAGTCGCGGAAATACTTCCGGCCAGAACTGCGCTTCATCGAGAATGATGAGCGTGTTTTCCGCGGTGCGTTGATCCCATTGGAGATCAAGCTTCACGCGGTCTGCCGGCTGTTCAAGGTCGAAGTAGTGGCCGCCGAGCGACTTGGCGAGCGTAGTTTTGCCGCACTGACGTGGTCCGACCAGCGTAACGGCCGGGGATGCTTTCAGGCGACTCTGAAGTTCTGTGGCTACAAGGCGTTGGAGCATTCCTTGCAGAATAGGAATTCATTCCTAAATTGCAAGAACAATCGCAACTATCTGCGGATAAACATCTTATGCCACGGATGCGCGGAACAAATTAGAGAGGCGTGGGGAGGCGAGCCGTTCTGGCCAAATAAACGGCTGATTCTATTGACGATCATCCACCTTGTTAAATGAAGATCTAGCAGCCATTGTCCGACTGACGAATATGAAGGCCAAAACCTGCTCGGATGAGTTGTTAGGGATATCAGAGTTGATCGACATACTCTCCTGTCGTTGTGACTCGACTTTTCAACTCGATCAACGGCAAGGGTTCGATCAGACGAAGTGAGGGCAAGAGCTCACGTCCGAGAACAGTACAGCCGGACGGCTTTCTGCTTCGGCTGCCTGGCAGCGGCAAGCGCCTCGTCAATATGGCCGATCAAATAAACGATGGACGACTCACTCTGGCCATGCCGTGGTGTCGCGGAACATGCTTACTGCGCCCGCCTGTTCTACTACATGACAGTCGAGGGCGTATTCATGCCCAGCGCCGATACAGAACACGGCTTAGGCGTTCACCGACGAGTTGATCGTCCGAGCGAGGCCCCGCCGACCCTGGAAACAAACGGCAAGAATGGCCGAAAGGGACGGAAGCCCGCTGAGAAACTTGAAGAGACTTCTTCTGAAGCCGATCCACAGCGGCCCAAATCAGTCCGCAGCCTCGCGCTCACCAGTGATCGTCTCGGTCTGACAGCAACGCTAGACTTGGCCGAAATCCAGGGAACAACCGCAATCCCGGTTGAATATCGCAAGGGTAGACCG
>Ga0181518_10002963_pt1 | contig 15981 bp, 16 predicted proteins | sample PEATcosm2014_Bin_28_FD_119751 | JGI IMG/M metagenome (GOLD analysis project Ga0181518, IMG submission 119751) | Peatland microbial communities from MTU Mesocosm Facility, Houghton, MI, USA - PEATcosm2014_Bin01_60_metaG | ecosystem: Environmental > Terrestrial > Soil > Wetlands > Peat | place... | reverse complement strand
GTGCGCATATCCGAAGCGTGCTGATAACGGAGATCCCTATCTTTTTCCAGCGCCTTGTTAATGATGCGCTCCAGGTCAGGCGTTACATCGGGATTCAGCCGCACGGCAGGAACTGGCTCATGATCTAGAATCTCCCGGAAGATGACCGCAGAACTCTCGCCACGGAAGGGCAATTGCCCTGTGGCCATCTCATAAAGGACGGCGCCAAACGAGAATAGATCGCTCCGCGCATCCAGTTCCTTTGCTCGCGCCTGCTCCGGCGACATGTAAGCGACGGTGCCGAGCGTAGAACCGGGACTGGTCAGATGCTCCGCGTCCACTGTCTGCGTGTTAAGAGACGCAATCTTGCTCGAAGAACTGCCTGCCAGACTGACCTTCGCCAGCCCAAAATCTAGAATCTTGGCGTGTCCGCGCTTGGTCACAAATATGTTCGCGGGTTTGATGTCGCGGTGGACGATACCTTCGGAGTGCGCCGCATCCAGTGCATCCGCAATCTCGATGGCCAGCGACAGAATCAACTCGGTTTCCAGAGGACGCCCAGCGATGCGATGCTTGAGCGTCAGGCCGTCCAGAAACTCCATGGCGATGAAGGGCTGCCCATCTTGCTGCCCGATCTCATAGATGGTGCAGATATTGGGATGATTGAGGGCCGAGGCTGACTGCGCTTCTCGCTGGAAGCGGGCCAAGGCTTGGGGGTCTTTGGCTACTTCATCGGGCAGAAACTTCAGCGCGACGAATCGGTGGAGGGTTATGTCCTCAGCTTTGTAGACGACACCCATCCCGCCACCACCGAGCTTCTCGACGATTCGGTAGTGCGAGATGGTTTGGCCGATCATCAGGGGCAAATCTTACGTGGCTGAAACAGGCAAGTCAATGAACGCCGTGGAGTTGGCCGACACCACCGCGTCCCAGGCGGCCACGTTCGGCGAAGCTAACGGCTTCAGGTCCGATGAGGTGACATTGTTTCAGTTCAGATGGGTGGGGTATGGGTATGGGGGTCCGTGTTTATAGAGAGCACAAAGCCGCGGACCGCCGCTCCCATTTTTGCACGCGCAGCCAGTATTTTTTCAGAAGTGAGGTGAACAAAAGACGAAAGTGAGAAGTATTAGACGCCTTTTGGCCGCCATTCCGGGGCAGTGAGGCACCAGATAAACGCAGTCAGAAGTGGCAGTTCTTTTGGTGGAGCGCGGGCCAGCGACACAGCAAGACGCTAGGCCGGTTCGCCACCAAGACAGCGGCCTGGAATGCAGCTCAAGTGTTCCGCGCCAAACTGCCTCAACCTCAACAGACCGGCTCGCCCACCGTGGCCGTACTGGTAGAGCAATACCGATCAGAGAAAATGCCCGCACGGCTAGACACCCACCGCGGCTACGAATCGTGGATCAGGGTCCACATCCTGCCGAAGTGGGGCCAGAAGCCAATCACCGATCTACAGGCGCGCCCGGTGGAAGCGTGGCTAGGCGCTCTCGCGCTGTCACCGAAGAGCCGGGTCCACATTCGCGGGATCCTCAGTTCGCTGTGGAAGTTTGCAATGTGGAAACAGGACGTACCGCTGCAAGTCAATCCGATGAGCTTGGTAGCGGTCAAGGATGCCTCCAAGCGAATACGCCAGCCGCGCAGTTTAACGGTTGAGCAATTCCGTTTGCTCGTATCTCATCTCAGAGAACCATTCGGAGTGATGGCCTTGGTGTGCGTCTGCTTTGGCCTTCGCATCTCCGAGTGTCTTGCGCTGAAATGGTCCGACGTAGATTGGTTCAACGGGTTGCTGCGCGTGGAGCGTGGCATCGTGGAGCAGAACGTTGACGATGTGAAAACCGATGAGTCGCGCAAGCCTTTGGTTATCGCAAACGATTTGCTCGAACGGTTGAAACTGTGGAAGCAGACCACGGAGTTTCCAGGGAACAGCGATTGGATTTTCGCCAGTCCTCTGAAGCTTGGTAGGCTGCCATACTCGTACACCGGATTCTGGCGAGAGCTTGATCGGGCCGGCAAGGAATCGGGCATCGGTCACATCGGCACACATACATTCCGACACTCCTACCGGATGTGGATCGACGCGGTAGGAACTCCAATCGGAGTACAACAGAAGCTCATGCGCCATGCCGACATTCGCACCACCATGAACATTTATGGCGATGCGTCATCGGCGGACATGCGTGAGGCGCACGGCAAGATCGTGCAACTGGCGTTACAACCGGAGTGAACGGCACGGAAGCGGCACGGGGATGTTCGTAACCTACAGAAAGAGTGGCTCCTCAGGTAGGACTCGAAGCCACCACCAAACGTAAACGCAAGCACTTACAGAGCACAGACGGCAACGAAAGTACATCAAAAGCAGTGGTAGTTCACGTTAACTGATTGCGTATTGATTGCTGAACCGCCAAACAAACGGCACTCGGGATAGTGATGGAGAAGGCAATTTCACTCAGGACCCAGATCGAAAAGGAGGTCCTAGCCCCTATTTCGCAATCTGATCCCAGCAGGCGTCGGGCCATGAAGGTCTTTCTTCCCAAGTGCTGGGTGTGCCGTCCAGCTTATAGTTAAGAAGCTCTCTCGTCTTCAAGCGAATTCCATCCTCACCCGCTAGGTAAACGTCGCGATACTTGCCTTTTCGCGGCAACAACAGTGGCAATGCAAGCTCGGCAAGATCGGTATCTTTTTCAGCATCGGCCCTGCTTTGACGCTCTGGTCCGAAAGTGATGCTCAACGAGAATTCGATAGTAAGGATGTACGGATAGAGAATCGAGTCGTTTGGTTTTACATCGGCGAATACATCAGTGGGAGGTCCCCAAGCGTGTTTCTCCCAGATTTGCTTGTGGTGCTTTCGGTCAGATTGGATAACAACCTCACGCCGGGGACACGCCTCAAAACGCTTCTCCATGTCCCTCGCCAGAGTCTTGATATTGAACTCAGAGTCGCTCTGAGCCAGCATGGTTGGTGACCAAAAACTCAGCAGTAGCAGAGGTAAAAGAAGGTTCCTTTTCATGGGCTACTCCATCAAGGTCTTCTGCCAGAGACAAATGTCAGAAGCTTTTCACACCCCGCCTTTCGCGTCGAGTGTAATCCTGATGCTCTGTTTTTGGAATGCAGCATGAGGGCCGCTGGCCCCGCCCTGGGTCGAGAGGGCGGGATTCGAATCCGCACGATAACGTAAATTCAATGACATGCAGGGCCACGGATGGCATTTCAGTTACACGGAAAGCAGTGGTAGAACGACAAACGGATTGCAAAATGGATTGCAGAACTCTTTGACCAACTCTCGTCTGCTATGTCTTTGTCTCCTGGTACGGCGTCAGAATACTTAACGCAAGCTCTCTCAGGGCCGGCAGCATGAATTTGAGGTTAGCCGACCGAAAATCGCGTCATTCAGTCGTTTCCTGTAGCAACGCCACGACATTTGTGCTTTCCCACAACTGTGATTTTTCGGCAAGGATACGTTTTTCACGGTCTACCTTTTGACAGCATGATTGTTGCTGTAAAGGCGATATTTCAACGGCTAATCGCAGAGTTCACTTCTGGCGGCTGGCGTGGGTCGTACACGACCAGAATAGTACTTTAGAATTTGGTTCCCCAGTCAAGTATGAGGTGCGAAACTGGAAAGGTCCGTACCGCTATTGGACGTTCACGCTCAAATTGTTGATCGATTGCGTAATGCCGTTGATCGTGACCAGACCGGGCGTATCGATCCTGGACGCAAGGATGTTCTCGCCGGGGAGAACCATGATCTGTCCGAGCAGAGTGAATCTCGACTTCGGCTGCAAGGCGGGTTCATGAAACGCCTTGGAGTGGTTTGGCCCGGAATGTTACTTCAGGGGTGTTGTGAGCCTTGCAGTTGCCTGGAAAGCAGGCATATTCGGCGTGGTGACACATGACGAGTTGCAGGGCAACGAGGTTTTCGTTGGTTCGTTTGCTTCAGGGCAGATCATCAAGAGTTGGAGCCTAGGTCGGGGACGCACTGCTACGCAGCTTGGTCAAACATCGCTTTCGCTAAGTGACGATGGGGCCCGAATAGCCGTTTCAGTGCTGCCCGATGGAAACAGTATACCGAAAGGCTTCAACAACCTTCGCCTCTACAACTCTGGCAATGGAGAGATGGTGAAGTCGATCCGGACAGATGGCTTCCTGGAATATGACCAAATTCCTTCATCAATCAGCCAGTGCAACGGAGCAAGAATCGAGTGGCCGTTGAAAAGGTCCGTGTGGCCGCTGTATGAGCCGTTCACCGGGTCCAGTATGTGAGTTGACATGACTATGCCGTAGCGGTGGCCTTGATCAAGCGGGCCAGCCCAGGACCACGGCATATTTTGGTTCAAGATACTTTGGAATGCGGTTGGATCGGTAACGTCGAAAGAGTAGTTGGCGTGACCGCCGACCGTGCCCGTATATTGCAAATTCGAAGCCGACATTCCAGTGCTGTTCTGGACACCCGCCGCCAATCTTGCCGCGCAAGATTTCTTGTCTGGCGTCGTGCCGTTGTTTGCGCCTTGCCCATAGTTCCCCGTGTCGCCTGACAGCGAGTAGTCAGGATCATCAGGCAACTCAGGCAACCCAAACTCAGAGCCGCCGGTGAAGGGATTTCCAGTTGCAGGGTTAATGTAGTGCCAGCCCTCCCCGTCGAGCGATATTGGGTAGAAAAACCAGTTAGAACCCACGACGGGTCCGCAGTCGTTGATCGGGTACAGGCCGACAAAGTTCGCCTCCGCGCGCGAACCGCGCGGGGTATCTCGCAGCACCTGTTCCGGGGTGACTGTCACCCCCTACTCCCGGTGCGAAGCACTGTCTGCTTTTGACGGCGGTGGGGCCGGGGCAGGTGGCAGCTGAAAAACGTAAACCGATTCGTCGTGCAAGATGGCAAGCAAGGAGCCATCCGGCGATAGTGCCAGTTGCGTGGCTTGGTCCTTGATCTTTGGCCCGATCAGGTTCAGCTTGTAGGACCGTTCGTGGAATGGTGCATCGTAAACGGAAATCGTCTTCAGCTCGCCATGAGCCCCGACATCGAGGGCGGTAACTTCGCCCGTCGATTTGAAAAAGGGAACGACGAAGCGCTGGCCGCCAGCCGACGGGATGGCCATGCCTCCCTCAAAGGGCGCGTTCTCCGTAAACACGGCCTTGCCATCGGTTCGCAACAGTTTCCACGGGTGGCCGGAAAGGAAGAGCGTGTCTTCGTTCAGAAACCGAGGAGACGATTGGGGTCGCCGCTCGATCGGCGCTATAGTTTTCCACTCTGTCGCGAGGCCCCTGATTTCAACGCTCGGGTCGCAGTGATAGAGCGGGAAGCTACACGCAATCATTGCTGTCGCGTCGTCTGATATGCCCACCCATCCGCTTTGCATCTCCTTCCACGAGCGAACAACTTGAAGAGTAATAGTGTCGACCCATACCCACGGGGTTGCCAAAGTTGTCGTCTGGTTGGGTGTCGCAAAGAGGATATTCCTCCCGGTGGGCGATGGGTGCGCAACCCAGCCCCAAAGATCCTCCTGTATCGGCGGTAGACTCAGCTCTCTTAGCTCTTTGGCATCGGGGGAGTAAAGGGTCAAGGCGACTCCCCTTTGCGTGACGAACTTCCCGTCATTCGTGGCAATGATGCCTGCAAATCTCGATTCACTCGGCCAACCTTGTGTCGACGTGATTTTTCCAGTGTCCGCGTCAAGGAAGACTGCGCGCAGTCGCAACGGTAGATTTGTGTCAGAGTTATCGCGGCCCGATAAGGCAGTCTTCTCTTCGCGGGTCACGAAAGTAGCAACGATGGTTTTGTTGTCCAAGAACCAGAATGAGGTTTTCGGCGGCAGGTGCGTTTCACGTCCACGGCCAACCACCAGTCCGAGGGGCGCGCTCCCAACAGCGGCGCGCAAGTCTACGGTCCATTTCGCCGTGATCGCTTCGCTTGCAGTATCGACAGTCGGCCCACTTGGGCTACTGAGGAAATGCACCAACAAAAAAACCGCCACCGACGTCAACAAAGGCATGCTCCCAGAAGTTGATGGTGAAGACGGCTGAAAACGAAAAATTACCTGTCCATGGGCTTACTGTATCGTCGTGAACCCAGAGCGCACCGTCTACATTCTCGATATGAATCCCGTCGTCGTACCTTCCAGCTGAAGGGCATGCAAACTGGTCCGAGTCGCAAGAAAGGAGGAAATTGCAGTGTCCGCCGCTTAGGTCACAATTCGTCGGATCTGCTGAAGGGCCCGGACCAAAAACAGCCAGCAAGTTCCCACTTAGTCTGTCGTACTGGCCATTTGCCTGCGAGAGGTACTGAGGCAAGGAAAGGTTGTTCCAATTTATCCCCAACTCTGGGTCCCAGCCGGTGTTAATGATGGAGAGGTAGCGCGCCTGCCCAGCCAAGAGCCCAGCTGCGCCTGAAGTCGAGCTTATGTTATATCCGGGGCCAAAGCTCCAAGGGGTTCCGTTGACACCTGCAATTCCATTGACACCTGTCCCAGCGCCGCAATTGCCCGATGCGTCACAGAATCCGCCTCCGTTGTTGTCTACGGGACCGCCGTCCCCGCAGGCACCTACGGATGCGTCGCACTGGCCGGGCATGTCGCGGTTCATCCCTGTCGGGTCAACAAAGCTAAGCGGATTGTTGAGGACGTAGGCATAGCGGTTCCAGGTCTGTGGGTCGGCGGGGTTCACTGCCGCCAAGCCCGAGGGGTCAGGCGACAACCAGCGGCCCTGCGACGGGCTGTGCTCGCGGAAAGTGAAATCGTAGAGGCTGCTGGCGGTGTCCGAATCTTGGCCGGTGAATGACGGGTCCGATGTGCCGGAGACAGCATACTGCTCGCCAAACGGGGCGTAGGCCGAACTCGAATAGGGCGATGTCGGTCTTGTCGCCGTCGAAGTCAGGCGCGAACTGTTCAGCCAATCCGAGTGTCGATAATATGCCAGCCCTGTCGAATTGTAGATGGCCGTCGCGCCGCCAGGAAGGCTGACCAACGCCTTGGTCAAAGTCTGTCCGTTCATGAGCGCCGTTTTTCCCACCGGGCTGTAAACTATTTCCGTGTAAGTCGAACCATTCTGCTGCTCCACCATCTGGCCTAGAGCATTATAAATCAAGTTCGTAGTATTGACACTGGCCGGGTTGCCCCAGTTCGCATCCCAAGTGTAGCTGTTCAGATTATCGGTCAATAAGTTGCCGTTTGCATCGTATTTGACGGTGACGCCAGGAATCGACGTGAACTGGTTCGTGGTTAGCGAATAATTCGGTGCGAACGTTGAGCTGCCGCTCTTCGTAATGTTGCCGAAGGAATCGTAGCTGAAGTTCTGCGTCCAGATGGATCCGCAGGTAGCCGAGGAAACCCGCTGCACATCATCGTACTGGTAGTTGCACGTCCCAGTGTCGCTGGTGCCCGTGATGCCATCGACAATAGCCAGTTTTTGCAGGGTACCGTTTGTACTCCAGGTGAGCGTGCCCGCATCGGTCTTCCCGTTCACGCTGAAAGTGTAAGTCCCTATGCGCCCGGTGTTGGGATCGTAGGTAAAGCTATCGCTGTCTGCCGAGCCAAAGGTAACGCTGGTCAGCGCGCCCAGGGGATTGGTTGTGCTGCTTGTGGAGTAGGTAACGCTAGAAACAGGACTGGTCCCGGAGGAAGCTGTGACCTGCGTGTATCGCCCTTCGCCGTCGAGGCCAGCTCCGTTGGCCCCGTAGTAGATCGTCGGCACACCAGGAATGCCGCTTAACGACTGCAGCGCACCCGTTGCCCAGTAGGAGGCGGTCGTGTGATAGTAAACTCCTGACCCCGAGTGTGGCGTGGCTTCGTAAACGTCAGTCGTCTCACCACGCTTGGAGTAACTAAAGAGTTCATCGGTAACGAAAGCGGTCAAGTTTGACGTGTTGAACGTCTGGGCTTCCACCATGTGTGTTTTGCCGTTGCTCACGGTCACACCCGTCGGGTATGAACTCTCCGAGTCATAGAAGAACTGCCGGAGGATGGTGTTGGCAACTTTGCTGTTGCCCGCTTTCAAAAGACGATGGAGAGCATCGTGTGAGTAGCAGGTAAAGTTGCCGGCCTGTTGTCGATGTAGTTGCCTAAACTCGCATATGAAATGGCTGTTTCGCGGACGAGATCCGTCGTGCCCGGCGCTGCGCCCAACGTGACTCCGTAGTTGTACTCCTTGTCATCGGTGACAAGGCCGTAGCTGTTGTACAAGACTTCTGCCAATCGGGTGCTGCTGTTCGGAAGTTGGCTGTAGACATCAGTCTGGGTGATCGGTGAACTGACAGGCGCGGTCGCGCAGCTTAAATAGTTTGCGTTGTAGCAGCGGATGCTCGTCGCCAACAGATTGCTGGGCGAAACACTCCCCTTATAAACTTGACGCTGGGTTTCGTAGAAGTCGTACGTAGGAGCGCTGGTGTTCCCGTCCTCAGCAGCATTGATAACCGTGTAGTTAGCATTTGGATCAATGACAGTCGTGGTCCACGTTGATCCTGGCCCAGGCGATCCCGACACCAAGGAGCGCGAGTACTGCCATTCTCCACCAGGGTTAAGCGTCCGCGTCAGCCCTGCGGTACTCCCGTCGCTGAAGATTCCGTTTGATCCGCCACTGTAGGCGTACGTGATGGTTCCGCCAGTCGGCAGGGTCACCGATGCAATTCTGCCTGTCACGCAGTTGCCTTGGTATGTACCCTGCAATGGTGTGCATGAGCCGGGCGTCTTCTCATATGTGAAGGCGTAGCTGGTCCCGTCGGGCAATGTGATGCCGCCCACAAGCGGATCGCTCAACCGACCGTACTCAATCACGCCACTGACTCCGAAACCAGTCTGCACCGTGTATTGCGTGTAGTTCATCGTGTAGGAAGCTGTGCCCCCGGAGGGAGCGGTGTATTGAAACTCAGTCGGGCTCGCCGGGGTTCCACTGCCACTGACCGTCAAAACGGGCGTGGTGCTGGAAAGAGTGTCAAAGAATTGACCGCTACTGTTAATCGTGATCTGATTTCCGTTGGTATCGGTTACGGTACCCTGGCCGCCCGAAGTTCCGACTGGTACATTCATCAGCTTGCCCGAGCGAGTGGTCAAGGATGCCGTGATGGACCCCTCCGGGGTTAGATTTACCGTCAGAGTGAGGCCCGAACCGTCAGGAGCCAATACGCTCTCAGAAGGTTTATAACCTCCTGAGGGATACCCTGGGCAACCGGGGGGAGCCCCACCTTCTACCACTGGAGGGTTGAAAGTGAAGTAGTGGGAGCTTCCGAAATTGTCGAGGTAATTCGCGCCTGTCAGGGTGTAGACGGTGTACTGCTGCACGTTATGAAGGTAATAACATTGGTATATAACCGAATTGAGTGGGGCGCTCACCCACCCGGTGGCAATCTGCGTGGCGCCAGCCCAGCCCCAATTGGCGGCTGGTTGCCAAGTGGTGGTTCCACTCGACGTGACCGTAACCCACACGAGACCGTCGTAGGTAAGATCATATGTGAATGGCATTCCACGACCTGCCTTGTGCAAGACCGGGATGGCTAAATGCACATTCAAGTTGCCGAGGTTGACTGTATCGAACGGCCCTCCGGCGAAACTGCCGAACGGAGGCGTGCCCGTGGCCACCTGCCCTGACGCGATACATGCTCCGATAATAATGATGAACAATGCGGCAAGCCATGGATGCAATTTCATGTTCTCTCCCCCTCTGAACCACTCGTGTTCAATTGATCGCGAAATCCGATAGCGGCAGACCTGTATTGAAAAAGGCGCCCGAAATGGTGATATCCACGAGCACGTTTCCCTGCAAAGATCTCTGGATATGTGTCGGCACCGCAACGCCGTTCAGAACCTGATAACTGGAGAAATCAACCTCGGTCGGTAGGTTCGTGCTCGCGTTGTTGTCCGGATGGACATTGAAGGTGACGGCTACAGGCAAGAGCGTGGCGGCATCGAGATAAAAATCCATCGTGCTCAACGGCTGCTGACTCGGACCGGCCCCCGACAGATTCGTCTGATATAGGAAAGACTGAATGTGTTGGACGGCCGCTCCGTTTCGAGTTTCTTGGCCGACATAGGCAAGCACCACGCTGGAACTCGGCGCAAGAGACCCGAGCGCCGGAAAGAACCAGACCGCATCCGTCGCACAGTTTTGGGAGGCGTACAGGCCAGATTTGCCACTCTCGGCAATCCATTGCCCTTGGGGCAGGCCCGTGGACGCGTCACGAATCTCGGTTCGTGTTCCGCTGGGAAGCAGGAGGCTCATCCGGCTTTCGCTTTTGCCGGACGCGAGCAGGGTGGCTGTGCCCGTCTCGGGAGCCGCCCCGCCCGACCACGTGACACTGCCAGTCAGCGCCACATCAGTGATGGCCTTTCCACTGGCCAAGGCGGAGATTGACTGGGACGCGAAGGAAACTGCCCGAGGATCGCTTGCTGGGGGCTGATTCTGAGAGAACAGGAAAGTTGAACCGACGAAAATGAGCAGGAAAGATTGGAGAAAACGGCAAGAAATGCGAGTTTGCATTGAATCTCCTTTTGAACACAGCCCTACGAAGCACACACATGCGCGACTGCGTTTTCGGCGGACAACGGCGCGATGCAGTGTTTCCGCGCATAGCACGGGCGAACACCATTACGGGGAAGAATCCTGACAAGAACGTTTGAGAGAAAGGTTGAAAATCGCAATCTCTCTCTTACTGCGAATTACTTTTCTTGATGTGGGCAGAAACCACACCAGGCTGCATCGCTTCTAAGAGCCGCAATAAAACCCGCAAACTTAGTCTTAGGTGCTACAAAGTGTCAAGAGCTAACTTGTTATGTTACGAAACCCGAACAAACTACACATTCTCATCCACTGAAGACGAGTCTTGTCAACGTTTCTGGCGGCTTAATGGCTGTTATCGGGAACGGTCTAAAAGGCAAAACCCAGAGCTTATTTGTTACGAAATCAGAAGGAAATCATCACACTGGTATGTGACGGGACTCACTTAGCATCCGCACTTTATCGACATGGCGGAGAATTCACTGTCGGCCATGGCACCAAAGGATGTTTGATGTAACAGACCAATTCATTCAGAATTACACGAACACTCGGACGGATGGCGCAATTTAGTCTTCGAGAATCACGTATTAGTTTGACGAGTTTTCCTCCCAATCCGGCGACCTGTAATCAGCGACTTGCAGACGCGGCCCGGAGAGACCTTTTTGCTTTACTCCTTGATTCCGTTCCCGCTCTTGCGAATGTGCTCGACATCAACCCTGGCTTTGAAGGGCCGATTACTTTGGAACTCTTTAACCACGGCGAATGGGAGCTTGAGTTTATTCCAGGTCGAGACTTGATTTGCCAAGTGGCATTTTGGGAAATCAAGACTCCAGTCCCAGAAGCGGCGATTAACAAACTGAGCAGTTATAAAGGGCAGAAAGTGCCGTTCCCGGCTAAGAAAAAGCTGTAAATTACGAGTTACGACTCCGACCTTCTCTGGTCAGGTAGTTGCACGCGCAACAATATCCGCAACAGGTTCCCTCGCTCACCGCATCGCTAACTGTTAACAATTGGTGCAGGATGGGTTTGGTCTTCGGGAAAGAACATTCGGAAGATTTCGTCCGGGCTCTGGACGAAGAACGCCGCTGGTAGCCTGAACACGTTCGTTTCGTTCTTGAATCCCGTGAAGCCATTCGCGTCGATAACGCTCTCCAACCCGATGCCTTTTCGGGTTATCTCGACATAACGCTGCCCGTCGCGAAGATGGTAGCGCTTTGCGATGAATCCGTCGGCACCGTAGACCGCAAATCGCTCGCGGGCGGGCATCCGCAAGCGGTACATCACACCCAGGCGCGAAGCTGCTTCAATATCCTTGACTACCCGGCCTCTCTGTTTCTTGAGAGCATCTGGATTGTGCAAGTTTCCGCATGGGCATAGTTCCTGGAAGCAGTCGGCCAATTCTTCGGCGGTCAGTTTGCTCAATCCGTGATGAAGACCCAGCTCTAGCAAGTCGGAGTGCGTTGCGTCCACTTTGAACGAGGGCACGGGGCCATGACCGTTTTGCAAGAGCCAGAACTCATCCCGCGCGCGGACTAGTTGACTGTGGGCCTCTAAGTCGCCCTCTTTTTCGCGTTCCATCGCGAGCCAGCGCGGACTGCGATTCCGCCTGAAAAAAAACCAGTCAAAGACCCGCTCTACTTTTTCCGCTGGTGAAGGCGGCAGATAACCGATGTCAATGACCTGGAAGCAAGGCATTGCGGGCGCAATGTCAGAAAAGCGTTCGAGCAGTTCAGCCCTCTTTTCGGATGACACGTCGAGAACTTGCCGTACTTCCTTTGTTCGCTTCTCTCGCCGGGGTTGATGTTGCGCTTCGGCAAGGGCGCGATACATGGCGGCAATTTCTATAAAGACTGGATGTACTTTCTTCTTCCACGAGTCTGGATGTCGCCGCCTCACACCTGAAAGCCTACCATCCAGTTCCTTGATAGCGGGAAACGAAAAATATTTTCACGTACCTGACACGTTGCGGGGTCGATGGCAAGCTAACCACACTATGGCTACCAAACATCATCTATCGAAAGCACAACAAGCGCAGGGTCTGCGCAAAGCGCTCAAGTCCCGGCGCACTCCGCCCTGGCTGAAACCGTCCATCAAGCGCTACCTAGAACGAGTCGAGCGCGAACTCCAGAAAGAAGGACGAAGAAGATGAGTGGCCAAGGGCTGATTAGCGTCCGCATTCCGCGCTCTCTATTGGACGTGTTCCGTATGGCTGCTTCTTGCTCAAAGCACACCCTGCACGGCGCAGCCCGTCTTCTCATCTTGGGTCTAAAGGGCCTGACTCCCGATCAACTGTCGGCAATACCAGAACCACCGCAGGAACTGGACAGCCCCAGAGTTTCCCTCTATGTCGGCTCGCGGTGCGTCGCTGCTCTCGCTGAAGTTACCCAGAAGACCCACCTTTCCGTGTCCAGCATTGTGCGGCGGCTGGCTTACGGACTTTTCGTGGACAAATCAATTTGGTTTGTCCAGAACTCCACAAACAAGGAATGGCATTTAGTTAGTGTCCAGAACTGCTCTGAAATTAGGTCCTCTAATCGCAAGGGAGAAAAAGTTCATGCGGCTAGCTGACAGCAGTCGTCCCGCCCTGAGTAGATTTCGGCTATTAGAGCTTATTGCTGCGCATGAGCGGGGTTTCACTTGCAGTGCTCTCGCTAAGTTAACCCATCTTCCGGGCTGGTATACGCGTTCTTTTCGGGCGAGTTTAGGAACGCGACTACGCCGTCTTTGGAGGTGGGGCCTACTCCAGCGACGACTAGAGCGCTCACATCGAACCCGCCACGCAAGACGCAAAGGAGTTTTCGTATGGACTATTACAGCCAAGGGAATGTCCCGTCTGCAATGGGCAAGAACCCGACGCCTGGTGTGACAGTGGACAAAGTATGCAAATTGCTGAGGTCTGCACAGCCACTAGTTTGGTCGATCGCAATCGTCTTGGGAGTGCTCGGCGTTTCATTGACCGTCCGGTACCTGTGGAGAAAGAAGCGTGTCCGGGACGAAGAGCACCCCATGTCCGACTTCAACATTTGGAGGCAGGTATAGGAGTTTCACACGGGCGGCGAGTGCGGCCTGTTTTAGTAAATCCGGGCTACCGGTTGACGACTCCGGTCCGGTGCCGGAAACAGACCAACACCCGTAAGCGCTGGCCGAAAACCAGCCGCCGCCCACCAGTTTCGTGCGTTTGTTTCTTGCTCTACTTCCGGCCAAAAGTCGTCCGGAGGTCCAGGAACCCGGAGGGTTCCTGGGGGGGCACCGAAGGTGACCCCAGGGTTTTGGTTTTAGGGGTTTTCCATACTTGATACCCCCAGGTGTGCTCTTTTTCGATGAGGAGATACAAAGTGAGTGAACAAATCCACGCGGAAGGCTGCTCATGCTGGAAATGCCAAGCAGACCATCTCGGGCGATGGATTGATGCCCTCGGCTCCGAAACTGAGCCTGGGCGCTGGCAGGTCTTCGCCACGATCACCTATTTGACGAAATTCTACCCGTGGTGCCGTGGGTTCCCTGTTCTTCCCGGCAGGCCGAAGGCGGACTTCGCGCATCATTTCTTCGACAGGTTCGTCTCGCATCTTGAAAGCGAGCTGCGTTCACGGGTTGATTATGTCGTGGCCGATCAACTCGGCTCAATCAATGGACGATTCCACCAGCACGCCATCCTCGCGGCTCTCGGTTTAGACAAATACTCGCGTAGGGATATTTGGCGATGGCTGAAAGAGCGAGCCGGTTGGAGCCGAATTCTTCCTTTCGAGCAAGGCGCTGCCTTCTACATCTCCCGCTACATCGGACGCGATGCGAACCGTTGTGACTGGTATCCACGAGTTGGCGAAGAACAGCCCTTAATGCAGAAGCAGGCAGAAATCGGGAGAGTGAACATTGTGCATTCTGCCGATCTGCCGCGAGAGTTTTTCAAACAGGGTTACAAGGAACGGAAGCGTTAGTCCACAAAGGAGGAGTCAACCATGAACGCTACAAAGCGAACACGCTCGCAAGACTTGGCGCATGAAGCGAAACCTTTAACCATGTTCTTTGACGGGGCAGGCTGTCGGCCTAACGGAGACGGTTCAGGTTTTGCATGGTTTTGTCCCGATACGGGGCAGAGGCACGTTGAACGCGTGAAAGGGTTGACGAACAATCAGGCTGAATACAGAGCGTTTCTCGCGGCATTGCAAAGCGTTCCGCAGGGCAGCACTGTGGAGATGTTCTCGGATTCGCAGCTCATCTGTTCGCAATTTGCCGGGGACTATCGGGTGAAAGACTCTGCCCTTCAAGAACTGCTCTCCGAAATTCAGGCTTTAATTCTGAAAAACCAACTGAAGGTGAAGCTGCAATGGGTTCCACGTAGCCGCAACCTCGCGGGGAAACTGCTTTAGTTGCTTGTGGACGGGACAATCTTATGACTATCCAATCGGAATGGCTGACGGCTGAGGAAGCAGCGCGATACCTGAAAATCAAAACGCGCACGCTATTGGTCTGGGTCCGTCAGGGCAAGGTGAAAGCATTTGCACTCTCGGGTACCACACGACGCGTGTGGCGCTTTCGTCAGAAGGACTTGGATGCTGCTCTATTGGAAAGCCCCGTGCTAAACTCCATTCCGCCGTCTGTGCTCGTGAAAGGAATTCAATGAAACGAGCACGGCATAAGCAAGGGTCTGTTGTTTTAGACCGACGCCGCAAGGTGTGGAATTACTTGTACTGCGATGGCGGAGTCAGGCGAACGAAATTGATTGGCCCAACACGCGACTTCCCGACGAAGGCAGCCGCATGGCGAGCAGTCGAGTCGATTCGCATTTCGCTCGTCGCGAAACCAGCCGACAGCGTGCCCACGGTCAAGGCACTCGCTGAACGATACGAGGCTGAAAAGCTCCCGTCGCGTTCGGAAACTGCCCGTGTGTACAAATCTTGGCTGCATAATCACATCCTGCCTCAGTGGGGTGATAAGGCCATCACTGACGTTCAGCCAAGGGTTGTTGAACTCTGGCTTCGTCAGCTAGACCTGTCACCCAAGAGCAAGTCTCACGTTCGCAACCTTCTGCGTGTTTTGATGGACTTTGCCATGTGGTCCGGGGTGCTCGAAGTGTCCCGAAACCCGATTGACCTTGTAGTCGTTAAGGGTGCCACGAAACGAATCCGTAAGCCGCGCAGTTTGACGGTCGAGCAGTTCCAGGGACTCAGCAGCCAACTGAAAGAGCCGTTTAGAACGATGGCTCTGGTATCGGTCTGCTTGGGTCTTCGAGTCAGCGAACTGCTAGCCCTGAAATGGCGAGATGTGGACTGGCTAAATGCCAAACTCAGCATCGAGCGCGGCATCGTGAGGCAGACTGTGGACGACGTGAAGACCGATTCTTCCCGAAAGTCGCTGACTATCGCCAAAGAACTACTGGCGGTCTTGAAAGCGTGGAAGCAGACAACGCAGTTTCCTGGAAATGAGGATTGGATTTTTGCCAGTCCTTTGAAGCTAGGGCGTCTGCCTTACTCGTATACGGGCTTTTGGCGTGAGCTGGAACGGGCAGCGAAGCAAGCGGGGATC
>Ga0181518_10002961_pt1 | contig 15983 bp, 14 predicted proteins | sample PEATcosm2014_Bin_28_FD_119751 | JGI IMG/M metagenome (GOLD analysis project Ga0181518, IMG submission 119751) | Peatland microbial communities from MTU Mesocosm Facility, Houghton, MI, USA - PEATcosm2014_Bin01_60_metaG | ecosystem: Environmental > Terrestrial > Soil > Wetlands > Peat | place... | reverse complement strand
GTACGCTTCGAAGCCACCGTCGCCGGTGACCCCGCAACACTCGCTACCAAGCGGACGCTACCCCTTACTTGGGCCGGACTTTCACCGGCTGGATCGCACCAGCTTCGCCTGGCGCACTCATTCGATCACCTCGTCGGCGCGCTGCAGGAACGGTTCCGAGATCGTAAGACCAAGCGCCTTTGCAGTCTTGAGGTTGACGACCAGCTGAAACTTGGTCGGGTACTGCACGGGTAAATCGGCAGGCTTGGCGCCTTTAAGGATGCGATCGACATACCTTGCCCCTTGCCGAAATTGGTCGAGCGGATCGAGCCCATAGGAAATCAGCCCGCCGCGCCTGACATAAAAAGCAAATGAATAAATGGTAGGTAGCCGATAGCGTGCCGACAGTTCAACTAAAAGATTGCTATTCACAAGGGTGACGGCATGCGGCGCGATAACGAGGCCGCGATTGGGCTCGGCTGCGAACGCGCTCACTACGCGCGCAATCTCATCGGCGTTGTGCACGCCTAACGCTGTCAGCTTGACATTGAGCTTAGGAGCTGCCGCTTCAGCAGCTTTCAGATAGCCGACATTGACGGGCGTGTCGGGCTGCAGAGTGAACCCGACTTGTTCGACATGGGGAGCAATTTCCTTGAGTGTCTCCAGCCATTTGCTTCCCATCGATGGTTCGAAATTGGCGAAGCCGGTGACATTGCCGGTGGGCCTAGCGAGGTTCGTGACAAAGCCACTGCCGATTGGATCGCCAGCGCCAATAAACAAAAGCGGCACCGTTCGCACTTCTGCCTGTAGGGTCGCAATTACCAAATTGCTGTTGGCCACCATCAGGTCCGGTTTCAGGCCCATCAATTCCACGGCAAGCGCGCGTATCTGATTGGGATCATCGGTGGCATATCGAACGTCAATTTGGATATTGCGGCCCTCCGTCCACCCAATCTCCTGAAGTTCCTGCCGCAATGCCGTAACTTGCGCTCGGCCTTCAGGATCAGTCTCGGCGTAGCCCATCACCACGCCGACCCGCCGCATCCGCTCGCCTTGCTGCGCGCGCGCAGCGAGGGGCCACGCAAACGCGCTGCTGCCGAGGACGGATATGAATTGCCGCCGTCCGATGCCGATTGCCATTGGCTCCCCCCTGCGATGGGACCAAGAATATCACGCCTCAAAATGGCGGTCTGTGCCCGTCAGACGCGGCGGCTATTGGGGGGACTTCCGCCACGACTGGGACGAAGCGGCGCGGCGGTTCATGACCCACAGCGTCACTTTCACATCATCAATTGACGCACTGCGAAAGGATCATTCGATCACCTCTTCGGCGGTGGAGAGCCACCCTGACGGCATTTCGGTGCCAAGTGACGATCTTCGTTTCGGTCGGTGAATTAAGGCAATGATGCTGCCCTTTTTTTCGTAAATCAATAACTTGCCAAGATTTGAGATTTGGCGTTGGATAAAACTAAAGGCTTTGCTGACGGCATTGAGGCGCGTAGGGGTAATTGTCATGAAAATCAAAGCCGGTGCGCTCATAATTGCACTGAGTGCAGCCACGATTTTTCTGGATTCCGAGATCGCGAGCGCGACCGTATGGCAGGTGGGCGATCTGACAACCTATGCGCAGGCCATCTGGGGCGGTGTTCCGGGAGTGGACGCGGGCGCCACGCTTCTCGTCGCGCAATTCGACAACGTATATGCATCGCAGGGGGCTGCCATCGCGGGCTCCACTAGCGGCTTTACGATGATCTTCACCGATACGTCAGCTGTGCTCAATTATATGCCGTCAATAGGTCCGTACGCAGCGCTCACCGGGAACGTCTCGAACCCGCTCTCAACCACGTCCGGAGCGTTCGGTGGAGACGTGATGGCTCTCACATTCAATGTCGACTTCTCGGATGCGGGGTTACTTCCGGGTACCTCCGGCCTTCGGTTCGGTGATCTCACCCTCGCTGACTTCACGGGGACCCTAGCGCCGCTTGACGGTTTAACCGTGCGGCAGTTTCTTGGAGACATGAACACATTGCTGGGCGGCGGTTCCAGCATCGTCACCATCGCGGACCTCGATACGACCCTTTCAGATTTAAATGCTTCCTTCTCTTATGGCCAATTCGCTACACAGTTTGCTCAGGACCATCTTGTGGCGCCCGTGACGAGTGAAACTCCACTCCCAGCCGCGCTCCCGCTCTTTGCCACCGGGCTTGGCGGATTGGGATTGTTTGGCTGGCGCAGGAAGCAGAAAGCATCTGCTGCTATCGCCGCCGCCTGAACAAACAAATAATCGGGTTTAGGAGAGACCGCCGCGTGGGCGGTCTTTCTGCATTTGCGGAACGGGCAAGCTACTCATAATAATGTTGCAGTGCGTGAGGCAGTTCATGGCCCTAAACGGTCGCCGTGGCTGACCGCATTCGAGTCCGGTGTTGGAGGTATAGCGGTCACGGCAGCCGATGACCGGCGCGGCCGAGTCTGACCCAAACCGTCGTTTCGCCACCGTAAATTGATGCATTGCGAAAGGATTATTTCGATCACCTCGTCGGCCGTAGTAACCGTTATGCGGATAACACGGGCGCAACGGCATCCTGCTGGGGTTCCTTTCGATTGAACCCAATAAACAGTACCATCAGGGCGGCGACCAGGCACATCAGTCCTGAGAGCATAAATGCCTGCAGATAGGTGCCAAGATCCATCCGAAGGACCCCCGCCAGAAAGGCCGCTAAAGCGCCACCGGCCTGATGGGCGGCGCCGAGCCAGCCATACATTATGCCGGTATTTTCCTGGCCGAAGGTGTGCGCGGCAAGGCGTACGGTTGGCGGTACAGTCGCCAACCAATCCAAGCCATAAAAGATTGCAAACAGTGATAGGCCATAAAAGGACACAAAGCTGAAAGGCAAGTAGACGAGCGATAGACCGCGCAAGCCATAATAGATGGAAAGTAGAATTCGGTTATCGATGCGATCGCTCAGCCAACCAGAACCAGTTGTGCCGATTAGATTGAAAATTGCCATGCAGGCGAGCAAACTTGCTCCCGTGGTCGCCGGAATATCGTGGTCCACGCAAGCCGGAATGAGATGGGTGCCTATAAGTCCGTTGGTGGACGCTCCACAAATAAAAAAACTGCCCCCCAAAAGCCAGAAATCGCGCGAACGCAGACCGATGACGAGTCCAGAAAGCGCCGCGCGCACTGGATTGCTTTTACTCAGTGCTGCGCCTCCTTCGTTGGAAAGTTCGCCATATGCCTTGAGCCCGATGTCCTCCGGGCGGTCACGCATTAGCAGCGCCACAAGTGGAATCAAGCACAATGCAGCACCCGCAATGGTGAGTGCCATCAACCTCCAGCCAAAACTCGCCACAATATTGGCAAGCAGCGGAAGAAATATTAGCTGACCCATCGCGGTGGCTGAGGCAAGCAGACCGACAACCAAGCCACGTCTCGTCTTGAACCACCTCGTAGCGACCGTGGCTGCTAGCACGTTGGCAGTGAAGCCCGTGCCAGCGCCGACAAGGACTCCCCACAACAAAACGAACTGCCAAGATTGCTGCATCAACGGTGCAACGGCAACACCGATACACACAGACATGAGCGCCGCCAGCATCGTGCTACGGATGCCAAAGCTATTCATCATGGCGGCCGCAAATGGGCCAATCAGACCATAAAGCAACAAGTTAATGCTAATCGCGAATGAAATCGTTGCCAACGACCAATGAAATTCGTTTTCCAGCGGCACCACCAGAATGCCAGGACTTGAGCGTACTCCCGCGCATACCAACAACGTTATGAATGTCACTGCGGCGACAATCCACGCGTAGTGTGGCCTCTGCCATCCGACCATGACCGATCCTCTCATCTAAGTGTTCCGTCGTTTGGGAAACCGACCACCAGCATCGCCGGTTCCTGCGCGCGCCGAAAGCCGCCAAGTCAGCCGACCTGCCCGGTTGCGATTGCGTAGCTAGCGGCTGCAATGAAGATGGCGCCGGCGGTAATGGCGAGCAGCAAGCGCATGATCGTACTCTTCAAATTACAAAAGCGAAACCACGATAAGCTCGATCGCCAGAGTGACAAAGATTATCGTCGACATGATGGTGTAGCCCAGCAAAAATTGCCTGCTGTCAACACAGTCGCTGGTATCAATTTGTGCCGTTGTAGGGATATCCGAGCAACAGATTGGAATGACAATCAACTGCCGGGGTTGGTCGCTTAAAGCTTGAACATCCTGACTATCTAATCCGGATCTCACCGCCGCAAAGGGAGGATGGGTCATGGCCGCCCCAACTGTCCAAGTGCATTCTACTCAGCATACGTTTGAATACGGCCAAATTCAATAAAATAAGTATTTTGTCCCTCTCGACCGCGCCGACCGTGCGCTTTCGTGTCCGTTTCGGAGGTCAAGCGGACGCATTGATAGCTGCCCCGCCGACAACACGACACGCACGTCCGGGTAACTCAAGAATTACGTCGTCGCGACCGCAGGCACAATCATACGATCGTGCCGGGTTGGTCCACCTGCCAGGATCTGGACGACGCCAGCGGCGAACCCGATCAGCGTGCCGATCTGCCACGCGGGGTCATAGGAGCCGGAAAGGTCGAAGATCAACCCGCCGCCCCAGGCTCCAAGCGACGACCCGGCTTGGTGCACGACGAAGGACAGGCCGAGCAAGGTTGCCATATAGCGCGTGCCAAAGATCTCGGCGACCAGACCGCCGATGAGCGGCGCCAAGCCAGGCCACCAAAGCATGCCCATCACCGCGGCGAACAGCAGCGTGCTTGTCGGCGTGGGAGGCATTATGAAATAGACGGCGAACATGATCGAACGCAGGATGTAGAGAAGTCCCAGAAGGATATGCTTCGGATATCTGTCGCCGAGCCAGCCGGTCAGCAATGATCCGATGGAGCTCACACCGCCGATCACGGCAAGCGCCTCTGCGCTCAGCATCGGGTCCTGGCCGCAGATCGCCAGATAGGCTGGCAAATGCGTAGTTAGGAAAACGAGATTGAGACCGCAGACGAAATAAGCCCCCGACATCACGAGAAACGGTCGGTTCCGCATGGCCTGGCCGAGCACCTCGCGCATGGAGGTCGTTGCGGTGCCGTGCCCCGGAAACTTGTCAGCACCGCCGGCCAAGAATGCAGCGGGCAGCATCGCGATAGCCATCAGCACGAAAAGCAGCACCCCGATCTGCCATGGCTCGCGCGCGAGCACAGCCTGGGTGACGAGCGGCACCGCGAGGGTGCCGAGAGATCCGGCCGCGGAGACAATACCGAGCATCTGGCTGCGCCGCGCCGGCGAAACCGCACGCACGCATGCGGTCATTGCCAATGACGTCGCGGTGCATGACAAAGCTACGCCCATGAGGCCGCCGGAGATGATCAGCGCGAGCGCGCCTTGGGCCGCGGCCATGACGCACAAGCCAATGACGTAGATCGCCGCTCCCGCCATCATCGTGATGCGCAGACCGAAGCGATCGGCGATCGCGCCGACCAGCGCTTGCGAGAGGCCCCAGACAATGTTTTGGACTGCCAGCGCCAGCGTAAAATCGGACGCCGTCACCGCGAGATCGTGCGTGACCGGCGCCAGAAACAGCCCGAAACTCTGGCGTATCCCCATACCGAGAGTGAGCAGTAGGGCGGTTCCAATCAAAATCAGCCGAGCTTCGCTGACGCTCGGGGCAATCGTTCGTGACATTCCGGAGGCGATCCTAAGGGGTGACACAGGGCAACGGTCTTACCTGGGGGGCGATGCCAGCCAAGCTATCATAGCGGGCTTGTATCAGGCATCTGTTCCAATCAAACCGCAGCGGCAGGCCAGTCGGCCGATTTCGTCCCTACTTGACTTCAGTGCATGGCCCGAAGTCAGTCACCGCAAATGCAGCAGCTCGGTCGCTTCCGGGCGAGGAGGGGATATTGCGGATACCGTAATTCGATTCGCCGGCGACCCGAAGCAAACATAATCAACCCTGCTGTTCGCTTGCAAATAGGTAAAGGAAAGAGACCGTCGGCGACTCTCGCCTTTCCTCGCAATATGCAAGAAAACTGCTGCAATTTACTTCAACATTGTGTTCCTCGAATGAAAAACCAGCGCCCACATAGGCACGGCATTCTCTGGCCTTTTTACGCTTCAGCTCGGCCTGCCACTTCGCGTACGTATCCGGCAATTCAGGCAGAACTTTTCGGAAGGCGCTGTATTCAAAAACGCGAATGAAAGGGTAGCGGAGCACAAACACGATGGCGAATCTCCCCCGCTTACAGCCGCCCGAGCCGTGGATGACGATGACGTAATCGAAGGCGGCGCTCATGGCGCCGCTCCTCTCAGGCCGCGCTGACGAGTGTGCTCGGCTTTACGCCAGTCGCCACGGCGAAGGCTGGCCGCGCTTCGATTGCCTTCATCCAGCGCTCAAGTTCGGGCAATGCGGGACGCTCAATGGGGAATTCCAGGCAGCGCTTCACGACCGGCGCCAAGGCAATATCGGCAAGTGTCATGCGGTCGAGCGCGAACCATGTTTTCCCCGCGATGTGGCCATCGAGGATCTTGAGCTGCGCCACTAGATCGGCGCATTGCGCCGTGAAATCGGGGCTACGCTCAGCTACTGGCTTCTTGGCGTCCCTAAATACCGCTAGAAATGGCGCATTAAGAGACGCCAGCATCCAATCCATCCACCGTTCGACATAAGTTCGCTCGGCCGGACTCGTGCCGGCAAGTCGCGGACCGTGCAGCGACGCAAGGTAACGCAGGATGGTGTTGGACTCCCAAGTAACGGTGTCACCGTCGATCAGGGTAGGGACCTTCATATTGGGATTCATTTTGCGATAGACGTCAGTATTGGTGTTGTTGAACTGCCGACCGTAGTCCTCCCGGGTGTATTTCAATCCCAGCTCCTCGAGCAGTAACAAAACTTTCTGCACATTACCTGAGGTCGCGCGGCCAAGAATGCGAATCATCGTACCCTCCAAGTGATTGGACGTTTAACGTTTTAACGAGTTGGCGCTGGCCAGATATTTGTCGGTAAAAGCCGTATCTACGTTGATGGCCTGCTTCATGGCACCCTGTTCGACCAGAATCTTGCTGGTGATCGTCCAGCCATCATGAGTCATCCAGCCGAGACCGTTCGCCTTAGAATCGGGGCTGAAGAAGGTGCCTTTGATATCTGCCTGGATTTGCTTGACGAGCACATCTTTTTTCTCCGCATATTCCGGATTAGCCTCGATAATGATGTCCGCCGCCTCATTCGGGCTTTCGATGACGTCAGCAAAGGCCTGCATGTAAGCGTTGACGAAATGCTGCACCACATCGCTCTTCTCGGCAATCATTTTCTCCGATGTGAATAGGCCCGAACCGTAGACCGCGTAACCGAAGTCGGAACCCTGCATGATTGCGAGTGAGCCCGGACCACCGGCCTTAGCCTCAAGCTCAGGAACTTCCGCATCGATATAACCTGGCACGGTATCGACGCGCCCGAGCAGCAGATAGTTCTCATACGGCGGATTGACGGTGCTCTGCTGAATGTCGTCGAGGCTCATGCCGTTAGCGTTGAGAAAAGCCTTGAGAAAGACATAGGTCGAGCCAGACGGCTGCACGCCAACATTTAGGCCTTTGAGATCCTGTGGCTTGGTGAGCTTGTGCTTATTTGCCAAAGCCAGCATGCTGAGCGGGCTGTGCTGGTTAACCGCCGCAAGCGCGACCACCGGGACTTCCTGCGAGCGTGCCACCGCTAACGTGGGCAAATCGCCGAAGCCGAAATCGGAGTTGCCATTGCCGACCAGGCGCATGGCGTTGGGGGAACCTGTACCGCGCTGGATAGCGGTGACCTCGATGCCCTGTTTCTCGAAATAGCCCTTCTTCTTGGCGACAAAAAACATGGCATGGTTGCCACGGACGACATAGTCGAGTTGCACGCTCACCTTGTCGGCTGCATTCGCTGCGGCACTCACCGCAGTCACAATCGCGAACGCAAGCAAGGAAGCTTTCATGAGAATCTCCTGCTGTGATGGACGCTATCCGGCAGTGTGAACAGGATCGAATTTGGGTGCCCAGGGCACCAGCCAGCGCTCGACATATTCGACGACGTAGTAGAAGGCGAGCCCCAGCACCGACACGACCAGCAGCGCGGCGAAGATCTGCGGTGTATCGAGTTGAGTGGAGGCGAATTCAATCAGGTAACCTAATCCCTTAGTCGCGCCGGCGAACTCTCCGACGATTGCGCCGATAACGCTGAAGGTGACGGCCACCTTTAATCCAGCAAACAAATGCGGTAGCGAATGCGGGATGCGCACCTTAAGCATGATCTTGCTCTGGCTGGCACCGACCGAGCGCATCAGCGACACGAAGGACGGTTCCACGGATTGCAATCCAGCAAGCATGTCGATTGCGATCGGGAAAAATGCGATGACAACAATAAGCAATATCTTTGGTGCGAGGCCGTAACCGAACCAAAGAATGAAGATCGGTGCCAATGCGACCTTTGGCACGTTTTGGAACAGCACAACGAGTGGATAAAGCGCCCGACCGAATCGCTCGAAGCGCACGATGATAAGCGCTACCGCGACGCCGACCAGCGCCGACATGAGAAAGCCAAACAGCACTTCCAATGCGGTGGCCTGGGTAGCGATAGCTAGCTCGCGCCGGTGGGCAACAAGAGCAGTTACAATTACAGTCGGTGCGGGTAGCACAAAAGTCGGCACTTTGAACAAGCGGATGACAGCCTCCCAGAAGAGGACGACACCGCCGGCCAAAATCAAAGGCGACCTGATTCTGTCTAATCGCTGCCAAAGGCGCGCAAGCGTCATTGGTTCACCAGATGCCGAGGTCTTTAGGTGCATCATTTGGGGGACCGCCTGTGACCTTCGATCAATAGGCCGCGAAGCCGACTCTCGGCCGACATGAAGGCTGGATCGGCATAACTCTCTTCAGTCCGCGGATGCGGCACGCCGATAGGGAGAGTCTCAATAATTCGCGCCGGGCTTGCACCCATTACATGAACTTCGCGAGAAAGGAACACGGCTTCGTCAATCGAGTGCGTGACAAATACGACTGTTTTGTGGGTACGCTCCCAGATATCGAGCAGGCCACTGCTCATTTCCTCACGGGTTATGGCATCGAGCGCGCCGAAGGGTTCGTCCATCAGCAGCACTTCCGGATCAAGCGTGAGGGCACGAGCTATTGCGACGCGCTGTCGCATGCCTCCAGAGAGTTGTGTCGGCATTTTCTTTTCGGCGCCGGCAAGGTCAACTAGTCGCAGCATGGAGGCCGCGCGATCCATTGCTTCGCCGCGTTTGATCGATTCGTCCGCTGACAACAGCAGAAAGGCCGCGTTTTCCAGCGCATTCTTCCATGGCAATAATGTAGCGTCCTGGAAAACGAGGCCGATCAGCCGACGCTTTACCGCCTGCTGTGGCGTGATACCAGCGACGCGCATCTCTCCTTCGGTTGGCGTGATGAGCCCTGCCATCACCTTCAAGAGGGTGCTCTTGCCGCAACCCGAGGGTCCGATGAGCGAGACGAAGCTGCCTTTCGGTACCGTCAAATTGATATCGTTGAATACACGCTGGCGCCGACCTTCGACCTTGAAGTCAACCGCGAGGCCGCGTGCCACGATGTGGGCGGGCGTTGCGTGTGTCGAAAGCGCAGTCTCGTCAGGCTCCGACCCGACGACGTTCGAGATCGTGGCGCTTGACACTGATGGGCTCATTTCGGCCTGTACGCGACAGCGTCCATCTCGATCTTTGTATTGATGACGGCCCGTGCTTCGACCGTCGTGCGGGCCAGCACTGCATCTTTGAAGTGCTCGGCAAAAATCTTGTTGTAGCGGCCGAAATCTCGTGAATCGGCAAGATATGTCGTTACCCGAACCACGTCGGCGAGGCTGGCGCCGTCCTCCGCCAATATGCGTTTAATCGATTCGATCGTGCCGGCGGTCTCCTCCTCAATAGTGCCATATATCATGTTGCCGCTGGCATCCTTGGCGACCTGACCCGACACGAAGATGAAATCGCCTGCACGTACAGCCGGATGAAATGGCAGGTTCGGATTCTTCTTGCCGATTGGGTAGACATCTTCGCGCTTGTTTTCGGTCATTCTCAGTCTCTTTAGTTCTGGGCCACCATTTTACGGTGGGATGGGGCGCTGAGTTAGGACATGGCAGCGGTTTCAATCACGTCGATGCCGTTGACACGATCAACGAGGTAGATCAATCCGCGGCTGTCGATTGTGACGTCATTAGACGAGGCTCGGTCAGTGCCTGGAGCTGCTGCAGGCACGTAATATCCGACTTCCTTTGGCGAGAATGGATCGGCGTAATCTACAATTCGCAATCCCTGGGCAAACCACGCATAGGGCACGATTGTGCCGCTAAATCGCTCCGAGGGCTGATGGCATCCTGTCATGGGCGGCTGCGGGCTACCGTCCTTATCAAGGCCAGGCACTTGAAAGGTGGAGATCGACACCGGCACCTGCTCGTTGGTGATGTCGTAGGTCCAGGCGAATGACGGCGCCGCCGGCCACAGCTTGGCCACGTCTTCGTCGGCGACAATCATGATCTTGCGGCCCTTGAGCGGCTCCGGCATTACGAGGCAAGTGTGGGTGGGATGCGGGTAGGATGGGCTCGTGTTCACGTGCGAGATCAGCTTCGGCTTCGATAGGTCGGCGATGTCGAGGATGAAGAAGCCGTGGTGCCAGTAGCTGACATAGAGCCGATCGCCCTTGCGCAACGGGTGGTGGCAGCGCGGCGAGGCCCAGTTGGCCCACGGATATTCCTCGCCGCCGGCTTTCCACTGACCAGGAATCCACCACCTGCCGACTTCGACCGGTTTGGCCGGATCGGCCACGTCGAGGATCATCACGATGTTCCCGATATAGCCCTCGGCCGTCGGTGAGATGTAAGCGTAGCGGCCATCAAAATCGAAGCGGTGAACTCCGCCGCCCACGGTACGCCATTGATTAATCAGCTTTGGCTCCGCGGGATTCGCCACGTTATAGATGTCGAGGCCGCCGCCAATTTCGGTAGGGCTCGCCTTACCGAATTTCTCCTGGTTGACGATCATAATGTCGCCGGCCACACGCACCTTGTGTGAATGCCAGCCGTCACGAACGCTAATTCTGGCAAGAATTTTAGGCTGACGCGGATCAGCGACGTCGATGATGGTGGTGCCACTCGTTGGCCGCATGTGACCAACATAAAGCGTCGTACCCTCCACCCAGACCTGGCCTCCGCCTGGACAATCGATATGGGAAATCAGTCTTGTATTCGATAGGCTCGGCACAACACAAAACTCGACTTGATGAATATCTCTTGGCAGGCAAATCAGTCGGCCACGGCATACGCCCGCAACGTCGACCAGCAGATCAATCGAAGATCTGCGCTACTTCGCCCGTCCGGGACTTACCCCACTTCTTATAGAGCGCGAGCTTCTTCAGCGTCGGTTCGTCAGAGGCGACGAACAGGATCAGTGGATCCTTGGAAGATTCGTTCACATATTGAAACCACGATCCGGCGGGTACCGCTAGTGTATCGAAGCGGTTCCAGTTGAACTTCGTCTCGTCGACGATCGCATGACCCTGGCCTTCGAACGGGGATACGACAAGGCTAGATGTTGATTTCACCGACAATGTCGTCTGTCCCGGCTGAAGCATCTGCACCATGAAAGTGATGGTCTTGAACACCGGCTGGCCATTAGTCGGATCGACATATTCAATTATTAAGCCGTCGTGGGGATCGCTGTCATGGTTTTTATGAAGTTCGAGCATTTCTCTCATCATCTCCCACCGGTAGATAAACATCGGAGACGATGCGCCAGCACCGCGGCTCTGCTTGGCCGCAAAGCGCGGCATCAAGCCGCCATAGCCATAGACGCGCTGCGAATAGTCGGGAGAGAAGCGAGGCGACTGCTGCTTCTTGGCGATGAGCTTTCCGTTTTCCATTTCCCTATAGTCATGTTCGAAATGGACGGCATTCAGTAGCTCCACGAGTGGCAGGTCGAGCACTGAGAGATTGAGGGCTTGTTCGTTCCCAACTGTGCCGTGGTTGTGCCAGGTATCGTTTGGGGTAAGCACCATATCACCTGGGCCAAATGTAATGTTCTCGCCGTCCACGCCGGTAAAGTTGCCGTTTCCCTTGAGACCGAAGCGAACCGCATTCGGCGAATGGCGATGGGGCGGCATGATCTCATTGGCGTCGTTGAGCCGGTACGCGGTATACATTGTACTCACGGTCGCGCGCCGAGGTGCCAGGCCCGGGTTCATCAGCACCAACGAGCGGCGCTCCGAGTCGTCCATGGTCACCAATTGTACAGCACGATCTAGAATTGGTTCGATGTCCTCCGCGCAACGCCACAGATACGGAATAGCCCTTGGCGTGGCGAGCAGCTGCCGATCCTCGTCGTTCGCGACGTCTTTGGTGGTCGCCCAATACGGAAACATATGCTTCGCGGAAATGTCGCTATACAAGGCATCTAGGGCAGCTTCACGGTTAGGGAGCCGCGAAGCTTTTTTGGCTGATGAGGACGACATAATGGGCCTCCTTCATGCTAGACTGCTTAACCGCATTCAAACGCTAGCATGAATGGCTCGGCATGTCCCGCTGGCACCTCTCCATTAATGCTACACGAAACTGTTGTGGTGCGGGAGGCGGTTGTTGGCTCCTTTCAACTACGCCAACTGCCTGCCTTCGTGTCTGCTTTCGGGTGTACTTCCGCCGCGACTGGGACGAAGCGGCGCGGCGGTTGAGACCCAAAGCGGACGTTGCGTTGGCCTACCAGCCGAACTGACAACCGAGATTACTTATTTGACGCTTGCGTGCGCTACATTTCCAACGGCACACGATGGGCGAACCCGAGGGCTTGTTCTAGCAGCAGCGCGCCGCCAAGCAACTCAGCGTCGCCGTGTGGCCGCCCGACCAACTGGATGCCTACCGGCAATCCCTTCTGCGTTAGCCCGCAGGGCAGTGAGATGGCCGGACAGCCGACCAGGGTGATGACGAAGGTTAGGAACATCCAGTCAATATAAGTTGTCAGATTCTCCCCCGCGATCTCGCTAGGGAAGCGTTGCTCCACTGGGAAAGGGGGGACAGCAACGGTGGGACAGACGAGCAGGTCGTGGTCGTCAAAGAAGCGTGCCACACGATGGAATAGCACGTGACGCTCACGCTGCGCTCGGATGATCTCGGCGGCCGTGAGCTGTTGACCCTTTTCAATGTTCCAAACGATGTCGGGATTGATGCGCGCGCGTTCGCGCGGCAGTAAATCGCCCCGCACATCGGCGAAGAGCAAAGCGCGCAGAACCTGGAAGCTTTCGATCGCGCCGGAGAAATCGGGTGCCTCCTCCTCCACGGCGCAGCCCATCTCGGTGAACGCTTGTGTGCCGGCGCGACAAAGACTTGCCACCTCCGGGTCAATGCTGCGAAGACCGAGATTGGTACTGAACCCAATGCGCCGCGGAGGCCGCGCACGTTTTAGTATCGCCTGGAAACCTCCGGGCGGAACGGGACGGGACAGCGGGTCGTGCGGCGTTAACACCGCCATGGCATCCAGCATCAGCGCGAGATCGGACACGTTGCGGGCCATCGGGCCATCGACCCACAGGCTATCGAAAGCTGGCAATCCGTCGCCGCGTGGCACTACGCCGGGGCTGGGGCGCATCCCGACAATGCCGCAGAAACTAGCAGGGATCCGCAACGATCCGCCGAGGCAGGAACCGTTGGCGAGCCAGACCTCGCCTGACGCAAGCGCAGCGGCGGCACCACCCGAAGACCCTCCCGAGGTGCACTCTAGATTCCAGGGGTTGCGAGTGATTCCCCATACGGGGTTGAAAGTGTGACTGCCGGCGAACTCCGGCACGTTCGACTTGGCCAAGGGAATTGCACCATTGCCGCGGAGCACTGCCACGGTGCGGTCATCTGCCGGCGCACGGTATTCCGCATAGATAGGCGAGCCATTGGTGGTCAACTGCCCAGCGACGTCATTGTAGTCCTTAATGGCCATCGGCAGTCCCGCTAACCAACCGGAATCCTCCCGACTCACGCGCGGGAAACGTTTCGCCTTCTCGCGCGCCTCGTCGAGAAAGCGGATCGGCAGAGCGTTGATCTTCGGCTCTACCACCTCGATGCGAGATGACGCTGCGTCCACCATCTCCAACGGAGAAACCTCGCGTCGCCGCAGCCTCGCTACAGCTTCGGTTGCAGTGAGACGCCACAGATCGGTCATAGCGAGTCCCATAGGGCGGCGGGGATTTCGGTGAGCTCCTCGTCCAAGGCTAGTTGCTCCGGAGGGCTCGGGCAGAGCGTAGCCCGTTTGCACCCCCGCGTCAGTGCCACGACGGTGATTCCAAGTTTATTGGATGCCCGCATTGGCCTCAGCCGCCGCCCGAGGCACGGCTAGGCGCGGCAGGTATTGGGTGAAGACCGGTCACGGCAGCCAATGATCGGCGCGGCGGCTCATGACCGATTCTGTTGAAAAAGTCGGATTATTGACTCGGCCCAATTTTTTCAGCGCCGTGGGTGCAGTTTTCAAATGCAGACGCGGGGGCCTCATCATCCCCCTCAGACTCAACGGAGCGAGTCCTAAATCGATCTGCGGCGGTATTTAGCGTCAATGGAAGATGTCGATCGTATTTTGGCAGATTTGCAACGACTTTAGACTTGCGACTTTTTCAACAGAACCGACCCGCAGCGGACATCAGCCCTCAACATTTGCTGCTGTGCAAACCCACCTTGACCACTGGTATTTCGCCTGATTGCTAGAGGAAGCGCCGAGCGTAAGCTACACGGTTGGTGCAGCGTCTTAGGGGCGACACTTCTCGGTGCTCCGCGAGGTCAGCAGGGAGGCGGACAATGCCGGCTCAGCAGGATATTTCCAGTCACTACACGCATGGCAACTTGGTTGCTGCGATCCGCAGTGGGGTCGAGTCTCTTGGCAAGACGATCGATTCCGTAACCGTCGACGACCTCGCTCCTGTTGATGAGTTCCATATTGGTGGCCGTCAGGCATCCGAAGATTTTCTCGGTCAACTCGACCTATCTCCCGAAAAGCATTTACTCGATGTTGGATGTGGCCTTGGGGGAGCCGCACGCTTTGTCGCCAGCAGGTATGGTTGTCGGGTAACGGGAATTGATCTGACGCCGGAATACGTCGAGACCGCTAGGGTCCTGTGCAGCTGGGTCGGGCTGGAAAACCGCATCTCACTGCATCAAGGCAGTGCGCTCGCGATGCCCTTTGCTGATAGCGCTTTCGATCGCGCATACATGCTGCACGTCGGAATGAATATAGACGACAAAGCAAAACTTTGTTCGGAGGTTTGCCGTGTCCTGCGATCGAACTCGCTTTTCGGAATCTATGACGTCATGAAGATTGGCGATGGCGAATTTACCTATCCTGTTCCCTGGGCAACAACGGCCGCGTCAAGTGCAGTGGCGGAGCCTGCGCAATACCGTGCGGCGCTGCAGGCGGCCGGTTTTTCGGTCATTGCCGAACGTAACCGGCGTGACTTTGCGCTTGCGTTCTTTGATCAACTACGCGCCAAAACCGCGGCAGCGGGTGGCCCACCACCTCTTGGACTTCATATTTTGATGGGCAGGAACACACCGGACAAGGTGCAAAATATGATCCAGAACCTATCCAATGGCCGCATCGCGCCGGTCGAATTGATCGCTCGGAAAGTGTGACGGGCGAAAGTCGCCCGCATCGAAGTCCACTCAAATTGGAGGGCGAGGACGGCACCAGGCCCGATCCCATTATGGCGTTTGCGGTGGACGTCGGCGGCCCCTGGTGGACGCGCTAATTAAGTTGCAGTGCATGAGGCCGTTCCTGGCCTTAACCGCCGCCCCACGCACAGCTAGGCGCGGCAGGTATTGGGTGAAGACCGGTCACGGCAGCCAATGATCGGCGCGGCAGTTCATGACCCATCTGCGACATCGGCTGTGCAGCGCAATAGTCGTGAGACGATGCCTGGACTACTCGATCACTTTGTCGGCGCGCACGAGAAACGTTTCCGGGATCGTGAGTCCGAGCGCCTTCGCGG
>Ga0181518_10002951_pt1 | contig 16035 bp, 18 predicted proteins | sample PEATcosm2014_Bin_28_FD_119751 | JGI IMG/M metagenome (GOLD analysis project Ga0181518, IMG submission 119751) | Peatland microbial communities from MTU Mesocosm Facility, Houghton, MI, USA - PEATcosm2014_Bin01_60_metaG | ecosystem: Environmental > Terrestrial > Soil > Wetlands > Peat | place... | reverse complement strand
GCCAGTTCGGCGGCGGAGCCATCCGCATCGGGATAGACCGGGTATTTGGTGCTGGTGTCATCCTTCTTCTTGGCGATACCGCCAAGCTGGACCTTTTTGAGGCCGCCCCGGGCAGGCGTCTGCACGGGGGCGGTTGCGGGGTTGGGGGTTGCGGGTTCGGCCACGGCCACAGGGGCCGAGGCACTTAACGGATCGTGTCGATTTAACATAGATTGATTTTAGTCCAATGGGAAACCCCCCGGCTTTGCCGGGGAGACTCCCAAAGTTTTACAGTTCCGGGAATATTTGGAATGGCATCGATGCAGCGTAATAGAGTCGTAGCTCGCCGATATTTGAGAAGGGTTACGCGGTGGAAGCGAACCGGGGTCGGCACTCGCACTTCGTGGACAGGGCGAAACCGAATCGACTTGGGCGGGAGGCGTGGATTGCGAGCGGAGTTCACGAGATGCCCGAGATTGACGAGGAACGTCCGAGAAGCGGAGCAGGGCGGCTCTGCCGCCTCCCAGCTTTCAAGCCTCCGGCTTTGCCGGAGGTCGCTGACTTTCTTTGTCCCCTTTTGCCTCCGGGCGTGCATTTACACGTATATGGCAACTTATGACATGGAATTGGCGCGAGAATACACCGCCCATCAGTCCGAAAGTGCCTTCGCCGCACTTATCGGCTTGATTCTCCTCGGCGCGTGGCCGGCGGCGGCCGCGCCCGTCATCCAATTCGTTTATCCGCCGGTGATTAACGAGCGAGCCGGCGATCATGTGGCTTTTCAGGTCTCCGCCTCGGGAACGGGGACCCTTTCGTATCAATGGTATCAGTCGAACAGCCTCCTCGCGGGACAAACCAGCGCCTCACTCGTGCTGACCAACATTCAAACGGCCGATTCCGGCCAATACGAGATCAGTGTCGTGGACAGTTCCGGAATATATGTCACCAATTCCGTGACGCTGAATGTTTCCACCACACCGATCCCGCTGCATCCCAACAATCTCGTAGTACTTCGCGTGGGCGATGGCGTCCAAACCCTCAGCGGCGCCACGGGCAACACGATTTACCTCGATCAGTACACCACTAACGGCGCATACGTAAGCACCACTCAGATTCCGGACGAGAGCGTGGGTGAAAGTTATGGCGCGGGCAGCCCCGCAAGCGTCTATGGCAGCCCCGCGTTGCTGTTGCCCGGCACGGGATACGACTATATCAATGCGGGCATGTTGACGCTTTCCCCAAACCAGCAATTCCTGACCTTCGGCGCGTACTGTGAGAACTATCCCTTCAGCGGTGCGGATGTAACCACGGCTGCGAACGGCGGGCCTTACTGGAGGGGTCTGGCCGTGGTCAACGCTTCCGGCGAGTACACGCTCGCCTATACCAACGGCGGGCTTTACACCGGGGCCAACAGCAAAGGCAACAGCGGGGCCAATCACAGCATACGCAGTTGCGTAACCCTGGACGGCACCAATTTTTGGACAGCGGGGCAGGCGGGAACGGCGGGCGGCATCAAATGCATGGACACACAAGACACAGCTTATCGTGACGGAAGCGGCATTCCCGCCATCTCCACGTCCAGCCTCACGGGAACACACGCAGTACAGATTTTCGGAACCAATCTTGTCTATTCCGATGTGTTCGGCACGAGCGGGAGCGGCCTGTATCTTTGCAGCGGAACACCGGAACCAGCGTCCTTTGGCTCCGCGACGGCAACGCTGCTGTTGAACGAGGGCGGCCACCCCAACGATTTTGCCATCAGCCCGGATGGCCAGACAATTTATATTGCCGACAGCGGTGTCTTCACCCAATCAACCCTAAAAGGCGGAGGCATTCAGCGCTGGGACACTAATTCTTCCGGAGGCGGTTATGTTTTTAGTTATACCTTGCCAGTGGATCAAACCAATGGCGCCCTGGGGTTGGCGGTTTCCTTTCCCGCCGGCATCACCCAATGGGGCAGCAACGTGTTGGGGGCGGCGCTCTTTACCACCGATACCGCATCCATCTTGAGCTCGATGGTTGACAACGGCCCGTCTTCCACGGCCATGGCGCTCGTCAATGCCGGCCCTTTCAACAAAGTGCTCCACGGTGTTCGTTTTGGCCCCCGCAGCGCAACCGTGCCGCCCAGTATCTCCTCGCTAGTCTTCTCGGGCACGCAGCTCTCCATCACCGTCACTAACGGTGTCGCTGGCGGGACCTTCTACGTGCTGTCCACTACGAACCTCACGCTGCCATTGGCGAATTGGTCGGTCATCGTCACCAACTCCTTTTCGGCCAGCGGGACAGCCACGAATGTTCTGAGCATCAATCCACAAGAGAATCAGAGGTTTTATTGCATCAAGCAGTAATGACCTGGATGATCATTAAGTTCACAGTCTGGCTTGGGGCGACGATTTCGTTTGTCGCAGGTGTAATGATCGCCGCTGCTTCCGGTAGCGGTGTGAATACGAACCCTTTGCCAACCCGGTCGGAAGAGCCGATCCTCATCGTGCCGGGCCAAAGCGTTGGCAAAGTGCGAAAGGGAATGACCACGAATGAAGTCGAAGCGGTCCTGGGCAAGCCGGAAAGGTGGCAGGGCAAAATCATGGTCTATGACAAGACGCTCGGAATGTCCGTCGGCCTGACCAGGAAAGGTGTTATGGTGATCTTTTGCGGAGACTCGATGCTGAAGTATCCCGGGGTCAAGCGATTCAAGGGGCGCACCAAAGGCGGTGTCGGAATGGAATCAAGCCGCGCAGACGTCATCAAGGAGTTCGGCAAGCCGACGACCGGCCAGCCGTGGGGCGACGGGCAGGAGCAATTGGAATACAGGCGGCTGGGCCTGACGTTCATTCTGGATTTTGGAAAGGTCATCAATTTCTGTGTGGATTTCCGGCCGGCCAGTTAATGTGCGCAGCCTTCAAAGTGTTCGGCGGTATCCCGTGCTCTGGTTTAGCGTCAAATCTACCGGTTAAACCTGCAAATTCTTTGTCCCTTTTTGCCTCCGGGCGTGCATGATTATATGAATGGCAACCGATGACATGGAGTTGGCCCGGCAATACGCCGCTCAGCAGTCCGAGAGCGCCTTTGCCGAGCTGGTTTCACGCCATGCCAATCTGGTTTACTCGGCGGCTTTGCGGCAGGTGCGCGACCCGCAACTGGCCGAGGAAATCACGCAGGCTGTGTTCATCATTCTGGCGCGAAAGGCAGGGTCGCTGCACGAAAAGACCATTCTCACCGGCTGGCTTTATCGCACCGCCTGCTACGTCTCAAACGCGGCCCGCAAGAAGGAACAGCGCCGGCGCGCGCGCGAACAGGAAGCCTATATGCAATCCATACTTCAGAGTGACCAACCCGATGCCGTCTGGGAACAATTGTCCCCGCTCCTGGAGGAGGGAATGCTGCGGCTCGGCCAAACCGACCGCGACGCGCTGTTGCTGCGATTCTTTGAAGGCCGTACTCTGAGTGAAGTGGGCGCCGCCCTGGGCGCGAATGAAGATGCCGCTAAGAAACGGGTGAGCCGCGCTTTGGAAAAGCTGCATCGCTATTTTTCCAAATGCGGAGTGGTCTCGACATCGGCCATCACCGCAGGGGCGATTTCGGCCCATTCCGTTCAAGCCGCGCCGGTGGCGCTGACAAATTCCGTGACCGCCGTGGCGGTTGCCAAAGGCGCAACGGCCACCGGTTCCACTTTAACCCTCGTCAAGGGAGCATTGAAAATCATGGCCTGGACCAAGGCAAAAACAGCAATCATCGGCGGCGCTGCCGTTCTGCTCGGCGCAGGGGGCACCACCACTATCACCGTGATGGAAATGGCACACTACCGCGAGGAGGCCGTCTGGCGCCACATTACCGCCCCTGATACGCAGCAATTGGATACCGCGCCGCCCATTGTCTCCATCCGGCCGGCGAAACTCGACCAAGGATTCGGCACAGCATGGATCTCAAGGGCTTTAACAAGTTCAGATGGCATCAAACAGATGGCATTTAACAAGTCCGTGGGCAGGCTTTTGCAGAACGCGTATCAAATACGGGAGCCGCGCATTATTTATTCTGGGAAGCTGCCGACGGGCACATATGACTACATTGTGAGCCTCCCTGACCACCAACTGAAAGCGTTGCAGGCCGCGATTACGGAAAAATTCGGCCTGGTGGGAAGAAAGGAAATGCGTGACGCAGACGTTTTGATTCTCAAGGTGGCAAAACAGAATGCTCTGGGGCTCAAACCCGCCGCAGACCCAAGTTCAGTCAATCTCAACGACACTTCCGCGGGACGATTCGAAATAAGAAACGAACCCGTTTCCAACCTGGCATTTTCCCTCGAACAATATTTGAAAACGCCCGTAATTGATCAGACCGGCCTCACCGGCAGGTATGACGCTGATCTCACATGGAACGCGAGCGAACAGAACTACAACTCCGAAGGATTGAAGCAAGCCGCTTTGGACCAACTCGGTTTGGAATTAATCCCGGACCATCAGACCATCGAAATGCTGGTGGTGGAAAAGGTCAAATAATTGCACCTTTTCAGCTTGGATTGGGATAAATTAATTAAACAGTTATGAAGACGAAATCGAGGCGGGCGTTTACCTTGGTTGAACTGCTGGTCGTTATCGCGATTATTGGTATTCTCGCCGCCCTGCTGCTGCCGGTATTGTCCAGGGTCAGACAAAAGACCCAGGGAGTTTACTGCTTGAACAATGGCAAACAGATGATCTACGCGCTGTCGCTCTACTCGGCCGAGAACAATGATTTCTTTCCTCCCAACCCTGACGATGGGAACACCGTTCAGGGTCATAATTGGTGCGGCGGTCATGCCGGGGTGGGCCAACCCCAGGAATTCAATCCCGACGTGCTAAAGGACCCCAACCGGTGTTTGGTGGCTCCCTATTTGAAGGGCAATGTCTCCGTGTTTCACTGTCCCGGAGATAAACGCATGGGGCGCTATCAGGGCAGCAATCCCGCTCTGCTTGGCCAGATTGTGCCGGCGGCCCGAACTTTCTCCATGAGCCAGGCCGTCGGCACGATTTGTCCGGGGTTCGATTCCGGCGCTGCGACAGGAACGTGGATGCCGCATCGCGGCGTCCCGAATCTGCCGGTCAATGGCCCCTGGTTGGACAATACCTATCATCATATCCGAAATACACCCTGGTTCACTTATGACAAATTCTCCACCATCCGCGCCCCGGGGCCGGCCATGCTGTGGGTCCTGGTGGATGAGGATGTGACCGGCCTCAATGATGCGGCCTTTGGCTTTGGTATGGAAAAGGCTGTTTGGGTTGACGCTCCGGGGACCTACCATAATGGGGGCTGCGGGTTTGCCTTTGCGGATGGCCATTCTGAATCCCACCGCTGGCTCAGTTCCAGTCCGAAAAAGGGCAATCGGTCTCCGGTGGTCGGCGCGCAGGACCTGAAGGACTGGCTTTGGATGCGGGACCGCACGTCGGCGCAGGCGAGTGGCATTATGCCGCCGCCGCAGTAGTGGCAAGACGCGGCGTGAGGAAAACGGGATCGTCAGAAAGAATTGAAAATGCGGCTTAACAAATCGCCGGAGCCAGCCGTTGTTGGCGCTGTTAGCTCCGCTGTCGCGGTTGGCGTCGCGAGTCGACGGTGGCTCACCCTACGTTAGGCTGCTTGCGAGCGTTATGCCACACGCACTTATAGTTTTGTTTGCGAGCGTCGCGCTTGTTGCATATTTCGATTTTGCGACGGAGGCATCGTGGATTACTAAAGTGGTAGTTTCTGGCCTTTTTGTTTTTGGCTTCGCGTCATGTTTCGGCTGGATAGCCGTTAATTCGCTCGTCGGACTTTTTCTGCTTATCGCGTTGAGCATCTTTATTATTTTCATAAGAGTTAGCAGGACTGTCCGCCGCAGAAGGCTTCATCCTGCGCGGCGGCGGCGAATTCGGCGCTGGCCTTTTGGCCGCACGGCTGCTGGCACAGGGCGATTTTGGTGCGGGGGTAGTAGAAGGTACGCTCGCCGCGTTGGATGGTTTTCCCGCAAGGGCATTTGGAGGCAAAGCGCGCGGTGAGCCAGCGCGGGTCGCCGGAGTATTGTGGCATAGGTTTATCGTTGGTTGCGGATTAGAGGGAGTCGGAAGCTTCGGCGCAGTCGGGGCAGAGGGTCTCGCCGCCGCGCTCGACGGCCTCGGCGATGGCGATGCACTGGCGGCAATTATCGCAGTCGGTGACCGGCAGGTTGAGGGCCAGGCGGAGGTCGCCAATAATGTCGGAGACATCAGCGAAGTCGTCCCGGACGACGGCACAGAGCATGTCATGGGCGCGGAGGAGGAGTTCCGGAGCGGCGCAGAAAAGCGTTGCCAGTTCACGCTCTTGGTCGTTTGGCCCGTGGGTGGTGACAATCGTTGCGACCGGGGTTTGGCCATCGAAGAGGGTGAGGCAGTCCGGGGCGGCCTCGCACGGGGTTTGTCTGAAGGTCAAGTTCATAGGGTGGATTATCCGTGAACGGCTGCCACAGCCTGCCACCGCCGTCGCCAAGGCGGTGGGGCGGGCGCAAGCGTGATCGGTTGAGGATTGAGAGACGGGGGTTGCGGGAAAGGAATTGGAACTGGGGACGGGAGGACTTCCGGGGGACGTTGGGCCATGAAAGCGCTCCAGGCCTGCCGCCAGTTGGCAAAGTGCAGGTGGGTTTCGCAGAAGGTGGTGAAGTCGCGGCGGATGTCCTCAGCGCGCGCCAGATTGCGCTGGTAATCGCCCGGCTGTTGGTCCGGACCACCGTAGAGGAAGGCGAGTGATTCGGGGGTGACTTCCGCCAACCCGTGCAGCAGTGGCGGCGGTTTGGGGGACCGCTTTGGCTTGGCTGACGGCGCGGGCGGCTCCGGCATTGCCGTCTCGGGGGAGAGCTGGCGCAAGGCATCGTGGCGTTCCATAAAAGAGAAAAGGCGGGCGATAAAGCCCGCCTTGGGTTGGTTCCGAGGTGGATTACTGCACTTCGACCGTGACTTTGAGGTTTTGGGTCGCGCCGGCGAACCACTTCTTATGCCGTATGCGGCATAAGAAGTGTTATACCGCATCTGGTTTTATGCCGCATGGGTTGCGGCTTGCCCCGGTTTTGCAGGGGTGAACCGCTCCCCGATGCGGCATAAAACGGCATCTTTGTTACAGCCCTTTGAGATAATTCAGCAATTGGTCGTCGGGCCGATATCCGCCTGGCTTGCTCTGCGGCGGATTCATTTTGGCGAGGATGGCCTCCTTTAATGGGAGATCAGCGTCCAAATAGACCTGGGTTGAGTCGAGCCCCTCGTGACCGAGCATGATAGCGATCAGCGCTCGATCCACGCCGGCCTGCAGCAACTCCATCGCTGCGGTGTGGCGCAGCACGTGGGGAGTCACCCGCTTTTGGGCAAGCGACGGGCACGCACGTTGAGCTGCGGTGACGTGTTTGGCCAGCGCGTGTTGTACGGCATCCGCGCTGAGCCTCCCACCTCTGCTACTCGGGAAGAGAAAGCGCGATTCGTCATCACCCTGTTCTTTAATCCAGGCTTTCAGCACTGCCACCGTTGATTTGACCAGCGGTGTACAGCGTTCTTTTCGTCCTTTGCCTTCACAACGGACGTACGCACCGCCACCAAGCACCGCATCCCTCTGCCGCAAGCCCGTGAGTTCGGAGAGTCGCAGCCCTGTTTGCGCAGCCACCAAAATCATGGCGTGGTTGCGCCGTCCCACCCAGGTGGATTTATCCACACTGGCCAGCACGGCTTCGACTTCCGCTCGGGAGAGATAGCTTACCAGCCGCCGGCTGTACCGCTTATACGGGACCGCCAAAACTCGCTGGATTAGCCCCGCGTGTTGTGGCACTTCCAGTGCGGCGTAGTGATAAAAGGAACGAAGTGCCGCAAGCCGCGCATTGCGGCTGCGTGCGCTAATAGACCGGCTCGATTCCAGGTCGGCCAAAAACTCCGCGATGAAGGGCGCGTCGATCTGTGCCAGCGACAGTTTCGATGGAGAGGTGCCCAGCCGCTTTTGAGCATACGCTATCAATAATCGGAACGTCTGGGCGTAGGCCGAGATCGTGTGAGGGCTCGCTTTGCATTGCTCCATCAGCCGCTTTGAAAAGAACGACTGACACAGCGGAGAGAAGTCAGGATTGGATTTCATCAGGCGACTCCTTTCCACCGGGCCTCCATGAGTTTACTGGCGGCTGCGATCAACTCTGGTGTGTTGCCGAGATACCAATACGTGTGAGCGGGACTTCCGTGACCGAGATACGTTGATAACACCGGCATGCGGCGGTCTATTTCCTCTCCCGTTCGATACCAGCACAGAAGCGTCTCGATGGCAAAGCGGTGCCGAAAGTCGTGCAACCGCGGGCCGTGCCGAGCGCCCGGTTTGCGGATGCCAATCTGACGGGAGAGTTGGTAGAAGATCTTTCTGAGATCGGGGGTCCACAGCCTGGCGCCGTTGCCCGTTATAAAGAAATAGGGCACAGAGCGGGGGCCGAACATCGCGTCGCGACGTTTAGCATACTCGCCCAACACCGCACATGTGGACTGGTGCAGCGGAACCAGACGGGTCTTTCCAAACTTCGCGCCACGGATCGTCAGGATTCCCTGCGACAGATCCACATCTTGCGGCCGGAGTTTGGCTGCTTCACCCACACGCAGACCGCTGACCGCCAGCAGACCAAATAGGCAGGAACAGGCGTGTGATTTCAATGCATCGAAAGCCCTTCGCTTGAGCGCTGCATTCAACAGCCGGCAGATTTCGTCCTCGGAGTAGAGATACGGCTTTGCCCGTTGGGCTCGGAAGCTCAACAGCCCAATCGGAGGGACTTCGGTTCTTGGATCAGCGCCTATCCGATAACGCGCAAAGCCTCGGACTACAATCAACCGGACTGCCCACGAGTTAGGGTGCACGTCATCACGTTGAGTAGCATACTCCAGCGCAAGCTTACTGGTGATATGCGACGATCCGTTCTTCTTCAAGAAGGACACGAACCTGTGCAGATAGGGACCGTGATAGGGAAGTTTGAACCCGAGAGCGCGTCGGAGAGCAAGATAATCATCGACAGCCCGGTGGAGCGGCTTCATTGGGCACCTCCCGGCCAAGGCAGGGCCAACACTCGCAGTGATTCGAGATCAACTTTGGCATAGATCGCAGTAGCGTCGCGGCTTTTGTGGCGGAGTACTTCTCCAATCTCATCCAGCGATGCACCCTTGCGCAGCATGCCTGTCGCCAAACCATGGCGCAGCAGGTGCGCGCCCTTTCTACCCGGGACAACTACTCCCGCTTTTGCCAGGGCACCTCTTACGACACCCGAAACCGTACTGGCACCGCCGAAGCCGCGAATAGGTGGGCGCGCACGGATGAACAGCCGACGGCAGGCACAGCGGGGCCGGTCGTGGCGCAGATAAAATGCCACCGCTTTTCCGGCATCCGCTGGCAGCGGCAACTGCGCCGGTCTTTCGCCCTTCCCCATTACCGTGATGCGTGCGTTTTCCCAATCAATATCTTCAAGGTTGAGTCGGAGAACTTCACTCGCTCGCAACCCGAGCCGTGCCAGCAGTAACAGTATGGCGTAGTCGCGTCGCCCCAGCGACGTGGTTCGGTCGCAGTGGCGCAGCATTTGCCGCACCTGTTCGGTCGAAAGAAATTTGGGCAAGGTCGCGAAGGACCAACATGCAACTTTCGGGACGGCATTTGAGAGGTCAGTATCGACCAAGTGCTTGTAGTACAAGTAGCGGAGCAACGAACGCATTCCTTTGACCAAATTCCTCGCATAGCACGGACCATGCTGATGTGCGCGGTGTTTTACAAATGAGGTTACATCCAATGCCGTCAGCTTCGATAAGCTCAGCCGACCACCCCCGAACTTTGCGGACAGGAATCTGTTGGCGAAGCTACCAAGGAGGCCAACCGAACCTGGTGCAAGACCGCGTTCTTCAGAAAGAAAGTGCCGATAATCTTGCGCCAATTGCTCAGCCGGAGTTAGCTGTACTTTGGGTGGCGGGATGGCTTCCATTCGGCGAAGCATCGGCAATAGCCGCCACACCATTGCCCTTGCGTCCTCTTTACAGGATCGCCCCTTCACGAATCGCAGGAAGTTGCTGGTTACTGCCTCATTCAAGTCTCGCACCCCGCGATTGGTTCGTCCAAGCCAGCGGCTAAACCGCTTGAAAGCCCGAAGGTGTCGGCGGGTTGAGTCGGTAGCATACCGCTCTTCTTTTAGTTTGGCACTGTAGGCGTTGATGTATGGAAACAGCGGCCCGAGCGAGCCGCCCGATGTAATGGATGGATTTCGCATCCATCCATCTCAAGACCACCGGCAACCACCAGTCAACCCCCCGCCGTTTTATGCCGCATCGGGGAGCGGTTCACCCCTGCAAAACCGGGGCAAGCCGCAACCCATGCGGCATAAAACCAGATGCGGTATAACACTTCTGGACGTAGAGCGTGCCCACGATGGGGGCCTGGCCCTGGGTTTGGACCTCGGCGAATTTCACGGTGTTTTTGGTGTCCTTTTCACGAGCGAAGAGGACGGTTTTGGATTTTTCAGGCATAGGTATGCATGTTTTGGTTTTGGTCTGCTGCTGCCCCGCCGCACGCGCGGCGGGAAATTGGATGGAGTCGGAAGGGGTTAGCCATAGAAGTAGCCCAGGGTCCGGAGCGAGACAAAATCCTCCTGCCGGTCTGGGCTGGGCTGCCCCAGGATGATGTGGTCGAGCACTTCAATCTTGAGCAACTGCCCAGCCCGGATGAGGTCCTGGGTGACTTTGATGTCCGCTTCGCTCGGCGTTGGGTCCCCGGAATGGTGGCAATGCGCCAGGATGATTGCCGCGGAGGCGGCGATGATAGCGGGCCGAAACACTTCACGGGGATGGACCAGGATGGTGTCCAGCGTGCCGGTGGAAATGAGCACATGACCTTGAATCTTCCGGCGTGTGTTCACCAGCAGGGTGACAAAGCATTCCACGTCGGGATTGAAATAGGGATGGGTGGGCACGTGCGCCCGCCAATAGGCAGCGGCTTTGTCCGGCGTGTCGCAAAGCTGCATGTCGGCGGGAGTCGGACACTCGCGCATGGACTGGACCTTGAATTCCTTGGGGTTGAACTCGAGGTTGGGTTTGCGCCGCTTGCGCGGCACGTCCAGCAAGGGGAGTTGATGAGGATACACGATAATCCTTTCCTTTGGTAGAGTGTTGATTTCACTGAAGGCATTGCGGAGCGAACGGCTCTGGGGGGCTTTGACCTCATCGGAATCCGCAACCGTAACCTTTGCCTGGTGTTCCGTTAGTAACCTGTCGAGCGCGTGCTGGAGTGTTTCCGCACGCTGCGGCCCGTGAAGAAAGACCGAAACCGAACCTATGAAATCAATGCCTCACCTTGCCATCGTCATTGCAGCGGCAGCCGGGTTGGCTCAATCGCCGGTGATGGCTGCCGAATCCACCAACCGCGCCACTGGCCCGGCGGCCCCAGGCTCCGCGCACTCGCTGCGAGTGGAAGTCAATCCGCGCGTGGAACTCTTGAGCCTCATCTTTCGCCTGGCGGGCAACCCGGAGTACAGCGAGGGGAGGGTGAAATCCTACGCCGAGGACGCGGAGAAGCAGTTTGGGAAATATCGCAGCCATGCGGTAATCAAGCTGGCACATAAGCTGCGTGACACCCGCGGCGTTTCCTATGATGCCGTCATGAGCATGGCGATCCATTTGACCGATGCCGAGCACGTCAAGCTCAAGCTCCCGCTCGAACCCTGGCCTGAGGGCCTGGACCAACGCTGGACTGCTCCCGAGGTGAGCAATTTCTTGGCGGCGGCGCAGCATTTTGTCAAAGACAGTTCGTTCCAGCAGTTCATCGAGCAGCACCGTCCGCTCTACCAAACTACGGCGGCGCGAATGCAGACACTCATTGAGAAAGAAGCCCACCTCGAGTGGTTCGACGGCTATTTTGGCAAGCGGCCGCACGCCAGCTTCACCGTCGTGCCGGGATTACTCGGTGGCGGCGGGGGGTCCTATGGCCCGCATTTCCGGGCGGCGGACGGCCACGAAGAACTCTATTGCGTTCTCGGCGTGTGGCAAACCGATAAGCAGGGCATGCCCGAATTTACGCTCAACACGCTGCCCATTGTCGTCCATGAGTTTTGCCATTCCTATGCCAATCCAATTATCGAGCGCCACCTGGCCGAACTTCAGGCGTCAGGCGATGCCCTCTTCGAGCACGTTGCCGGGCAGATTCGCTCCTACTCCCGGGGGGCCTATGGCAACGGACAGACGTTGTTGAAAGAGTCACTCGTCCGTGTCTGTGTCATCCGTTATCAGCGCCAGTATGAAGGGGAGGAGGCCGCCCGGCGCGCCATTCAGGCGGAGAAACGGAACGGCTTTCTCTGGATGCCGGAGATGTCGGACCTGCTGGGTGAGTATGAGGCGCACCGCGAGCAGTATCCAACGCTGGAGGAGTTCTCGCCGCGCCTGGTCACCTTCTTTGCCGAGACGGCGAAGAAGTTTCCCAAGACGCAGACTGCCAAGGCGCGGACTGATTTGGCCGGCAAGCGGCCCAAAGTCGTTTCCATGATTCCCGCCAACGGGGCGCAAGACGTTGATCCAGGCTTGACCGCCATCCAGGTGGTCTTTGATCGGCCTATGGCCGACAAGTCCTGGTCATTTGTGGGCGATGGTGGCCCTCATTGTCCCGAACCCACCGGCAAAGGCGTCCATTATGACGCCCAACGCAAGGTCTGGACCGCGCCGGTCAGGCTCAAGCCGGATTGCTCTTACGAATTCATGCTCAACTCCGAAACTTGCCAAGGCTTCCGCAGCGAGGAGGGCGTGCCGCTTGAGCCGGTCTCCGTGGTCTTCAAGACCGCCAGCCAAAAAGGGACCGGGCAGACGAAATAGAAACCTTCAGGTCTTTTTTGGCTTTAGACTGCCCGACAATGGCCTGAATGGGAGGCGCCACGCCAATCAGCCCGGCCCAGTGGCGGAGTAGTCAATTTTCCTGGCGTAGTTGAAATTGGTAGGCGTCCAGGCGCTGCTGCGTCGCGGCGATTTGGCGGTTCAAAGTCTCCAGGCCAGCCAAGAGGCTTTGGCGCAGTTCCTCGGTGCAATCGTCGAGGGCGTTGAGCATTTCGGCCTTTTGCCGGGTCAGCCCGGCCAACCGGCGCTGCATGGCGGCAATGGCCTCTTGGGGGGTGCCGTAGCGCATCGCTTTACCATGACCTTCTTCCTCCATGAGTTCCAAGTCCTCGGCACTGAGTTGAAATTGCGGCGGCAGGTCGGCGAAGCTGTCGGCCAGGCGTTTGCATTCCGCCGGCGTCAGCGGCCGGTCGATGCCGGGGATAGGCTCAGGCGGTTCCTGGTTTTCCATGCGCCAAAGCTAAGTCCCCTGGCCAGCCCCGGCAAGCAGAAGGAGGGAAAAGCCCGCAGGGAGCACCGGCGTCATGCGGTGAGCGCCCTGGACCGTCGCCCGGGACCCGATTCTGGCCGCCCGCAGTGGACGGCGCAGAAAGAGGCCCAATGCCCGGCGGTCCTCCTCGGTAAGGCGGCTGCGCCGTGGCCGGCGGTTTAATTCCCTCCGATGCTCGCGGCAATGGATGCAGGAGGACCCGAGGCAATGGGGACAAGTGGTCATAAGGAAAATCCTTTCCGGTCGAAATCTCTTTTGGCACGCTGGAGGCGGCGCAGGAAGCGGTTCATGCGGCAGCAGAGGCATTCGGCGCAACGGCAGCGAAGCCCGGTCAGGCACATGGCCTGCGTTCGGTGGGGATCAATGCTGCGATGATAGCGGACGAGCTTTGCCAACATGGAATGACTCCTTTCATTAAACCGCACTCCGAATCGGAGTGCGCCGGGTTTGGGCCGTTTCCAGGTGGCGCCCGTTTCCGGGCGCAACCTTTCCAACCGCGTTTCCGGGGCACGGCAGCACAAAATGCGCTGGCCGTGCCCCGCACCGGAAACACGGGTTCCATCGGTTAGACGCGAAAATAAAAAAAGGCCGGACCCTGTGGGGTACAGGGTCCGGCCAGGCGGGCGCGGCGTTTAGGCCGCGAGGGTGGCGGGCGTTGCGGCGGGCGGTTCGGTCTTCACTTCAAGGTGTGGAGCGACCCCCAGCTTGACGGCTTTCTCGTATTTCTCCATCCAGCCGTTGAGGATGTCGTCGGTAAAGCCGCTTTCGGCCCAGGTGTCGCCCAGGCGGATCGTGTCGCAGAACAGCCCGTAGGCGTCCTGCTCCGGCAGTTTCCCGGCGTCCTTGATGGCCGCTTTCAGAAACTCGATGGCGCGGCCTACCGTCAGCGAGACAGCACCGTCGCCCGTTTCCGGCTCGCTCTTCTGACGTGAGCGGATTTCCTTGATCTTCTTCAAGGCGTCACCGGGCTTGGACAGCGCGTTGACGAGGTCCAGGACTTCGTCGGACGTTTTCCAGGCGTCCCCGTGCTCTTTCATCGCCGCTTTAACGATGGCGTTGGCCTTTTCCAGCCAATCCCCACCGCTGCCGCGTCAAAGCACTCTTCGGACAGCAGGGGCTTTCCGCTGGCGTCGAGCGTCAGCACGAGCGCGTTGAAGAGCGACGCTATCGCTTCCACCCGTCCGGGGAGCAAGCCGCCGGCGTTCTGTTCAAAGTATTTCTTGAACGTGGTGTCCGGCGGAATCTCCCGTTTGTTCAAGTGGTCCACGTAGGCGCGTTTGAGCGCGGCCACGCATTTGGCGTTGAACTGGAGGGAGGCGGTGAACGCGTCCTTGGCCTTTTCGATGGCCCGGTCCACGCGCACGATTTTCTGCAAGTGCGTGGCCAGGTCGCCGAGGGGCAAAGCGGCGAGTTCCGCAAACGTGAGTTTCTTGGTCTCCGCCTTTTGAGGGGCGGGTGTATTAGCCTTTACAGGCATAGTGTTTCCTTTGGTGCTGGACGCTAACGCGCGTCCGTTGCGTTTCAGCCGGGACTGGCCGCAACAGCGCGGCCCTTTCCGGCGAAACTGGCGTGGGGAAACACGTCCACAAACTCACAAATCAGCAAAGCGGAGGGTGCGTTTCAACGCGCGTTTCACGTTGAACTGCCGCGCCATCGGCTTTACTGAACTTGCGCTGGCCGCACTCCGATTCGGAGTGCGACCGGCCTTTCGCAACGGCCCGTTTCTGCCGTTCTGCGATGGCCCGATTCCCGGTGATACCGATTTTTCGCCGGTAACGAGACCGTAAGAGGGACGCCTGACGGCGAACGCCAGGCGTCATGCGTTGAGGTGGGATCGTGGTAGGACTGTCCCAAAACAGGACATCAGGGGACTGAGAGGCGTGCAACTGCACGCTTGCTCCTCAGATTTGCGCCGCGCACTTTTGCGCCTGCGCACTCTGACACTATATAGCGCCCCGCTACGCAGAAACTTAGCACATTTTGGGTTGGCGCTCTTCGCCCAATGTTTTCGGCCCTTCCGTTGGTATGCCAAGGCAAAAAAATGCGCCTGGCGTGACGCCAGGCGCAAGAATGCTCAGGCTAGACTATTGGACGATGGAAACTTGGTCCGCTTTGCCGCAAGTTGAATTGCACCCGCAAGCCCAGACGCCGCGCACCTTCCATCAGCCGATCCCCTGCCCTGACTACGCCCCCCGCCCCGCTGGCTCGACTGGACTTAAACCCCGCCGCTTGCGCGGCCTTATCCACGCTGACGCCATGCAGCAGTTGCACTGCCGCCCGGTGGAGCTTGTCTATTAGTTCACCCCGCTTGCCCCGCCCCCCGCGCAGCTTGAGCGTCTCAACCCGACGCGCCAGCAAATCGCCGCGCTTGGCTCGCGCCCGCTCGAATAAGAGGCGGCTGGCCCGATCTTGCCTTGAACCATCCCCGACCAGTTGCGGCAACGGCAGCATAGACCCGGTGAGACTGTCCCAGCACTCGGCCCCGCCCTCCTCGCCCCGCCACTCCTCGATGGACTCGCCCAACATATCCCTGGAGACCGACGCCACGACCGCCCGCCAGCAAACCCCCGCCGCGCCGTATTGGCCCCCGTCCACCTCCTGCCCATTGCGCCAGGCGACCACCGCCGCCGCCCCAGCCCCGACCGCCTCAGCAACCGACGTATCCGACATGGCCCGCCCGTCTTTGGCCGTGCTGGCTTGCAGCTTGGCCGCTTGCCG
>Ga0181518_10002949_pt1 | contig 16050 bp, 13 predicted proteins | sample PEATcosm2014_Bin_28_FD_119751 | JGI IMG/M metagenome (GOLD analysis project Ga0181518, IMG submission 119751) | Peatland microbial communities from MTU Mesocosm Facility, Houghton, MI, USA - PEATcosm2014_Bin01_60_metaG | ecosystem: Environmental > Terrestrial > Soil > Wetlands > Peat | place... | reverse complement strand
CTGCCATCGGCGGTTCACCGCGACTCCGAGGGTGGTCGTCGCCTGACCCTCACGGGTGTAGCGGATCTCGGGTTCCCGGGTGAGGTTGCCGATGAGGGTGATCGTCGTGGTCATCTCGCTCCTTCCGGTCGAATACCGGTCCAAGCGAGGGACCGGACGGGGCGAGCTTGACCGGTCGACCTGGCCCGGCACCTTGCCTCCGATCTGTCACGCAGCGGTCCTGGACCGGGCGCAACGGCACGATCATTCGGATGATTTACGTGGTCTATCGCGAACACTGATCGTCGACATGAACCATGCCCGCCGCGATCGCGTCGTGTTACCCTTCGCCGGTTAGCAACCAGGGGGGAACGCCGGTGACCGAGACCCGGACCATCACGACCAAAGACGGGGAGATGGGTGTCGTGGTGAACCACCCCGACACCGAAGGCCCGTTTCCGGTCGTCCTCTTCTTCCACCACGGACCGGGTCTCGACGATGGTTCGAAGGAGGCGATCCAGACCATCGCCGACGCCGGTTATTACGTCATCGCTCCCGACCGCTACTACCGACACGGGCAGTTCCTCGTCTTCAACATGCGCGAGCTCATGTCGCCCGACGCCGACCCGGTGGCCGCGCAGAAGTTCCGAGATGCGTTCGCAGGCACCACCGACGAGCTCGTCGAGGATGACGTCACGACCATCCTCGAGTACGTGAAGGACGACCCGGCCGCCCGCCCCGCGCCCATGGGCTGCATCGGCTACTGCATCGGCGCCCGTTCGGTGTTCCGGACGATCGCAGCCCATCCCGACACCTTCACCGTCGGGATCGCGCTGCACCCGTCGTTCTGCGTTACCGAGGACGACGACTCTCCCCACAAGGGCGTTGCCGATTTCGCGGGCTACCTCTACGTGGGCATCGGCGGGGAGGACCAGATGTCGTCCGCCGAGATCAACAAGCCGCTGATCGACGCGGTGGCCAAGCTCGGCGACCGCGGCAGTGTCGAGGTCCACGAGGGCGCCAACCACGGCTTCGCCGTGCCGGGTCCCGCGTTCCATGAAGCCGCCGCGTCCCGCTCGTACGAGCGGGCGTTGGCCCTATTCGGAAAGGGGCTCGCCTAACGCAGGTCGGAGTCGCACTGGCCATCAAGACGCTCGCCGATCGGTTCGAACCGCTCAACGAGATCTACAAGATGTTCACCGACGAGGCGGTCCTGGCCGAGGATCTCGGCTTTGACTACGTCTCGACCAGCGAGCACCACTTCGAAGACGACGCCTGGTCACCGTCCCAACTGGTCATCTTGTCCAACATCGCCGGGCGTACCTCTCGGCTCCGGTTTCACACCAACATCTTCCTACTCCCCCTCCACCATCCGCTGCAGGTGTCCGAGGACGCCGCCACCGTCGACCTGCTCTCCAACGGGCGCATGGACCTCATCTGCGGCACCAGCTCGGTACTCGAAGAATTCGAGCCCTTCGGGGTCCCGGCCAAGAGCAGGTGGAGTCGGTTCTGGGAGGAGATGGAGATCATCCGGCTCTCGTACGCGCAGGACACCTTCGAGTTCCACGGCAAGCACTTCTACTTCCCAACCCGATCCGCCAGACCACCAAGCCGGTCAAGAACCCCTTCCCGTTGTGGGTCGGTGGTCTCGGCTCGAAGCTCCAGCTGGAATCGGGCCGCCGGGGCTTTCACGCCCAGGGCGGCGCGAAATTCCGGCCCGAGTACCTGCAGGGCCTGAAGGAGGCCGGGATCGATCCCTCGACCCGGAACCTGGCCATGTTCGTGGGTGGCCACATCGCCGCGACCAAGCAGCAGGCGTCGGACGAGTGTCGAGAGGGCTGGTGGAACTGGCAGAACGAGTACCGCAAGCGGACCTGGATCGCCATGCTCGACGGCCCGCTCCACGCCGTGCCACCGCTCGCGCCGCTCGAGTCGATGCCCGAGCCACCCCAGGACAACATGATGGCGCCGCTGCTCGGCACGCCTGACGACATCTTGGAGACCCTCCGCCCGATGCTCGAGAAGGGAGCCGACTGCAACCACTTCTCGTTCGCCTTTCGCGCCAGCGATGGCGGCATGCCCGGCCGAACTGGTCCGGCCGGGCATGGAGCTCTTTGCCAAGAAGATCCTCCCGACGCTCAAGTCCTGGGGCCGGGAGCCGACGACCAGCCGCGCCGCGGACTGACCGGGGATCGGCCGCGCACGAACCGCCGACGCGAGAACGGGCCCTCGAGGGGCCCGTTCTCGACGAAGCATGGTGGGGGGGCGGACGTTTACCCGACAGCCGCCTGCAACGCCGACAGCACGCTCCCTGCGACGGCCAGCGGTCCACCGAAGACATACCCCTGGGTGCCAACCGGCAAGCTGTTCAGATACGGAACGATCTCAGTTGGCAGTGGAGCGCTTGGCGCCACGAGCAGGATCGGTCCCGAGCGTCCCCCGGTCGCCATGAACACCCCGCCACCCAATGCATCGGGGAACTCCGCCGAGGTCGCAGCACCGAAGATCAATGGGTTGGGGAAGAAGTGGCTGGCCACCGCGGCCGACGTGTTGTACAGATCTTGGCCCGAAATGTTGGTGGCGGTCGGGTCGGCCGCCTCGGCGGCCAACAACCCACCGATGGTGTAGCGGGTGTCACCGGGGTGCGCGGCCAGGTAGGTGGCGGTCTCGGGGGCCTGAGTGGTCCCGTTGGTGAGCAGGATCGCCGCATGCACCTTGATGGCCGCCGGCACCGCTGAGAGGGCGTCATAGAAGTAGAGCCCGGTCGCCTCGAAGACGGTTGAGGGGGTTCCCCAACTGGTGGTCGCGATGGCCCCGGCAACGTCGACCGCGGTGGCGTATTCGTCGGCCCCGGCTTCCCGAACCACGGTGTAGCCCAGACCCGCCAAGGTGGTGTCGATGTTCGAGCTCAAGGCGAGGTCGCCGCCGAGGATGTAGACGGTGCCGCCCGTGGGTAGCACTCGCTGGATCTCTGCTTGGACCCTGGCGTCGAGCGTCGAGCTGATCGGGGCCCCCGCGGTGATCAACAGCGGGCCATTGACCGCCGCTGCCAGCGGGCCACCGGCCAGGGCGTCGGAGAAGAAGTCGTCGCGGGCCAGCACCACGGCCCCGGCCGAACCGGCGGTCGGGAACTCAGCTTGTGAGACGGCGATCGAGGTCCCGATGGCGTCGGTGCCATAGATCTGGGTCGGGAGCGGGGTGGCGCCCCCGATCACCACGCTGGCGGCAGGCGAGTTCGGGGCTTGTGCGCTGGTCCCGACCGTGAAGTCCGTGTCGGGGTATGTTCCCGCCACCGGGTTGGTGATCCCGGCGATGGTGACCGTCGCGGCGGTGCTAGCGGCGAGCGTGCATCCGGCACCGAGGGTGATGGTCACCGTCAAGCCGGTCGTGCTCGCCGTCGCCGCCGGGGTACTCGTACAGCCGATGAACGTCGACCCCAGCGTCACCATCGGGGTCGAGGGGATCCCGAACCCCGTGGCGAAGGTGACGCTGATTGTGCCTGCTGCGGCCAAGGCACCGGACGCGCTGGAGGTGAAACCGACCGTCCAGGTGGTACCCGTCGCGCTGGCGGCTTGGGACGAACCAACAAAGGTGATGGTTGTCAGCCCGGTGATCGTCACATTGGCCACCGGTGAAGTGGCGGTCTGGCTGTCGACCGTCACCGTGAAGTCCGTGTTGGGGTACGTGGCCGCAGGGGGGTTGGTGACGCCCGAGATGGACAGGGTGGCCGCGGTACCACTGCCGTACGAGCAACTGGGACCGCTCAGGGTGATGATCACCGTGGGCGATATAACCGAGGGGGTTGCTCCGCAGGAGCTGAACCCGGTGAGCAGGGTGATGGTCGGGCTCGAGACCGTAAAGCCCGTCGCAAAGACGACCGTGATGGTGTCAGCGATAGTCTCGGCGGCGTTCGTGGTGAACCCGATCGTCCAGGTGGTACCGGTCGCGCCCCCAACCATCGAAGATCCCGAGAAGGTCACCGCCGACGTCGCGGCGGCGGAGATCACCACGGGCTGCGTCGGGTTCGTGGCGGGGGTTTGGCCGGTGATCGCCACCGAGAAGAGCGAGAAGGTGTACGTCCCCGCCGCCGGGTTGGTGACACCCGAGATGGACAGGGTGGCCGCCGTACTGCTGCCGTACGAGCAAGTGCCACCGCTGTTCGTCAAGGTGATGGTCACCACGTTCGTGGCCACGGCCGGTGATGCCGCGCAGTCGGTGAACCCGGTCAGCAAGGTGACCGTGGGGCTCGAGAACGTGAAGCCCGACGCAAAGGTGACTGTGATGGTGTCAGCGGAATTCTCCGCGATACTCGAGTTGAAACCGACCGTCCAGGTGGTACCGGTCGCGGCGGCGACCGTCGAAGACCCCGAAAAGGTCACCGGCGACACCGCGGCGGCGGCCGGCGTCGCGGAAAGAAGAACGCCGCCGGTCAACGCCAGCAACGTGGCGAATCCAGCGGCAGCAACGCTACGAAAACGGAAATGCCTGGGCCGGAGTTTCAATGGGGGAGCCTCCTTCGATGGGGATTGCGTGGAGCCGTCCCGCAGCCGACAACGACGGCCCGTCACTCGGCCTACCCGGAACAACTCCGCTCAAACGCTACGACCTCAGCCGGCCGTCTTCGTGGATGGTCCCAACCGCCTGGCTATTCGGTATTCGGCCACTGACAGTGGTCAAAGAAGGATTCAGACGTCGAGGAAGCGACGGATGGCGATCGCCGAGCCGACCGACCCGATCAGCACGCCGATGACGATCACCACGGCATCGGTGCCGAAGAGCTCCCAGCCGGACAGCCGCATCTGGGCCAGGACGGAGCCCGGATCGTTGGGATTGGCCAGGCCGTTCAGCAGCTCATGCAGGCCGAACACCACCGACGCGGCCACCAGCGAGCCGATCAGCCCTTGGATCAGGCCCTCGGACATGAAGGGCAGCCGGATGAACCAGTTGGTCGCCCCGACCAGCTTCATGACCGACACCTCGCGACGGCGGGCGAAGATGGCCATCCGGATCGTGTTCAAGATCAGCACCCCGGCCGAGAGCAACAGCACCAGCGCCACCGCCACGAACACCCACTGCAAGACGGTGATGGTCTCCTCCATCGTGTGGATCTCTGGGAGCGGCGCGGTCACCTTCAGCACCCCGGGCTGCCCGGAGAACCGATCGATCACCGCCTGGGCCTCCTGGGGCTGGTTGGGCGTGCAGCGGTACGAGGCCGGCGTCGTCTTGGCGGTGAGCGCCGAGAACTCCGAGGACGGAAGCAGCTTCCCGGCCTCGTGGTAGTCGTCGAGTTGGGTGCGGTAGCCACAGGCGTGCACGTAGGGGAGCTGGGTCAGCTCACTCTTGACTGCCGACGCCTCCGAGACGCTCGAGGTGGGCCTCATCCAGACCGTGACCTGGGTCCCCCGCTGCCAGTCGACCTCGGCGTTGGCCGCGCCCTGCTTGAGCAGCAGCGCCGCACCGACCAGGGCCAGGGACACCGCGACGGTCAGAACCGCCGCGATCGTCATGAGGCGGTTTCGCCACAGGTTGGTCGCCGTCTCCCTGGCGATGTAGTCGGCAGAAAGGGGCATGTCAGGAGGTCCGGCGAGCCGCTACTTCTGTTCTCGGCACCGAACCGGTGGAGGCGTCGATGCCGTAGACGCCGCGAGCCTGGTCGCGCACGACCGTCCCCTGGTCGAGCTCGACGACTCGTCGGCGCATCCAGTCGACGAGCGCCGCGTCGTGTGTCGCGATGACGACCGTGGTGCCGGTCCGGTTGATCCGGTCAAGCAGGCGCATGATGCCCTGGCTCGTCGCAGGGTCGAGGTTCCCGGTCGGCTCGTCGGCCAAGAGGATGAGCGGCCGGTTGACGAAGGCCCGGGCGATCGCGACCCGCTGCTGTTCACCGCCCGAGAGCTCGCTCGGCAGGTTATCGCGCTTCTTGGCCAACCCGACCAGCTCAAGCACCTGAGGAACCTGGGTCTCCACCACGTTCTTGGGTCGCCCGATGACCTCGAGGGCGAATGCCACATTCTGGAAGACCGTCTTGTTGGGAAGAAGTCGAAAGTCCTGAAAGACACAACCGACGTTGCGGCGAAGGTACGGGACCCTCCACTTGGGCATGTGGATGATCTCGCGGCCGGCGACCCAGATCCGGCCCCGGTCGGGAAGCTCCTCACGGAGCAGCATCCGGATGCAGGTGGTCTTTCCCGAACCCGACGGGCCGACCAAGAACACGAACTCGCCCTTTTGGATGTCGAGAGAGATGTTCCGAACGGCAACGGTGCCGTTCTTGTAGGCCTTGGTGACGTTGTCGAAGCGGATCATGAGAGCGAGGTCACGATCGGGGCTGTCGCGTTGGGTGCCCTGAGCGGGTCACCGAACACCGGGGACGGTCGAGAAGGCATCGGACCGGCACAAGCCTATCGAGTCGGAGTCACCAACGTGGAGCAGTGAGGCACACACACCGGGCAGAACCGCCAACCGCCCGCTGGCCCACGGACGACCGCCGTCTCTTCGTCGCGACGCTGACCTGCTCTTTCTCGGCCAGGCAACCGGTCTTGTCGTCCGAGCCGGGAGCGTTGGGCGATCGAGGGGCATACCTCAGTGTTGAAGGACGTGCGGCCATCCGTCACGCGATCGCAATCGGCGACCCCTTGGAACCACGTGCGGGTGCGCCCTCACCACCTCTCGGTACCACGCGTCCATCTGCTCCACCTGGTCGTCACCGACACCGCGCGCGCGGACCACCGGGATCCCGGCCTCTGCGACCAGGTCCGGCCAGTCGCGCGGCAGGTCGACTTCGTCGACGATGTGCACGAGGTCCGGCTCGATCCGCGCCAAGACGTTCCGAAAGAACCTCGTGGCAGGGCTCTTGGGCTCGCGCGCAGCCGAGGGCTCGGGCACCGGTCGGGTCACCGGAACGGCGAAGCGGGTGAACCACTCACCCGCCACACGCGACTCACGCACGTGGCGCCATTCGGTCACCGAGGGGTCGGCGCTGACGACGGCCGTCTTCCACCCGCGGGCCCCGGCACTCTTGGCGTGCTCGTACGCGACCAGGGGGGCGCCACTCGACTCGGCCGGTGGGAGTGCGTGCACGAGGTAGAGCACGTGCAGCGGGCCCAACAAGCCGTCCTCGGGCCGCATCACCGCGAGACGCTACCGCGCGACGTGCCGGTGATGGCCTGCTGGACGATCCGCGTCCCCGGTGGTGGGGGTTATGCGCCGGCGCGGCGCCGGCGCAGCTCGGCCTCGATGAACGCGTCGATGTCGCCATCGAGGACCGCTTCGACGTTGCCCGTCTCCACGCGGGTGCGGACGTCCTTCACCAGCTGGAACGGGGCCAGCGTGTACGACCGGATCTGGCTTCCCCAGGCGTTCTCTATCCGGTCCCCTCCGAGCGAGTCGATCTCGGCTTGGCGCTCCTCGCGGCTGCGTTGGGCCAGCTTCGCCGCGAGGATCTGCATGGCCCGAGCCTTGTTCTGGTGCTGGCTCCGCTCGTTCTGGCACGACACCACGATCCCGGTCGGAAGGTGGGTGAGCCGGACCGCCGAGTCGGTCTTGTTGACGTGCTGGCCGCCTGCTCCCGACGAGCGGTACGTGTCGATCCGGAGGTCCTTCTCGTCGATCTCCACCTCATCGGAGAGCTCCTCTAAGAACGGGATCACGTCGAGGGAGGCGAAGCTGGTCTGGCGCCGGCTCTGGGAGTCGAACGGCGAGATCCGGACGAGCCGGTGCACTCCTCGCTCGGCCGACAAGAGCCCGAAGGCGAACCGCCCCCGGACGATGAAGGTGGCCGAGAGCAACCCGGCCTCCTTCCCCTCGGTGACCTCGTCAACCTCGATGGTAAAGCCGCGTCGCTCCGCCCAGCGGGTGTACATGCGGAGCAGCATCTCGGTCCAGTCCTGGGCGTCGGTGCCCCCGGCGCCGGCGTGCACCTCGGCCACGGCGTCGCGGTCGTCGTACTCGCCCGAGAGGAGCGACTCGAGTTCGAGGCGGGCCACCCTCCTCTCGAGATCGTCGATGACCTGCTCGAGCTCCTTGGTCAATCCCTCGTCGGGCGATCCGCCGGACTGGGCCTCGTCCACCAGCTCGTCGAGCACGCGGGCGTCCTCCAAGCTGGTGGTGAGCTCCTCGAACCGGTCCAGGTCGTCGGCGACGCGTCCGAGCTCGGTCGTCACCGCACGGGCCCGGTCAGGATCGTCCCAGAGATCCGGACGAGCGGCCTCGAGTTCGAGCTCGGCCCGGCGGCGGCGGCGGGTGTCGATGTCGAGGTAACCCTCGGCCTCCTTGATCCGACCGCTCAGCCCGTCGAGCTCGCCGGTGAAGTCACGATGCTCCCCGCCCCCGGCGGCCTCAGGCGGCGCCATGGCAGAGCTTGAACTTCTTGCCGCTACCGCACCAACACGGCTCGTTGCGACCGATCTTTTCGTGCGGCGCCTTCACGGTCGGGACCAGCGTCTGCTCGTCGCCGGCCGGGAGTTGGGCGGCCCGCTGGTTCCCGTTGCCCGACGGGCCGACGGCGAGCGGCTCCATCGTGGGGTCGATCGCCGTGCCCCGCTCGGCCAACAACGCCGGCGCGAGGGCCAACGTGCCGGTGACCGGGTCATCCGCGGCCTCGTACACGGCCCGGGCGAGGTCGGGCTCGACGGTCGGGTTCACGATCGCCTCGACGTGGAGCACGTAGCGGAGGTAGTCGTCGTCGATCGCCTCCATCAACTGGCCGAACATCGAGTACCCCTCGCGCTGCCAGGCCACCAGGGGGTCCTGCCGACCCATCGCACGCAGGTTGATGCCCTCGCGCAGATAGTCCATCTCGGCCAGGTGGTCGCGCCAGCGTTGGTCGACGATCTGGAGCATCACGTCGCGCTCGATCTGGCGGGCCGTCTCTTCGCCGTCGGGCATCTCGGCCGAACGGGTCTCGTAGTACTCGAGCGCCTCGGTCACCAGGCTCTCGATGATCTGGGCGGCGTTGGTCGCCTCGGCCAGGTCGGCCGTCGTGAACAGGGTCGGGTAGTACTGCGTCACCTCGGCCACCAGGTGCTCGAGATCCCAATCCTCTGGATAGTCGGTCGGGCACGACGCCTGCACGAGCGATTCGATGGTCCCCTCAAGCAGCTCCACCGTCCGCTCGTGGAGGTCCTCACCTTCCAGGATGCCGAGCCGGTGCGCGTAGATCACCTTGCGCTGCTCGTTCATCACCTCGTCGTATTTCAAGACGTCCTTGCGGATCTCCGAGTTGCGGCCCTCGACGGTGTTCTGGGCCCGCTCGATCGCCTTGGTGACCATCTTCGCCTCGATGGGCACATCTTCTGGCAGGGCCTTGGACATGACCCAACTCATCGCCCCGGTCGCGAACAACCGCATCAGGTCGTCTTCCAGGCTGAGGAAGAAGCGGCTCTCACCGGGGTCACCCTGACGGCCCGAGCGCCCCCGGAGCTGGTTGTCGATCCGCCGGCTCTCGTGGCGCTCGCTGCCGAGCACGTACAGCCCCCCGAGCTCGCGGACCTTCTCGGCGTCGTTCTTGGCGCGCCGGTCGAACTCCTCGGAGACCTTGGCCAGTTCCGCGACCCCCTCGTCGGTCTCGAGATCGACGCCACGGGCCACGAGCTCGTGGCGCGCCAAGAGCTCGGGGTTCCCACCCAAGATGATGTCGACGCCTCGGCCGGCCATGTTGGTGGCGACGGTCACCGCACCGAGCCGGCCGGCCTGAGCGACCACCTCGGCCTCACGGAAGTGCTGCTTGGCGTTGAGCACCTCGTGCTTCACCCCGCGTTGGGACAGCAGGCGGCTCAAGAGCTCGGACTTGGCCACCGACGCCGTGCCAACGAGCACCGGTTGGCCGCGCTCGCTGCGCTCGACGATGTCGTCGACGACTGCTGCGAACTTGGCCGCCTCGCTCTTGAAAACGAGATCTGGCTCGTCGACCCGCACGAGCTCGCGGTTGGTCGGGATGGGGACGACCGGCAGCGAGTAGGTGCTGGCGAACTCGCTCGCCTCGGTCTCGGCGGTCCCGGTCATGCCAGCGAGCTTCTCGTAGAGGCGAAAGAAATTCTGCAGCGTCACCGTCGCCCAGGTGTGATTCTCCTCTTTGATCCGAACCCGCTCCTTGGCCTCGACGGCCTGGTGCAACCCGTCCGACCAACGGCGGCCGTCCAGGGTGCGGCCGGTGAACTCGTCGACGATCTTCACCTCGCCCTGGTCGACCAGATAGTCCTTGTCCCGGTGGTAGAGCTCCTTGGCCCGGAGCGCCTGGTTCAGCTGGTGCACGTAGTTGACCGCCACCGCGTCGTAGAGGTTGTCGATACCGATCGCTCGCTCGACCTTCTCGATGCCGGCCTCAACCGGGACGACGATCTTCTTCTCCTCGTCGACCTCGTAGTCCTCGTCGCGGGTGAGAGTTCGGACGACGCTGGCGAACTGGTAGTACAACTTGGCCGCCTCGTCCGCCGGGCCCGAGATGATGAGCGGGGTCCGGGCCTCGTCGATCAGGATCGAGTCGACCTCGTCGATGATGGCGTAGGGATGGCCCCGCTGGACCATGGTCTCTTTCGAGCGGGCCATGTTGTCGCGGAGGTAGTCGAACCCGAACTCGGTGTTGGTCCCGTAGGTGATGTCGGCCTGGTACGCGGCCCGCTTCTCGTCGGGCTCCTCGATATCTGGGCCGATTCGTCCGACCGTCAGCCCCAGCCACCGGTGCAGCCGGCCCATCCAGGCGGCGTCACGGGTGGCCAGGTAGTCGTTCACGGTGACCAGGTGCACCCCCAGGCCCCCCAGGGCGTTCAGGTACACCGGCATGGTCGAGACCAGGGTCTTGCCCTCGCCGGTCTTCATCTCGGCGATCCACCCGAAGTGCAGCGCCATCCCGCCCATCAGCTGGACGTCGAAGGGGCGCTGGCCGAGCACCCGCCACGCCCCCTCCCGGACCACCGCGAAGGACTCGATCAAGAGATCGTCCAGCGTCTCGCCCTGGTCCAGCCGCTCCTTGAACTCGACCGTCTTGTGCCGGAGCGCCTGGTCGTCCAAGGCCTCCATCTCGTCTTCGAGCGCGTTGATCAAGGGGACGAGCTCGGCCAGGCGCCTGACCTTCTTGCCCTCGCCGGCTCGGAGGACCTTCGTGAACATGCTCATGTTGTGGCGATCCTACCGGTGGCTTCTGTCCGTACCCGTCGTAGCGTCACGGGTTGTGGTCGGGCTGCGTGCGGCTGACCTGGTCTTTGACCCCACACTCGCCTGCTGCAGGGGTGGCGGCCCCGGCGTCGGCGGTCGGTTGACCCTTCGATCCCGGATATGGCTCGCATCGCCCCGTCTCCGTGGCTCCCCGAGGGTCGGGGAGGACGGGCAGGACTTACGTCTAAATCGCACCATGCTCAGCAACCAGAAGTTGCCTTACGTGGGTCGTTTCGCCTGCGACTGGCCTCGACTTTCAACCACAGACCCGCACGCAGCCCACCTCGATGTTATGCCTAGTTTCGCACGGGTCCACAAGGTTGGCCGAGGGGAACAGCGCCTCGATCGCCCAGCTGGCCAGTCCCGCTCGGAGCCGGCGGCCCGCCACGAGGCCCGAGGCCGGCCGGTTCACTCACGACCCAGTCGTCGTGCCACCCGGCCAGGCCCGCCGAACGAAGATGGCCGACCAGATCGCCACGAGTCGGACCCCGAGTCCGAGCGCGGCCAGTGGCAACAGGACCCGGCGGGGGCCCGACATGGTACGGGACGCGAAACGCAGCGCAGAGCGGTGGTGGGCGAGGGCCATCCGGTAGGGATGGCGGCGGCGCGAGACCCCCTCGTGGTGGGTGACCACCGCGGCCGGCTCAAATCCGACCTTCCAGCCCGCCCGTCCGACCCTCCAGCACAGGTCCATGTCCTCGGCGAACATGAAATAGCCCTCGTCGAACCCGCCGACCCCGTCCAAGACGCTGCGGCGCGCCAAGAAAAAGGCGCCGGAGACCCAGTCGACCTCGGTGGGTCGCTCGGGAAGGTCCGGGGTCCGGTATCGCCGGGTGAACGAGTTGTTCGGGAACACGACCCCGAGCAACGCGTGGCCGGCCGCCACCCACGGGGCGGGGAAGCGCCGCGCCGAGGGGTAGGCCCGCCCGCCCGGTGTGAGGATGCGCGGGCCGACGATCGCCCAGTCGGGATGGTCGTCAAGGGCCGCGGCGAGGCGGTCCACCGCACCGGGGTGCACCACCAGGTCGGGGTTGCATACGACGACGTGCTCACCGCGCTCGATCGCCGCCAACCCCCGGTTCGCGCCAGCGCCATAGCCCAGGTTGCGACCGGTGGCGAGCAGCGGGGTCTTCTCGAGACCGTGGGCTTCCAGGGTCGCGCGCGCCGCGTCGGCATCACCATTCTCCACCACGACCAGCTCGGCGACACCCTCGTCAACGAGGGAGCGCACGCAGTCGGCGAGGAAGGGCCCGGCGTCATAGTCGACGACGACGGCGCTCGCGGCGCTCACCGGGAGTGCGCGTTCAGCTGCGCGACGAGGCGCTTCAACCCGTCGCGCCACGGCGGCATCGCCTGGTAGCCGGCCGCCTCGAACGCCGAGTTGTCGAGCACCGAGTAGGCCGGGCGGGCGGCCGGGCGGGCCGGCTTCAGCTCCCCGGTCGAGATCGGCACGACCCGTTCGGGGTCGGCGCCACCGAGGGCGAGCGTCTCACGAGCCAGTTCGAACCGGCTTGCCTCTCCGTGGTTGGTCACGTGGAAGCACCCCGGCCGCCGGTCCAGGGCCAACGCGATCACCGCCGGCGCCAGATCTTCTGTGAAGGTCGGCGAACCCCGCTGATCGTCAACGAAACGGAGCTCTCCGGGTCGTCGGCCGAGCTCGAGCACCGTGCGCACGAAGTTGGCCCCGTGGGCCCCGCACACCCAAGACGTCCGGACGATGGTCGCCCCCTGGGGACACGCCCGCTCACCGGCCAGCTTCGTCGCCCCGTAGACCGAGATCGGGTTGGTCTCGTCTGACTCGCGGTACGGCCGCGACTCTCGCCCGTCGAACACGTAGTCGGTGGAGACGTACAACAGGTGCGCACCGACCCGTTCGGCGGCGGCGGCCACGTTCCCTGTCCCGATCGCGTTGACCGCGTGGGCTCGTTGCGGGACCTCCTCGCAGAGGTCGACGTTGGTGAGCGCGGCGGCGTGGATGACGACGTCCGGGCGCAGGGACCCGATCAGTCCGTCGACCGCCACCGGGTCGTCCACGGCCAGCGCGCCATGATCGGCCGCGGTCACCTCGATCGAATCGTCACGGCCCAATGCGGCGACCACGTCGCGACCCAGCTGGCCGGCCGCACCGGTCACGAGCACTCTCATGGCTGCGCGCCACCCGGGCCGGACGGGCGTCGACTCCTCACCGAGGACCGGGACCGCCATCGGCCCAGGAGTGCTCGTCGACCTCGGCCTTGGCCAGGAGCGGCTCCCACCACGACCGGTGGGCGCCGTACCAGGCCACCGTGTCCGCGATGCCCTGCTCGAGCGGCACGCGGGGGGCCCACCCCAGCTCTCGGCGGAGCTTGGTCGAGTCGAGCAGGTACCGGGTGTCGTGGCCGGGCCGGTCCGGGACGATCTGCTTCAGCGAGCGGGGTTTGCCCAGCGCGTCGAGGACCAGGTCGGCAATCTGCTCGATGGTTGCCTCGACCCCGCTGCCGACGAGGTAGGTCTCACCGATCCGGCCGCCGAGCAGCACCGCCTCGATGGCTCGGCAGTGGTCCGAGACATGCAGCCACTCGCGTTGGTGGTGCAGTGATGAGTACAGCGGCAGCGGACGGTCGTCGAGCGCCCGCGTGGTGCAGAGTGCGACGAGCTTCTCGGGGAACTGGTACGGGCCGTAGTTGTTGGCGCAGTTGGTGATGGTGACGGGCACGTCGAAGGTCTCGGAGTACGCCCGAACGGCGTGGTCGGCCCCCGCCTTGGACGCGCTGTAGGGCGTGCGGGGCCGGTAAGGACTGTCCTCGGTGAATGCAACCTTCTCGTCGAGGGCCATCTCGCCGTAGACCTCGCACGTCGAGATGTGATGCACGCGCGCCCCACCGTGTCGGCGCACCGCTTCGAGGAGGGTCTGGGTCCCAATCACGTTGGTGCGGAAGAAGAGTCCCGGGTCAAGCGCGGCCCGGCTGTTGTGGGACTCCGCCGCGAAGTGCACGACGACATCGATGCGCTGCTCCCGCAGGGTCGCCGCGACGGTGTCGAGGTCGGCGATGTCGGCATGGACGAAGTCGATCGCACCCTCGAGCTCGGCCAGGTTGGCCCGGTTCCCGGCGTAGGTGAGGGCGTCGTAGACGACCACGTGATCACTCGGGTGCTCGCGGACCCAGTGGTGGACGAAGTTCGATCCGATGAAACCCGCCCCTCCGGTGACAAGGAGCCGCATAGAGGGGTAGTGGGTCAATTTGATTTGTTACAGCCCTAGTCCAGGCTCTATCTCAGCATCAACTGTCGGTCCCTCGGTAGGAGGGGGCGTGAAACTGCTCCTCGGAGCTGCCGACATAAAGCTCAATGTACGCGGAGGGTTGAAAGTGACCCGCTACCCATAGAAGGGCCAGCCTACCCGGGCCGATTCCGGCCCCGGGGGGCCGTGCCGGCCCGTTAGCGCAGGTGGACGACGTCGGCCGCCGAGACGACACGCCGGCCGCCGTCGGTGTCCACCACCAGGTGGCCCATATCGTCGAGCGACACCGCGGTGCCCGAGAAGGACTCCTCACCCAGCTCCACCCGCACCGGTCGACCAATCGTCACGGTGCGCGACTCGAGCTCCCGGATCAACGCGAACCTGCCTCGGGCGTCGTCGAGCATCGGGCGCCGGGCCTCGACGGCCTCCAGGAGCGCCTCGAGGAGCCCCTCGCGGTCCACCGGCCGGCCGGCCAGTGCGTCGAGGCAGGTCGCGTTGAACTCGGTCGCGTCGCGGCCCGGCATCGGCCAGCGGACGTTGATGCCGATGCCGACGACCACCGCCAGCTCGGCGGTCCCGACCCCGCGGGTCTCAGAGAGCACGCCGGCCACCTTGGCCCCGTCGACGACCAGGTCGTTCGGCCACTTCACTCCGGCCTGGATCCCGGCAGTCACGTCGATCGCGTCCCGGACGGCCAGGGTGCCGAGCGCCGCCACCGAAAAGAGGTCGTGCGCCTCGAGCCGGGGCCGGAACAGAAGCGAGGTCAACAGACCCGAACCCGGGGCCGACTCCCAACTCCGCCCGAGGCGCCCCCGGCCGGCCGATTGGCGGTCGGCCACCACGACGGTGCCCTCGGGGACCCCGGACTCGGCGGCCTCGAGCAGCCAGGTGTTGGTGGAGCCCAGTTCGCTGAACCACCGGACGTCGGTGAAGGTGCGGGGCCTGGGGTCGGTCATCGAAAGGTCCGGTTAGGCACGACCAGTGGTCCTCCTACGGGCGGGGCCACATGGCGACACCCTGAGCGCCGTGCCAGTGTATTTGCGGGGATCGACCAGGTCGTGGCGGCTGCCGTGCGCTCCCCGGTCGCCGGGCTGCCAAGAGGAACAAGGTGCTCAACAAGGTACTGATCGCCAACCGGGGTGAGATCGCTGTACGGATCATGCGGACCTGTCGCGAGATGGGTGTCGAAACGGTCGCCGTGTACTCGGAGCTCGACCGGGACGCGCTGCACGTCCGGATGGCCGACGAGGCCTACGCGCTGGGCGGCCAGTCCTCTGCAGAGAGCTACCTGAACACCGACGCGATCCTGGCCGCGATCGACAAGAGCGGCGCCGACGCGGTCCACCCCGGCTACGGGTTCTTCGCCGAGAACGCCGACTTCGCCCGGTCGATCGTGGCCAAGGGGGTCATCTTCGTCGGCCCCCCGCCCGAGGCGATCGAGATCATGGGAGACAAGATCAGCGCCCGGCTGGCCGCCGAGCGCGCCGATGTGGCCGGTGTGCCTGGCCGCTCCGAGGTGGTCACCGAAGCCGAGCAGATCCTGGCGTTCGGCACCGAGTTCGGATGGCCGGTCGCCGTCAAGGCCGCCTACGGCGGCGGCGGCCGGGGCATGAAGGTGGTCGCCGGACCCGACCAGGCCCCCGACGCGATGGCGTCGGCCCAACGAGAGGCCCAGGCCTCGTTCGGCCGGAGCGAGATCT
>Ga0181518_10002938_pt1 | contig 16109 bp, 9 predicted proteins | sample PEATcosm2014_Bin_28_FD_119751 | JGI IMG/M metagenome (GOLD analysis project Ga0181518, IMG submission 119751) | Peatland microbial communities from MTU Mesocosm Facility, Houghton, MI, USA - PEATcosm2014_Bin01_60_metaG | ecosystem: Environmental > Terrestrial > Soil > Wetlands > Peat | place... | reverse complement strand
CGACGGATAGACAAAAGCCGTGGCGCCGGCGAAGAGGGCGGGCAACTCGATCTCCGGCACATAACCCAGGTACCGCACATTTTTCGAAGGGCCTTCCAATCGGGCCAAGATCGACGGGCCCGACCAGCCGCGTGGACCCGCCACGACCAAAGCGAATTCGCCGGTAACCGAAGACGGCAAGCCATTGTAAGCATCGAGCAGCAGAGCCACATTCTTTCTCGGCTCAATGGTGCCCAGATACAGCAAGTACGGACGGGTCAACTGGTGTTTACGCCGCACTGCATCCACACTGTCCTGGCTGACCGCGGAATACATTTCTGGTACTCCCGGGTAGATCACGCAAACTTTTTCTTGGGGAATTCGCAGCAGCCGCACTGCATCGTTGCGAGAGTTTTCTGAAATCGCGATCAGTCCGTCGGCTCGTTGCAGAATTCTTTCCGCGAAAAGGCGTTCAGCAGCAACGGTCGCGGGCAGATGGGTCTCCGGAACCAACCAGCAAGTGAGATCGTAGATGGTAGCGGTCAGTTTAGCCCGGCGGGGAGGATGGATCACTTTGGACGAATGAAACACACTGGTTTTGGAAAACAGTGGTTGCGCGAATGCCGACGGCAGCCGATTGATCAGAAAATACAGACCCAGCCGGAACGTCCTCGCTCCTAGGCTCATCGCTGCTCTTTCGTGGTCCAGACCGGGGGCCCCTTCCAAGAAAGGAAAAAGGCGCACATCCGCTCCGGGGTCCCGCTGCAAATGCTGAATCCAGTAGTACAGGTAGTTCTTCACTCCGGCGCTTCTGAAAAGCAGCGGCAGCGCGTCTATTGTGATCCGCACCATTGATAATGCCATTTGCGGCTAGACAAAGGAGCCGCCAAGCACTCAGTATAGCCGCTGATGGTTCCCGAATGAGACGCCGCTGTGGACCTGCGAGCGGGTAGCGCACCTGATCGAGCAGGAGTTCGGCGTGCGTTGCCACTCCGGGCACGTCTGGAAACTGTTGCGGCAACTGAACCCGCCCCGGCCGCTTGGTTGGGGACTTTCCCGCCGCCGCAGCATTCCGAAATGGTTCAGCGCCTGCTCCCCGTGCTGCACCGATTCCCCTCTCGCGCTGGCGAGCGGGTTTGCCCCCTGAGGGCGACTGCCGATTCACAAACGGGGTTTTGGATCTGGTCTGCCCGAATAGCTTACAGATACTAACCAAAGTAAACATCACCGGGCCACTCGCAGCGACTTGTAATCCGCACGAATGGACGCTATACCTGAATCAGGCGACGAAGTAGCCGTCCGGCCAGAACCGGCACAGACTTTGTTGCAGCGGTGCGAAATCGTCGCTAGTGGACGTGGTATGTCTAACAGAGTTCTCTTGCCCTTGCTGCCGTTCGCAGTGATTCTTGCCAGCGTCGCCGATGCCCAGATTACCGTAACGCAACCGTCGGCCAGCACGGTCTTCCGCGCCGCCGACGATTATGCCACCCAGGCATTCCAGGACCCCTGGGACATGAAACAGTGGACCGACCTGGGCTGGTACACATATGGAGTGGATCAGCCGCTTTCGAATCTGACTGGTTTCAGCTTCGCCGGGGGAATGTTCTCGGCCACCAGCACCTCGAGCAACCCCAACTTCTGGCTATTGGATTCGTACACCCCCAACTCGGTGCCGCTCGGTAAGATCGGCTCGCTGTTCCCGATTAACTCGACGAAATACCAGCGGCTGCTGATCCGCATGAATCTGAGCGGCGCGGGGCTGGCCAATCCTCCCGGCACGGTGGCGCAATCCGCGCAAGTGCTTTGGAGCAACAACACGATCGATCAGCCGGGTGGGATGAGCACTTCAAACGCTTTTTTCACCTACCCCGGCTGGTGGGTGTATTCAGTGAATCTTCCCGCTTTGGGAGCCGCCGCGGGAGCCGCCTGGTCCAGTCTGCCAGTGGATTCGCTGCGGTTCGATCCGGTCGGCATGCCCTCCCCAATCGACATTAACGTCGGCTGGGCCAGACTGGTGGAGGACGATCCGACGCTGTACGGCACTATCGCCTGGACCGGAAGCGGCCCGGTTGACATCTTCCTGGACAATGACACGAACTTCGCGAACGGATACGTTGGGCAGATCGCCACGAATGTAACTGGCAACAGTTACCAGTTTTACGTGGGCGGGCTCCCCGCGGGCACCTACTACGTGGCGATTCGGCCCACCGGAAGCTCGGGTACGCCCGCGTATTCTGCGGGGTCCTGGACGGTGAACGACGTCCCAACTCTGGTTTTTACGGCGCCTTCCCCGGGGGGCAGCAGCGATGACTTCGCCACCGTGCAACTGAACCGACCCTGGAATTCGAGTTCTTTGAACGAGATCGAGGTATCCTACAACGTCACTGGACTGGCGGTTACGAATGTCAACGCTCAGGACGAGGCGGGAAACCCCTTACCGGACACGCGCGTGATTTCGGGGACCACCACTGGGAATTATGGCGATCCGGAGATTTATCCATTTTGGTGGTGGGGGCTTGGGCTGGACTACAGGATCGACACCAGCCGGTATCGAATTTTAGATATCAAATGGGGCAGTGCCGAAGCTCGTGATATCAATAATGGCTCGATCGGGCGCATGGTTTGGAGGGTGAATGGCGAGGCCGTCGAGAACGTTTCGAACTGCATCATTCTAAAAACTCTGCCCAACGCGAACGTAATGCAGGAAGTGATCGCCGACATGAAAACCATGCCCCTGGCGCCGGATGGAGGGAGTCCATCCACGACCGGCTGGAACGATCTGCTCGATGGGCTTCGCGTGAAGACCGATGAGTTTAGTGTTCCAATTAACTTTTACATCGAATCGATCAGGCTGACCGCACTCGAGCAGGCCAATGCGTCTTACACGTTGCAATGGAATTACAGCAATCAGGGTGCAACGGTCCCGACCCTAACCTTGGGTTGGGACAACACAGGGAGCGGGTTTGCCGGCACGCCGATCGCCTCCGGACTGAACCCGGCAGCCAGTTCCTATGTCTGGAACACGTCAGGGCTTGCCGACGGTACCTATTACATTTACGCCAAGCTGATGAACGGCGCTACCGTCATGAACCAGAGCTATGCGACGTGGCCGCTTGTGGTGAATCACGCTTATCAGGTGCTGCCAACCTTCTCGCTGGATCAGACGGATGTGTGGTTCGGGGCCACCAACAATGGGGCGGTCGTGACAGGGCCGCAAACGGTGAACGTAACCGCCCCACCGGGAGTCAGTTGGACGGTAAGTTCGGACCGCACCTTTATGGTGGTGAGCCCCACCTCAGGCGTGGGCAGCGGCACCTTCACCATCAGCATTCAAGATACTGCGCTGCCGAGTCCAGCCAGCATGGATGGAACCGTCACTGTGACCGCTACGGGAGTATCTAACTCGCCTCAGTACGTGCACATGTTCCTGAATGTGGTCAATACCGGCACCGCCGCTCCGCCGTTCGGCAGTTTCGACACGCCTTCAAACAACGCCACCGGACTCGCCGGAAACGTAGCGGTGACTGGTTGGGCGCTGGACACCATCGACGTGCAAAAGGTTCAGATCTGGCGCGATCCGGTGGGCGGCGAAACGCCGACGTCGAACGGGTTGATCTATATCGGCGATGCGACCTTTGTAGCGGGGGCACGCCCTGATGTGCAAGCCTTGTATCCGAATTATCCGCTGAATAACATCGCCGGCTGGGGTTATATGATGTTAACCAACGGCCTGCCGAATAACGGTGGTGCTCCCGGGACTGGAAACGGGACTTACAAGCTGCATGCTATCGCCACGAGCATAGACGGAAATACCGTGGAAATTGGTACCAAGACCATTACCTGCGATAACGCGGACGCCAGCACGCCGTTCGGCACCATAGACACGCCGGGGCAGGGCGCGACAGTGTCCGGTACGATCATCAACTTCGGATGGGCGCTGACCCAGCAGCCATACACGATCCCGACCGACGGGTCCACGCTCTGGGTCACGGTGGATGGGCAGTACCTGGGACATCCGGTGTACAATAACTACCGTTCCGACATTGCGACGGACTTTCCGGGCTATAACAACAGCAACGGGGCGGTGGGGTATTACTACCTGGACACCACAACACTGAGCAATGGGATGCACAATATCGGCTGGCTCGTGACGGACAACGCTGGGCGCACGAATGGCGTCGGGAGCCGGTTCTTCTGGGTATTGAATTAGTGAAAGTCTTGGCGGTCTCCGCGGGCGGCGTCCGAGCGTCGGATCAGTACTGCCCCATTTACGTCTGGCGCAATCCAGCACACGTTGTCGAGTTCCTGGGGGTAGCGACGCATCCAGTTCTGGATGCCTATATAGAGACGGTCGTGGTCCGCGCGATTGGCGATCGCAACATTTTCGAGGGGCCAGCCCGGTGGCACCTGACCGCTGTATCCGTTCAATGTCGGGAGACCCGACAGGAGCTCGGCCCACATGCCGTAAAGATGCATCCACGGCACGCTGGTCGTGCCGGTTGTGTAGCTGACCAGAAAGGCTTTGCAATCGGGCCGGAGCCGATGCACGATCGCCTCTGCTGGCTCTTGAACGCTGGCCGTGGAATAAGCTGGAGCCCCAGCCAATGAGCCGGCCTGCTCGATAAGCACCACCAACATGCAAACCACGGCCGCCAACGGCGCGACTCGATCCGCGAGCCAGTCGACGCCCAGCGCAAGGGCTATGGAGGCTGGCAGAAGGATGAAGACTCCAAACCGACTGACGGCTCGCACTGCGTGCGCTCCGGGGAAATAGTCGTAAACCAATCGCCACAGTGAGAAACCGCCCGGCCACGCGAGCGTAGTGAGGAGAATGGCACCACAAATGGCCCCCCAAAGCATCACCACGGGACGGCGACGAAATCGGAAAAATGCCGTCAAAACGAGTACCGTCGTAATTAGACCAACGCCGTCGAACATCTCCTGGCCGCCGAAGTCCCGATTAATTCCCGCCCGCCGATTCAGCGGCCCGTAAATCCAGTGATCCGGCCCCTGGGCCAACCACGCCGCCGAGTTAGGAAGGAAATGCTGCACCTCCGTGTACTGCCGCGGACCGACGTCGGTCAGGGTTCGGTAATACAGCTCCGCAGCCGGAGCCAACAAGACGGTCGTCATCAGGATGGAAACTCCGCTTGGAAGCCAGTAGTGCCGCAGGAACGCGGCTAACCTGCGTCTGAAGGGAGAGATGAGCAGCGCAAACACGAGCGCCACGCTGGCGCAGAATGCCATGAACCACGCATAGTAGAACGCGGTGTAGAACTGAGCGATAGCGCCACCCGCAGCCAGGAGGAAGCCCATTAGAAGCCGCCGCCGCTTCAGCGCCGCGGGCGGTTCCGAAAACAGCAGATAGAGCCCCGCGAATGCGGCGACCTCGAAAAAGCCAGGGAGTAGTTGCTGATGACCAATCTGGGCAAGACGCGGACTCCCGAAGGCGAACAGGACCGCTCCGATACTGCTGGCCGGGACGCTCGTTCGTAAAAGTGAGCGGAGCGCCAGATACGCTGCCACGTAGTTGAGAGCCGACATCGTCAACATCCAAAGCCGAAAGGCCGTTTGTACGCCGGCCCCCAGCAGACGCCAAGCCGCGTACGGTGGAAAGACGCCCAGCAAGAGATCGGTATACGCCGCCGTTTCACGTTTCGGAAAGAAGTTCGGCGGACTCCAGAGACTGCGGTGAATCGGCTCGCCGGAAACCCAGCGCCATTCGTGTTCGAGGGTGATATTGTAGAGCACCGAATCGCCGCCGCCTTCCGCGGTGGGTATCGGGGAGAAGATGGTCCGGTGATGCATCACCAGCAGGCTGACAACCAGGAAGAACGCGACGGTAAGGATCTCGGTCTGAAGGCGTGCGCGACTGGAACGCGTCCGGTTTTGCTCGGGCGCTTCCCGTGACTGAGCGTCGGCCGGAGTCTTCATCTCGCTGTACGAACCATTGTAATTTACAGATGTGCGCCGCGAATCATGAAACGCGTGTGACGGGATGCCACCTCAAATCGCTCAGAAGTCTCGCGCGCAAAGTATGCACGGTTAGCCCAGCCTGGTGCGGCCTTGGGCCGATGCTCACTCGGCGCTCCGCTTCGGTACAGCCCCGCGGCCTTCGTAGGCTTCAAAAACGCTATCGATCCTGTCACACATCATCATTTCGCCGTGGTCGAGCCACACCGCTCGATCGCATAACTCCATCAGCGCTGCCTTGGCGTGCGAAACACACAGGAATGTCTTTCCCGCGCGCCGAAAACCGAGGATCCGTTCGCGGCACTTGGTCTGAAAATCCGCGTCGCCCACGGCCAGAATCTCATCGATGATCAGTACATCCGGGTCGACATTGACGGCGACCGAGAAAGCCAGCCGCAGCATCATGCCGCTCGAATAGGTCCGGAGAGGTTCGTCGATAAAGTCACGGACGCCAGCGAAGTCGACGACCTCCTCATACATCGCTTTGGTCTGATGCTTGTTGAACCCCAGGAGCGCAGCATTGAGGTATACGTTCTCCGTTCCGGTAAGGTCGGGATGAAAGCCGGATCCCAGTTCCAGCAAGGCGGCGACCCGGCCATCGACCTTCACGGTTCCCTTGTCGGGCTGGGTCAGTCCGACCACCACGGAGAGGAGGGTGCTCTTGCCGGCCCCGTTGGAGCCAATGATGGCCAAGCCTTCTCCTGCGGCGACGTCAAAGGAAACACCCTTCAGAGCGTGAAACTGGTTTGACGGCTCCTCCCCAAACCCAAACCACGCGGCCAGATGCTGGCGCAGAAGCTTCTGGCCCGTATGCAGGCGGAAAGTCTTCCAGACGTTCTCACAGGTGATGGCTCTCGAATCTTTTTTCATGGTTACAGATAGTCGTAAAATCGGGGTTTCAAACGGCGGAAGCCCAGGAGCCCGACGCCCAACGCAAGGAAGGCAACCAACGTCAACTTGATCAGCAGGGTGTGCGATGGTGCCTTGGCCTCGAGCACAATATCCCTCATTGCCAGTATGAGCGCCGCGATGGGATTGAACTGATAGAGATCCTTGAACCGTTGGGGAACCAGGGAGAACGGATAAAAAATCGGCACCAGCCAGAACAGCACCAGATTAGAGGACTCGACGAAATAGCGCGTGTCCCGCACATAGACGTTGAAAGCCGAAAACAGGAGCGCCATGCCGCAGACGAACACGAGTTCCAGGGCCCAAATTAAGGGCAAGAAAAACCAATAGACGTTGACGCCGACTCCGCTGGCCAGAACGAAAATCAACAGGAGACCCATTTGAATCGCCAAGTGGAGACAATTCGAAAGGACACTGGCGATAGGCACGATTTCCCGCGGGATCGGGACTCGCTTAATCAAGCCCGCACTGTCCACCAGGGAGGTCGTGCCGCAGGACCAGGCGACGGCGAAGAAGTTAAATGGCACGATTCCGCACAGTATAAATAAGGCGAAATGTTGGATGGGGTTGGTGAAAATCTTCGTGAACACGAAGTTCCACACCACCAGCATGACCAGCGGGTTCAGCAGGGACCACAACATGCCCAGCGACATGTTACGGTAGCGGACGCGGAAATCCTTGAGGATCAGGTTCTTCAGCAAAAACAGGTAGTCGCCGCGCCACATCCTTCATACACTCCAAAAATCTAAGTTGTGCTTTGAGAAATTTCTCGCCGCCATCTCGATACTGAACGGGGAACTCACCCATTATACTCGCTTGTCCGCCAGTCCGCTATTCGCGTCAATCGAGAAGTCCAGACCGTGCCGCGTGAGGTTCGGATTGTAGTAGGGATCGCACAGCAGGTATGGAGCCCATCTCTCACGAAACAGCGACGCATCGTTCCGATTGTGCTCCCTGCGCGGGAGTGATGTGCCCTCGAAGTGAAGCAGTTCCGCATAGGGCGTGTAGACGACGCGATATCCAAGCTGAATTGCCTTCAGGCAAAAATCGATGTCGTTATAATCCACCGCCAGTTGCTCGTCGAAGCCTCCGGTACTCTCCAGCACCTCGATGCGAGTCGCCATGCAGGCGGCGGTTACCGAGGAGTAGTTGCGAACGACGTGAGTGAAAGCGTTATAGCCGACGAAACTGGCGGGGAAACCGTGGTAGACGTGCGCCGCGCCTTCATTCACGCCCAGGACAAGACCAACATGTTGAATCCGCCCGTCCGGAAACAGCAGTCTCGCCCCTACCACACCGATTGCATCCTGTTGCAGGAGTTCCAGCATCGCACCGAGCCATTCTCCCGAAACAATCTCCATGTCGTCGTTGAGGAGCACTACGTATCGTCCTTGGGCCTGCCTCCATGCGAAATTCACTTTCTTCGAGAAGTTGAACGGGAGGTTGGCGGGGCAGCTCACGCGCCGGTAATCGATGTCAGTCAGCGCCCGGCGCGCGGCCTCTGGAAGACTTCCGTCATCCACTACGACTATCTCGTAGTTAGGGTACTCGGTCTTCTCGGCGATGCTTCTCACGAAATTGACCAAGGGGTTGATGAGCCCACGCCCCTGGACCCTCGCCTCCCGTCCGCTCGCCAGCACACAGAGGGAAGCCAGCGGAGCGCCTTTGATCCGGTATCGCACGCGGAATAACCCCGGCAATAGCCCCGGTTCCACTTGCGCATCGAGCGCGTTCCGCCGGACATGCTCCTCGAGGGCGCGTTGCCCCGCATCCAATGCGGCTGGTTTGGCGTCGACCTCGGCGGCAGCCGACCCCGCGACTTTGCGCCAATGATAGAGGATTTTGGGCACGTGGTGGATGCACTGTGCGCGGGTTGCCAGACGCAATGCCAGGTCGTAATCCTGAGCGCCGGAAAACTCGGACCGGAATTGGCCGGCTGCGTAGAACAGGTCCTTGCGGACCACCAGCATGTGCAGAACATAGTTCACCGACAGCAGGTGTTCGGGAGACCAGTCGGGCTTGCAATAGTGATCGACAAAATCTCCGTTTTCGTCGATCTTGTCTTCGTCGGTGTAAAGGAAATCGATGGCCGCGTTTTCGTGAACCGCCGCCGCGGCCTCGAACAGCGCGCGAGGGGCCAATTCGTCGTCGTGGTCCAGCATGGCCAAATAGCTGCCGGTGGAGATCTCCGCCGCGCGGTTGGAGGCGGCGGCGATACCCTGGTTTCGCTCAAGCCGCAGGATCCTGATGCGCGGGTCCACGCCGCGGTAGCTCTCCAATACATCGAGGGTCTCCGGATTCGTGGAGCCGTCGTCGCAAAGACACAGCTCCCAGAATGGATAATACTGCTCCCTTACCGACTCGACGCAGCGGCGCAGGTAGCACCCGGCAATGTTATAGACCGGCGTCACGACGCTGATTACCGGCGCCGATTTCCAGCTGCGAATTTCCTCGGCCAGGTCCGCAGGTGTGTCCGGGTGAAAGAGCGGCGGCGGGCGGGTCGCACCTCGCGGCCGGAAGATCGTTCGCGGCCGGGGGCGTTCCGATATGCCTAGCTCCTCGAAACGGCCGGCGATGATGCGTCCGACTGCCGCGCAGCTGTATCCCGCGCGGATGTCTTCCGCAGCTCGGCGCCCTTTTTCCTGCCGTCCAGCGGTGTCCTCGAGTACAGTTCGCATCAGGCGGCCGAGGTGCGCGACGGAAGGATCCGCCCAGACATTTCCCCGCCGGTAGGGGCCGACATCCTGCGGGATGGGGGTCAGCGTGCAATCGATCAAGTAGCTGTTGTCGTCCCGCATGAAATCCAGGTTCGACGAATAGCGCGTCGCAATCACGGGTTTACCCAGGTACATCGCCTCGGCCAGGTTGTAGCCAAAGCCCTCGCTGCGGTGAGGAGAGACCAGACAATCCATCGCGTTCTGCAACGATACGATTTGGTTCTCATTCATCAGGTCGCTGAAGATGCGAATGTTCGACGCGTCCGAAGTTACCTCCCTTAGCGCGCGCACGTTGGTTTCATCGTGAGAGCTGTTGAAGTACTTCAAGCACAGCAGCACGTCCCGAGAGTCGCCGAATTCCCGCCTGAACGCCTCTATCAAGCACATCGGATTCTTGCGATCCATATAGCTGGAAACGTCGAAGATATAGCCGAAGACGAACACGTCGCGCGGAAACTGGAAGTACTCGCGAGGATAAATAGCCTTGGCCTCCAGACCATCCACTACCGGGGGAACACGGGTGACGGGCAGCCGGGTCGCCTGCTGAAATGCCTGCCGGCAAAACTCGCTGGCCACCCAGATCTCATCGACATAGCTGTAAAGATGAGCCCAATCGGGGCGCGCCGAAGGCAGCTCCCAAAGCCAGTAACCGATGTTGTAGCAGCCATTCAGCAGTTCGGTTCCATAGGCCTGCGTGAAGCGAGGCAACATCTCCGCATTCTGCTGGATCAAATTGACACGATAGGGAGAGAATTCGGGCAATCCGCGCCGTGCGTCCCGGTCCTTCCAGTCCGGTATGTCAATCGGATGGGTGGGAATCCGAGCCGACTCGAGCGCTTGTGCGCAGCTGCGCGCTACCGAGCCCAGGCCACTGGTCGCGGAGAGAAAACCATAGAGGTTAACGCCATAGGGTCGCGATTCCATCAAAGCCGCAAAAGCAGAGCGGTCCGGGAGCGGTTCCCAGGCACCGCCGCCCCGTCCCTCCCTGCGGCCGACTCTCGACCAGTGGGCGTACCCGGAGGGGAACCACCCGCTGTCCACAGCCGTTGCAACGTCGGGATTGAAGAAGAGGTAGGCGTCTTCGTCGAATTCGGGCGGGACGCCGGGCCGAGGCCGCACGCGGGCGATGGCGTTGTGCTTCGGCTTCTTCTTTCGGAAATGAGCGAGGCGGCCTTCGTGCTTTCCATAGCGAACCCAATGTTCATGCCCGCTCGGGAGGCCACCGGCTGCCACTGCCTCGGCGACATCCGGATGCATCAGCAAATAGGTTATTTCGTCAAACCCGTCGGGGATCGGAGGCCGCCTGCGTAAACTCTCCACCGCCAGCGAACTGAATGCCCTCATCCAGGCCCGGAGAACTGGGTAGAGCCCTGCGCCCGGCTGGCGCGCTTCCTTAAGGTGCGCTCGGAACATTCGCCACGCAGCTCCGGGACGGCAAAGCTCTTGCTCGCTGGGCCGGGTGATCCCCAATGCCACCGTTCCCAAACGCGCGGCTAGTTTGACGGCCAAACCGGGGTAACCCGCGAGGGACGGGTCTAGTTCCTGGCGGGCAAGGGCGGCTAGGATTCGGCCATCCATGGTTGCCGGCCGCACTAAAGGCCGCGAAGCTGTGTTGGTCGATAGCGAGGGGCGAACGTGAATCTCCCGCACCTTCCCGCGCAAGGTCGTGACCAACTCCAGACTGGCGGCGATTCTCGCGCGCAGTACCGCGAATATCGCGTCCTCGATCGGATCTTCGGGGTCGTTCATCGGCGAAAGTGACAAGGGCGGGTCAACGATCAGACCGCGTATAGGTCTTCGGACGACTGCTAACTTACACGTGCAACCGTCTGAAGTCGGCCCGCAGGAGGACGGGTGGATCGTTCGTCTCAACCGCCCCAAGTCGCGTCAAGTCGAATTCTACCAAATCGTTGCCGTTCCCGGCTGTCACTTTGGTGCCGCGTTGAGATCTACTGTATTATTAAGGGTCTACGGTAAACAGATTGGCGATGGATCATCACGAAGGGGAACTCCCGGCCGATGACGCCCTGCAGACCCGGTCCGGGCAATCTGAGGAAGTGCTTGCGCAGATGCGCGACGATCTGCGCGACGCGATTCGCGCTCAGGAGCAGTTGCAGGTCCAGCTTCGCGAGGCAGTGGAAGAGCTTTCCGAGGCGCTTACGCACCAACGGCGCCCGACAGCCCTGGAACGGACTGACCCACAGCTCCAGCTACTCGAAGCTCGGATCAGAGGAGTCGAACAGCGTGTGGACCGGACTGCGGAACAATTGAAAGGCATCCTACAGAGCCGTATCTGGCGGACCCTTGTCGGCGCGGGAGGATTTCTGCTTCGGTTACGACATCGCAAATGAGCTCAACGCAGCGATCTGTTGACGTAGCGATAGCGGATTCGCGATAGTTCCACCCTTGCCGCCATAGGGAGAACAGGCTGCTATCCTGAGATGAATGTCACCCGCTGCCCGCGTTTCGGCCCTCCGGTCGCTGCTGGAAGGCAGGGACACGCCGCTATCTGCCGCTGAGATGCCTGAAGCGATCAAGCTCTTGACGGAAGTCCTGGATCAGATGGAAGCGGAGCGGCAAACGGCCGCGAAGCGCCTTCAATTCTCTTCCTCGGAGCAGAGCCGCCTCGAGGAAAGGATCTCTCGCCTGGAAAACAGTTTGTTATTCCGGACGACGCGAAGGATTGGGGCGACGTTGCACACGAGTGAGCTGAAACTCGGCCAGAAACTGCTGAAATCTCCGCTGCACTCTCTGTACTTGAAACTGGCGCGCCCGTTGAACCAGGACCGGGAATATGAGAACTGGATCGCCTGGCAAGAGTCTCAGACTCCTTCGTGGGAATGGCATCGGGATCGCGCCCAGCAGTGGCTTCGCCGGCCATTGATCAGCATCGTAATGGCGATCCACGATCCTCGGCGCGAGTGGTTGGAAGCCGCTGTGCAATCCGTGCTCGCCCAATCGTATCCACTCTGGGAACTTTGTATTTGCGACGATCGATCTCCCGCATGGGTTGCCGAATATCTTGGCCGCCAGTCTGCGGAGGATTCGCGCATCCGCTATTGTCTCTCGCCCGAACGGTTGGGCATTTCAGGAACCATGAACCGGGCGGGCGAGTTAGCGCATGGAGAGTTTATCGGGTTTCTAGATCATGACGACCTCCTGTCGCCTTTGGCGTTGCACTATGTGGTGGAGTCCATCCAGGCCGCGCCGGCGGACGTAATCTATAGCGATGAGGACTACCTGAATCAAGCGGGGCGCCGGATACGGCCATCTCTCAAACCTGACTGGTCTCCGGACCTTCTCGCCGGCTGCATGTATTGGGGCCATTTTCTCGTCGTCGCACGCTCCCGGATGGATCAGATCGGATGGTTCCGGAGTGAGTGCGACGGTGCTCAGGATTACGATGTGGCCTTGCGAATTACGGACCGGCCCGTGGCAGTGCGGCACGTACCGCGGATCCTTTATCATTGGCGCCAGCACCCTCAGTCCACCGCCTCCAGTGCCTCAGCGAAGCGATACACCCACGAGGCCGGGCGCAGGGCATTGCAGGATGCTCTCCGGCGGAGAAACTGGGATGCGGAGCCAACCGATGGCGCGATCCCAAATTCATACTACGTTCGCCGGAGGCTGACTCCCGGGCCTCGGATCAGCTTCATCGTCTGTTCCCGCAACGGCAAGCTCTTGCGCCGTTGCCTCCGGGCGCTCGACCGGACGCGGCGGGGTTATGAAAGTGAGACTGTGGTAGTCCATCATCTCGGCGCAGATGGCGGAGTGGAGAAAGTGCTGGGGGCCTATGGTTGCGAAACCGTTGGGTTCCCCGGGCCATTCAACTTTGCGCGGATGAACAACCTGGGTGTCGCCGCGGCCCACGGTGATGTTCTGTTTTTCCTCAACGACGATGTGGTCCCGCTTGCCGCCGACTGGATGGCTCATTTGCTGGCGCATCTACAGCGCCCGGAGGTCGGCGTGGTGGGGGCCAAACTCGTCTACCGCAGCGGTGCGATTCAGCATTCCGGGATAACGGTCGGCATGATGGATGGAACCGGGCATCCGGGTCGCGGCCTGTTTCAGAGCGACTTGTGGCGATGGCTGGACCAGACGCGCAATGTATCGGCCGTCACCGGGGCCTGCATGGGCCTGCGCCGGCCGGTTTTCGACGCGTTGGGCGGGTTTGATCCGGATTTTCCGGTCAACTACAACGACGTGGACCTGTGCTTGCGCGCCCGGCGAGCGGGATACGAAATCATTTATGAACCGCACGCTTTGCTGAGACATGATGAGTGCCAGACGCGTACGCCTGGGACTCACCTGAAGGAAAGGGAGCGTTTTCGCGAACGGTGGGTCGAAGAGTTGGAGAAACCAGACCCGTACTTCAGCCCACTGCTAAGTAAGGATAGCGAGGAAATCCGGCTGGTGTGAGTTTTCGCGGCCAGGTCGACGTTTGTGTCCAGTCGCACGTTGCGGGTTGGGCTGCCGATAGCAGCGGCAACCCCGCTCGTGTGACCATCCGGTTGAACGGACGCGTGGTTGCGACGGCTGCCGAGACAGTGCATCGCCCTGATCTGCCGGCTCACGGTGTCTCGGAGGAGTGCGGGTTCAGCTTCGTGTTCGATCAGCCGTTGGACGCGACTGACCGGGTCGAGGTGCTGTTACCGGACGGCTCGCAACTCACCGGCTCGCCTTGCACGTCGCATCAGGCGCGGCCGCGTGAACTGCTCGACGCGATCGAGCTAGAGATGCGAGGGCTTGAAATCGGGCCACTCGATCGTCCGATCTTGTCGAAGGTAAAATACCGCGTTTCGTATGTCGATCACGCATCGCGCGAAGACCTGATTGCCAAATACAAGTCGAGCGCAACCGCTGAGACGCTGGCCCCGGAGCGAATCGTCCCGGTCGATATCGTATGGACTCCCGGCAAAACGCTGGCCGATTGCGTGCCGCCGGGAGCGAAGTACGATTACTGCCTCGCGTCGCACGTCATCGAGCACGTTGCCGACCCTATCGGTTGGCTTCAGCAGATCGCGGCGGTCCTGAACGACGGCGGAATCGTGACTCTCGCTGTGCCCGATAAGGAGCGGACCTTCGATCATCTCCGCCCCGTGTCACGGCCTGCCGATCTGATTGACGCATACGTGCGCCAGATTACCCGGCCTTCACCGCGACACGTATTCGACCACATCACGTCAGTCTCGCAGATCGGCGTCGAGCCGTCCCCCCCCCGGCCAGCGCAGATCCGCGAAGCATTCGCTCATGCCATGGCCGCGCACCATAGCGGGAGGCATGTTGACGTGCATTGCCACGTGTTCACGCAGGACTCGTTTTTTGAAGTGTTCGAGACCATTGCGCACACGGGCATCCTGCCATTGAAGCTGCGCCGGTTCTACCCCACGCGCACCGGCGCGAACGAGTTTATCGTTTCGCTCCAAATGTGTTCAGCGAAGCCAGCCGAGATAGCCGAGAGCTATCGCCGCAGGACTGGTATATTCGACCGATTGACGAACTGGTTTTGCGGTGATCACCGCGGGCCTCTCTGGTAAGTGGTAAGAGACATCAGGGACGGTTCAGTGGACCGGAAGAACAGGTTGTTTCACGCCGCTCTTGGTGGGAGATGCCAACTTCAGTTTAGCGTGTCTGGGCTTACTGGTTCGGTTTAAAGTCGCGGAAAGTCGGTTTGTCCGTTTGTCCGTAGCGAGATCAAGTAGGGCGAGCCGGCTGCCGATCTGCGATAGTAGCCCACAGCGTCAGCCACACCACTGCCAGCGCCCAGCCCGCCACCACGTCGCTCGGATAGTGGTAGCCCAGATAGACGCGTGAGAGTCCGAGTAACGCCGACATCGCCACCACCGCTGCGCGCCACCGCGCACCCGGCGCCAGGATGCCGGCCAGGATCCCAAAATACACCGTCGGCACAAACGCATGCCCGCTCGGGAAGCTATACGTCTCCGTGGGCACGAGCCCAAAGAAAAGTTCCGGCCGCGGCCTGTGGATCAGCATTTTGAGCAACTGCGCCACCGCTTCCGCGCTCAGGCTCCCGGCCAGCAGCAGGTAAGCCGCCCTGCGTTGACCGCGCTTCTCCCAGCGCCACACCAATATCGCCGCTAGCGGCACCAGGAAGTACTCCGAGCCCAGTAGCGTGATCAGCCGCATGGCCACCGTCAGCGCCGGAAATGCCCAAGTATGGATCGCCGCCCGCAACGGCAGGTCGAATTCAATCGCGTCGCCGCGAACCAGCGGATACGCCATCGCTCCAAACACCAGCAGCCCGCCAATTGCCGCCGCCACGCGAAACCGCTGATCCATTCTCCTCACGATGGAAAGAATACCCTATTGGCACACTGCCGGAGGGCGGAAGTAGGGGTATATTGCAGGCAATCAGGAATCCGCCCTGGAAGCGCAGGAGAGGGAAGGAACTAGTGGACTGTCCCGGTGATATCGTTACCGGCGGGCCGAATTCTGCGCTTGGCGTCGGTGTAGTTCCAACGAAATGGCTTTGCTGACTTGCCGTAGGCGCGAATGTATTTGCGAAGCTTT